>Ga0123353_10000912_pt1 | contig 36036 bp, 34 predicted proteins | sample TergutLab28metaG_3_FD_92763 | JGI IMG/M metagenome (GOLD analysis project Ga0123353, IMG submission 92763) | Labiotermes labralis P3 segment gut microbial communities from Petit-Saut dam, French Guiana - Lab288 P3 | ecosystem: Host-associated > Arthropoda: Insects > Digestive system > Gut ... | reverse complement strand
TTTTTCGCCGCACAAGGCGAAATTTTGCAGGAATACGCCCGTATTTCGAAAAATTTTAACGCAGTGCGACGGAAAAAGCACTAAAAAGACATGCGCGTGGAATTTTTCAAACACGCCCTAATTATTTTATATCCATGTTTAATCCAAAATGATATGGCTCTTTCATTATTTGTCTGCACGCCTGAAAATATCATTTTTATAGTTTTATTCTCAGTAATAATTTTCTCAACTTCAGCTACAGCTATATCGCCAATACCTTTACTTCTATAATCCTTGGCTATCATAATAAGAGAGAGAAATGCGTTTTCGGGATTGCCCTCATAGCCAAAAGGTATGTAATCAATAATTCCGACGATTTTATTATCATACTCAATAACACAGAACGTACCGTTGTTTTCCCTGGAACCAAGTAAGTCCTCCTCAACCATTTTCATGCTTGCTATTGAAACAGGACCAAGTGATAAAAAGTCCTCACAGTCTTTATAGACTGAATAAACGCTGTTTTTATCTTTGTCTGAATAAAGCCTTATTGAAATCATTGTATCCAACCCTGCCTAATATAATAACCTGTTCCCACAGCCGTCGTTTTTACCATACCGCTAAATGCAAGCTATTCTCGATTTAGCCCAGCATGATTTGCCCGCCCGTAACGGGTAACGCCTGTCCTGTCTCAAACAGCTGTTCGACACAATACATAATGGCTTTCGCCACGTCGGACGGCAGGCAGCCCCGCGCGTTCATGGGCTGCTTTGACAGGTAATACCGCTTGACGTCCTCTACGGTTTCCGCGCCGGGAGCCTTGCCCGCATCCAGAAACTGCCGCAGAAGCCCGCGTTCGGGATTGGCCCACAGCGGCCCCTCGTAGTAGTTGCCGGGGCAGACGGCGTTGACCTTGATGTTGTACCGCGCAAGCTCCAGCGCGAAGCTTTGCGTCAGGCCGATGCCGCCGAATTTGCCGCCTGAATAGGCGAAGTTGTTTTTCGAGCCGGCAAGGCCGGATTTCGAGTTGACCTGAATGATGTCGCTGAAGCGTGAAGAGTCGGCCTCGTACTGCGCGATCATGATTTCGGAGGCGTATTTCGCGCACAGAAAGTAGCCCGTGTAGTTGATTTTAGTCAAAAGCTCGAAAGAAGCCAGGTCCATATCGCGCAGGCTGCCAGCTTTGGTGACTCCCGCGTTGGAGACCATAATGTCCAGTCCGCCGAAACGTGCCACTGTTTCGCAGACCATCGACTCAACGGACGCTTCATCGGACACGTCAACAGGGATATAGGCGGCGTGCCCGCCAAGCTCCGACGCTATCCGCAACGCGGTTTCACGCTGGCTTTCAAGGTCCGCGATGACCACGGCCGCGCCGTTTGCGTGAAGCTCTTGGGCGATTCCAAGGCCGAAGCCCTGGGCGCTGCCGGTCACGACGGCTATTTTGCCCGCGAGGCGGCCTGTTGTTGCCGGGCGGGTGTTTATATTTTTCTTCGCGGCGGATTTTGCTTCGGACAGTGTCATTTTTTGTGTGCCTTCTTTCATTGAATCGTGTTTATGTAGCTTTTGGTATAGGGACAAACCGCTATGCATATGCCGCAGGTTCCTTCCGTTACATGGAACACCCGGCCTCTTGCGGCTACGGCTTTTTTACACTCTCGCGCGTTCAGCAGTTCGTTTCTGTCCGTGTGAACACTCCACGAGTTGCCCGTAATGGCTTTGCCGGGACAGTTGTCAACGCATTCCGAACAGCCGCCACAAAACGAGGTGCTGACCGGGGTTCCGGTTTTCAGCGGCATGTCTGTGAGCACGCCGTTCAGCCTTATGGCGCTCCCGAATTGCTTCGTGATAAGCGCGGCCGATTTTCCGATCCAGCCGAGCCCCGCCCGCGTTGCCAGCGTTTTGAACGGCAGCTGTGTTCTGAATTCTTCGTTTTGCCTTTCGCCGGCAAGAGAGTAGGCGTTGAATCCGCGCCGCTCTATCGCGTCGGCAAGAAAGTCGCTTGCGGCTCGCAGCTCCGCGCTGATATTGATATATTCGTCGTAATATTCCTTTGACGGTTTGCTTGTTACACTTGGTAACACTGTTAAAGCGATAGCGATGGAGATACCGTATTTGAAGCCGTGACGTGTCTCCGTGTCAATCTCGGATAAATCGGCAAAGCCAGTCAGCGCGATGTTTTTATCTTTCAGGACTTCATGAACCCAATTGTTGTTGTCGATCATACGGCACTTCCTTTTAACCCTCGTTCTGTTTTTGGCGGTAGGATTCAACCTCCCAATTGACGATAAACTCCGTCAATTCCTCAGGCATGTGCGCCGTGCCGCCGAAGCTTTGCGCGTACACCGCGATTTTGATCGCGTCAACGAACAGCGTCCGCGCAGTTTCGGCCGTTTTCGCGCTGTCGGACACGGCAAAAAAGCCCAAGCCCCGCGCGATCACGATTTTTGGGGCGTATCCGTAACGGGAGATGTAGCCGTCCCACGCGGCGGCGAGTGCGTCCGGCGAGTCCGTGAACAGAGGGTACGCCTTGCAATAGACGATGTGGTCGGGGGTGAAAGGCAGGAGCAGATCGGCGGCGGTTTCGCGGCTTTTGGCAAGGAGCGCGGCCTGATTGCTGGCGTTGAACAGCGCCTCGGCTGCGCCGCCGTATAACGCGGCTATGCGTTTAACATATATGTCCGTTTCGGGAGCAAGCATCCTTTGCTCTCTGAAGTCAGGTTCGGATTTGATTTGCGCGCGGATCGTTTTTAGGATGTGCGTGAGAATTTCGTCCAGCCCGTTTTCGCTGTCCGCCGCGACAAATATGCCATGATTTTCCAGAAGCATGACGGAGACGTCCTGTCCGGTACGCGCTTTGTACCCGGTCATCCTGCTTTGGCACAGCTTCGCCAAAATGTAACCGGGCTTGCACGGCTCGATCCACAAAACGGATTCTCCGAAAAGCCGCCGCGCCGCTTCCGCGCCGTCTTTGGAGCAGGTCAGCCCGTTGACGAGCGCGGGGTGCAGGTGCAGCACGAACCGCTGGGAGAAAAGGCCGTGCAGGAGCGTTTCTACGCTGGGGCGCTTACGCTCCTCGCCGGGAAGCCTTGCGTCCATCAGGTCACGCAGGGCCATTTCTTCGCGCTCGGCGTCCGATTCGGGGTAGCTTTTTTCAAAAATAGCGGCCAGCTTTGAGCGGTCAATCGCGACGAAGCTCTCTGCCGTAATTGACGCGAGGGAAACACCGGAGCCTTTGACATACATGACGTTACCGTCTTTCGCGGAGGTGTTGCCGCCGCCCGCGAGGACAAGCTCAGGATCGGAGCCGAAGCGGTTTGAGAAGCGTGTCAGAACGTGGAGTGTCATACAGGATATTCCTTTCATACAATAATAAAGATTGACTAAACGGGCGAAATCGGGTATACTTCTTTTTATACTAATCTTCAATTGAAACAGTCAAAAAATCAAGCCATAAATGTTTGATATACGCGTTTTGGCGCAGATTTTTTGTCACTGTTTCTGAAGAAGATTAGTATTACACTGGTTAGAGAATGGAGATTTTATATGCAAAAGCGAAACTTCAACATGGATGAGATCCGCGAGAGCTTTCAGATCGAGGGTGAATATGCGGGCTTTTATCCGTCAAACTACGGGCATATAAACAATACGTTTATTGTGAATTTTGAGCAAAAACCGGGGGAGGCCAAGTCCTACGTTTTGCAGGAGATCAACACCTCCGTGTTCAAAGACCCTGTTGCGCTGATGGAGAATATCGTGAACGTAACGGCGTATCTGTCGAAAATCATCGCGGAAAACGGCGGCGATCCGCAACGCGAAACTCTGAACGTGTTCCCGGCGAAAGACGGAAAGTCCTTTTACCTTGACGCGGACGGCAGATATTGGCGGCTGTATAATTATATCTCCGACTCGTACACCTGCCAGACGGTGGGCGACCCGAGAATTTTCTATAACGCGGCGAAAGCGTTCGGGCGGTTCCAGTGCATGCTGTCGGACTATCCCAGCCATACGCTGCACGAAACGATACCGAATTTCCACCATACGCCCTCGCGCTTAAACGACCTGAAAACCGCTGTAGAGATGAACCTGTCGGGCCGCGCGGCCAATGTGCGGCGCGAGATCGAATTCGCGCTCGAAAGGGAGAGCGACGCGGGCATGCTGGTTGGCCTGCTCGAAAAGGGCGAGCTGCCGCTGCGGGTCACCCACAACGACACGAAGCTCAACAACGTCATGTTCGACAACGGGACCGACGAGGGCGTCTGTGTCATAGACCTGGACACGGTCATGCCCGGGCTTTCGCTGTACGACTTCGGTGACAGCATACGTTTCGGCGCGGCGACGGCCGAGGAGGACGAACAGGACCTGTCGAAAATGACCATGAGTCTTGCGCTTTATGAGCAGTACGCGAAAGGCTACATAGAATCAGCGGGAAAGATTCTGACCGAAAACGAGATCAAATATCTGCCGTTTTCCGCGAAGCTTATGACGTATGAATGCGGCACGCGCTTTTTGACGGACTACTTAAACGGCGATACGTATTTCCGCACGGCTTACGGGGACCACAATCTGACGCGTTGCAGGACGCAATTCAAGCTTGTGAGCGACATGGAGAAAATGATTGACAGCATGACTGAAATCACGGAGCGCTGCGTAAACTAGATGTTAGACGTTAGAAGAGGATTTGGGTACGTTGCCGTTGTATAATTTTTCCGCGAAGCGTGTTGTGAAAGCGCTTGTTATATTGGTTGCCGTGACGGCGGCCGCTGTGTTTATCAACGAATATCAGGCGCTGGAGTATTACGCCGTGCCTGACGAGATTGCCGAGCTGAAAGCGAAGATCGACCTGCCGCGGGATTTTATGATTATCGCGTCGCCCGGCTGTATGGGACAGAACGCCGATTCAGAGCGCGCTGTCGAAGAGGGGATCAAAAACGGCGCGGACTGCCTTGAGATCAACGTGGCTTTTCGCGTCGACGGCACCCCGGTTTTGGCAAAAAGTGATTTATACGTGACAGACCGCTCGTACCCGCTTGAAGAGGTCATAAAAAAAATATACCGCAAAAGAGACACGCGCCTGATGATCAATCTCAACGAGTTCAGCGACCTTGAGGCGTTATATACGCTGCTGTCCGATTACGGGATGCTCAGGCGGATGTTCATAGCAAACGTCAATAAGGACACCTCGCTGTATGTCGCGCGGAGGTATCCCGGGCTGGAGCTTGTCTACGACGCGGACGCAAACGCCGATCTGTCAAGCGAGGCAGTCTGCGCCCGGATCATCGCCGCCGCCTTTGAAAACGGCGCGTCGGGCATACGGTGCCGCGTGGGGCAAATCACAGACGAGTTTCAGACGCTCCTGAGGGAAAGGACACCGCTCAAACTGTACATCACGGGCGCGGACAGCGAATATGAGCAATATCTGGCGCTGTCACGCAGTCCGGACGGGATACAGACGAAGAATCCCCGTGCCTTGCGAAAAATCAGGGATCAGGACTTGAGCAGTGATTCCTGATCCCTGACAGATAACCTTATTCGTACTTTTTAATACCGTTTTTGTCAAACAGCTCCGCCGCTTCGAGACAGATCTTCAGTGACAGCTCGATGCATTCGGGGCTGATATTGTCGGGCGTATCGTGGCGGGTGTGGTAGTAGAGCTGCGGGTTATGGTTGACGCCGTTGAAGCCGGCCGCCAAAAGCCCGTTGCGCGAAAACGCTTCCGCATCGACCGCGCCGGGGTACAGACCGGCTATGGGCATGTCAATACCGCAGTTCATGCCGGCCTCGTGTAAAAGGCGGCCTACCGCGTCACTGTTTTTGACGGTGCCGGTGCAGCCCCTGGTGTAGATCATCAGCTGATCCACCTCGCGCATGGTGTCCATGGCGATGAACACTGTCTCAATCTCGGACAGATCCTGCTTATGCTTTCTCGCGAAAGCCTCCGCGCCGCGCAGGCCGGCTTCCTCGGAGCCGGTAAGGAGGCAGGCTACCTCCGTGTTTTCAAAGCGGAAGTCATTATCCTGCATCTCTTTCAGAACAGACATCGCGATGTAGTTCGCGGAAAGATTGTCGTTCGCGCCGTCAACGATGACGCGCCAGTTGGTGAATAACGATATGGCGATAGCGCTGGGAATGCAGCAGAGCATGACGATGCCGAGCGTTTTCCAGATGCCCTCAATAGCGATCGGATCAGACGACATCAGCGTCTTGACGAAGAACGCGATGTTGACGGCGGTTACGATGATCATGCTGACGACGGCGCTGCCGATCACGGTTGCAAGGGCTTTGATCTGACCATGGAGGGCGTAGGTCCACTCATAGGCCGCGTCCGTGTGGCCGCCGAAAATGATTCTGCGCTTGACTTCGCCCTTTGGCTTACGTGTCGCGTAGACGTTGCGCGAGATCCTTTTCGGGAAGAAAACGTCAACCAGCTCGCGGTACATCATGAACTCCACGATGAACATCAGCACGGCCAGCAACGGAAGCACGACGCGGATTACGCTGACCGCCAATGACGAGCCGCCGAACCAGTACAGCGCGACGGATGCGAGCAGGAACACGGCTGTGACCGGGATGAAGCCCATAAACGCGTGCGGGTGCAGGGTGAAGTCCTCCATGATAACGTCGTCGGAAAGCTTGCCCAGCTCGTCTTTAAAGAACGCCTGAGCGTCACGCTCGGACTGGGTGCCGGGCGCACGTTTCTTGAACGTTGCGCAGACGTGCCGGATGCCGCCGATCATGTAATCCATGGTGTGCTTTGAGATTTTGTCCTTGAGCATTTTATGTTAACCCCCCAATAAAAAGTTTGTAAAGATAAGTTTACACGTATAGAGCGAGAAAGTCAAGCTAGATTTTAGCTATGATTAGGGCGTGCTGGCGGTAAAGCAGCTATAAATCAAATCTATCCTTGATCATCCGCGAGGTCTCCTCCGGCGGCAGGTTTGAGTTGTCGATTTTGATGTAATTCTCAAACGGAATTTCACCGTCAAGGCTTTCGCAGCGGTACTTTTCATCGTCCATGCGCAGGCGCAGGTTTGATATTTCAATATCACGCTTGGAGGGCTTGTGACGCAGACGGTTTTCGGTGGAGTTGCGAAAGAGGCGTATTTCCTGTGAGGCGACAAGCTCTGCGTAATATATATCCGCGCCGTGAGATTTGAAGATATCGCTTACGTGGGCGACGTAGTCCCAGTCAGACTGCTGGTCGAACGCCCACATGTAGGTGAAGATCATGCCGTACAAGCCGGAAGCGGCAAAGTCCTCGAATATTACCTCGCGCAGGCGCTGAACGGTCTGACCGCTGAAATGCCCGAAAATCTCAAGCACCGGCTCAATGGTCATGTGATTGTGGAACAGGCGCAGGCCGGTGAGCTTCATAAGTTCCTGACCGACGGTCATTTTGCCGACGGCGGAATCGCCGATCAAAAAAAGCAGCTTCATTTTCATCACCTCTTGAATCAAGTTAAATACAAAACAAGCCGAAGATAAAAAATTGATCTTCGGCCTGTGATTTACGGTAAATTTAGCGCAATGCGCTGTCTATGCGATCCTGATTCCTAATATCTAATCCCTAATTACTCGTAAGCTCCGCGAAATACTTGATCGTCCTGACCATCTGGCTGGTGTAGGAATTCTCATTGTCGTACCACGCGACGGTCTGCACCTGATAAAGCCCGTCACTGAGCTTCAACACCATGGTCTGGGTCGCGTCGAAGAGCGAGCCGCAGCGGATGCCGATGACGTCGGAGGAGACGATTTCGTCCTCTGTGTAACCGAAAGACTCGGAGGAAGCGGCTTTCATGGCGGCATTGATGCCCTCTTCGGTGACGTTGTCGCCCTTGACGACGGACACGAGGATCGTTGTCGAGCCTGTCGCGACAGGGACGCGCTGGGCGGAGCCGATGAGCTTGCCGTTAAGCTCGGGGATAACGAGTCCGATCGCCTTGGCCGCGCCTGTGGAGTTGGGCACGATATTGATGGCGGCGGCGCGCGCTCTGCGGAGGTCGCCCTTGGGATGAGGGCCGTCAAGCGTCATCTGGTCGCCGGTGTAGGCGTGGATGGTGGACATGATGCCGCTTTGAATGGGCGCGTAGTCGGTGAGCGCTTTTGCCATGGGAGCCAGGCAGTTGGTGGTGCAGGAGGCGGCGGAGATAATCGTGTCGTCGGCCGTGAGGATGTTCTCGTTAACAGAAAAGACGACGGTTTTCGTCTCCTTGTCGGCCGGGGCGGAGATGACAACCTTTTTCGCGCCCGCGTCGATGTGCATTTGAGCCTTATCCTTCGTCGTGAAGAAGCCGGTGCACTCAAGCACGACGTCCACCCCATACTCAGCCCAGGGAAGATCAGCCGGGTTTCTCTGGCTGTAGATCTTGATTTCGGTGCCGTCCACCGTAATGGAATCCTCCCCCGCCGTGACGGTATGACCGTCGTATCTGCCCTGCGAGGAATCGTACTTGAGCAGTTGGGCGAGCATCGCGGGGTTCGTAAGATCGTTGATCGCGACGACCTCATAGCCCTCCGCGCCGAACATCTGGCGGAACGCGAGGCGGCCGATACGGCCGAAGCCGTTGATTGCTACTTTTACTGACATGTTTTTGTACCTCCTGATAAAATAGTAGACTAAAAAAAACACTATTATATTCTATCCCTTTTTTCCATAATATTCAATAAGTTTTTCGAAACTTTTCATGAACAGGCAACAGTTTTGTATGTTTGTACAAAATAAACAAAAACTAAAAAGCAATTTGTTACAAAGTGTCCAATTGTTTTTTCTGTAATTTTGCTATATACTATAACTTACAGATAAAGTGGTATTTAGTCGAAATTTAGAAAAAATTGCGCTGAAAGTCATTTTATTTGCCACTATCTACATATGCTGGCAAATTTCTTACCCGTGTCAGTTTGTGGTGTGTTGAAGATGAAAGAATGAAGCGAGGTGAAAAAGAGTGAAATCCCTTGGAATCGTGAGGAGAATTGACCCCGTCGGAAGGATCGTGCTGCCGAAAGAGCTTCGCAGAATGTTCGATCTGGAAGATAATGAGGACGCTGTTGAAATCTTTGTCGATAGTGACAAGATCATCCTTAAGAAGTATGAGCCGTCCTGCATTTTCTGCGACACGGCGGATGACGTGATTGAGTTCTCAGGAAAAAAGATTTGCAGAGAGTGCCTGGCAAAGATCAACAGTAAAGCCGAATAAGATTTTCCAAGACCTGATCTGATGACAGGGCGCGTTTGTCAAGCTGTGAGCTGACGACGCGCTCTGTTGTTTTTTTGTGTGTATTGGTATATACTTTACAAGAAAAACTTTCTTTTTTTGTCGAAATCGGCTATTCCACTATATGCTAAAAAATGCTATAATAAAAGGTATTGTAATGTATTTTATTTGGAAGGATTTGACCAAGAGTGATCACACAAGAGAAAACAAAGCTTCAGCGCGCCGATTTCCCGGAGCAGGTCGGCGTGTCGTCAAGGGATATCCTGGCGTTTATTGAGGATCTGAAGCAAAGCGACATCGAGGCGCACAGCATCATGGTGCTGCGCCACGGCAAGGTCGCCTTTGAGACGTGGAGGGACCCATACGGTCCGGACATCCCGCACACGGCCTATTCCATCAGCAAGTCGTTCACCGCGACCGCCGCGGGATTCGCCATAGAAGAGGGCTATTTTCAGCTGGACACGAAGCTTATCGACATTTTCCCGGAGTTCAGGCCGACGAGGCCGGACGCCAAGCTTGAGAAAGTCACGATCCGGCATCTGCTGACAATGTCGGCCGGCAAGGATGTAAGTCTTTTCGCGGACAAGTCGAAAAACCAGTGGAAGAAGGATTTTTTTGACGCGAAATGGTACGCCGATCCCGACGACAGGCGTTGGAAATATATCAGCGAAAACATCTATATGGTTTGCGCGGCGATACAGCGGACGACGGGACAGACCGTCACGGAATTCCTGACGCCGAGGCTGTACGAGCCGCTGGGATTCTCGAAAATTCCGTTTTGGGAGACGGACTCGGAGGGCCTGGAGGCGGGCGGCTGGGGTATGTTTTTAACGACGGAGGATATCGCGAAGTTCATCCGCTGTTACCATCAGGGCGGGATGCTGGACGGAAAACAGATCATCCCGGAGTGGTGGGCGCGGGAGGCCGTGAAAAAGCAGGGGGACAGTATGCGCTATCACGAGAAAGACAGCTGCGCGGGCTATTGCTGTTGCTTTTGGCGCAACGCCGCCGTGCCGAACTCCTACCGCGCGGACGGAATGTTTTCGCAGTTCGGCATTGTGTTTGAGGATTACGACGCCGAATTTATCATCACCAGCTGCGAGATCAATGAGCAGAAAACCCGCGACTGTATCTGGCGGCACTTTCCCGCGGCGTTTTGCGGGGAAAGCGGCGACCGGTCACAGTACGAGGCGTTAAAGCCGAAGATGTTTTTGGAGCCGCTCAAGGAGCTGCCCGCGAAACCGCACAGCCCGCTTGAGTCAAAGCTTGAGAATTACAGGATCAGCATCAAAAAGCCGAGGATGGTCAACATGATAGGCTTCCCCGTGAGTATGCTGTCACTGGCTACGGTGTATATGTCTACGGACAGGGCGGGCAATATAGACGGCGTGGAATTCAGTTTTTCCGGCGATGAATGCACGATGACGTGGAACGAAGGCGACGTGAGAAACACAGTGATCTGCGGCATGGACGGCGAGGCGAGGAATTCGCCGATACATCTGGGCGGCGTTGATTTCACGGCGCGGTGCAGCGCGGCCTGGAAAGACGAGCGGACGCTTGAGGTATGGTTCCGCCCGCTTGAGTCGGTGTGCCAGCGCAGATGGACGTTTCAGTTTCTGGAGGACGGGCGCGTTACGGCGGCGCCGCAAAGTATGCCCGAAACGAAAGGGATGCTGGAGCATATGGGGAACACGGCGGAGGATCTTGTGAAAGGCAAGGCTGTCGCCGCCGTGGGGCGTGAGGTCTTGAAGAGGATGCATACGGTGGTTGAGTCGGTGCATAAAGGCAGATTGGTCAGTAAGTAGAGGATCCACTGCGAAGCAATATGGGAGGTAATAATTTGACAACGTTTTACATGGCGGTAATAGGTGTCTGCGCGATCGCCACATGCGTTATACTCAGGCCGTATACGAAATCAGGCTACCCGCAAAAAAACAAGCACTCGCTTCTTCTGAAGATGATCATGTCAACGCTTTTTATCGTGATCGCGGTGATGGCGGCGCTAATTTCGGGGCAGGTGACGCGTTTTACGGTACTGATGTTCTGCGGCTTCGGGTTTTCGTGGATAGGTGACTTTATATTGGGCAAAGGCAGCGTAACGAAAATTTTTGTGACCGGGGCGGCGAGCTTTTTGGTCGCGCACATTTTCTTCATCGCGGCCATGATCTCCGCCGAGAATGCGCCGCCGTTTTTTGACGCGGTAAGCGTCACTGTTTTTATCGTGTCGCTGGCTTTCGGCGCCGTGCTGTGCCTTGTGAAAAAAGGAAACTTCAGGAAACTGTTGCCTGCCATGACCGTGTATTTCGCGATGCTGTCGCTGATGTTCGCGAAAGCCTGCTCGCTGGGCGTGAGCAGGCTGCCCGAAACGCCGGGCGCGATGCTGATGCCGATCGGCGCGTTGCTGTTTGTGTGCTCGGACGTCACATTGGGAATGATGTACTTCAATATGCATAAGCGCAGCTACAGATTCCAAGCGTTCAGCACGACGGCGTATTTTATGGGACAGATGCTGGCGGCGACGTCGATGATGTTTATTTACTAGATGCTAGACGCTAGATGGTAGATTGTAGATTTGGTTAAGGGGACGCAGTGCGCTGGAGTAGGGGACGGCGTCCTTGATGTCCCGTTCTGTAAAAAAATTGAACAGCATAAAAGGGGGCGACCATCATGGCCGCCACTTTTTATGCTGTTCAATTTTTAAGAGTTATTCCTATCAATAAAGCCGAAAACAAAATCGAAATTAAGGGAATGACGCCGCCCAGCACAACGGCAATCACGGAGATTATCCTTATTCTTTTCAAGGACTTGGCGTCGCGGTTCTTTTTATTTTTTTGCATACGCTCAAGCCGCGAATTCCGAAAATAACCATCAAAATTGGGGCGGCCAGTATGATAAAATACGATACAATGTGTAATATGGCAAAAGAAGTTCCCACGCGGCACACCGACCTTTCAGAATTTTAGACATTAGATTTTAGATTGTAGACGCAGTTAATCAAACGCATTGCGTTCCTTTAACCACGTCTACCGTCTAGCGTCTAGAATCTAGCATCTAGTATGCCTCGAACGCCTCAATCGCCGCGAAGCACCGCGTCTGCTCAATCACAAGCCGCATCTTCTGTACCCGCAGCTCTGGGAAGCGGCATATGCGCTTGCTGCCGATGACCGTGCCCTCCGACAGCTTTTTCCATTTGCCCTCCACCTCGCCGTACAGCGTGAACTCCTCGATCTGCTGGCCGGTGCGGATATGCTCGCGCAGCACAACCTTGTCGATATCGTAGTCGTCGCCCAGGTCGATCTCGATCCAGGGCTTTTCGGGATCCATGCCGGAGTGCCAGTATTTGGATTTGTCGGGATCAAGGACGTTCTGCGCGCCGTGGTCGCCGTCGAGCTGAGTCGAGCATGTCATAACCGAACCCTCGGCCAGGTTTTCGTTGAAGTCGATCTCAAGCTGCGCGCCCAGAGAGAGCAGCGTTTCCATGTCGCGCTCGGCGATCAGCCCGTCCTGATTCGGCGAGAGGTTCAAAAGCAGCGACGCGTTCGCGCCGACTGACTTGTAATAGAGATCAGCGAGCTTTGAAAGCGGCTTGACAGTCAAATCCTCATTTTTATGGTAGAACCAGCCCTTGCGCAGGGACACGTCAACCTCCGCCGGATACCAGATCAGCCGGTGGCCTTTTTTGATTTTGGCGCGGCTGCCCAGGTCAAGGTCGGTGGAACTGATTTTCTTCGGCGGCGCGAGGTCGTCTTTCTGGGAAGCGGCCGCGACGCACTCGGCGTTTGAGTAGTACCAGGGCACGACGTTCCACTCCGAACGCCTGGTTACGCCGGACTCGTTGCCGATCCAGCGCACGTCAGGCCCGCAGACGGAGATGACGGCGTTTGGCTGAAGCTCGCGGATCAGGGCGTAATAGCCCTGCCAGTCGTATTCCTGCCGGCGTCCGTCCTTGCCCTCGCCGCACGCGCCGTCAAACCAGACGCAGAAAAGGTCGCCGTAGTTCGTCAGCAGTTCGCGGAGCTGGTTTTTGAAAAATTCGTTGTAGCGTTCGCCCGTGCCGTAGCTTAACTCGTGCCGGTCCCAGGGCGAGAGGTATACGCCGAACTTGATTCCCACGGCGCGGCACGCGTTTGCCGCTTCTTTCACGACGTCGCCGTTTCCGTCTTTCCACGGGCTTGACTTGACGCTGTGGTCGGTGTACGCGCTCGGCCACAGGCAAAAGCCGTCGTGGTGCTTGCAGGTGAGGATCAGGGCTTTCATGCCGGCGGCCTTGATGATTTTGGCCCACTGGAGGGCGTTGAGCTTCACGGGATTGAACAGCTCGGGGCTTTCGCCGCCGCTGCCCCACTCGGAATCGGTGAAAGTGTTGATACCGAAGTGGATGAAAGCGTAGAATTCAAGCTCGTGCCATTTTAGCTGGCGCTCGGAGGGGACGACCTTTGCGGCGGCCTCAATGATGGGGTCGGTTTTTTTCATGGGAACATTCCTTTCAAAATCCACTCTGTTTACTATTTAAAGATCATTTTTTGCATACCGGCATCCAGAATTCCATTTCATGGCCATTATAACTCTCGCTGAACACATCAATGTGCAGGCCGACGCCTTTGTTGAAATCATATCCAAGCTCTTTGATCATGGCATATGGATTCTTGCCCCAGAAAGCCCCGTATTCTTGTTCAAAGTTAAGCGTAAATACGATCCAGTCCGACTTTTTGACGCGCAGCTCAAACAGCGCGTCATGCAAAGGATTGGCGGTATAGCTTTTATCATGCCTGACGCCGAGGGTATACCGATAATGTCCCTCCGAACATTTCCGGTCATGGGACGCGGCGCCGTAGATGTTTTTGTCTGCGGCGTTCATGCTTTGCAGAGTCTGCCAGCGGCCGTCTGTCCGCACCTCGTCATAAAGCTCGCCGCCCGACGGCACGATCTTTGTGAAGCCGATGATATTGAACGCTTCGAGGGTTCTTTCTTCATAGGGGAAACCCATGATATTCTTGCTTTCCATATATAAGCCTCCCATGACGGTATTATGCCCGCAATACCGGGTTGCGCACCGCCGCCGTTTCATCCGGGCGTCCGACCGGCGTGGTTACAGGCGCGTCGTGAAGCGCCTGCGGGCTTTCCGCGGCCATTTGGCGCAGTTCTTTCAGGGCCGCGATGGCGTGGTCAAGCGTCTCGCGTGACTCAGTCTCCGTCGGCTCAAGCATCAGCGCCTCGTGCACGATCAGCGGGAAGTACATCGTCGGCGGATGGACGCCGCGGTCGATCAGCCCTTTGGCGATATCCGCCGCGGTTACGCCGGTTTCTTTTTTCAGCAACTCAAGGCTCAAGACGAATTCGTGCATACAGTGCCCCGGGAACGGGACGTCATACGCGCCGCGCAGGTTTTCCTGCATGTAGTTCGCGTTGAGCACGGCGTTTTCCGAAGCTTCGCGCAGACCGTCAGCGCCGAGGGTCAGGATATAGGCAAGCGCCTTGACGCACACGAGGAAGTTGCCGTAAAAGCTTTTTAACATGCCGACGGATTTTTCAGGCGACGTGAACGCGTATCCGCCGTCCTTAACAGTCACGGCGGGGGAGGGGAGATACGGCGCAAGCTTCGCGTTACAGCCGACGGGGCCGCTGCCGGGGCCGCCGCCGCCGTGTGGCGTCGAGAAAGTTTTATGCAGATTCAGGTGGATCGCGTCGAAGCCCATGTCGCCGGGCCTTGCGATGCCCATGATGGCGTTGAGGTTCGCGCCGTCGTAGTACAGCAGGCCGCCCGCGCCGTGCACAATGTCTGCGATTTCACCGATATTCGTGTCGAATTTGCCGACAGTGTTGGGGTTGGTGAGCATGAGAGCCGCCGTGTCGTCTCCGACCGCTGATTTGAGCGCGTCCAGGTCAACAAGCCCGTCGGCTGTTGACGGTATGTTCACCACCTCGAAGCCGCACATGGCCGCGCTGGCCGGGTTTGTCCCGTGGGCGGAGTCGGGCACGATGAGCTTGGTTCGGTCAGGCTGGCCGTGGTCAAGGAGGTACGCCTTGATCATCACCAGCGCCGCGAACTCGCCGTGCGCCCCGGCGGCGGGCTGGAGGGAGATCGCGTTCATGCCCGTTATTTCGCGCAGACAGTCGGACAGCACGCCCATCACCTGTAAGGCGCCCTGAACCGACTCAGGTGGCTGAAGCGGGTGAATGCCCGTGAAGCTGCGAAGAGCCGCCGCTTCCTCGTTCACCTTGGGGTTGTATTTCATGGTGCAGGAGCCTAAGGGGTAGAAGCCGTTGTCAACGCCGAAAGCCCTGCGGCTGAGGTTCGTGTAATGCCGCACCAGATCGACCTCCGCGATTTCGGGAAGTCCGGGGGCGGTCTCTCTCAGAAGCTCGTGCGGGATATCCGCTTTTGGTACGTCGCATTTTGGAATAACGGTACAGCGGCGGCCGGGCCTGCTTTTACTGAATATTAACTCACTCATTCTGACATTATACTAATCCCAATTATAAAACCTTCAAAAAATCAAGCAAAAGGCTTTGATGTGTGGGTTTTTGCGCAGATTTTTTGAAAAGGTTTTAATGAGGGATTAGTATATTACCTCCTTCAGGATTTTTGTAAGCGCGTCGATTTCCGCCTTTGTGTTGACCTCCGTCACGCACCACAGAATGCAATCTTCGCCGTCGATTTTGATCGGAAGTCCGCCCAAAATGTTTTGCTTTGCCAACGCGTCCATGACGCGGTCAGCGGGGACGGGGCAGGACGTCACGAATTCACAGAAGAAAAATCCGCCGAACTTCATACCGAAACCGTCTATGGACGCGATTTGCTCCGCCGCGTATTTCGCCTTTGCGTGGCATTGGTTCGCGGCATCTCGCAGTCCCTCTTTGCCCATGGCTGCGCAGTAAACGGCGGCTGTTAAGGAGCAGAGCGCCTCGTTTGAGCAGATGCTGGACACCGCTTTTTCGCGGCGGATATGCTGTTCGCGCGCCTGGAGGGTTAGGACATAGGCGTCGCGGCCCTGCGCGTCAGCGGTCTTGCCGACGATGCGTCCGGGCAGTCTGCGCATATCGCGCGCCTTGACGGCCATGAATCCGAGATACGGTCCGCCGAACGACAGCGGCATACCCAGCGGCTGGCCCTCGCCGACAGCGGCGTCCGCGCTGTATTCCGCCGGGGTTTTCAGCACGGCCAGCGAGATGGGATGGCCGCCCATGATGAGCTTCGCGCCCGCGCCGTGGGCCGCGTCAGCTATGCCGGCCGCGTTTTCGACGATGCCGTAGTAGTTGGGCTGTTCCATGTACACCGCCGCCGTCTCGCCGTCAAGCGCGGCTTTCAGGGCGGCCAAGTCCGTCACGCCGTCACGCGCCGGGACTATGGTGAGCGCGCAGTCCGCCGCGCGGCAGTATGTTTTTATGACCGACAGAGTCATGGGGCGGATCGCCGCCGACACAACGGCCTTTGTGCGTTTGCGTTCGCGGAACATCGCGATGGCTTCGGCGGCGGCCTGCGCGCCGTCATAGACGCCGGCGTTTGAAGCGTCCATGCCCGTCAGCTCGCAGATTACCGTTTGATACTCGAAGATGCTTTGCAGCACGCCCTGGCTGAGTTCGGGCTGATAGGGGGTGTACGCCGTCACAAACTCCTCGCGGGACGCGAGGCTTCTCACGACGCTGGGGATATAATGGCGGTACGCGCCCGCGCCGCGAAAACACGTTTTGAACAGCGTGTTTTTCTCCGACAGGGCGGTCAGCTCGCTGAGAACCTCGAACTCGGTTTTCGCCTGTGGGAGATTCATGCGGCCTTTTAATCGCAGATTTTCGGGGATTGCGGCGAACAGCTCCTCAACAGAGGATACTCCGATAGAGCCAAGCATTTCTTTGCGCTCGGCGATCGTATTTGGAATGTAGGACATAAATTTCCTCCAATATTGCCGGCGGGAGAAAGTCCCGCCCCGCACGTTATTCTGAAATGTAATTTTCGTAAGCGTCCGCGTCCATAAGCTCTGCGTTTTCCGTCACATCTTCAAGCTCTATGAGCCATGCGCCGTAAGGGTCGGCGTTGAGCCTTGCGGGATCGTCGAGCAGCTCGTCATTGACGCGCGCGACCGTGCCCGCGACCGGCGAATAGACGTCCGAAACGGCCTTGATGGATTCAATGTCGCCTAAACAGTCACCGGCGTTCAGCGCGTCGCCCTCGTCGCAGAGGTTGATGAACGCCACGTCGCCCATCTCCGACTGCGCGTGATCGGATATGCCGACCAGCGCGCGGCCGCCGTCAAGGTACTTTACCCATTCGTGGGACTGCGCGTAGAATAAATCTTTTTGTACGTTCATGGTTTAATCTCCTTTTAAAATATGATTAATGTGAAGTTATTCTGATTCCTGCGAAAGGCATTCTTGCGCGGGGCAGCAGTTCATTACTGCAATAACGATGTTGGCTATCGCGGACAGAGTCACCAAAACTGCCGCGGCGCCGATCAAAACGTCGGATTTTTTCTTGGGCGACACGGTTAGGTGGGATATCTCCCCGTTGTTTGAGTAGATACAAACCGAGCCTTTTCCCTGATTTACGCTTGGAGAGTTATTTGTTGTCATTGTGCAAATCCTCCTGAATTATGATTTTTTGTAAAACGGCAGAGGAACTACTTTCGCCGGGATTTTTTTGCCGCGAACCTCTATGATAACCTCGTCCCCGGCGGCGACCTCCTTCGGCACGATGGCCATAGCCACGGCCTTGTTCAGATAGGGGCACATGGTTCCCGACGTGACATAGCCAACCTCGGTTTCGCCGATGAACACACGGTCATGCTCGCGGGCGATGCCGCGCCCTAAAAGCTCCAGCCCAACGCGACGCACCGTCGGCTCGCCTTTGGCGGCGATCGCCGCCTTGCCGATGAAATCGTCCTTCTGCATCTTGACGGCGAAGTTAAGCCCTGTTTCAAGGGGAGATATATCGTCGGTCATCTCGTGGCCGTACAGGGGCATGGCCGCCTCGAGCCGCAGGGTGTCACGCGCGCCAAGGCCGCAGGGGACAAGACCCAAGTCCCGCCCGGCTTCCATCAGCTTCTCCCACAGGGGCTCCGCGTTTTCGTTTGCGGTGTACAGCTCATAGCCGTCCTCGCCGGTGTAGCCGGTTCTGGAGACAAGGCACGCAAGTCCGCCGACGGACACATTATTTTTAAATGTATAGTATTTTTCGGGGAGGGAAGCTTCGCCGGCCAGTCTGCACAGAATCTCTTGTGCCTTCGGGCCTTGCAGGGCGAGCTGCGCGGTTTCGTCGGATTCGTCTTTGAAAGTCACGTCACCGGACAGGTGAGACTTGATCCATGCGGCGTCCTTTTCGCGGTTGGACGCATTGACGACGAGCAGGTAGCTTTGCCCGTCTTTGCGGTAGACGAGCAGGTCGTCCACGATACCGCCGTTTTCGTTGCACATGGGGCTGTAACGGGCCTGACCGTCAGTCATTGTTGAAAAGTCGTTTGTCAGCAGATTTTGGACGTTTTGCAGGGCGTCAGGCCCGGTTAAGGAAATCTCGCCCATGTGTGACACGTCGAACAGCCCGGCGGCCGTGCGCACGGCCATGTGCTCCGCCGTTATGCCCGCGTACTGCACGGGCAGGAGGTAACCGGCGAAAGGCACGAGCCTGCCGCCGTATTTGACGTGGAGATCGTAAAGAGGGGTTTTCAGTTCAGACATATTGTTGATTCCTTTCACAGATATTGGATACGGATGTATGTTAAACATTATACTTTCGGCTTAAAATAATCCACGGCATTGTTATACGAAATATCCCGCACGATCTTTTCGAGCGTCTCGAAGTCGTCAGGGTACAGCCCGTCCTCGACCCAGCCGCCCAAAAGCCCGCACAGTATGCGCCTGAAATATTCATGGCGCGGGTACGACAGGAAAGAACGCGAGTCCGTGACCATGCCGATGAATTTGCCGATGCAGCCGAGGTTCGCCAGCGCTTTCATCTGCTCGCGCATGCCATCGATGTTGTCGTTGAACCACCACGCAGAGCCGAACTGTATTTTACCGGCGGTTTCAGGCGACTGGAAGTTGCCGAGCATGGAACCGAGCACATAGTTGTCCTTTGGATTCAGCGTGAACAGGATGGTCTTCGGCAGCTGCTTTTCCGCCGCCAGGCTGTCGAGAAAGCGGGACAGCCGAAGCGCGATCTGATCGTCGCCGATCGAGTCAAAGCCGGAGTCGGGTCCGAGCTTATTCAGCATTCTGGTGTTATTGTTGCGCATGGCGCCCATATGAATCTCCATCGCCCAGCCTTTTTCCGCGTATTTCGACGCTAAAAACAGCATGACCGACGTGCGGTACTTATCCGCCTCAAGCTCCGTAAGCGGGCTTTTGAAAAGCACCTTGGAGAAGATCAGCTCAAGCTCAATATCGTCCGCCGGGGCAAAGGGCATGTAGGAGAAAGCCTGGTCGCTGGCACGGCAGCCCATCTGGTCAAAGAAGCTGATGCGGTCCTTGAGCGCCGCCTTGAGTCCGGCAAAGCTTTTGATTTTCTCACCGACAGTCTTTTCAAACTGCGCGAGCCACGGCAGGAAAGAGGGCAGCTCCACATTCAGCGCCTTGTCGGGGCGGAACGCCGGGAGCACCTTGCAGGTGAAGCTTCTGTCCTGAGCGATGAGGCGGTGGTACTCAAGCGAGTCGGCGGGGTCGTCGGTGGTGAACAGGCACCTGACGTTCGAGCCGACGATAAGCTCGCGCGGCCTGAATCCGCCCTCCGCGATTTTCGCGTTGGCCCGCTTCCATATCTGGTCGGCAGTACGCTCGCACAGCGTTTCATCTATGTCGAAATAGCGGCGCAGCTCAAGGTGAGTCCAGTGGTAAAGGGGATTGCCGATGAGATACGGCATGACCTTTGCCCAGGCCATGAACTTTTCATAGCCGTCCGCGTCGCCGGTGATGTACTTTTCGTCAATGCCGAAAGAGCGCATGGCCCGCCACTTATAATGGTCGCCTGTGAGCCATAGCTCCGCAATGTTTTCGGGCTGCTTATTTTCATAGATTTCCTTCGGGGAAAGATGACAGTGCCAGTCGAAAACCGGCATGCTCTCCGCTGCGGAAAAAAGCGTTTGGGCGATGGGGCTGTCAAGCAGGAAATCCCGGGACATGAATTGCTTCATAAAAAACATCTCCATTTCTTTCTATACTGCTTAAGTAACCACTGATTAAATCGGATGCCGCCGTCTAGCCGGATATTTTCCCGTCAGATTGCTCGAAATTTCTTGATATCCGACAGGATTATCTGTAAAATTTCAGACAATCTGACGGGAAAATCTCTCGGCAATACGACGACCCCGATTTAATCGGCGGTTACTTAACGACTATAAAATCCGCAAAAAATAAGTAAAAACTTTGATATACGGGTTTTGCGCGTTTTTTTGCTGTAATTTTAAGGCGTTAAGGAGTATATCTCTCTATCTATATAGAATAACTCATAACGGACAGAAAATCAACAGTTTTTTTTCAGCGCGGCAAACGCACGAATGAAGCATGCTTCAGGGGTAGGGCGGGGATCGCAAGGCGACCCCGCGATATCATGTAAAATGCGATCTTATTCACAATTTTTTAACTCATGCGTTTGACGTGATTTTTCTTGACAACGCGGCGCGATTCAGCTAAAATATAGTCGAACTCAATCGCGCCGCGTGCCCTGACCATATCTAAAACTACCGTCTAAAATCTAATGTCTAACGAGGTGTCAACCATATGAAACTCCAAAACTCCGCCGCGAAGCTGTTCATACCCGACCAAGCAGACTTGGCCGAAGCCCTGCCGCGCACGACCGCTCTTTGTATCGCGGCGCATCAGGACGACATCGAGATCATGGCCTACGCGCCGATCATCGAATGCTTCGGTAAAACGGATAAATGGTTCACCGGCGTCACGGTGACCGACGGGGCCGGCTCGCCCAGAAGCGGCGTCTATGAAAACTACACGGACGAGAACATGAAAGTTGTTCGGGCGCAGGAGCAGAAGATGGCCGCCGAGATCGGCAGATATTCCGCACAGTTCCTGCTTGCGTATAAGAGTTCGGAGGTAAAAGCGCCGCGCAACGAAACGCTGATCGACGAGCTGCGGGAGATCATCCTTGCTTGCTCGCCGAAAACGCTTTACACCCACAATCTCGCGGACAAGCATGACACGCACGTGGCCGTCGCGCTGAACGTCATCCGCGCCTTGAAAGGCGTACCGAAAGAAAAACGCCCGGAAAAGGTGGTTTCGCTTGAGGTGTGGCGCAGTCTTGACTGGCTGCGCGACGAGGACAAGCTCGTGCTTGACACAAGCGCGCACCCGAATGTTTCGGCGGCGATTTTGGGCGTTTATGACAGCCAGATCACCGGGGGCAAGCGCTATGACCTGGCGACTGTCGGCCGCCGCCTGGCCAACGCCACGTTTTTCGCGAGCCACGACGTGGACGAGGCCGAAAGCGTTACCTATGGGCTGGACATAACGGAGCTTATTGACGGCGATGTTGATCCCTGTGATTTCATTGGCGGGTATATTGACGAGTTCAGGGCTGAGATTAACGGGCGGATTGCGGCGCTTTCGTAGAACCTGTTTGTAATACAGTTGACAATGTGAAACACGGGTTGAAATAATAGATAACAGGTAGAAGTCAGGCGTCATTGCGAGCGCAGAGAAACGTTTTTTTTACAACAAGGTCGGTGCGCGAAGCAATCCAGTTCTGCAACTTTGTTTTTTTCAATCTCTGAACTGTTTGCCAACTGGATTGCTTCGCGCACAAACATTGCTGTCGCCCAACCTTTTTTCGCGCTCGCAATGACGTGAACTTTACCCGGCATCTATAATATTCACGCACATATGGCCGAAACATCTTCTGCAAAAGGATTTGGAGGTGGAAAACACGAAACAGGGTTATGTATATATTTTATTCAACAAAAGAAATGGCACGTTGTATATAGGAGTTACCTCGAATCTTATAAAACGTGTATACGAACATAAAAATAAATTGACAGGGGGTTTTACAAGCGAGTATGACGTTGATAAACTCGGTTATTATGAAGCACATGATTCGATCACGACTGCTATTGAACAGGAAAAGCGGATAAAAGGCGGTCCAAGAAAGAAAAAGTTGGAATTGATAGAAAGCATGAATCCTGAATGGAACGACTTATATGAATCAATTGTTTGATTTAAAAAAAGAGTAGCTACAATAATTATGCAGTGTAATAAAAACAAAAAAGCGGAGAAATTGTAAAGTGAAAAAAATAATTTCGGATGTCGTAAATTTTCCGAACGGGTGTGAAACCGTGCGGTTTACGGCTTGCCTTGTGTCCATGCTCATGCGCGCCGATGGGATTACGGATAAAAATTGTGATTTTTTTTTGCGGCAGTCAAAAGGGCAGCTGTATCAACTGCGGTCAATGCAAAGATTTAGTTCCGATTAACAAAAAGCATGAGGAGCTATATAATCTGTATACCGCTGTGACCGGGTTCGGCTTTTTACAGATTGATTTATCAAATGACGATCACATGAAAGACGATTGGAATCAAACTTGTAATGTGATGCTCCGAGAGTTTGATTGGTACATAGGCTTTGTTTTTGATTACGCTGGATATGATTTTGATGAGTTGATTTTTCCCGGCAACAACAAAGAATTGGTTTTTAACGAAATAAAAATCTCAATTGACAAAGATGTCCCGGTTTTAGCCTTATTCGGCACAACATATCAATGGGTTTTGATAACAGGCTATGATGATAACGGTACTTTATACGGTTTTGACGGTTCACAGGGTTATTGGGGCAAACCTGCGGCCTCACCGGCAGGGTATGATGAAAATGGTATGTTCATTATGCCTGACTGGTACGAAAAAGGAGGGCACGCGTTTACTTTAGGAAAAAAGAAAAAACCTGCCGTAACCATTCAAGACGTATTCATGCGCGGCATAAAAATCATGGAGAGCATGAAAGAGAAAAAGTTTTATAGCAATACGGTGGATTTCATGTTGAATGACGAGAACTTCGAGAATCTGAACGATGATGAACTGTTAAAAATGCGTGACCGCATTTCCGGCTGGATAGGTCAGCCGATAGACCAGCGGGCAATGCTCGGATACGCCGTGAATCCATTGAGAGCGGGTAAAGAGCCGCACAAAGAGGTTATAGCGCTTAACGAGATAAACAGGCTATGTTGGACAAGCCATGATGTGTTATGGATTGCGTGGCGCGGAATCGGTGAATATATGGGCGGGGATAAGCTTGATTGGGCAAAAGGGTTAAAAAACAGAGCCATACGCCGCATGCTTGTGGACTGTTTCGCGTTTGTCCGCGACCACGATGAATATATGCTTGAAGAACTGCGAAAGGGCTTTATTTAATGGCTCTTTTAGACTTTTATTTTGCCTAACCCCTCCGGCCCTGCGTGCCTACCTCCCCTTGCAGGGGAGGCTTGAGCGACCGGCAGCCACTGCCTCCCCTGCAAGGGGAGGTGGCGCGCAGCGCCGGAGGGGTTCAACTATTCGGAAAGCTTTTGAATCAATAAAAAGGAGGCGTTGTCCTGTGAAAAAAGAATTCTCCGCAAGGCCGCAAACAATCACCGATCATTGGTGTAAATGCTGCGGCGGCTTCTCATGGTACGATTTTGTGACAGCCATGCCGTCACTGGTATTCGTCGTCACAGGCTGGAAATCAAACGGAAAGGAAAACGCCAGCCTACAATCCTGGTCAACCTTTGTCGGATCCGGAACAGACGATTTCATCTGTATTATGGGCAAGGTCTCAAAAAGCGGGCACATGTATAAATCGCTGAAAAAAACCGGCGTTTGCGTGCTGAATTTCCCCTCGAACGACATATATGACCGCTGCTCAAAAACGATTGGAAACAATCAGTTCGAGACGGATGAAATCACCGCCTCCGGCCTGACGGCGGAAAAAGCCGCGAAGGTGAACGCGCCGCGGATCAAAGAGTGCTTTCTCAATATCGAATGCGAGTTTTTATGGGAGCGTAAGCTTTGCAGGGGAAGCCGCGACATAACGGTTGCGGTGAAAGCCGTCAACATCTGCATGGACAGTGACCGCTACGACCAAAGCAAGCTCGGCAGGTATGGAAAAACCGGGTACTTATATCAGGTTGACCAGCCTACCAACCCGGAAACAGGAGAGATAGCGTCGTTTGGGCCCGGGATCATCGAGCAGGGCGATCCCATTGAGTGGAATGCAAAATAAATAGATCGGAGATCATAAGTATATGAATTTTCTCGGCATCGGCATCAGCATCAAAAACGTTCCCGTTTTGGATGAGCAATTCATCCCCATGTCGCTTTTTCAGAAGGAGTTTTTGAAAAAGGCAAAAAAGCCGGTCTCCGTTTGCGTGGAGCGAAACGACGGTCTGCGCGCCGTTTATGACACCTTTATCACCAGGGAGAATGTGCTTGCCGACCGTTTTTATATCGAGCGGACGGTTAAATTCCTGCTGTGGGTGAAAGGCGGATACAAGGTGACGATCTGCGGGGACGACGGGATCGCGGCCTACATCGCGGAGGTCTACAGCGAAACCGGCAAGCGCGCTTTCGACAGCAGATTCATGACAAAGGTCTATGGGCGTGGGTTTGAGGCGGCGTCTCTTCCGCTCTCCGAAAAGCCCGCGCAGATGGAGCAGGCAAAAGCCGTGGGCGGCCATGTAAGCGGCTGCCGCATCGGGTTTGACGCGGGCGGCAGCGACCGCAAGGTTTCGGCGGTCATTGACGGCGAAGCGGTATACAGCGAGGAGGTCGTGTGGCATCCCAAAACCACGGCTGATCCCGATTATCACTTTGGCGAGATCGTGAGCGCGTTCAAAACAGCCGCCGCGAAAATGCCCCGCGTGGACGCCATTGGCGTCAGCTCGGCGGGGATTTACATCGATAACCAAACGATGGTGGCTTCGCTGTTTTTGAAGGTTCCGCCACAGGACTTCGACAAAAAGGTGCGTGACATTTACATCCGCGCCGCGAAAGAAATCGGCGATGTGCCTTTGAGCGTCATAAACGACGGCGACGTGACGGCCCTCGCCGGCGCGATGGAGCTTTCGGACAATAACGTGCTGGGCATCGCCATGGGCACAAGTGAAGCGGGCGGATTTGTTGACAAAAACGGAAACATCACGGGATGGCTCAACGAGCTTGCTTTCGCGCCTGTGGACGCCTGTGAAAACGCCATGGCCGACGAATGGTCGGGCGACATTGGCTGCGGCGTGAAGTATTTTTCGCAGGACGCGGTTATCAAGCTGGCGGCGAATGCCGGCATTGAGCTTGAGTCCGGCGCTACTCCGGGCGAAAAACTGAACGCCGTTCAGGCCCTGCTCGAGAAAGACGATTCCCGTGCCGCCGATGTTTTCAGGTCGCTCGGGTGCTATTTAGGGCATACGCTGCCCTATTACTGGGATTTTTATGGCTTTAAGCACGTTCTGTTGCTCGGGAGAGTCATGTCGGGCGAGGGCGGGAATATAATCGTCCGTACCGCGAAGCAGGTTCTCGGCGAGGAATATGCCGGCTATGATTTCAATGTCCACGTGCCGGACGAGAAAAACCGCCGGGTGGGACAGAGCGTCGCGGCGGCGAGCCTGTAGAGGAATCAGGGAAACCCCTCCGCCCCTGCGGGGCACCTCCCCTTACAGGGAAGGCTTTGGCAATTGCATCTTATGTTCCCAAGCCTCCCCTGCAAGGGGAGGTGCCCCGCAGGGGCGGAGGGGTAAAAAAACAAAAGCCGCAAAGTCTTTACACAATCGACTTCGCGGCTTTTTTACACAGATTCTCAGGGTACTTAATTACTTGCTTTCCAGCGGCACAGCGAATTCGTTTATCGCGTAATAATTGATCTTACCGCCGCTGAACACAGCCGCTACTCCACCGAAATCGCCCGTGCTCATCATAGCCGGGTTAGCCGCGATAGCGAAAGTGTTGAGCACTAACCCGTTGACGTTTTCACCGTAGGCGGTAAAGATGACAGCGTCCGGGTTCAGCCTGTAGACAAAGGGCAGGGTGCTTGATCCGGGATGCCCGTGGTGTCCCGCCTTAAGCAGGTCAACCTTGCCGATGACTTTCGATATGCGGTCCTCCGTTTTGCCGAAGTTGTTTATGTCTCCGGCCAGAAAAGCCCTATTTCCGCCGGACTCAACCAAAACGCCCAGGGAGCTTTCGTTTTCGTCGCCGGTTGTGTTATTGTATTCGCCGTTGAAAATCGTCACCGTGAAATTGCCGAAAGAGAAAGATTCAGCCGGGATATCCTGTATAAGCGGCACGCCGCGCAGTTCAAGCGCCGAAACCATTTGGTCATAGACCTCCTGATTGTCCCATTCCTGCTCGTAGGACAGCATGTTCTCATTGTCATAGCGCTTGAGAAACGCCTTTTTGACCGTGACGTCAGGGTCGAGGATAAGCGTGTCAAAGCCGCCGATGTGGTCAGAATGGGAATGGGTGCCTAAAACGAACTCCAGCGTGACCTTGCCCTGCGCGTCTCCCGCCGCGCGCTTGACGTAATCAAGCACATATTCTTCCCAACCGTCCAATCTGAGCGAGGGATCGTTTTTGAGATTGTCGCTGTCCTCGGCGGCGTCCACCATCGCGAAAAGACCGTTGCTTTCAAGCAGGATCGCGTCGCTGCCGCCGGTGCGCAGGAAATGGATTTTGTCGCCGGGTATCTCGCTGTCATAGACCGCCAGACCGTCCGTTTGCAGATAGCTGCCGGTGAAAGCCATGCTGGCCCAGCTGAACAGATTGCCGTTAAAAATGGACAGGCAAATGACGGCGGGCAGGATCCACAAACCTCTTACAACTGCCGTGAATCCTAAAAGCGCCTGTTTCACCGCGAGAGAAATAAGCTCCAAGATATGATCACCCTTTCAAGAAAATCTTTTGTCCATTAGACTCCTTGCAAAACGTTTGGTTTTGCGCCGAGGAGCGTTGAAAATACTCCTCGGTCATAACTCTCAGAGAGGGTTATGTAATGAGTCTATTGTAACACAGGCGATGCTTTCTTTGCAAGGGATCTGGATAATTTTTTTTGTCTTTTCATCTGAGTTTTTTAGGCAAAACCTTAAACCAACTAAGGTTTTTTATTCAACAAAACTGCAATTTTCACCCAAAAATTACAATTCCACTTGTGCTTCCTGAAAATTTTTTTATTACCTTTCACGCGGAAAACTATTTCAAATCAAGAGATTTCCGAATTTTTTTATACCGTTTTTTAATTTCAAAAAAAATTTTAAAAATTTTTATAAAAAGTATTGACCTTAAAGTACCTTTAACGCTTATACTATAGCCGTGGTGAGGAAGCGCCCCCTCCGACGCGTCATCCCCTCGACGTGTTGAGTTTCCTCGCCACATTGGTCAAAGCGCCAGGAGTCGTCTCTGAATGAACAGAGGTGCAGACTGTAGCTGCACTGTATTCATCGAAACAGCCGTGCCCTTTCTCGGCTGAATCACATATTGCGAACGTGTTTTACGATGGCAGGATGGGAGGCGGCTCAGGCGAACCGAACGCGGAACGGGATAAGGATCTATCATAATGAAATCTAAAAAACGGATATTGATTTCGGTAAGCGCTGTTTTCGTGTTTTTGTTTATTGTATTTGCGGTTGTGGTTTTTGTTGAGCCGATCAGAAACGAGATTATCTTCTTCGTTCATTTGCAGAAAGAAAACATCGGCGAATACGAAAAAGCTGTTTTTGAATCTTGCCGCTCCGGTAAACCGAAATTCTTCACAGCGGAAAAAGACGGCGTAACGTATACGATTCCACTGCCTGACGGCGCGACTGAATTCGCGAATGAGGATTATCCCGGTCATGATGACTGCATACAGTTTTTGGCGATCAACTATGAAACATATATGAAATATTTTGACGTTCTTGAGTCGTTGCCTGAATATGAATTTGAAGAATTTGGCGCAATGAAGACGCTTAAAAGCAAAGACGGAAATATTGTGTTTAGTATTCTCATGTCCAATTATGCAAGACGGTATGAACTGCTGAATGTATCCTATTATTAACGCAACGCAACAATGTATGGGGGTGCGGCGATCTTTGCGGTCGCCGCTAAGCTTTTAAGTCTTATTAATTAACATACACACTTTTGCCTCGCGTTTCGCGCCCGCCGCTTGACAGTGCGTGCCTCACATGCTAAAATGGACCGCAATTGATTGAAAAGAGAGTGAAAAATGAAGGAATTCTTGTCTATCAAAGAATTTTCCAAGCTTGCCGACATCGGGCAGACAACCCTGCGTTACTGGGATGACATCGGGCTCTTCGTACCCGCCAAACGTGACGCGGAAAACAACTACAGATATTATTCCTGGCAGCAGCTTATCTCCGTCAAATTCGTCACCGTTATGAGCAACATCAATGTTTCCTTAAAAGAGATCGGGGAATTGCAGGGGAACCGTCATCCCGAAGGCATCGTAAGCTTGATTGAGCAGCAGGAAAAAGCGCTTGACATGGAGATGCGCAGGCTTCACGAATGCTATTCCATCGTTCATACAAGGCGGGAATTGATCAATTACGGCTCAATGGTGCTGAAAGGCTTTGAGACGCTGAACGGAATAAAGCTTTATAAAGAATCCGACGGCGGCGGCGCGGTATACGTTGACGCGACAAAGATTGCGATCATGCATGAGAATGATACGCCTTTTATTCTCGGGCCGCGCAACAAGTGGAAGCCCGGGGAAGGATTCTGCAAGCCTTTCATGAATTTTTGCCGTCATGCCGACCATCTGCGTATGAACCTCAGTTTCCCTATCGGCGCGATGCACGACGGCTGGGAAGGATTTGTCGAAGCTCCCGGAGAACCGCACTACTTTTGCTCTCTGGATCCCACAGGGAACAACGGCCGCCCCGCGGGAGAATATCTGGTCGGATTTGCCCGCGGCTATTACGGCGAGTTCGGAGACCTGGCCGAAAGAATGAAGGCTTATATCAAGGAGCACGACCTTACCGTCAAGGGTCCGGTATACAGCATATACCTGCACGATGAGGTCAGCGCCAATGATCCGTCACAGTACCTGTCGGAGGTTTCCGTGGCGGTTTCAAAATGACGCGGAACCTATAGTCAGACCAAATACAAATACAGCAGGGCAGGAATCAAAAACGATTCCTGCCCTGCAAAATTTATCAATTACCCGGAGGATTACTTGCGTCAAGTGCGCAGCCATACTGTTTCTTTAGCCGGGTCAGCGCTTTTTTTTCGAGGCGGGACACATATGACCGGGAAATATGAAGCTCCTTTGCCACCTCCCGCTGTGAATACGTTCGTTTGCCGTACAGACCGTACCGCATGATCAGGATACGCTTTTCCCTATCGTCCGCAAGCTCCTCTATGTATTGGTACAGCTTCTCAGACTTGATTTTGATGTCCAGATCATCCGCTATGGTGTCCGGCGTACAGATTATGTCGGTCAGAGTCAGGGGGTTGCCTTCGCCGTCGATATCGATGGGGTCGTTCATGGAAATATTTTGCGAGGTCTTTTTTTGGTTACGGAAATGCATGAGGATTTCATTTTCAATACACCTGGCCCCATACGTCGCTAACCGCGTCCCTTTCGACGAATCAAACGTGTTGATCGCCTTAATCAATCCGATAGTTCCGATGGAAATCAGATCCTCCTGATCGGAATAGCTGGAATAATATTTTTTGATAATGTGCGCTACAAGCCGGAGATTATGTTCGATCAGGGTTCGCCGGGCGTCTTCGTTGCCCTGCTCCTTTTCTTTGAGGAGATGCGTTTCCTCGGCGGCAGAGAGCGGCGGCGGAAACGAGCCGGAACCGCTGAGATGAAGTGCGAAGCACAAAAAATGGGCGGCAATATTTTCGATAAAGTGGATAAACATAGAAGCGTCCTCCCCTCTGCGTATTATATGCAGGGGGGAGGGGAGTTGTGCTTTTTTATTTCAGAGTGAGGGTGCTTTATGTTTGTTTTTCCTATAGGGCTATCTATTCACCGTATGCCCAGATGCGAATCAATTCGCCTGTATTGCCATCTAGAGCAATACTCAAATCGCTTCCGGGTCGGTCTTGCCAATACGAAATAACCCATATGCTCTTTTTGGGATCATATGCAACTTGCGACAACCCAATGGCATCAATAAAAGCTCTGTTTCCCGCTTCCTGCTCACTTGCCATAACCTCGGTTGCGATACGCGCAGCATCATCTCTCGCGGCAATGCGCTGGTCAAGAATCCATGTTAAGTCACTGAGAGGTTCAATTCCCGGCCAAAGGTTATCCCAGGTTTGGTCATTCCAAGTCATTTCGGACAAATTGATTTCCTTATAATTTACCGCTATCCTGCGCGTGCCGTTTTCATCAAAGAACCGATTGCCATCGCCCTCAACCCAAATTATCACAGAAGAAGATTCGGGGTGCACATCTGTTGCATTGGTTTCCATTGGCGGCGTTGAAGGGTGTGTTGCTTGATTGGCTTGGCAGGAAACCAGAAACAGCGCTATCAAAACGATACATAGGCAATACTTTTTCATGGATAACCTCCTCCTGTTGCCCTGCTAAAACGAATTCCCCTTGAGCCACGCCGTCAGTTCATCCGCCGTAGTAAACGCCAGTCCCGTCGTCGTGTCCGCGCAGCCATAGTATATCGCGATTTTGCCGTTTGCCGGGTCGGTCAGCGCCGCGCAGGGGAACGCCACATTCGGTACGTCGCCCGCGATCTCATACAGCTCCTGCGGGGACATCAGGTACGGTCTGGAGCGGTACAGCACCTTCCACGGCTCCGCAAGGTCGAGCATCGCCGCGCCGAAGCTGTACACATAACCGTTGCAGCTCAAAAGCACGCCGTGATAAATCAGCAGCCAGCCCTCGTCCGTCTCAATGGGAGTCGGGCCCGCGCCGATTTTCAGCGACTGCCACGGAGTCTCGTCTGTGGGAGCCATCACGTGGCGGTGCTTGCCCCAGTAGACAAGGTCGGGACTTTCGGAGTAAAATATGTCGCCGAACGCGGTGTGTCCCATGTCGGACGGGCGGCTGACCATCGCGTAATTGCCGCCGATTTTGCGCGGAAAAAGGACGCCGTTGCGGTTGTATGGCAGGAAGGCGTTCTCAAGCTGGACGTAGCTCTTGAAATCCTCGGTGTAACCCACGCCGATCGTCGGGCCGTGGTAGCCGTTGCACCAGGTCACATAGTACTTGCCGTCCAGCAGGCAGACGCGCGGGTCGTATTTATATTCGTGCCGGTTGATTTCGGGATCGTCGGCGGTGAAGCGGATGGGGTCGTTTTCCAGCGTCCAGTTTATGCCGTCGCTTGAAAAGCCGGTGTAGAGATCCTGCCTGCGCTCCTTGTCGTCGCAGCGGAAGACGCCCGCGAAGCCGTCCCCATACGGGACGACCGCGCTGTTGAAAATGCTGTTGGCCCGGGGAATCGCGTTGCGGGGGATGACGGGGTTTCTTTCGTAACGCCAGATGGGTTCGGTGCAGGCGGCGGGTTTGTCCTGCCAGGGGATGTTGGGGAGGGGGGAGCCGATCATTTTTGACATAAGTATAAGTCCTTTCGTTTTTTGATAGTTTTACCCCTCCGGCACTGCGTGCCACCTCCCCTTGCAGGGGCGGCTGTGATCACCGCGCGTTCCAAGCCTCCCATGCAAGGGGAGGTGGCACGAAGCGCCGGAGGGGTTGTGAAATTTTAATTTAACGCAAAAATCTAAAAGAGCTTTTGCTTTTATTCCGTCCTCAGCCACAGCGCGGGACGGACGCCCAATGCTCTTGTCAGACCGCCGTCGCCATCAAACAAAAAATGACCGTCTACCAAATCGCAGTTGCCGCTGATGCCAATGCAGCCTTGGTCAAACCCGTCGCCGCAAAAGCCCATTATACCGGCAACGCAGCGTCCGTTAGAACCGGGCGACCGCAGTTGGTAAGGGCGAACAATCCCGTCGTCACCAACGGCGCGGCGGTTGAGGTTATATTTGTCGTCAATCCACGGCAAAAATTCATCCTTGCACCAGTCGCAATTTGGGTACATATACCGCGTTTTGATCTGTCCGCTGTCGCCGAAATATTGCAGGATCTCATCGATGCTTAACAAAAATATCTTGTCAGCCGTGGGGTTGCCGCCGCGTGTGCCGTACCACGGGTTATCAGGAGTTTCGTTTGTGACTTCAATGATCCGCGCCCGGTCAGCCGCGCTGAACGAATCGTAAAACTCACCGTTCAGGTATTCGCGCATATCGCAGGTTTCCCAGGTGATTTCGCATTCCTCATGGTGATACGGCCTGAACCCGATCACCTTTTCGGTGATGATCAGCGCCCTGCCGTCCTGCTTGTCCAGCACATACCAATCGTATGCGCCGAACCGGATTTTTCCGCCGGGCGGCACAGGGATCGGTTTCACGGGATAACCGCACGCAACGCACATTTCATTGCTGCGGGGCGTTTTCTTTTTGCAGTTCGGGCACTTCAATTTGCACACCTCTTATTTCGAAAATCTCAGCACGTTCCAGCTTGCCTTTTTGATCACGCAGTCATAAACCCCGCCGTCCATGGGCGAAACCACGCTCCTTTGCGGCCTGACCGCGCAGCCCGCCGCGCAGTTCCGCGCCGTTAAATCGTCGCTTGCCATAAAAATGTGCTCAACCGGGCGCATCCCGGGGAAGCCGCGCAGATCAACCCTGAATTCGGCGTTATTCTCCAAGTCCCTGTTCACGGCGAACACCGTCAGCGCGCCGCTCTCCTCGTCGTATACGGCGGCGGCGTCAACATCGCTTACGTCGGTGAAGTCGCGCGTGTCGTGCTTTCCGCAGGACAGCACAGGCCGCAGCGACGTGCCTCTGCCGTAGTTCGAGACGTGCAGGAACGGGAAATAGGTCGGCTGAACCCACGCGGGGCCGTCCGGCTCGGTCATGATCGGCGCGATCACGTTGACGAGCTGCGCGAGGCACGCCATGCGGACGCGGTCACAGTTTTTCAGCAGCGTGATGAGCATCAGCCCCACCAGCAGCGCGTCCTCAAAGGTGTAGTGATCCTCAATAAGCGCGGGCGCGACCTGCCACGGGCGGTTTTTCATGATATCGTCGTCGGTCTGATTCGAGTGGTACCAGACGTTCCACTCGTCGAAGCTGAGCATCATGGTTTTTTTACTCCGCTTTTTTGCCTTAACATAGTCGCAGGTCGCGGCGACGGTCTTAATAAAATATTCCATGTTCACGGTTTTTGCCAGGAAATTCGCCGTATCCTCGCCGCGCTTGCCGTAGTATTGGTGCAGGGAGATGTAGTCCACGCAGTCGTACGTGTGCCCGAGCACCGTGGACTCCCACTGCGGGAACGTCTGCGTGGTGGAGCTTGAGCTTCCGCACGCCACAAGCTCGATGTCCGGATCGAACATCTTCATCGCCTTAGCTGTCTGACACGCCAGGCGGCCGTACTCCTCCGCCGTTTTGTGACCGACCTGCCAGCTGCCGTCCAGTTCGTTGCCCAGACACCACGTTTTGATGCTGTACGGTTCTTTTGCGCCGTGGGAAACGCGCATGTCGCTGTACAGGGAACCGCCGGGATGGTTGCAGTATTCCAGCAGGTTGCAGGCGTCCGTGACGCCCCGTGTGCCCAAATTGACTGCCATCATAACCTCGGCCCCGGCCTTTTCGCACCAGCGCGCGAACTCACCGATGCCCACGAGGTTAGGCTCGGTGCTCCTCCACGCGATATCAAGGCGCCTGGGGCGCGACTCCGCAGGCCCGACGCCGTCCTCCCAAAAGTAGTTAGACACGAAGTTGCCGCCGGGGTAGCGGATGACCGGCACGTGCAGATCGCGGATAAGCTCCAGCACGTCCCCGCGAAAGCCGTCTGAGTCGGCGGCCGGGTGGCCGGGCTGATAGACGCCGCCGTAGACGGCGCGGCCCAAGTGCTCGATGAACGAGCCGTAGAGACGCTCGTCGATTGGCGCGACGGCGAAGTCGCGATAGAGCGACAGGATTGCTTTTTTTGTCGGCATAACTCTGATCCCTCACTATGTTTTATAGTCGAACCACACTGTTCTTTACCGCGGGCGAACATAAATTCACAGGGCGACCGCAAGGGCCGCCCCTATATTTTGGAGTCTCTAAAAACCGTAGGGCGTGACGTTCCCCCTCGCAGGGATTGCCCTCGGCACGCCGTAATCCGCTAGTTCTCAACCGGCGAAAGCTTCTTATCTCCCACATTCCGCAAAAACTGCGGCGCGAACCCCGCCGTATGCACCGTGGGCTGTCCGTCATACTCAAGCAGCTTCCACAGCAGATCCGACTGGTCGCTTCCGGCGGAGGCGTACACGTGCGGGACGTCTTTAAAGAACCACGTGTATTCGGGGAATATGCACGCCGACGCGTCAATCACCCTGTCGGGCGAGATGTGATCGTGCCCGCAAGCCTTATACTTCTGCTGATAATCCGCGGGCAGTGTCTCGCCCATCTTCGCGGCATAGGCGTAGCCGCTTGTGCCGTACATGTCCACCGTGCCGTCGCCCTGCTCGGAGGCGGTTTTGTACACGGGTATATTCTGGGTGTTGTAGTGGGAGAAAACAATGATCTTTGTGCCGTTTTGCTCCGCGTCCCTGAGCAGTTTTTCGCGCTTTAAAGCGACGTTGTTGTGGAATTTGTCTATGCGCTCGATGAGTCCGGCGTGCTTTACGGGGTCGAGCATCGTTTGCTTGGCCGTTTCGTAATCAGGCTCGTCTATCAGCGACCAAAGTCCCGGCATGGTGCCGAAAATATCGGTCAGCAGCTCGTCAAACACGGGGTCAATGATCGCGTCAACAGCATTTTGAACGACCGATAAAAGCAAATCAAGTACGCCTGTGAGGTCGAGTATTTTCAGCATGTAATTAATGGCAGTAGCGGTGGCCGGGTCGGAAATCGACGCGCTGATGAAGCGCAGCAGACTGCCCTTATCGATCGTGACGCGCTTGTTAAACAGGTCGGACGCCACAGTAGCGCCGCAGAAAACGGACGAGAGGAAAGCGATGGAGTCGATCTCATCGCTGCCGTACAGCGACAGATACGCCATGACCTGCGCGCCGCCCATGCTGCACGGGATAAGGATCACCTTGTCGTGCCCGGTTTCGGCGATGGCCTTGTCAACCATCGCTTTCAGCTCAACCGCGTGATCCATCGGGTCGAGCCGCCAGTTGTAGTTGTAGAAATAGGTGTGATCCGCGCCGTAACGCTGAATGCTGGAGTAGATCAGGCCGTGCTCGTTGGAGCCGCCTGTCATCGACGTGAATCTGTCGTAGTTCGCGGCGGACTCCGGGAACGTCAGGACCTTGATATCCTCGACCGAATCGCCGTTCGCGTCACAGGCGACCGCTCCCAGCATGTCGTTGGCCACGGGGATGAGCGCGTCGGCCAGGCCGTTCCAGCTCAGGGTAAACAGCGAACCGGCCAGCCCTTTCAAGGCGGCCAGTACGATGGGGCCGACGTCGATCTGCGGCGGAAAAACTTCTTCGCCGTCCAGGGTCATGGGGTAGGAGTTCATGCCGCTGACCACGATCACGGGTACATGCCCGCAGTCGCAGTCTTTCTCCGCGAAAGCGATGACGCCGCAGGAGATAACGAGTACCAGGCAGAGCAGCAGGCTGATAACTTTTTTCATAAATGTGATCCATCCCTTTCAAATTTTCAATTTATAGAACTTATAGTGTGTTTAAGCTCGGCAATATTTTTATGCAGTTGTTGGTCAGCACCGTGTCCATCCCCATACGGAAAAGCTGCCTGGCCTCCTCCGGGTCATCCGAGTAATACACGTTGCAGAGCAGCCCGTGCTGATGGGCCTCGTCCACCATGCCTTGATTGAAAAACGGCTTGAAAAATTGTACCTTTTGCGCCTTGTATTTTAACGCGTGCCTGACGATGGTAAAATTCATGTGGCCCTCCAGACAGC
>Ga0123353_10000911_pt1 | contig 36074 bp, 20 predicted proteins | sample TergutLab28metaG_3_FD_92763 | JGI IMG/M metagenome (GOLD analysis project Ga0123353, IMG submission 92763) | Labiotermes labralis P3 segment gut microbial communities from Petit-Saut dam, French Guiana - Lab288 P3 | ecosystem: Host-associated > Arthropoda: Insects > Digestive system > Gut ... | reverse complement strand
GAAATCGACAACCTCCGCGCGATGGGCGTGACGCTCGAGTGCAACGTCGTCGTCGGGCGGACGGTGACGCTGGCGCAACTTCGCCGCGAGTTCGACGCCTGCTTCATCGCCAACGGCGCCGGCCTGCCGACCTTCCTCAACGTGCCCGGCGAGAACCTCAAGGGCGTGTATTCCGCCAACGAGTACCTCACGCGGGTGAACCTGATGGGCGCGTGGCGGGCGAACAGCCGCACGCCGGTGGTGCGGGGCAAAACGGCCGTCGTGTTCGGCGGCGGAAACGTGGCCATGGACGCCGTTCGCACCGCGCGGCGAATGGGCAGCGAACGGGCCGTCATCGCGTACCGCCGCGGCAAAAGCGAACTGCCCGCCCGCGTCGAGGAGGTCCATCACGCCGAACACGAGGGCGTGGAGTTCCTGCTCCAGGTGGCCCCGCTGGAACTGCTCGGTGACGACAAGGGCTGGGTTCGGGCCGTGCGGTTGCAACGCATGGAACTGGGCGCCCCCGACGCGAGCGGCCGGCGCCGCCCCGTGCCCGTTCCCGGCAGTGAATTCGAATTGGAGTGCGACCTGGCCGTCGTCGCGGTGGGCACGAGTCCCAACCCGCTGCTGACGGCATCGTGCCCGGAACTGGCCACCGACAAGGACGGCAGCATTCTGGTGGACGACAACCTGATGACCAGCCTGCCCGGCGTCTTCGCCGGCGGCGACATCGTGCGCGGCGGCGCGACGGTGATCCTCGCCATGGGCGACGGAAAACAGGCGGCCGCGGGGATCCATAAATTTTTGTCGGCCACATAATCGTGTTCGCCGCGAGTTTTTTATCGCGACAGCATTTTCCGTGGCGATTCAACAAAACGATGCGAGACGATCCGTCCACAGTGTCTTGAAGATCGACTCAAGTGACAAATGAAAAGGACAGCCCGTTGGACGCCCCAAAAACGATAGGCGAACTGTACGACATCGCCCACAGTCGGCCATGCGGCGAGGATAAGAAAGTCGGGTTCAAATATGCCAAGGTCAGCGATGATGTGGCGGACAGAATCCAACGCGAACTCGGCCTTGATCTTCACGGATTCGACCATCAGATCAACGAGCAATTTATTCGACATGCGGGCGATGGACATGATGAACACGGTGAATGGCGAAAAGGACAGATTCCCATCACCAGGGAAGATTTTGAGAAGATTCCCTTCGTTGTCAACCAGCCCGATAAAATAAAGATCGTTGGAAAAACAAGCCAGAACCTACATATAATACAATTCAAGAAGCGAGTGAACGGGCACCTCCTGGTCCTCGACGTGGTTCACGGAGGCAAACGAAGCCGCTATCTGGAGTTTCTGTCGATGATGAAATACAAGAGCCACCCCAAAAAGAGAGAAGCCGATTGAGACGGAACTACCTTTGCGGGACCTATCGGCTACACGTCCGAAACGCTTCCGCACTGTGTACAGAAAGCCAAATGCCGCCGCAAAAGCTCCATCGTCCCAACAAGCTTCTCAACATATGAATTATCGGATCGAAACCGAAAAAAATCAAGTCCACAGGGCAGTTTTCGAAAAATCCCGTCGTTTCCCGTTTATCCCGTTCATCCTGTGCCGTTTCTCCTTGCAAAAAAATGCTGTCGCGCGAAAAAAATTTGCGTAATTCGCGGCGAAAAATACGGTAGAATGGTTTGCGCCATGAATCGCTCGCGCCCGGAGAGTGAGTTGTTCATCGAGTACGCCCTGCGGAGGACCAAGGGGCGGGTGAAGGTTATTGGGTTCGTTCACGCGGCGTTGTTGATTCTGGCGGCCGTGGTGTTGTACGTGCTGGGCGCGGTGGTGGCCGATCATGTTTCGGGCGGGCTGGCGACGGGGACGCGGGCGGCGGCGCGATGGGTGCTGGCGGCGTGCGTGACGGGGCTGGCGGGATGGATGATCGTCGCCCCGCTGCTGCGGCGGATCAACGACCTCTACGTCGCCCGGATGATCGAACGGGCACACCCGGAATTCCGCAACGACCTGACGGTCGCGCTCGAGCTTCGAAAAACCGACGGTGCCCAACCCGGCATTCTGGCGGCCCTGTGGCGGCGGGCCACCCACGAACTCGCCGACAGCGAGTTCGAACAGGCCGTCTCGACGAGACTGCTGCGGACCAGCGGAATCATGCTCGCGGCCGCCGCGGCGGTGTTCGTGCTGTACGCGGCGGTGTCGCCCAAACCGGTGCTTCCGTCGCTCCTGCGGGTGTTCGGAAACGATTCTCTCGCCGCCCCCACGCGGACGCAGATCACGGACATTTCCCCGCCCGACGGTGAAACGGTGATGACGGCCCAGGACGTGGCCTTCGCGGCTACGATTGTGAACGCGGACACCGCCCGCGTGGAGCTTCGCGCGGGCGAGTCGCTGGAAACGCTGGCGATGGCCGAACTGCTGAACGAGCCGCCGCCGGGCGCGGGTCGGCGGTTCGGTGTGACGTGGCGGGCGCGGAGTTCGACGGCGGGCGTGGTTTTCCGCGTGGTGGCTGGCGATGCCGCGTCGGCGTGGTTCGCCTTGGACGTGCTGCCGGTGCCCGTGATTCGGCGTCAAACCGCCCTCGTGCATTGGCCCGCGTACACCGGAAGGGGCGATCGGGAGAGCGACGGACCTGTCGAGGCGTTGGAGGGGTCGGTCGTGGACGTCCAGGCCGAGATTAACCTGCCGCTGGACCGGGCGACCCTGCGGCTGGCGCGGGGCGACGTGCTCCGGCTGGCGGTGGATGGCAACGTCATGAGCGGGCCGTTCACGGTCAAGGGCGACGACAAATACCGCGTGGAGTTTTTCGGTATGCATCCGCTGGTGCGGGGCGAGTCGATTGATTTTCCGATCCAGTCGCTCACGGACGCGCCGCCGGCGGTTGTCCTGACCGAGCCGGCGGACCGCGTGGAGTTGTGCATCGACGACGCGTTAAGGCTGTCCTGCGACACGAGCGACGACTACGGTCTGGCCGACGCGACGCTGGTGGTCCGGGCCACCACCGAGCGGCGGATCGAACTGGCGACATTCACCACGCCGGGCCCGACGATGCGGCGGATCGAGGCGACCATCCCCGCCAGTCAATTGGGCCGCGAGGGGCAGACGCTTGTTTGCCACATCGCCGTGCGCGACCACAAACCGCCGGCCGGCCAAACGACGACCAGCCGGGCGTTCGAGGTGGCGCTGACGGCCCCCAACGCGGACCGGGCGGCCCAGGCGCGAGCGGCGGCGGAAGCGCAGGCCCGCCAGGCCGAACAGGCCCGCGACACGGCGAATCCGCCGGACAGACCGCCGGGCCACACGGCCAACGCGATGGAAACGCCTGCCGGCGACAGCGCCGCCGCGCGCGACGGCGCGACACCGGACGCGGCCACCAACGGGGCACACGACGAGTCCGACGCGAACCAGACCCCCGCCGACCACGACGTTGCAGGCCCAACCGACCGACACGCCGACAAAACGGCCACCCGCACCGACGCGAAACGGCCCGGCCCCAACGAAGCCGGCGCCGCCGACAAGACAAACGCCACGAACTCCGACGGTGAATCCGGCGCCAAAGACGTCAACGCCAATGACGCGAAAGGCGTCGTTTCCCCCGGCGCGAAAGGCCCCGCAAATGCACTGTTGGAAATGATCGAAGCCGACCAGCCCGCCCTGAACGCCATCCAGGAAGCGGCCCGCGACAAAAACGGCCAATCCGATACCGATCCGCCGAAAAATCAAAACAACAACCAAAACGCACAACAGGCTCAAGGCCAAAACGCACAACAAGCCCAAGGCCCAAACGCACAACAGGCCCAAAACCAAAACAACGCGGGCCCAAACCAAGGCAACGACCAAGGCCAAAAAACGGACCCGCCACAAAATCAGGGCCAAAATCAAAATACGGAACAAAAACAAGGCAAAAACACCAATCAGGCCCAGAACGAACAAGGCCAAAACAACCAAAACCAAAACGCGAAACAAGCCCAGGGTCAGGAGGCGAACCAAACCCAGGGCCAGAAACCGAATCAGGACCAAAAGCAAGACCCGGCCCCAAAAACAAATCGGGACCCAAACGCGAACCCAGAGAAAAACGCGGGCCAGGAGAAAGGCCAGAACGCCGGCCAGAACAACCAGACCAAGGGCGAGAACGCCAGCCAGAGCAATCAGGCCCAAGGGCAAAACGCCGGACAAGACAATCAGGCCAAGGGCGAGAGCGACAGCCAGAACAACCAGTCGCAAGGCGAAAACACCGGCCAAAACAATCAAGCCGAAGGCAAAAACGCCAGCCAGGGCAGCCAGGTGCAAGGACAGGCCGCCGGGCAGGACCAGCAGGCCAAAGGCGAAAACTCCAGCCAATCCGCGAAACCGCCTGCCAAGCAGCCCCCCAAACCGCAAACCGAGCAACGCCAGGAAGAGGAACCATGGCACGAGGAACCGCCTGAAGAAGAACCCGAACCCAAGCAATGGGAAACCCCCGAACCGGAAAAACCCAAGGTGAAACCCCCGGAACTGTCCATCGAACAAGACATGCAGCAGGAGTCGATGGAGTCGCAGCCGCCAAACCCTGAACCCAACGAAAGCGAAGGATGCGAGGGCGAAGGCGGAGGAGGCCAACAACCGAGCCAAGGTTCAACCCCCAGCCAAAGCCAGGGAAAAATGGGCGTCGGCACCGGCATGTCGGGCGTGGGCACGGGCCCAGGGTCGGGACAAAACTCCGAGCAGAAGCAAAACCAGGACGGAGGTCAGAGCCAGCCGCAACAGCCAGGCCAGAACGCACAACAAAACCAGGGCGGTTCAGGCCAAGACCAAGGCCAAACACAAGGCCAAACACAAGGCCAAAATCAAGGTCAGAGTCAAACGTCAAACTCCGAGCAGCGACAGCCGGGTCAACCCCCCGACGCCGCGCAGCAACGGCCGCAACAACCGCCGCGCGAAGGGCAGGAGTTGGTTCAAGGCACGCGCAGCGGAGCGCCGGACGGACCCGTCAGGCCTCGGATTGCCGGCGGCAATCCGAACTCCGGGTCGTCGGACCGGCGAGGCGAGGTGAACGCCGACAACGAATTCGCCGCCCTTACGCCGGCGCAGCGGGCGAAACTCGACGCGGTAGGCCGGGCCATCGACCACATGGCCCAGGACATCCGCGCCGGCAGCGTCGACCCGGACCTGCTCGAAAAACTCGACATGTCGCCCGAACAATTCTCGCAATTCGTCGAGACGTACCGGCAGAAGTTCGACCAGCTCCGCGCCCGCCGACCCGGCGAGGGCCAAACGACCATCGGCACGGGCCGGACGAATGAAGCCCAGGAAACCACCGCCGTCGACCGAGGCCGAGGCCGCAACGGCGCCCTCCGCGCCGGCGGCACCGACCCGCGCGACGCCGACGACCTCCGCAAACTCAACGAACGAAAACTCCAAAACGTCTCCCCGGACTTCCGACGCGAAGTCGAAGCGTATTTCCGCGCCGTTTCCGAAAGCAGCGACTAGCGACAAGCGACTAGCGACAAGCGACAAGAGAAGGCAACGACTGGCATATTTCGCGCCTTCGCACAGAGCGAACGTTTTGAAAGACAAGATTTTCCTTCTCTTGTCGCTTGTCACTTGTCGCTTGTCGCTGCTCTTGTCACTGTCGCTGCTCTTGCCACTTGTCGCTGATCGGCGATTCTGCTACGCTTGGGCCATCATGACGGAATTCACATTGCGAGAATTGGCCTGGCGGCTGGGCGGTGAGTTGGCCGGGGATGGTGAGAAGGTGATTCGCGGTGTCGCCGGGCTGGAAACGGCGGCGCACGACCAGTTGGCCTTTCTCGCCAACGCGAAATACGAGCGGCAGATGGCGGCGACGTCCGCCGGCGGCGTGATCGTGGACGCGAAATACGCCGGTCCCGGCGAGCGGCTGAACCTCATCCGTTGCACCGACGCCTACTTCGCGTTCCGGCAGGCGATGGTGCTGTTTCACGGATTCCGCCGCCACCCCTTCCGCGGCGTGGACCCGCGCTCGGCCGTGGACGCGTCGGCGACGCTCGGCCGGGACGTCGCCGTCGCCCAGTTCGCCACGGTGTGCGCGGGCGCGGTCATCGGCGACCGGACGGTGATGTATCCGGGCGTGTTTATCGGCCCCGGTGTGAACATCGGCTGCGATTGCGTGCTGTACCCCAACGTGACGCTCTACGACGGCACGGTGCTGGGCGACCGCGTGACGCTGCACGCCGGCACGAGCGTCGGGCACGACGGCTTCGGTTACGCCACCCACAAGGGCGACGACGGCGTGGTGCGTCACGAGAAAATTCCGCAGGCCGGGTGGGTCGAGATCGAGGACGATTGCGAGATCGGCGCCGGCTGTGCGATTGACCGGGCGACGATGGGGGCGACGATTATCGGCGCGGGGACAAAATTTTCGAACCTGGTCGCGGTCGGCCACGGGACGAAAATGGGCAAACATTGCCTGGTGGTCGCCCAGTGTGGCCTGGCCGGTTCGGTGACGGTGGGCAATTATTGCGTGTTCGGCGGCCAGGTGGGCGTGGTCGGTCACATTCGGATCGGCGACGGCGTGAAGGTGGGCGCCCAGAGCGGCATCATCAACGACGTCCCTGCCGGAAAAGAAATCCTCGGCAGCCCGGCCGTGGATTTGTCGGACGGCTTACGCATCGCCGCCACCACCCTCAGCCTGCCGAAAATCAACGCGACGGTGAAAAAACTGACGAGAGACGTGGAAAAAATGAAGAAGGCGGGCGAGTGACGGGAAAAAGGCAAAAAAGAGACTGTTAGGCTTTTAGGCTGTTATAATAGCTCCGATATGGCAGGCGGCGCGGCAGGGAGTTGTGCATGGTAACGACATGTAGTGTTCTCGCGCTTACGACGGCGATCATCGCGGGCGTCGTACTCTGGGTGATGGCCGTAACGCCGGCGAAACGCAAAAAACCACTGTGGTATATCGAAAGACTTGAGGTTTTCGGAGACGACGAACTTACGGAACGCGATCATTGGGCGATTGCGGACAAGGATTTCAACGCGGACGCGCTTTCGATCATTTTTGTTGCAGTTTGGAATAACGGGAAAGAAACGATCACGCGGGACATGATTGCGGAGGGCGTGGCCTATCGGGTGCCGACGGGCAAAATATATGACGCACAACGTATTTTTCAGACAACGGAGTCGAACGATTTTCACGTGACAATGCCGGAAGATGGAACATCCGCGCACATCGCCTTCGATCACATGGGCTTCAAACAAGGGGCCGTGATTCGAGTGCTCAGCGATTGCCCGGAGATTGAACGTGCCGCCCTGTGCGGCACAATCGCGGGATGCGAAGGAATGCACACGGCCTGTGTCAATAGACGATACGCGACAATCGCCGCCTGGGGTGTTTTCTACTGGATGTTTACGGGGTTGTTGCCTGTATTGTATCTTTGCATGTTTTTTGACTATCATGATATTTCGCATGCGATACCCGTTGTGTTCACATACATGTTGGTTCTGCGCGCCGTAGTGAAGCGTATTCTTGCACCAAAACATCTGTTGCCGAAAGAATTCAAACAATTCTTTCCGTACATCATATAGATAGCCGGCATCCTATAGATGGCTAACATCATGTCTTAGTTCCGGAAGGGGCGCCCTGGGCTACCCAAGGCGCCCTGCCGGGGCGAAGAATGCTCACACGCGCAGTACCTGCCTGCCGCCCTGGAGAGGCCATTCCTCGCCGCTATGCACGAGCACACCGCTCAGGTTTGGCGGCAACGTAATGTCCGTTTCCAAACCATTGTCGCCATTCCGCGTCACGCGAATCTCGATGTTTCCGGCGGGGTGCGGCACCGTGCCGTGGGCCCATTTTAACGGGCCCAGTTTTGGTTCCACGCGGACGGTGGCGAAGCCCGGTGCGCCCGGTTTCACGCCCAAAATCGTCGACAGGAAGTGGTACAGCGGGTGTGTGCCCCAGGCGTGGCAGTCGCTTCTGGTGGGTTCGGGATGTTCGTACGTGGTGAGGAAACCGTTGGCCTTCAGGCCGAACCAGAGGTCCAGCCGGTCGACGATCGCGTCAATCCGGCCGGCGCGGCCCAGGGCGTCGAGCAGGTAGTGGGAAAAGAAAATCGTCGTGCGGGCCAGGTCGTCGGCGGTCAGCAGACCTTGCACGATCTGCTCTTGCCGCCCGGCCGGCAGCAGGCCCGTTAAAATGGCCAGGCTTTGCGCGTGTTCGCTGAAGCTGTCGGCTTCGAGCGTGTCGGCGAGCAGGCCTCGGGGCTGGTTCCAGAAGTTCGTCATCACGCCCGCCATGGCGGCCTCGGCGGCGGCCCGGTCGCGCGTCGCCAGCAGCGGCTCGCCGTAAAATTCCTCCATGCGGGCCTTGGCGTTTAGCGCCAGCACGTAAATCAGGTTGAGGATCGACGAATACCCCTCCTCGCCGACCCGAGGCCCGCTGCCGGCCCACGCGGGATGGCGAACCCAGTCGATGAAATTCGACCCGTGCGGCAGCGTGATCATGCCGTCGCGGCCGGTCAGGCTCCGAAACGCCTCCATCGTCGTCCGGGCCCCGAGCAGCATCCGCCGTGAAAATTCGCCGCTCTCTCGCCACAAAAAATAATCCTCCGCCATGCACACCCACCACAGGGCGAACGACGGAATGCAATTGACCGCCCCGGATGGGTACCACGACTGCGTGAGGCCCGTCCACAGCCGCGAGGCGTTGTACGTCTCGATGGCCTTGCGGGCTAGCCGGTCGTCGGCCGCGAAGACGTACCCGACCAGGGCGTCGACGCGGCTGTCGCCGACCCAGGGCATCTGCTCGTAGTACGGGCAGTCCATGATCGTCTCGTGGAAACAGGCCTTCAGCGTGCGGGCGGCCAGCGGGACGACCTCCGCGAACCGCTCGTCGGAGGCGGAAAAAGAGCACTCCGGCTCCATCGGATAGCGGGTTTGCGACAGGCCCAGCCGGTCGAGCGTGAGCGGCTGATCGGCGGTGGTCACGTCGATTTCCAGATATCGCCCGGCGTTCCACCAGAGCGGTTCGAATGTCCGCCCCGCCCCGCCGTCGGCGATGTACTCGTCGCCGTAACCCAGAAAATGCTTGCCCTCGATCTCGGAGCGGTTGCCCTTGGCTGTGTACCACTTCGGCTCTTCGAACAGCGCCTCGGCCCAGCGGATGGCCAGCCGGGCGTCGGCCCCGCCGGTGAGCGTGATCGACGCGTACGCGCAAAGATAATCCTCCAGGTCGATGACCGCCCGGTAGCGGGCATTCGGCGGGATCGTCACGCTGCCGCCGCCGTCGAGCCACCGCTGCCAGTGGGCGGCCTCGGCGGCCGAATGCTTCTCCGCCGCCACGGGATACGCCGCCTCCGCCTCCGTCACGTACCGAACCACGCCGCCGTGCCAGGGCTGTTCCATCATCGGCGGCAACGTCGCCGGCGTCAGGATCCAAAAACCGTTCGTCGTCGAGTGGAGTGTGCTCATGCCGTCGGCCCAGCGGATGGTCTCGACCGGCACGTAGGGCCCTTCGCCGCCCTGCCACCCCCACGGAAACCGCCGCCCGTCGATGGACGTCTTCGAACCGCTGTACAGCGTATGGCCGGGGTCCACCAGACCGTAACCGTCCATCCGCATCGACTCCCACGCCGCCACACCCGTCGACAACCGCTCGTGCCACGGACCCTCCGCCTGCAACAGAAACCCAGGCCGCAACGTCATCTGCGCCAACGGACCGCGATCCGCCAGCCACCAACTTTGCGCCAGCAGCACGTGCCGACCCGCCGGCAGGTCCAACTCGTAACTCTCAAACCGCCACCGCCGCACGTCACCCCGCTCAGGCCCCCGCCCGATCGTTTGACCGTCCAACATCAGTCGATACCGCTGGTCGGCCGACACGTGAATGCGAACCCGCTCGGCGCGTGACGCCTCCTCGGCCGGCGGCACGTCGAACACCAGCCGAAACAGCGCCACCGACGGCCACTCGCCGCACGAGCGCCCCGGATGATTCACCCACTTCGCCGTCCACCGCCCACCCGACGTCCAAGGCCAATCCCCGCACTGGCGGGCGGCGAGATCGGACAAATCCGCAAACGGATGCGACGGTAAAAATACGCGAGTCATTGGGGTCTCCCAGATTCATCGGTGTGATCGGGTTGTAGTTTTTCCACCGCTTCCCGGCGCGTGGACGGGTCTTTCGCGTGGATCGCGACATCGGCGAGCGACGCCGGATCGTCCAGAAATTTCACCGCCTCGTGACGCACATCCGAATCGTCCGCGTGGATCGCGAGATCGACCAGCGCCGCGGGCTGATTTTTCAGGCAGCCCACCGCCACCAGCCGCACGTCCGGGTCTTCCGCGTTTTTCGCGACCTCCACGAGCGCCGCCGGATCGGTCAGCCGCCTCACCGCCGCCAGGCGTATTTCGGAATCGTCCGCGGATTTCGCCACGTCGACCAGCGCCGCCGGGTCGCTCAGCGCGTCCACGGCCGTTTCACGCACGGGAAACGAAACCTTGCCGTTTTTGGCCATGTCGGCGGCGACTTTGGCCTCTTGTTCCTTCAGCCATCGCACGGCCTCGGCCTTTTGGGACGGCAACATCCTGTCCAAGGGGGTTTCGCCGTCATAGTTCGCCGCGAGGGTCGCGCCTTGTCTCCGCAGCCACCGCACCGCCTCGGCCTTTTGAAATTGTGTCGCCAGATGCAAGGGCGTATTGCCCCGATGATCTCTCGCGTTCATGTCCGCGCCCTGCTCATTCAGCCACCGCATCGCCTCGCTCTGACCGTCTCTCGCCGCCAGGTGCATGGGCGTCCGGCCGATCCCGTTGGTCGCGTTGAAGTCCGCGTCCCGCGTGTTTTTCAACCACGTCAGCGCGTCGACACGGCCTTGCGCGGCGGCCTGATGGGCCAGCGTGTTTCCATCGGCGTCCGGTTTGCGGAGGCCCGCCCCCTGGGTCCCGACCCATTCCGCGACCTCGCGCGGCGGTGGCGGCGGCGATGACGACCACGGCCGCCACGCGACCGCCACAAGCCCCACCACCAACACGGCCGCCAGTCCACCGACCATCCATCCGCGCAGCCGCTGGTTTCGCTTCGGGTTCTCTCCACGTATTGCCGGCCAATCGCCCGCGTTCGTGACGGAATCGGCTTGTGAAAAACGGGCATTCTCGGAATCAGCAACCTTGTCCGCGTCCAGCACCTTCTTCATGCCGCGGATCACATCCTGCTCGGACCCGGTCCTGCCCATGTCGACCGCCTGCAATCCCGACAGTTCCGCCGGGATATCCTCCGCGTTCATGTCGCGGTAGCAAACGATCAGCCGGCGGCTGGAGAGGTCTTTTTTCATCAGCGACAGAAAGCGGTTCCACTCGTTTTTCACCCAGACCGATTCGATGTGTTCCCGGCACGTCGCGACGACCAGCATGACTTTGGCGCTGTTCAGGGCGCCGAAGATGTACGGTTCAGGGTTCTCGCCGACAGGAAGGTCTTTGAGGGTGACGCGCGAAAAAAACGTTTTTACGGGTCCGCCTTTTTTCAACTCGTCATAGATCGTCTGCGCGATCACGCTGTCGCTCGTCCTGCCGCCGTCCGGGGTCTTTTCCAGATGACAGATAAAGACATCGTACGGATGTTCCCGGCTCAAAATTTCCTGGATGCCTTTCTGCACGTCGTTGATTTTCCGGACCTTGTCGTCATACACCCCGATCAGCCGCGTCTGTTTGTGGGCGTGTCTCCGGGCGGCCTGACAGTCGGAATCGGAGAGGAAGGGCGTAAACTGCGTCCGGTGGCACAACGGGATATATTGGCCGGTCTGGGGGTCTTCGACGTATTCGATCCCGTATCGGCACAGCGCCATGCCCCAGTGCGCGGCCGCGTCGGCGGGGTCGGCGTTCAGAATGGATTCGTAGACAGCCAGCGCCTTGTCGAACTCGTAGGCGTGACGCAACTCGTCGGCCTGGAGAAACAGACCGATGACGGTCTCGTCGCCGGTTTTGGGCAGCACATACAGATTACGGCACTGGCCGCACTCCACAAACGTCGCGCCCGTCACGGGAACGATCCTGCCGCCGCATTCGTCGCATTTCAAGGGAATCATGGATAGTTTTCCGTGTGACCGTCCTCTCTGAAATCACCCGAAACCATGGGTCGTCGTGCCGTTATCGTACTGGTCGAGGCCTGCCTTTTCCAGTGCCAAGTCCCCCGTCCTCCGGAAAACATCTAGGCAGAAAAACGGGGCGCCGGTATACTTGGTAATGGAGGTTCGCGTGTTGCCGTGGAGGTTCGCGTCGTTGTCAGCCCCATGAGAGCGGGTGTGTTTTCGCCGTGTCGAACAATGATCCGTCATTTTTGTCCCCGTCGCCGCCTCGCCCGTCGTTGGCGATGGTGTTGCATTCGGCCTGGTTCGGACCGGCGGTTCTGGCGGGCATGTTTCTGGTGCTGATGGGCCTGCTGCTGTGGACCGTCGCGCAAAACAGCCGCCAAAACGCCGTGGATCAAATCGCGGCCAGCGGAAACAGCGCCCGCGAGGCCGTGCGACGACGACTGACCGCGACGGCGGAGTATTTCCACATCCTGGCCGAAGGGTTCGACCGCCAGACGCTCGACGAATCGTGGCTTCGCAACCGCGCGACGCAGTACAAACTGGATCATCCCGAACTGCTGGGCGCGATGCAACTCGACACCGAAGGCAACGTGGCGTGGTGTTCGAACGGTCCCGCGTGCGAGGCGCAGCACCGCACGGCCATCATGGCGCGCCCTCCCCTCGCGACGGCGATTCAAACGTCGCAGATCACCTGTTCCATGCCCTACCAGGATGCCGAGGACGAACCGGCCATGGCGATGATCGTCCCGCTCAAACGTCAGGGCCGTCCCGTGGGCGCGATGGTGGTTGTGCATTCGTGGAACCAGTTGCTCCAGACGTCGATTCCCCCCGACATGTTCGAGAAAAACCTGATCAGCCTTGTCGACGGGAACCGCCACGTGTTCCTGTCCATCGGCGGCGGGGAGTTGGACACCCGATTGACGCACCAGGAACCGCTTCCGCCGCCGCTGCCGGAGAACCAGTTGTTCCTGCAATTCGTGCCGTACGGTTCGGGGTTCTGGTCCATGCCGATGATCCTGCTCATGCTCACGTCCACGGGGCTGGTGCTGGGCATGGCGTGGGGCATGCGGTCGCTGAGGCGTCAGGTGGCCGACCGCCACCAGGCGGAGTCGGCCCTGTGTGAGGCGCGTGACGAGTTGGAGCGGCGCGTGTATCAGCGGACGGCGGATTTGGAGCGAGCCAACGGGCAGTTGCAGCAGGAAATGACGCGGCGCCGATCGGCGGAGTTGTACGTCCGGAGGCACCAGGAGCATTTGGCGCACGTCGGGCGCGTGAGCACGATGGCGGAAATGGCGGCCGGCATGGCGCACGAGCTGAATCAGCCGCTGGGGAGCATCGGCAGCTACGCCGACGGGTGCATGCGGATGATCGAGGGCGGTCAGGCGGACTCGGCCGAGTTGCGGACGGCGATTTCGGAGATCGGCGACCAGGTTCGGCGGGCGGGGTACATCATTCGCCGGCTTCGGAAGCTGGTCTGCGAGGGCGGCGAACCGGAATTGGCCCGCAGCGACATCAAGCGGCTGATCAACCAGGTGGTGACCCTGATGCTTCCGTCGATCCGCCAGCACCAGGTGCATTTGTCGCTGGAGTTGGAAAAAGACCTTCCGCCGGTGCTGGTGGATTCGATCCAGATTCAGCAGGTGCTGCTGAATCTGTTGAAAAACGCAGCCGAGGCCATGAGCGAGAACGCGGCGTCGGACCACCGGTTGCTGGTGTTGGAGGCCCGGAAGCGGTTTGTCGAGGGCGCGGCGAAGGTGGAGTTGACGGTGAGCGACACGGGCCCAGGGTGCGACCCGGCCTTGCTGCCGCGAATTTTTGACGCTTTTTTTACGACCAAAAAAGGCGGAATGGGCATGGGATTGCCCGTTTCGCGAACCATTGTGGAGGCGCATGGAGGCAATTTGTCTGTAGGAACGAATTCGCCCAAGGGGCTGATCATGAAGTTCATGCTGGACGCGGTCGAGGCGCGACCCGAACGCCCACCGCACCCGCCTGAACGCACCCCGCGGCGAGTTCAGTCCTCGGCCTTCAGTCCTCAATCCTCAGGCGCGTCGGCCGGGTCCGCGTGATTGGCCACGTGCGAAGCCGAGTGCGGCTTCGCATGAGGCAAATCGTACGAAATCGGCGGCGCGCCTGAGGATGGAGGACGGAAGACCGAGGACCATTTGTGGAGGTACTACCATGACGCTAGTGGATCACGAGGTGGAAGTGGCCCCGACGGTGTTTGTCGTGGACGACGACGCGGGCATGCGACGCGGGCTGGAGTTTCTGCTCAAACACGCCGGGCTTCCCGTGCAGGGGTTTGGGTCGGCCCGGGAGTTTCTGGATTTCTATCAACCGGTGATGCGAGGCTGCATGCTGCTGGACGTTCGCATGCCGGGGATTTCCGGGCTTGATTTGCAGGAGCATTTGCGCAAAAAAGGCACGAAACTGCCGGTGGTGATCGTGACGGCATACGGCAGCATCCCGATGGCCGTGCGGGCGATCCAGCAGGGCGCGGTGGATTTCATCGAGAAACCCTTCGACGGCGCGCTGCTGCTGGAGCGCGTGCACCGCGCCCTGGCCCACGAAGCCCAGGAGCACCTGGACGCCCAGCGGACGGTCCAGCTTCGGGAGCGGTACGACCAGCTCACGCCGCGCGAGCGCGAGGTGATGCGCCTGGTGGTCAGCGGCCTGCTGAACAAACAGATCGCCGCCGAGTTGGGCATCAGCATGAAAACCGTCGAAAACCACCGCGCCTGCGTCATGGACAAAATGGAGGCCCAAAGCCTGGCCGAACTGGTGAAAATGTCCATGTCGCTGGGGGCGTGAGACGCGGTGTGGCGTGGAACGTTTTTTCTCCACAGGCACAGAGGAACACAGCGGTGGATGTTGGTGTTCGAAAAGCGTTTCGCGATGGCTTGCCGGTTTGCGCTGTAGAACCTTGTGCACGACGAAATATTTTTTTGCACACCACAATCTACAGCGCAAAACGGCAAGCCACCGCGAAGCGTTTTACGACCACCCACGTCCCTCTCCGCGTCACCGCGTCGTTGTTTCCCGTTGCCGCGTCAATTCTTCGATCCGCCGTGTCGCCGCCCGGCGTACTTCCTGTGGTTCGCGCGTGACATTTTTCGCGATCTCGGCGAGCACGGTCTCGTCGGTCAATCGCTTGACGGCCGCCGTGCGGACACCCGCATGGCCGTCGGTTTTCGCGACCTCGGCGAGCATGGCCTGGTCGGTCAGCCGCTCCGCGGCCGCCTGACGCACGATCGGGTCCTTGTCGTACCGCGCGAGGTCGGCCAGCACGGCCTGGTCGGTCAGTTTTTCCGTGGCCGCCAGGCGAACCTCGTACGCGCCGTCGTCTTCCGCGATCCCGGCCAGCGCTGTCGGGTCGGTCAACTTCCGAGTGGCCGCCGCGCGGACGGTGGCGTCGCCGTCGTTTTTCGCAAGTTCCAACAGCACCGCCGGGTCGGCCAGTTGCTCCACGGCCGCCCGCCGAACGGAAGCGTCCTTGTCGCGTTTAGCAAACGTCACAATCGTCTCCGGATCGGTCATCGCCGCGACGGCTACCCGACGCACCCCAGGATGTTCCTCGTCGTTGGTGATCGCGACGAGCAGGGTCTGATCGGTCAGTTTTTCCACCGCCCGCATGCGGACGCTCGGGTCCAGATGGGTTTTCGCGAGGTCGGCCAGCGCGTCCTGGTCGGTCAGGAGTTCAATGGCCGTGTACTGCACGGTCTGGTTGGTGTCTTGTGCCGCGAGGTCGGCGAGCACGGTCTGATCGGTCACGTTTTGCGTCGCGAGCAGGCGGATTCGCCAGTTTTTGGCGTGTTTCGCGAGGTCGGCGAACATCACCTGTTCGGTGAAGTTTTCCGGTTCCGGTGTGCGTTCGTCGCGGCCCGTGAGGGCTTTCAGCGTTTCGGCGATCCGGGCCCGGTCGGTCAGTTGTTTTATCGCCGCCATTTGCACGGCCTCGACGGTGTCGTGTTTGGCGATCTCGGCCAGAGCGGCCTGGTCGGTCAGTTTTTCCACGGCCAGTATGCGGGCGTTGGGGTCGTGGTGCTGTTTCGCGAGTTCGGCGATCTGGGCCTGGTCGGTGAGTTGTTTCACCGCCGCCATGCGTACGCCCCAGGCTTTGTCGGTTTTGGCGAGTTCGGTGAGCACGGCCTGGTCGGTCAGTTTTTCCACGGCCGCCAGCCTCGTGTGCGGGTTTTCGTCGTGCCGGGCGATTTCGGCGATGGCGGCCTGGCTGTTCGGGTTCGCGCGGTCGAAATCGGCCAGTCGTTTTTCCGCCGCCCGGCGCACGGCCTGATTTTCGTCCTGGACCGCGATTTTGGCCAGCACGTTCTCGTTTTTGTCGGTCAACTTTTCCACGGCCGTCTTGCGTACATCCCAGTAGTCGTCGTTTTGGGCGATCTCGGCGAGCACGGTCTGGTCGGTGAGTTTTTCCACGGCCGTCTTGCGTACGGACCAGTATTCGTCGCTTCTGGCGATCTCGGTGAGCACGGCTTGGCCGGTGAGGTTGGCCGTTGCGGTCCTGCGTATGTCCCCGCCGGCGGCGTTTTTCGCGATGTCGGCCAGCACGGCCTGATCGGTGAGTTTGGCCGTCGCCGCCCGGCGCGTTTCATTGTCGCTGTCGTTTTTCGCGACGCTGGCGAGCAGGGCCTGGTCGGTGACGTTTCTCACGGCCGCCCGTCGCACGTTGCAATCGTCCTCGGTTTTCACGATCTCGGTCAGCACGGTTTGGTCTGTCAGTTTTCCCGCCGCCGTCCAGCGCACGTTTGGGGCGAGGTCGTATCTCGCGACGTCGGCGAGCACGGCCTGATCGGTCACGTACGTCGTCGCCGCCAGGCGCACGGACGAGTTTTTGGCGGTTTTTGCCAGATCGGCCAGCAGGGCCGGATCGGAAATGTTCTTGGGTCCCGGCCATCGGCCGTCCCACCGCTGGAGGTACTTCAGGGTCTCGGCCAGGTCCTGCTCGGTCGCGTCCGTCATCGCCCGGATGCGGACCTCCGGGTCGCGATGGTTTTTCACCAGCTCGGTTTTGTCGGTAATTCTGTCCACGGCCGCCAGGCGGATGTCCAGGTCGTCGTCGTTGTTGGCGAGGTCGATCAGCGCCGCCTGGTCGGTGAGTCGTCTCGTCGCCGCCAGGCGCGTGTCCTGATCCCTGGCGGTTTTCACGATGTCGACCAGCAGGGCCTGATCGGTCAGTCTTTCCAGTGTCCGCACGCGGATGCCCCAGTCGCTGTCGTTTTTCGCGATCTCGGCCAGCACCGCCTGGTCGGTGATTTGCTCCATCGCCTTCTGGCGGATGTCCGAGATTTGGGCGTGTTTCGCCAAGTCGACCAGCAGGGTTTGATCGGTGATGGAGTCTGTTTTCGAGATGACAGTGCCCTCCCGCCACTTGAGCGGGAAGACTTTCAGGGCCTCGGCGAGTGCGGCCTGTCCGGTCAATTTCTGTATCGCCGTCAGCCGCACGGCCTGGTCGTCGTCCTGTTTGGCGACATCGGCGAGCGCGGTCTGATCGGTCAGAATTTTCACGGCCGCCATGCGGATGTCCCGGTCGTCGTCGTGTTTCGCGAAGTCGGCCAGGGCGGTCTGATCGGTGATTTTTTCCACGGCCGCCACCCGCATGTAGCGGGCGGAATGATTTTTCGCCAGGTTGATCAGCGTCGCCGGATCGGACAGCCTTGCCAGCGCCGTCCGGCACACCGTCGGGTCCTGCGAATTTTTCACGATGTCCAGGAGCACGTCCATTGCGGTGTTGAGGTCGCCGTCCATCCAGGCCATCGCCGCGCGGCGGACGTCGGGGTCTTTCGCGTTGGTTTCGAGGTCCGCGATCATGGTCACGAGCACGGGGCGGTGGTCCTTGTCCAGTTTGTCCGCCGCCCACAGCCGGAGCGACCAGTCCTCGTTGCTCCGGACGAATTCCGCGAAGACGGCCTGCGCGAGGTCGTGGTGCGGTTTGTCCAGTTTGGTGGCCGCCCACAGCCGCACCGGCCAGCTTTTGCTGTTCTTGGCGATGTCCGCCACGACGGCCTGCGCCGCGGGCTGATGCTGCTGGCGAAGTTGTTCCGCGATTTCCCGCCGCGCGTGAAGGGCATAGGCCAGGAGCACGGGGTCGACGAGTTTTTCCGGCCCGAGGAGTGTTTCGATGGCCGTCTGCGCGGGGTCGTCGTCGGCCGCCATGGCGGCATTGATGAGCGTCTCCAGGTCGGCCGGCTCGTCGGCCTGCGCGGCGAACCCCCATCCGACGGCCAGCGCCAGACACACCGCAACGAGATAGGGCTGGATCGACACGGCTGATTTTCCTCTGAATGCCCGGAGCATTTTACTACAAAAATGCGGAGGACACAGAGGGTCAGACGCTCGAACAGGAAAAAAGTTCCCGCAATTTCGTGGCGAGGGCATCCTGCCCGCGTCTGGCGAAGACGATTGGATGTCTTTTCGCGTCCAGGCCAATGGAACGCACAACGCGGGCGAGACGCCCGCGTCACGTGGCGAGGGCGTCTCGCCCTCGTGTCTTGCGGGCATCCTGCCCGCGTCTGGCGAAGACGATTGGATGTCTTTTCGCGTCCAGGCCAATGGAACGCACAACGCGGGCGAGACGCCCGCGTCACGTGTTACCGTATGGCGGATTCGAGGGATCGTCGCCAGGTGAGTTCGTCGAGTCGTCGTTCGGCGGCCCGGCGGACTTCCTGTCGGAGGTCGTTTTTGGCGATATCGGCCAGCAGGGTTTCGTCGGTCAGTCTCCAGACGGCCGTTCGGCGGACGTTGAAATCGGCGTCGTTTTTGACGATCGCGGTGAGCACGGTCTGGTCGGTCAGTTTTTCCGCGGCCGCCTGCCGCACGCCGCTGTCTTTGTCGTTTCGGGCGAACCCCGCGAGCACCGTCTGGGAGGTCAGATTTTTCACGGCCTCCCGGCGGATGATCGGACTGTCGTGGGTTCTCGCGAACTCCAGCAGCGCCGTCTGGTCGGTCAGGGTGGAGACGGCGGCCTTTCGCACGTCGTAATTGCGGTCGGTTTTCGCGATGTCGACCAGCAAGGCCTGATTGGTCAGATTCACCAGCACCGTCCTTCGCATGGCCGGGTCGGTGTGTTTTTTCGCGAAGTCGGCGAGGGTGTCCTGATCGGTCAGCCTCCCCGCGGCCGCCAGGCGCGTGTCGCGATACGTTCCGTTCCGGGCTAAGAACAGGAGCGTCTCCTGATCGGTCACCCGTTTGACGGCCGCTTCGCGCAGGCCGGAATCCTCGTTGGTCTGCGCGACGTTGGCGAGCAGGTCCGTGTCGGTCAGGCGTTTGACGGCCCGGCTTCGGACGGACCAGTCGTTGTGGTGTTTCACCACTTCGGCCAGCAGGTTCTGATCGGTCATGTTTTCGGTGGCGGCGCATCGCACGATCAGGTCTTCGTCGTTCATCGCCAGATGGGCCAGCACGGTCTGGTCGGTCAGCCGTTCCGTGGCGGCCTTGCGGATTCCCCGCTCGCTCTCCCGCCGCGCGAGGTCGGTGAGGATGCCCTGATCGGTGAGGCTTTCGATGGCCGCCAACCGCACCAGCCAGAAGTTTCCGCGGTTTTTCGCCGTCTCGGCGAGCAGGGCCTGGTCGGTGATTTTTTTGATGGCCCGGATTCGGATGTCCGAGAGCGGATGGGTTTTCACGAAATCGGCCAAGGCCGCCGGATCGGTGACTTTTTCCACCGCCGCCCTTCGCACGTCCGGGGAGGCGTGTTTTTTCACCAGGTCGATCAGGGGCGGCTGGTCGAACAGATGTTCCACGGCCGCGAGGCAGACGTTGGGGTCCCGCGTGGTTTGGGCGATGTCGGAGAACACGTCGGCGACGGTGGCGAGTTTTCCGTCGGTCCATGCCGTCGCCGCGCGTCGGACGGCAGGGTCCTTGGCGCGGGTCCCGAGGTCGGCCATGGCGGCCGCCACCGCGGGTCGGAGCGTCGGGTCCAGTTTTTCCGCCGCCCACAGCCGCAACGCCCAGTCCTCGTTGCTCCGGGCCAGTTCGGTCAGGACGGTCTGCGAGACGGTTCGGTTGGACTCGTCCAGTTTTTCCATCGCCCACAGCCGCAACGGCCAATCGTTCCCGCGCCGGGCGATGTCCACAAACACGTCCTGCGCCACGGGGTGGGATTGTTCTTCGAGTTTTTCGACCGCCGCCCTCCGCGTGTGAAAGGCGTTGGCGCGGGCGGCGACGTCGGTGAGTTTTTCCGGGTCGTCGAGTTGTTCGACGGTGATCCGCCGCACGTTGGGGTCGGCGGAGGTCATGGCGACCTCGGCGAGCGTGGCGGGGTCGGTGAGTTTGGCCGCGGCGGCCTCTCGCGCGTCCCAGTACTCGCCATGTTTGGCGACGTCGGCCAGTTGGTCCTGGTCGGTCAGTTGTTCGACGGCGGATTCGCGCTGGGACAGGAACCGGGCGGTCTTCGCCGCCTCGGTCGGCGAAACTGCCGCCGCGTCCTGGGTGTCCGCGTGCGCGGTGAATCCCCATGCGCTGGCCAATACCAGGGACACCACAACGACATATTGTTTGATCGGCACAGCTTGTCTTCCTCTGAAGGCCGAGTGAATTTTACCACAACGCAAAACGCTTGCAAAGAAACACAACCGCTTTTTACGCTGCCGCGTGCTCTTTTTCGCCGCGAATTCCGCGAATTTCGCGAATTTTTCGCCCGGAGCACCGGGACGCGATAGAACACCTCGTCTCTTCCTACTATCATCGACCATTATTCGCATGGTTCCCGCGTAAAAAAATCAACGAATTTGACCCCGCCGCCCTGATCCGGTAGCATATCCGCAACGAGGCGAGGAGTTTTTTATGAGTAGCGATGTAAACGCGTTGCGGGAAACCGTGAAAAAGTTGAAGTACGACGACGCCGGGCTGATCCCGGCCGTCATCGTCGACAAGGACACCAAGACCGTCCTGATGGTCGCGTACATGAACGAGTCGTCCCTGCTGGCGACCATCGAAACGGGCAAGACCCACTTCTGGTCGCGAAGCCGGAAAAAATATTGGATGAAGGGCGAATCCTCCGGACATGTGCAGGAGGTGCACGCCATCTACACCGATTGCGACGTGGACACGCTGGTGATCGAGGTGACGCCCAAAGGTCCCGCCTGTCACGACGGCTACTATACCTGCTTCTACCGCCGCCTGAATCCGACGACCGGCCAATGGGACGTCCAGGGCGAGCCGCTGTTCGATCCGAACGATGTGTACAAAAAATAACAATCAGGCCGTGCGGCGCGTGTCCGATGCATTGGACGCCGTGCTGACGTGTATGTTGTTGGCGTCGGCGGGGTGTTTGGTGGCGGTGGTGGGGTGGCCTGATCACCTGTCGCGGCACGGTCTGGCGTTGGGATTGGGTAGCGACGTTCCCGAGGTGGCGTGGCGGCGGGCGGTGATCGTGGCGCAGTTGGTGCTGGTGTTGGGGTTGGCGGCGGAGCGTTTTGTCCGGCTGGCGTTGTCGGGGAGGCCGAAGGCGTACGTTCGCGAGCGATGGGTGGATTTTGCGATGCTCGCGGTGGCGTTGCCGGGGATGGCGGTGGCGGGTGGGTTCGACGGTCGGCTGTCGGCGGGGGCGTTGTGGGTGGTGATCGGGCAGTTGTACGTGCTGTTTACGCTGCTGCTTCGGGTGGCGGGCGTGGGGGTGCGTTTGCTTCGCGGCCGGGCGCATCCGGCGTGGTGGCTGGTCGGCGGAGTGGTGGTGTTGTGTTTCGGCGGGGCGGTGATGCTGATGTTGCCGGGGGCGGCCGCACCGAATTCGGCGAGGCTGTGGTTTCACGACGCCCTGTTCGTGGCCGTGAGCGCCGTCACGCTGACGGGGCTGTCCGTTCGGCCGATCGGCACGGAGTTTTCGTTCTTCGGCCAACTGGTGATTTTGGGCCTGATCCAGATCGGCGGGCTGCTGATCATGACGTTCGGCCTGTTGGTGGTGAGGCGGCTTTGGCGGCGGCTACGTGACGCGGGCGTCCTGCCCGCGCGTGTCGAGGGCGTCTCGCCCTCGCGTCCCGCGGGCATCCTGCCCGCGTGTGTCGAGGGCGTCTCGCCCTCGTGTCCCGCGGGCATCCTGCCCGCGTGTGGCGAAGACGATTTGGCGTCCTCCAGCAGCCAGGACAATGGAACGCACAACGCGGGCGAGACGCCCGCGTCACGCTCGCCCGCGTCACGCTCGCCCGCGTCACGCTCGCCCGCGTCACTGGCGGGTTTCGTCCTCGCCGTCGCGGTGGTCGTCGAGTTGCTCGGGGCGGCGTTGATTTTCCCGATGTTCATCGGTCAGCCCGACGCGCAGGGGCGGCCGCTGAGTTCGGGCGGGGCGGTTTGGTACGCGGTGTTCCACAGCGTCGGCGCGTTTTGTAACTCGGGGCTGGGGTTGTACGACGGCAGTTTCAAACCGTTCCGCGAGCACTGGCAGGTGCTGGGCGTGATCGCACCGCTGATCGTGCTGGGCGGGCTGGGACTGCCGGTGATCCGCGAACTACTCCTCCGCGTTCGGTTGCTGCCGCGGCGCCTGACGCGGGCCCGACGCCTCGATCGGCCCGTGAAACCGTGGGCGGCGGTCAAACTTTCGCTCCACGCAAAGGTGGTGCTGTGGACGACGCTGCTGCTGCTGTTTTTCGGCACGACGACGCTGCTGCTGGTCGAGACGATCGGCATGAACATTCAGCCGGCCGAGCCGGGGCGAAACTTCGGGGCGGCCGCGGAGGTGAAGACGGAGTTTCAAGGTCTGTCGGCGGCGGATCGGTTGCGGGCGTGTGCGTTTTTGAGCGTGTCGTCGCGGACGGGCGGGTTTCGCACGTGCGAGGTGTCGCACCTGTCCGACGCGGGCAAGGCCGTGCTGTGCCTGCTGATGGGCGTGGGCGGAAGTCCGGGTTCCGCGGCGGGGGGGATGCAGACCGTGACGTTCGCGGTGTTGTTCGTCGCGGTGGCGGCCGGGCTGGGGCGGCGAGGGCGGCCGGTCATGTTTGGCCGAACCGTCGCCGGCGACGTCGTCGGCCGGGCCCTCACGCTGGCGGGGCTGTACGCGACGCTGGTGTGCGTGGTGTCGATCCTGCTGGCCGTCGTCACGCGATCCAGCGGGCGGTTCCTGGACCTGTTCTTCGAATCCGTCAGCGCCTGTTCCAACGCCGGACTGACCACCGGAGCGACGGCCGGCGTCAACGACCCCGCAAAATTCATCCTCATGTTCGCCATGCTCGCCGGGAGACTGACGCCGATGATCTTCCTTAGAAAAAGCCTAACAGTCTAAAACATGCGTCCCTACCAACTATCGCAAATACAAACGCCGGATTTTTCCCTCGTCGGCTATAGCGTCGCCGGCGAGGAATCCGTCATTATCGTGCCCGAACTGGACGTCTGCTTCGACATCGGCAAATGCCCCCGCGAAGCCCTGGCCGTCAATCATGTGCTGCTCTCGCACGGCCATGCCGACCACGCGGCCGGGCTGACGTACTACTTCGCCCAACGCGACTTCCAGGACATCGCCTGCGGAACCTGCCTCGCCCCAGCCGACCTCGTGCCGCCGCTGGTCGAACTGATGCAGGCCTGGGGCCGCGTCGAAGGACACGTGCCGCCGTATGACTTCGTCCCGATGCGCGACGGCGAGGACTTCGAACTCCGCCGAGGCCTGCTCGCCAGGCCGTTCGCCGTCCGCCACGCCCAGCCGGCGCTGGGTTACTCCATCATCGACGTCCGCCAGAAGCTCAAAGAACAATTTATCGGCCTGAGCGGGCCGGAGATTGTGGAGTTGAAAAAACAGGGCGTCGAAATCACCAACCGCGTCGAGGTGCCGCTGATCGCGTACCTCGGCGACACCGCCAAGTCCGACTTCCGCCGACTGCCGCACGTCGCCAACGCCAAGGTGCTGCTGCTGGAGTGCACGTTTTTCGACCCCGACCACATCGCCCGGGCCCGGGCCGGCAAACACGTCCACGTGATGGACCTGCCCGAAATGCTCGACGGCATGAACAACGAGCGCATCGTCCTCATCCACGTCACCCGCCGCACCCACATGGGCCAGGCACAGCGGATTTTGAAAAAAACACTGCCGAAGGAAACGCTCGAAAAGATCACGTTCTTCATGAGCCGGGAGCACATCGAAGAAGAATGACGCAAACGTGACACGGGCGTCTCGCCCGCGCGTCTCGCGGGCACCTTGCCCGCGTCGAGCGGCGAAGCAGGCTTGACGTCCCATGGCGACCAAGTCAATGGAACACACGCGCGGGCGAGACGCCCGCGTCACGTTAATACGGATTGCTCGGCATCATTTCCCACGCGTCAACGGACAGGACGTTCACATCGACGTCGCTGAACAGTCGCACGTCGAGGCTGTCGTGGCGTGTTGGGTAGATGCGGCGGCAGATGGCTTGGCGGTCGTTGGCGAAGACGTCGACGAAGGATTTGTCCACGAAGACGCGCAGCGACAAGCCTTCGCCGGCCGGCAGATTCAGCGGGGCGGATTCGATGACTTTGGCGCCTTCGCCGAGGCTGGACTGTCGCGTGTCCACGCTCAGCGTTTTTTTCTCGGTGTCGTACGAGATCGACGTTTGCTCCTGCCCGTCGCCCGAGCAGCAGACCTTTACGCCGAACACGCCCGTCGCGGCGGGCGCGAAATTCACGGCCAATTCCAGCGAGTCGCCTCGGATCGCGTTGCCCTGGCCGTCGAGCAGTGGCCGCTCGTTGCCGCCGTTTACGCGGAGGTTTTCGGCGTGTCGCGGGTTGTAGCGGAGGACGTTCAGTTCCGGCGGTGGGGCCAGGCGGAGCGTGGAGTCCTCGCCCAGCCAGAGGACGCGGGGCAGGCTCAGTTCGCCCGACCAGCCGCTGGCGACCTTGGCGGGGTGTTCGCGGCGGTCGAACACCCACGTCCACATAATCCGCCGGCCGCGGGCGTCGGCGAGGCTTTCGGGGGCGAAAAACTCGTTGTCCACCCACGTCATTCGCCCGTGCTGCTGCGGCTCAAAGCGGTCGTCCGCGTATCGGCCGAGATAATACTGACATCCCAGCCGGTGGCTGATGAAGAGGTTCATGTGCGTGTCGCTGGGCGGTCCGCCGTCGGGGCTGGTGGGCAGCGGGAAGAAGTCCGGGCACATGCAGTCCTCGAATTCGCGCGTCCACTCGCGGCGGGACGTATAGAAGCGGTGCAGGTACGTCCAGTGCTCCAGGTCGTCGGAGACCAGCAGGTACAGCGTGTCGCCCAGGTGCTCGGGCTGTTTGCGTTTTTCGCCGTATTCCAGCAGCACCAGCAGGTTTCCGGTGAGCATGTAATATCGGCCGTTGTGGGCCCAGACGGCCGAGGGATCGGCGGCGCCGTAGACGACTTCGTTGCCGGCGCCGTCGGCGGAGGGGATGGCGGTCAGGCCGAACGCGGTTTCGCGAATGACCGGGTTGGCGGGGTGTTTGGTCCAGTGGTCCAGGTGGTCGTCGGTGGAGGTGGCGATGCACACGCCGCCGGGTTTGCCCAGGCCCCAGTAGGTGATCGTCGCCACGCCGCGATGGTCGACGAACACGCCGCCGCTGAAGATGCCGTCGTCCGCGCCGCCCGGCAGCAGTCCCGGCACGTGATGGCGCCAGTGCACCAGGTCGATGCTCGACACGTGGCCCCACAGGTGTTTGCCTTCGTGCTGGTAAATGTAGAACAGGTGGTAGCGGCCCTTCCAGAAGATCGCCCCGTTGGGATCGACGGGTCCATGGACGCCCTCGGGCACGACAAAATGAAACCCCGGCCGATGGGGGTCGCGCAGGAACTTTTCCCGCAACAGCCGGGCGTCGTGGATCATGCGTTCTTGTTCGAGGGCGGCGATGTCGGTCATGGTGAACTCCTTGTAACGACAGACTGTTAGGCTTTTAGGCTGTTAGACTGTTAGACTGTTAGACTGTTAGGCGCCGGCTTATGAAGCCTTTGGCCTAATGATTCATAAGCCGGCGCCTAACAGTCTAACAGCCTAAAAGCCTAACAGTCCAGTAGACGGCAGAAGTTTGTCCAGCCAGTTCAGCGATCGCACACACTGCTCGAGGAACATCTCCGCCGGTGTGTCGTCGAGGTGGGTGGGCATGACTTCGAGCAGGAGGGGGCCGGTGTAGGCGGCGGGGAATTGGGTCGCCAGCTTCGGCCAGTCGAGGTCGCCGTCGCGGGGGAGGCGGTGGCGGTCGCGGAGGTCGGTGTCGCGGACGTCGGAGAAGTGGGTTTGCCGCAGGCGGCCGCCCCAGCGGGCGAGCGTGTTCCATCGCGGTTGGCCCCAGAGGTGGTCGTGCGAGGAATCGTAACAGAAGCCGACGCTTTCGAGCGGGCAGGCGTCGAGGACGGCGTGGAGGATGTCGTCGCGCCGGGTGTTTTCGACGGCCAAGGTCACGCCGGCCTGGAGCGCGTGGCGGGCGACGGTCTCGAACGTCGCCAAGCCGGCCGGTGTCGGGCCTGGGGCGGCGGCGGTGTGCGAGACGTGCATCACGATCGTGCCCACGGCGTGGCGGCGGGCGTCGTCGATCCACGCCCGGTGCCGCCGGGCGAAGGTTTCCCGCTCGCGTTGACCCAGCCAGAGGTCGTTGCACTCCTCGAACGGGACGTGCAGGTTTTCCACGGCAAGCCCGAGGTCCCTCGCCAAGGCCGGGGCGTCGTGAATTCGGCCGAGCAGAAATTCCTCCTCCGGCGGACCCCACCACAGCGCGGTGTGCGTCACGCCCGCCCGCGCCAGCAACGCCAATCGCTGCCGAAGCGGCCGTTCGTAACCGAAGTAGGAAAATATGCCTTTGGGTCGCATGGTATACGTGACGCGGACGTCTCGCCCGCGCGAGGCAGCGAAGGCGATTTGTCGTCCTTCAGCGTTCAGGCCAATGGAACACGCAACGCGGGCGAGACGCCCGCGTCACACGCCCACCGCGCGCAACACAAGAGGACGCGATCAACACGGCGTCACTTCACCGCGCGGCCTGCGCGTATGACGACGTGCTGCGCGTCCTCTTGACCGCGATGACGCGAAACATTCCGCGGCCCGCGGCAGCGCCTGACAGTTTTGGGCGTTTCACACCGTACAGCGTTTGGCGCCTTGCGGCGTTTACTTCTTGCGGCGGTTGCGGCGTTCGCGGCGCTTCTTGGAGCCGACCTTGCGGCGACGTCGTGGTTTGGCCATGCAATTCCTCGTCAGACAAAAAAAGTTTCGGATCGTTCGTAAAAAAATCCCGAAGTCCAACCCACTCGGGAAACCGTAAACTATACCGACCGGCGAGGCGGTTGTCACTGGAAATTTTCGATTACGCGACGGTAAAATCGAGGGATGAAAATTTTTCTCGCGGGCATTATTCAGGGGTCGTTGGTGGAGGCGGCGATTCATCGGCAGGACTGGCGGTCGCCGATTCAGGCGGCGCTGGCGAAGGTGGCGGGGGCGGAGGTGTATTGTCACTACACGCACCACCCGAACTCCATCACGTACGATTTGCCGCGGATTTGCGAAACGCTGGCCGAGGGCAACCGCCTGGCGGGGGAGTGCGACGTGCTGATCGCGTATGTGCCCAGCGCGTCGATGGGGACGGCCATTGAGATGCACCAGGCCCACTGCGGCGGGGCGGTGGTGCTCACCGTTTCGCCGATGACGGCCAATTGGGTCCTCCGCGCCTACAGCGACCGCATCTTCCCGGACATCGCCGCGCTGGAACAGTTTCTCCTCGGCGACGAATTCCCCGCCCTGATGAAACGACGGCGCGGTGACGCCCAGACATGAGGTTGCGGAGAGGGGGTCGAAGAAAAATAGTACTTGACAGTATAGTACGGCACGGTATTGTCCGATACTAGATTATCGTGAATCAGATAGTACGTTTGCGAACAGGAGATTCCTGCCATGCAGAATGAACGCACGATCCAGCGGATCATTGAATTCGCCAGCCGGATTGAGGGCATCGACATGCAGGTGTTCGCCGAAGGGCTCAGTATCCTGCACCTGCATCGTACGCTCGAACAGACGGTGGAGAACGACCTGCTCACCGGCGATGGGTTGACCGTGCGGCAATTTGAGATTCTGGAATCGCTGTACCACAACTCGGAGGGCATGTCCACGCCGGCGGAGCTTTCCGAGGAGGTCGGACTGACGCGATCCGCCATGACCGGCGCGCTCGATTCGCTGGAGAAGTCTTGCTACACGGTTCGGGGGCCGCATCCGAAAGACCGTCGAATGATTGCCGTCTCGCTGACACCGACCGGCCTGGAGTTTATCGGCCAGCGACTCATCGAACGCTACCGGAAGATGGGCCGGATCATGGGTACCCTTTCGAGTGAAGAGCGCATGAACCTTCTACGGACGTACAGGAAGGTGCTGGATGTGCTGGCGGGCGGCCCGAAGAAGAATCGCACGTAATTGGAACTTGGAAACGGAGTTACGGATGAAACATCGACGATGGAAACACGCGGTCCTGGCCGTCATCTCGGCTGTGGGTTTATTCGGTGGTTGTGACCACAAGAAAGAGGCCGCCGCCCCGCCGGCGATGCCGCCGCCCGAGGTGGGGGTCGTGACGGTGGGTCCGGAGGCGGTGGTGTTGGAGACGGAGTTGCCCGGCCGCACCCGGCCGTACCGCATCGCGGAAATCAGACCTCAGGTGAACGGGATCGTGCAAAAGCGGTTGTTCACGGAGGGTTCGCAGGTGCAGGCGGGCGAGGTGCTGTATGAGATTGACCCGGCGTCGTTCGAGGCGGCGCTGGTCACGGCCGAGGCGAATCTGAATGTTGCCCGGAAGACCGCCGACCGCGCCCGGACGGCCGTCACGGCCAGCGAGGCCAGCGTGGCGCGTCAGAAGGCGACGCTGGAATTGGCCAGGACCAATCGTCAGCGGTTGGAGGAACTGTTCGCGGAGAAGGCGGTTTCGGCGTCCAGTCGCGATCAGGCCGTGACGGACATGGAGGTGGCCGAGGCGGCGTTACAGGTGGCGCAGGCCCAGATCGAGAGCGACCAGCAGGCCGTGGCCGTGGCGGAGGCGGCCATCGAGCAGGCCCAGGCGGCCATCGAGACGGTCCGGATCAATCTGGGGTACACCCGCATCACGGCTCCGATTTCCGGAAACATCGGACGATCCTCCGTGACCGACGGTGCGCTGGTGACGGCGCATCAACCGGCCGCCCTGGCCACTATTCAGCAACTGGACCCGATTTACGTGGACGTTCCCCAGTCCACCGCCGAGTTGTTACGGTTGCGGCGTCGCTTGGCCGAGGGGAATCTGGATCACCAGGCCGACGGCCATGAGAAGGTGACGCTGACCCTGGAAGACGGTACGCGCTATCCGCTGGAGGGGACGCTCCAGTTCCGGGACGTGACCGTCGAGCCGACCACGGGTTCGGTGACGCTCCGGGCGGTTTTCCCCAATCCGGACGGCCTGCTGCTGCCGGGGATGTTCGTGCGGGCGACCGTCATCGAGGGGGTCAACCGCCAGGCGATCCTGGTCTCCCAGCAGGCGGTCTCGCGCGATGCGCGAGGAACGCCGATGGCCATGATTGTGGATGCGGACGGCAAGGTGGCCGTGCGCGTGCTGACCATCGACCGCGCGATCGGAAACCGCTGGCTGGTGAGCACGGGACTGTCGGCCGGCGACCGCCTGATCGTCGACGGACTGCTAAAGGCCCGCCCCGGAACGCCGGTCAGGGCCGTACCGGTTTCAACCGAGCGACAAGCGACAAGTGACAAGCGACAAGAGTAGGCAGCGTCTGTTTTTTCATGTTCTTGTGCCGTGTAAACGTTTTGAAAGGCAAAATTTTCCTTCTCTTGTCGCTTGTCACTTGTCGCTACGTGAACTGACGGAGTTTTCACCATGTTATCGAAATTTTTTTTACAGCGTCCGGTGTTTGCCTGGGTCGTCGCCATCGTGATTATGGTGCTCGGCGGGTTGGCCATTCATAATCTGCCCATCTCGCAATATCCGCCCATGGCGCCGCCGTCGATTTCGATCTCGGCCATGTATGCGGGGTCGTCGGCGGAGACCGTCGAGAACAGCATCACCCAGATCATCGAGCAGAAGATGACGGGGTTCGACAATCTGTTGTACATGTCGGCCTCCAGCGATTCGGCGGGGATGGCCCGTGTGGAACTGACTTTTGCGCCCGGAACGGACCCGGACCTGGCGTGGGCGCAGGTTCAGAACAAGCTCCAGTTGGCCATGCCCAGCCTTCCCGATGTGGTCCAGCGCACCGGCGTGCAGGTGGCCAAATCCACGCGGAATTACCTGATTATCGTCGGGTTGATTTCCGAGGACGCAAGCATGGGCGGGGACGATCTTCGGGATTACGCCGTGTCGAACCTGGAGAAGATTCTCGCGCGGGTTCCGGGCGTGGGCGAGGTGCAGTGTTTCGGTTCGCAGTACGCCATGCGGATTTGGCTGGACCCGGACAAACTCACCGGTCATGGGCTGACGGTTCAGGACGTGACGCAGGCGTTGCAGGCGTACAACGTGGAAGTGTCGGCCGGTCAGTTCGGCGGGCTGCCGGCCGTGGAGGGGCAGCGGCTGAACGTCTCGATCGTGGTCCAGAACCTGCTCAAAACGCCGGAGGAATTCGAAGCCATTCCGCTCCGCACGAATACGGACGGTTCGGTCGTTCGCGTCAAGGACATCGGCCGGGCGGAACTGGGTTCGGACAGCTACGGCGTGCAGGGCCTGTACAACGGAAAACCGATGGCCGGTCTGGCCATTCGGCAGGCCGCCGGGGCCAACGCCCTGGAGACGGCCAAGAACATCCGGGCGAAAATGGCGGAGATGGAACAATACTTCCCCAACGGAATGGCGGTGGTCTATCCGTACGACACGACGCCCTTCACGCAGGTCGCCATCAACGAGGTGGTCAAAACCCTGTTCGAAGCCATCGTGCTGGTGTTCCTGGTCATGTACCTGTTCATGGGCAACATCCGCGCCACGCTGATCCCGACCATCGCCGTCCCGGTGGTGCTGCTGGGCACCTTCGGTGTGCTGGGGCTGTTCGGATTTTCGATCAACATGCTGACGATGTTCGCCATGGTGCTGGCGATCGGCCTGCTGGTGGACGACGCGATCATCGTCGTCGAGAACGTCGAGCGTGTCATGAGCGAGGAGGGGCTTTCGCCTCGGGAGGCGACGGCCAAGTCGATGGACCAGATCACCAGCGCCCTGATCGGCATTGGGCTGGTGTTGTCGGCGGTGTTTCTGCCGATGGCGTTTTTCGGCGGATCGACGGGCGTCATTTATCGCCAGTTCGCGATCACCATCGCGGCGGCCATGCTGCTGTCGGTCGTCGTCGCCCTGATCCTCACGCCGGTGCTGTGCGCGTCGATCCTCAAACCGGTGCCCAAGGGGCACGAACCCGCCGAGGGCGGACTGCGGCTGTTGCGGCCGTTCTTCCGATTGTTCGACCGTGTTTTCAACGCCATCCGGGAAGGCTATGGCCGCCTGGTCGGCAGAACCGTGTCGAAAAAACTTCGCTACGTGGCCGTCTACATCGCCGTCGTGGCCGCGATGGGGTGGCTCTTTATGAAAATGCCCAGTGCCTACCTGCCCGACGAGGACCAGGGCGTCCTGATGGCGCAGATCATCATGCCGACCGGTGCGACCCTGGAACAGACCCAGGCGGTCGCCGACCAGGTGCAGGCCTATTTCCTCGAAAACGAATCCGAGGCGGTGGCCACCTGCATGACGATGGTCGGCATCAGTTTCTCGGGCAGCGGGCAGAACGGCGGCATGGTGTTCGTGAAGCTCAAGGACTGGGACCTTCGCGACCGCGACGATCTTCGCGTCAAGGCCATTGCCGCGCGGTCGATGGCCGGCCTGTCCAAAATTCGCGGTGGAATCGTGTACGCCTTTCCGCCGCCCGCGGTGGTCGAACTGGGAACGGCCATCGGGTTCGATTTCCAGCTTCAGGACCGTGGCGGGCTGGGGCACGACGCCCTGATGGCGGCGCGCAATCAACTGATTGGACTGGCGGCGAAGGACCCCCGGCTGGCGAACGTCCGCCCCAACGGCAAAGAGGACGTGCCCCAATACCGCCTGAACGTGGACTGGGACCGGGTTGGCGCGATGGGGTTGTCGCTGCCGGCCATTCACAACACGGTGTCGGCTTCGTTCGGAAGCGCGTACGTCAACGACTTCGTCCAGGGCGGGCGTATCAAGCGCGTGTACGCCCAGGCCGACGCCCCTCACCGCATGTTGCCGCAGGACATCGAAAAACTGTACGTGCGGAACAACAGCGGCCAGATGGTTCCGTTCTCGTCGTTCGCCACCGCGCACTGGACTTCCGGATCGCCGTTCCTCCAGCGGTACAACGGGTTTCCCTCGATCAGCATCTGGGGCGAGCCCGCGCCCGGAAGGAGTTCCGGTGAGGCGATGCAGGCGATGGAGGAACTCATGACCCAACTGCCCAAGGACGTGGGGTTCGACTGGACGGGGTTGTCGTTCCAGGAACGCCAGGCCGGCTCGCAGGCGCCGCTGCTGTACGGGTTTTCGATCCTCGTGATCTTCCTGTGCCTGGCGGCGTTGTACGAAAGCTGGACGATCCCGATCGCGGTGCTTTTGGCGTTGCCGCTGGGCGTCATCGGTGGCGTGATCGCCTCCAGCCAGCGGGAACTCGCCAACGACGTGTACTTCCAGATCGGCCTGCTGACGACGCTGGGGCTGACCACCAAGAACGCCATCCTGATCGTCCAGTTCGCCAAGGCCAGGCTTGAGGAGGGTATGGGGCTGACCGAGGCGACGCTCGAAGGCGCCCGGCTGCGGTTCCGTCCGATCGTGATGACCTCGCTGGCGTTCGGTTTCGGTGTGCTTCCGCTGGCGATTGCGTCCGGGGCCGGTGCGGGCGCCCAGAAGGCCATCGGAACCAGCGTGCTGGGCGGCATGGTGACCGCCACGGTCCTGGTCCTCCTGTTCGTGCCGCTGTTCTACGTGCTGATCGAAAAAATCTTCGGCAAACGCGACAAGCTTCAGCCTGCCGAGGTGGCCACTCCCGCGACGGAGACTCTGTAACATGAACATGAATAAAAACGTGCGGTGTAACGTGACGCGGGCATCTTGCCCGCGCGTCTCGCGGGCGTCCCGCCCGCGACGACTGTGCGAAAGCCTTGACGTTCTTCACGGCGTCAGCCGTACGGAACGGCCAGCGAGGGCAGGATGCCCTCGCCACGCGCGGGCGGGACGCCCGCGTCACGTTCAGGCGTTCGCCCTGCTGGTTGTCCTGACCGTCCTGGCCGGCGGCTGCAACCTCGCGCCGGAATACAACCGTCCCGCCGCTCCGGTCCCGGACCAATGGCCCACCGGACCGGCCTATTCGGACCCGTCCGAAACCGGAGCGACGGACGTGGCCAGCCTGGCCTGGCCCCATGTATTTCTGGACCCCAGGCTTCAGCAGGTGATTCAGATGGCGTTGGAGAACAACCGCGACTTGCGGCTGGCTGCCCTGAGCGTCGAACGCGCCCGCGCGATGTACGGCATCCAGCGGTCCGAACTGCTTCCGGTCCTCGGTGCCGACGCCAGTTTCACGCGGCGAGGGATTCCGGCGGACCTTTCCGGCATGGGCAGGCACCTCACCACCAATCAATTCGGGGCCAACCTCTTTTTGAGCAGTTGGGAACTCGATTTCTTCGGCCGAATTCGCAACCTGACGGACCGTTCGCTTCTGGAGTACCTCGCCACCGAACAGGCGCGGCGAAGCGCCCAGGTGCTGATGATTTCCAGTGTGGTCAACGTCTGGCTGACCCTGGCCGCCGACCGGGAAACCCTGAACATCGCCGAGACCACCCTCGCCTCGCAGCAGGCCGCCTACGACCTGGTGAAACTCCGCCTGGATCGAGGCCTGGTGCCCGAACTGGACCTGCACCGCGCCCAGACGCAGGTCGATGGGGCAAACGTCGATGTCGCCCGACTGACCCAGGTGGTGGCGCAGGACAAAAACGCATTGGACCTGCTGGCCGGAACGCCCGTTCCGGAGGACCTGCTGCCCGCGGAACTCAAAGACGCCGTCGCGATCCAGCCGATTTCGCCGGGCCTGTCATCCGAGGTGCTGCTGCTGCGACCCGACATTCTTCAAGCGGAAAACCAACTCAAGGCCGCCCACGCGAACATCGGCGCCGCCCGCGCGAATCTCTTCCCGCGAATCACCCTCACCTCCGCCCTCGGAACCGGAAGCAACGAATTGGCCGGACTGTTCAAATCCGGAAACCTGGCCTGGCACTTCAGTCCGCAGATCACCATGCCGATTTTCGACCCGCGCACCTGGGGAGCGATCAAAGTCACCGAGGTGGACCGGGAACTCGCCGTCACGCAGTACGAAAAGACCATCCAAACCGCCTTCCGCGAGGTGGCCGACACCCTGGCCGTCCTGGGAACGGTGGACCGGCAGATCGCCGCCCAGGAATCGCTCGTCCACGCCAGCGAAGAAACCTACCGCCTGGCCTCCGTTCGCTACGACAAGGGTGTGGACAACTACTTATCCGTTCTGGATGCACAACAAGCACTCTACGCCGCCCGGCAGCGACTCGTGACCATCCGCCTGACGAAAATCGCCAACCAGGTGCGACTCTACGCGGTCTTGGGCGGCGGAGCCGATTCCCCGCCCACGGACGACACGCCATCCGTGGCAACAACAAAAAGCCGCTAAACACAAGCCAGACGATCCGCTCACTGTCGTTTTTTGGGCCGCGAATCACGCGAATTTTTCGGCGTATTTGCGTAATGCGCGCCATTCGCGGCAAAAGGATACCCCGCCAGCAGGGACGTTTTCTGTGGCCATGCCCCTGGCCGCCCTTTGGCCCGCCGTCATCATCGCCCGAAACTGACACGCTACGATTGCCCGGTCGGCCGAACGGCGTTCTGACTACATGGTGCCTTCTCCGCGTTCCCGTGCCGCCGCGTCGTCTTTTCGTTTCGACCGGGCGGGCGAAACGTGGCAGATTTGGCGGTAGTGGCAGTAGGAGGGGCATTTGGCGCGTGGTTGGGCGTGGAATTGGCCGTGACGCATGGCGTGGATATGGGCGGTGATCTGCTGGAGCAGGCAGTGGTGGGGGTCCTGGTCCGGCGAGGCGGCGGGTTCGTGAATGTTGTACTGACGGCCTCGGCGGGTCAGGCGGCCGATGTGCCGCGTCTGGCCGTCGCCGCCGATGCGGTGGAACACACCGCCCAGCCAGTCGTCGTCTTGCCGTTCGTTGCCCAGGAGCGTTTTGGCGGCTTCGATGTAAAGAGGGAGCTGGACGTTCCGCGCGTGGAGGATGTCGTTGTGGCTGGGCAGCGGTCCGGTTTTGTAATCCACGACGAGCCGTCCGGCGGCGGCACCGATGGCGACGCGGTCGATGCGGTCGATTTTTCCCCGCAGGCGGATCGTCACACCGGGCAGGTCGGTGTCGGCGGGGTGTCCGTCGCTGCCGGGGCGGCCGGGGGTTCCGGGCAGGTGGAGGGTGACGGATTCGCGGCGGCTGTGGGGGTCGAGCAGGGTGTCGGTGTTTTTGTCGGTCAGTCCGAAGGCGAGTTCGCAGTGCAGCGGGCGGGTTTCGAGCGTGTCGCCGAGTTGGCGGTGGAGGTACTCGCGCAGCGTGTCGGCGAGTTGGTCGCGTTGGAGTCGCCAGAGCACGGGGTAGGGCGGTCCGGCGGATTCGACGCGGGCGGACTCTGCCGCGACGGCGGACTCCAGCGACGCCAGCACGCGCGGCGGGTCCAGTTGCGACAGCGGCGGCGAGTCCGCCGAAGTCAGTTCGCTCATGATCCGCCACAGCACGTTGTGGCAGAACGTGCCGGCGCTGACGGCTTCGAGCTGGCGTTGCGGCACGACGAGCGGTTGGAGCCGGAGCAGGTACGACGCGAAAAACCGCCACGGGCACTGGCCGAACGTGTTGAGCGAACTGGCGGAAAAAATCATCGCGTCGGGCACGGTCTGGAGCAGCCGTTCGAGCAGGTCGCCGTGGTCGATCTGCCCGTCGAAACGGCCGTTCGTGCCGGCCTCCCACCGCCGGTGCAACGCGAGCATCCCGGCGGCGAGGAAGTCCAACGACGACGCGGTGCAATGTGACGCGGGCGTCCCGCCGTTGTGCGTTCCACTGGCTCGGACGTTATAGGACACACAATCGCCTTCGCCAGACGCGGGCAGGAT
>Ga0123353_10000910_pt1 | contig 36084 bp, 28 predicted proteins | sample TergutLab28metaG_3_FD_92763 | JGI IMG/M metagenome (GOLD analysis project Ga0123353, IMG submission 92763) | Labiotermes labralis P3 segment gut microbial communities from Petit-Saut dam, French Guiana - Lab288 P3 | ecosystem: Host-associated > Arthropoda: Insects > Digestive system > Gut ... | reverse complement strand
CCGCCCATGACCCCCCCAAAACAAACCCCGCCGCAAAAAAGGCGGGAACGGCTACCCCGCCTCTTTGCCTTTCTTGTTCATCCAATCCCAGTGCCTTACCCAACATTCCCGAGGGGGGGCCCCCCCCCCCCCCATTCCCAAATAAAGGGATTCTTTCCATGGGTCGAAAGCCACGGAAGCCACGTCACGAACCACGCGAAGCTGCCGCTGACCCAGGAAAGGATGCCGCCGCAGCGTTTCCGCTTCGTCCTCCCTTATCCCTAATCCCGCGGCGTTTCTGAAATTGTTGTACCCGCTTAATGTGATCACAAGAGACGGCTTCATGAGCAGAACGTCCCTGATCAGCAGCAGCATTTCCTGAAACGACACATAGCCGTCCGTGTCCCCTACGAACAGCCGCGCCGAAACACCGGATTTTTTCAAAAGATCGAAAAGCTTGTGAGGCCATGAGATTTTTTTCTCTATCTCTCCCGGAGTCGTGTATCCGCCTAAGATAAAAATATCCGCATATGTATCCGCGCTTTTCGGCTGTATGACCGTGATTCCCGGCCACTCGCCGCCCTTTCGCACATAGCCAAGCCTGTAATCGAAGCTGTAATCCTTTTCCCACTTAAAGGGCATGCGCAGACAACTCCCTTTCAATCATTAATTTTCTCCGAATCCCTTTGCAGCAAGGCTACTCCCAATTCGCTGAAATGGTCGAAAAAGATGTTGTGAAAACCCATCCGTTCCAGACTCTCAACAATATTTTCCGCTTCAGGCGACATAACCACGACAGCGGCGTCCGCGCTTGTTTTCAGCAGCTGTTTAAAATCCGCCACGGGGATGTTGAATATCTCCGCGTCATATTCCGCCGCGCTTGATACGCCGATATAATCCACCTTTATGTTATGGTGAAGCAGCTTCATCACGGCGCAAGGCACGCCGTCCGCGGACGTTACCAGGATAACCTTCTCAAAGTCACGGATATTTTCATTCAGGGAAAATAAATTTTTCATATTATATCAATCCTATAATTTGATTTGTTCCGGCTCAATGGATCTTAAAGCATCCATAAGCCGTCTGTTTTCCTCAGGCAGCTTAATGGCGATACGCACGAACTGCTTTTTAAAATTATCTTTCAGGGATAAATCTTTAATGAGTATATGATATTCGTCCAGAAGCAGCCGCGCCAAAGCCCTTGACGAAAGCCCCTCTGACAGCCCGCACATCACGAAGCTGGCCCTGGAGGGAATCGGACGGAGATATCCGATCTCTCCGATATCCAACAGGAAGCCCGCGCGGGTATCCGCGAACCGGCTCATCGACGCAAGGTATTCGGGCTTATATTTTTCAACGATCTGAAGAAAACGCTCCGCGAAAGAATTGATGTTCCATATCGCCGCTTCCTTGCTCAGGCGCTTTATGAGCTTTTCGTCAGCGGACGCCAAAACACCCAAACGCAGCCCCGGCACGCCGAAAGATTTTGAAATGCTGTTTATCACGACCAGCTGCGGATTGTCCTCCAGCGTCTGGTCCGTGAGCAGAGAATCCTCCGGATTCGCGAAGCCAACAAAGGATTCGTCCACTATGAGCCGGATGTTTTTCTCCCTGCTCCAAGAAAGCAGGCGCTCCATGCCGCCGCGCTCAATATAGTTGCCGGAGGGATTGTCCGGGTTTATAAGCAGCAGATGATCAATTTCATTTTCATTGTAATAATCCATGAGGCCGTCCGCCGTGTATGTAAAGCTTGTGCCCGCCGGCAAATACCTCACGATATCGGTTTTTTTCCGCCTCGGGTACTCTTCAAATGTGGGAACCTGAACGCCAAGCTTGCCCTCCAAAAGGTCCATCAGGTTTTTGATCAGCTCCGAGGCCCCGTTGCCCACGACCATCCGCTCCGTCGGCAGCCCAAAATATTTCGCCGCCAGCAGATTGTTTACGGCTTGTCCCGAAGGGTAAGAGCAGATAAGCTCCTCAAAGCTTGATTTAAGCTCATTCATGACGCGCTTGGGCGGAAAATACGGATTTACCAGATAACAGAAGTCAAGCAGCTTAGGATACCGCCAGTAGCCGCCGAAACGCAATTCCATTTTTTCAAGCTTCGCGTCTTTGGCGAACATGGCTTCAGCAATGTTCAGATCCTGTGCGTCGTCAATCTCATACCAATCCATATTTTTGATGGGCAGAACGCGTATCCTCGGACTTTCCAGCAGGGATATCACTTTCAAGACCTGCTCGTAATACTCCTGGTATCCCAGCGCGCTGCAGTATGCCTCCAAAAACGGGACGTAATGGGACTCTGAAAAGCTTCTGCTGAATTTATAGATGTTCAGCGTTTTGTAATAATCTTCCCCCTCCGAATAATCGATATCACGGCTGCTTAAAAAGCTCCGGATTTTATTGTCCGAGCCCAAGGTCACGACGGTGCCGTCCATCCAGTTTTCGTATTTATCAACCAGCGCCAAGTCAGGATACGGATTGTTTATCAGCGTATGAAGTATGGCGTCCTCGAAAACCAGGTCTGATTCCAGCAATATGGTGTCGTCCAAAAGCAGATGTCCCCGCGCCAGAAACAACGAATAAATATTATTCGTTTCATAGTAAACATCATTTGTGACATACTCTATGGGCAGTTCACAGCGGAGGCCCGATATGTAGCTGATCAGCTCTTTCGCCTTATAGCCGACTACAATGATCACTTTATTGAAATTGTATTTCGACAGCTGCGCGAGCATACGCTCAATAATCGTTACGCCGTTGACCTTAATCATGCACTTTGTATTGTCGGCGGTCAGCTTTTTCAAGCGTTTCCCCATACCCGCAGCAAGAATAACAGCCTGCATTTTGTCTCCCAACCGGTCGCCTCCGCCGAAAATATATTATCAGAGGCCCCCCAACTTTAAAATCACAACCATAATCTTAACTTAGATTATATACTTATGTCAACAAAAAATCAACATAATTTTATTGCTTGATCTTGATCTTAAATGTCCTTATCTCAAACGGCCTTATCTCAAAGTCGATCCTGTCACCCGTAAACGCGCACGGCACATCCTCGCGCTCAAGCAGGTTACACTCAAAGGCTTGGACAATCTCCTTGAAGAAAGTCAGCGTCACCTTGGCCGACGCGCCGGTTTTTTCCGCCACGCGCACGATGAACGCGTCCTCTGTCTCGCATTTCTTGACCGCTTCGAGGGTGACGTTCTCAGCCGACACGCTGATAAACGAACCGGCGGATGATCCGTTGCCGCCGCTTAACGGGACAACGTTCATCGGATTGTTCAGCGCGAGTCCCGCGGCAAGGGTACCGGCCCCGCGCCAGTCTCCCGCATGGGGATAGAGCGAATAGGTGAACCAGTGCTCGCCGTAGTCGGACTGCGGATCGGGGTTGAGAGGCCCTTTGAGCAAGGAAATCATCATGCGGCGTTCGTGGACTTCAAAGCCATACTTGCAGTCGTTGAGGATACTCAGCCCGTACTCATTCTCGGACATGTCGATGAAATTGTGGGCCGATACCTCGAACTTGGCCTTGTCATAGGGGTTGTGGCGGTAGCAGGAGTTTTCGATGGTGGCGTAGGCGATGTCGCGGGTATATTTCGCGGCGCGGATGTCGGTATTGAACTCAACCTTCAAAAGCTTTTGCCGCTCCTGCCAATCAATCCATGTGTCGAAGTCGATACGGCCGAGGCCGTTGTACAGAATGATATTCTGCCGCAGGGACGATTTCAGGATTTTCTTCGAGATGGAGATGACCGTGCATACCTCGCCGCTGACGATGCCCTCGACCACGCCGGGCGCGGTGTCGAACTCAATGTCGCTGTAGGATTCGGCGATGTCCCACGCATCGTATTTGCCGGGCATGTCCTCATAAATTCTGAACACATTGCCCTTGCCGTCAAGAATTTCACGATTGTTCGCTTTATCGAATATGGATACCAGCTCGGCGCTGTCATTGAACCGGAGATTGAAGCGGCAATCGTCAATTGCGTTTTCGGCTCTTTCGTTGTTTTCGGCCTTTTCGGCGGGTCTTGCGCAGTAGACTCTACAGCCTACGGCGGGCACATCTCTCGCGATGAAGATCAGGACTTTCTCGCCGCCCAGCTTGGTATACGTCTGCGATGGCACCCTCTCGCCTTTGTCGTCATAGATATCTATGTCCTCATAGGGCAATTCAACTTTGGAGGTCGCCGCGCGGCCCAGAGAGTTGAACACCGCGAAGGGTCTGCCGAGTTCAGTATTGCCTGTAATATTTGACGAGATCAGCGCAAGCGCCTCGCCGCGCACGGCTTCGCCGATCGAAAGAATCTCGTCGTAGCTTGCGGTGAGGTCATAAAACACCTCGGTTATGTGCGAGCCGGGCAAAGCGTCATGGAACTGGTTGGTCAGGATCTTCCGCCAGCCCTCGTTGAGCCGTGCCAGAGGATAACCATACCCGTAAAGGGACGCGACGCAAGCGAAAATCTCAGCCTCGCGGTAAAGGTTTTCGCTCATGCGGTTAAGCTTTTTCAGCAGAGCCTTGGTGGTATGTACGCCACGGTGCTCCTCAAGATACAGCTCGTCCTTGTAGACGGGGATATTTTCGGGTGTGGCGTTGGCTTTCATGCGTCCCAGGGAGCTTTCTATGGTGCTCATCTGTGTTTCGGGCAGGCCGGGGAATTTTTGATAGCGCCGCGCGTACTCCAGCATTTCCGTATCGACCCCGCCGCCGCCGTCGCCCCAGCCGTAGCAGTACAGGGATTCGCCGATGGTGGTTTTGTCGGTGTATTTCTGCCAGTTCATCTTGAGGGAATCGGCCTCGACCGTGCCGATGAAGTGCGTAGGCGGCACGATGGAGAACACCCGCGAGCCGTCAGGCCCCTCCCACCAGAAGCTGCTGTAAAGCCAGGGATTGGTGTCGTTCCAGATGCCCATCTTGTGCGTGACGAAGTACTCCATGCCGGTTTTCTTAAGAATTTGCGGCATGGCGTAGCTGTTGCCGAATACGTCGGGCAGCCAGCAGGTTTTAGGCGTGACGCCGAAAGTCTCCTCAGCGTAGCGCACGCCGTGGAGGAACTGACGCGTGAATGATTCGCCGGAGATCAGGTTGCAGTCCGGCTCCACCCACATGCCGCCGATGTACTCCCAGCGGCCCTCCTCCATGCGCGCTTTAACCTGCCCGAACAACTCGGGGAAGTTCGTGCGCATCTCCTCGTAAGTGACGGCCTGACTCTGGGAGAAAATGAACTCGGGATAGCGCTCCATCAGGCGCAGCATGGTGGCGTGGGTGCGGCCCAGCTTGCGGATAAACTCCTTGTGGGCCCACATGAACACGATATCCAGATGCGAGTTGCCGCACAGGGCCAGCTTGCCCATGCAGGCGAAATCCTTATTGTCATATATTTTTTCTTTTAAAACCGTCTGGCATCTGCGCAGGCCCGCGATGAAGTCCTCGCCCTCCAGATCGAAGTTGATGTGCCGCAGGGCTTCCTTCAGCGAGGCGCGGATAAGCGTCATCAGCGAGGGGTCGAGCACGGGCATGAACAGGGCGTTGAACACCGCCTTGATATCCCAGTAGGCCTCCTCGATGTCCGGGTCGGCCACGCCGAGGAAAGAGCACTCGAGCTTCTTGTCCGCAGGTTCATCGGAGTGCCAGACGAAATAGGACTCGATATCAATATCGAAGCGCTCGCCGCCCTCGGCCTTTTCCAGCAGGAGAACGCTGTTGCGGAAGGGATCCATGCCCTGGTAGGGCACGCCGCCTATGGACACGAGGGAATCCCCGCCGAAGTACACGCACAGGACCACGCGTTCCCCCGCAAATCGCGCAGGTATTTCGACGCTGTTTTTGAAGAAGGCGCTCAGGCCGTTGCCGCCCCATTTGCCGCCGACCTCCAGATCTTTCCAGCCGTCATAGAGATAGTCGTACTCGCCCACGGCCTTATAGACGCACTCTCGCATTTTCCATGGCCGCATGAACTCAATATCGGTGAAGATGCGTTTTTTCAATTCCTTGAGCTTGGCCCCCGCAAGCTGGTCAAAGTTGAAGATGCCGCGCTGCTTGCCCTTGGTTCCGTCGCGCCAGTCGTTGACGTGGCGTTCCATTGCGTCGATTGAGGAGAGCGCCTTGCGTTCGTTATCGGTCATTGTATCAGATCCTCCTTTATTTTGTTTAGAACCTGTATTCATATTTAGGCGGAAAATCAGTCAGAAAGACTTCGTTCCATGCTATGAATACAGTTTGCGTTTCCACAGATATTCTATCAAAAAGCAGGATTGATTGCAAGACTTTTAATTTATAGTCAAAACACTTTAAAAAAAGGAGCCGGGATAAAACCCGGCTCCTTGCGTTATTTTAGCGGAACATCAAAGGACAGTCTTCTGGAGGATTATTCTTCTTCTTTTTCCGCTTTAGCGTCCTCGATGACCTTCTGCGCAATATTCGCCGGCGCGTCCTCATACCGCGTGAACTCCAACGCAAAATGTCCCCTGCCCGCCGTCACGGAGCGCAGCACCGTCGCGAAGTCGCCCATTTCGGCCATCGGAACCTCCGCCACAAGCTCCTGCATCCTCGGCTCCGCCGGACCCATGCCCAGCACGCGGCCGCGGCGTTTGGTGATATCGCCCATGATGTCGCCCAGGTTGTCGTCTGGCATGTACGCTTTTAAGGTGCCGATAGGCTCGAGTATCGTCGGAGCCGCCTCGGGCACGGCGTTTTTGAAAGATATCTGCGCCGCCGTTTTGAACGCGATTTCAGACGAGTCAACGGGGTGGTAGGAACCGAAGTACAGCGTCGCCTTGATCCCGACCATGGGATATCCCGCGATCATGCCTCTCGCGATGCTCTCGCGCAGGCCCTTTTCAACGGCCGGGAAATAGTTTTTAGGAACGGCGCCGCCGACGATTTCCTCCGCGAATACAAAATCCTCTCCCTCGACAGGCTCAAAGCGTATATACACGTCTCCGAACTGGCCGTGGCCGCCGGACTGCTTTTTATGCCGCCCCTGCTTTTCGACCTTTTTGCGGATCGTTTCGCGGTACGCGACCTTGGGAACGGTGAGATCGACCTCGACGCCGAACTTCGCCTTGAGCTTGGACAGCACGACGTCAAGGTGCTGTTCGCCTAAGCCCGATATGACCTGCTCGCGGGTTTCGGTGTTCGTCAGGAATTTGATGGTGGGATCTTCCTCCATCAGCCTTGTAAGCCCGGAGGCGACCTTCTCCTCCTCGCCCTTTTTGCGGACCTTGACAGCCATGGACAGGCACGGGGCCGGGAAATCCACGCCCTTGAGTTCGACGACCTGCTTGGGGTTACACAGCGTATCGCCGGTGATGATGCCGGACAGCTTTGTCACGACGCCGATGTCGCCGGCGGAGATGCACGCTGAATCCTCCTGCTTGCCGCCGCGGACGGTGATGATCTTTCCCATGCGTTCGGATTCGCCCGTGCGCGCGCAGTAGGCGGGAGCGTCGGGTGTGATCTTACCGGAAACGACCTTGAAGAAAGACATCTTTCCGACGAAAGGATCGGCGACGGTCTTGAAGCAGATAGCCGCCAGCGAGCCGTTTTCGTCGCACTTGATATCGCCCTCGCCCGCGCAGTCAGCCGCTGAGGGCGCGAACTGCACCAAGGCGCTCATCAGCATGTCCACCGCGTCGGTCGTATATCCGGAGCAGGCGAAAACGGGGTAGATGATGCCGCTTTGGACGCCGGCGGAAAGTCCGCGCTTAATCTCGTCGGCAGTGAACTCCTCGCCCTCGAAATATTTTTCCATCAGCTCCTCGTCGGCGTTCGCGACGGCTTCGCTGAATATGCTTTTCATCTCCTCGACAAAGTCGTCGGACGGGAACGGAACCTCCGTCGCCTTGCCGTTTTGGTAGGAATAGGCCTTGTTTGCCGCCAGATTGACGTAAGCCTTGACCGTATCGCCCTCCATCAGCGGCACGATGACGGGGCAAAGCTCTGTCTCAAACTCCGCCTTGAGCGCCTGGAAGGTTTTATAAAAGTCGGCGTGCTCCGCGTCACAGCGCGTGACGGCAAATATCTTCGCCGCTCCCTTTTGATTCGCGGTCTTGAACGCCTTTTCGGCGCCCACGTCGTAGCCCGAGCCGGCAGCCGTCACGATCAGGACGCTTTCCGCCGCGCGGACGCCCTCGCTGATGCCGCCCGCGAAGTCGAACAGGCCGGGCGTGTCGATCAAATTGACTTTCGTATTCTCCCACTCAAAGGGGGCCACCGCCGTCGAGACGGAGGTCTTGCGTCTTTTCTCCTCAGGGTCATAGTCCAAAACGGTGTTGCCGTCAAGGACGCGGCCAAGCCTCTCCGTCGCTTTCGCGAGGTAGAGCATAGCCTCCGCAAGGGTCGTCTTGCCCCGGCCGCCGTGACCGGCCACGGCGATGTTTCTGATGTTCTGCGCGTTATAAGCCTTCAAAAATGTTTCCTCCCTATTTATAATTAAAGTTTGTTATACGATTGAGACAAATGTGTTTTAAGACAACAGTGAATAGCACCTAGACTGCGAATAAAGCTTGTTCGTTGGTGGCAATACAATGCTCACCCTCGCTGTCGTGCCAATATAATACCGTCGGAAGCGTTTGCGTGTCTGTTACTTCGGACATCTGCTTCGCGATGTCTATCAGTATAAGGAAGTCTTGCATAATAGTGCGCTCATTCTCCAGGGCAGCATGATATGCCTCTTTTTTACGGAGCAACTCTTTTGCCTTTGGTGCCTGGGTAATCTTCTGAAAAACATTAGCGTTTTCAAGCTGTGCTTCAGATTCCCTGACATCGTCTTTTATTTTTTCAGACTTATGCAACAGCGTATCCCACAAAATGATATTGTCTTTCAATAACGCCGCGAAATTTTCTGAAGAACGCTGAACGAATTGCGGGTTTTCTTGAACATCGACACATGTCCGCAAATACTTAACGCGCAGATTCAAGAACGACGCTAACATCGTGCAATAAGTGTCAAAGCCTTGCGCAGCATCGTTTGACCTGGAATTCTCCAACATCTCATACCGCCTTGACAGGCTCATGGCGTCATGTTCCGCCAATGCCAGCCTGATGAGCATATCTATGGAGAAACGCCCTGTCCGGCCATACTGTGCGTAGATTTCATCGACAATGTGGAGGGCTGTAAACAATTCCGCTACTTTTGTTACCTCCTGCCGCGCCAACATTTTATCTATTGACCCCTTGATCGCGTCCAGCTTTTTGTCCATCGCGCTGAACTGTTGCAGCATAACAACAGTGGATAATGCTTGCATTGCCATCAACGGCGCGACAACAGGGAAAGAACTCCCCACGCCCGCAGAGACAAACCCCGCGTGCCTTACTATTCCTTTTGGACCCATAACAGCACTTCCAACACCACCTGAGCTAAGTTTCATCAGAGAGGTAATGGGGGCGGTAGCCATGTATAGCTTAGAGGACATCGCCGAGGATGCCGCCGCGCCCGCCGCGCCGCCGGAGAGCATCAACGACGACCAGACCTTGGGCGAAACGCTCATCTGATCTTTAACGAACTTCCCCGTTGAAAGATACTCCGAATTCATCCTGTCGAGAATTCTTTTCTGAATTTCGCCAGTGAATTCAGATATGACTAATTCCTTTGGCTCCACGACAACCTCTCCCAAACACATGTTCAAGTGAATACGTATATCGCTAACAGAATTTATAATTGGTGAAGCCCCGCCCCAGTTATTCACTATTAACCGTTACTTAAATTCACCTCATTATCTTAAAAATTATATCACAATGTTTTTTGTTTTTCAATCAAAACTTTTATATTTTTAAGATTATAAGAATATTTCAGTAATATTCTTAAACTTTTATGCCCAAGCCCCTTGAAATGGCGGCGTAAAATGAGTACAATATAGATGTATCATAATAATGAATGGTGGAGGTCAAAAAAAATGGCGGATAAAGTTGAGGAATTCAGCACGATACCTGTGGGGCCTTTGGGGATCATCGCTCTGCCGGGCTGCGAGGAGCTTGCCCGCAAGATCGACAACTACCTGGTCACCTGGCGCGAGGAAAGGGAAAACGAGCACAAGACGAGCATCGCGTTCGCCGGTTACATGAAAAGCAGCTATCTGGTAAACGTGACCTTTGACCGCTTCGGCACCGGCGAGGGCAAGGTGGTCATCCGTGAGTCGATCAGGGGCTGCGACATATTTATCGTATGCGACATGTTCAACCACGGGGAGACGCTGAAGATGTACGGCGTGGAGATTCCCATGTGCCCCGACGCCCATTACGCGAATCTGAAACGCGTCATCAGCGCGATAGGCGGGCGCGCCCGGCGCATAACCGTCATCATGCCGATGCTGTATGAGGGGCGGCAGCACAAGCGTACCAGCCGTGAATCCCTCGACTGCGCGGACTTTTTGCAGGAACTGTGCCACCGTATGGGCGTGGACAACATCATCACCTTCGACGCCCATGACCCCAGGGTGCAAAACGCCATCCCTCTCCACGGCTTTGAAAATGTCCAGCCCGCCTATCAGATGATCAAGGCGCTTGTAAACAGCGTGGGGGATCTGAAGCTTGACAAGGAGCACATGATGGTCATATCCCCCGACGAGGGCGGCATGTACCGCTGTATCTATTACGCGACCGTGCTCGGGCTTGAACTGGGCATGTTCTACAAGCGCCGCGATTACTCCGTGATCATCGAGGGGCGACACCCCATAAAAGCCCATGAGTTTCTGGGTGCAAACGTGGAGGGCAAGGACGTCATTATCGTGGACGACATGATCTCGGCGGGAGATTCCGTGCTCGACGTATCGCGGAAGCTGAAAGAGCTTGGGGCAAACCGCATATTCATATGCTGCGCTTTCGGACTGTTCTGCAACGGGCTTGACGTATTCGACAACGCCTATGAGGCAAGGCTTATCGACCGCGTGTTTACGACGAACCTCGTCTACCGCACGCCGGAGCTGCGCGAGCGCGAGTGGTACACAGAGGTGGACATGTCCAAGTACATATCGTTTATCATGGACAAGCTGAACCATGATACGTCGGTCAGCAGGCTGCTTGACCCGTCGGACAGGATAAAAGCGCTGCTTGAGGAGCGGGGATACAGATAGATTTTAGAAGAGGTGACCGGAACGCTTCATGAAAAATCTACTGGTGTCCGGAGCATGGGAAGGAGTTGATGCCTGTGGAAAAACTGATCGAAATCACCATATCCGCGGGGCGGTATCTTCTTCCTGTGCTCGGGACGCTCATCTTGGGCTATTGTACCTTTTCGCTGATGAAACGCAAATTCCCGTCGCCGGAAAACGCCGTTCTGATCGAAAAAGGCTCCGGCGTCCCGATTCCGCTTAAGCATTGGGAAAACGCCGTCGGCAGAAGCAATGTCTGCGACGTCGTGATCCCTGACGGCGCTGTTTCAAGGTTTCACGGGGTTATCGCGCGGCGGAAAAAGGGCTGGACGATGATCGACACCTATTCCAAAACCGGTACGTTCATCAACGGACGGAGGGTTGACCGCAAGGCGGTTTTAGAAAACGGCGACGATTTGGCGTTCGGCGGAGTTACGTATAAATTTTATGTTGGCGGTGTAGAGTAATCATGTTAAAAAACGCGAAAAGAATCGTAGTCAAGGTCGGCACATCGACGCTGACATACCCTACGGGAAAAATAAACATACGGCGCGTGAAAGCGCTTGTCGAGGTGCTGTCTGACTTGCGCAACGCAGGCATACAGCTCGCGCTTGTCACGTCCGGGGCGATCGGCATCGGCGCGGTGAAGCTTGGCCTGCCGGGCCGCCCGCAGGATACGCCGGGCCGTCAGGCGGCCGCGACCGTCGGGCAGTGCGAGCTGATGTTCCTGTATGACAAGCTGTTCAGCGAATACGGCCAGGTCGTCGGCCAGCTGCTGATCACCAGAAGCGATATTGAGAACGGCGAGCGGCGCGAAAACCTGATCAACTGCTTTGAAAAGCTGTTTGACTACGGCGCCATGCCGGTCATCAACGAAAACGACAGCGTAGCCGTGGAGGAGATCGTCTACGGCGACAACGACAACCTGTCGGCGCAGGTTGCCAAGCTCATCGGCGCGGACGGGCTGATCATCCTTTCGGACATCGACGGGCTGTTTAGCGCGAACCCAAGCGAGGACGAGTCCGCCGTGCTGATCCCTATCGTGCGCGAGATCGACGAAAGCGTGTACTGCATCGCCGGGGGAAGCTCGTCGTCGGTGGGCACGGGCGGCATGGCGACGAAGATCACCGCCGCGAAAATAGCCACGGACGCCGGGATCGAGACGGTGGTCATGAACGGCGCGAACCCAGAGGATATTTACCGCGCGATTGACGGGCGGCAGGTGGGCACACAGTTCTTGGCGAGGAATTAGGGATTAGGGTTAAGGAATCAGGGGAATCCTAACATGAAGAAAAATATCGGAAACTACGCCCGGCACGCCCGGTTTTGGGACTGGAGCGGGCAAGACCGTACAGAGGAAAATGAATACTGGCTGAAACACGCCGGAAAATACGGTAAAAACGTTCTTATCCCCATGTGCGCGTGGGGCGAGACAGGCGCGTACATGGCACGGCGCGGGTTCAGCGTAACTGCCTTCGACATCACGCCGGAGATGATCGCGGAGGGCCGCAAGCGCTTCGGCGATGTGCCGGGGCTGCGGCTTTATGAGGGAGACGTAACCGATTTCCGGTTCGATATCCCGCCCGTTGACTTCTGCTTCAGTATGGACTTCGAAGCGCTTGATACGATTGAGGACGTTAAAAAAGCATTCGGATGTATCCACCATCACCTGCGGGTTGGCGGCTGCCTGGTTATTAAGCCCTGGTGTCCTCCCAAGGAAACGGGCAGCTGGCCTCTCGAAACGTATTGGCCGCAGAAACAGGTCTATCCGGGCATGAAAGTCTGGAAGACAGGCAGCGGGCACAATGACGCGCAGACGCGCAGGCGGTATATTTCGCAGACATTTTATATGGAGTATGAAGATGGGCGTGTCGAGAGCTTCGACAACTCGTTTTGTGCGCAATGCTATACGCGGGAGGAATGGCTCTCGGCGCTCAGGTTGTGCGGATTTGAGGTTGTCCGCGAACACGGCGGCCTCAGACAAAAAATGTCGTTCAGCGCCGGAGACACGATAGAGGCAATCAAAATTACATAAGCAACGGAAAGGATGGTTACAATGCAATCCATTGTAAATCTCGGCATAAATGCCAAATCCGCCGCCCGTACATTAGCCTGCGCGGGCACGCAAGTCAAAAATAAAGCCTTGGAGAACATCGCCGCGTCCCTGCGCGCAAACGCCGCTCAAATTGTCGCCGCCAACGATATTGACATCGAAAACGGCAAAGCGGCGGGGCTGTCCGCGTCGCTGCTGGACAGGCTGCGCCTAAACGCCGGACGCATCGAGGGCATGGCCGCCGGAGTGGACGAGATCGCCTTGGCCGCCGACCCCGTGGGCAATGTTCTGTGGGGCCAGGTCAGGCCGAACGGGCTGAAAATCAGCAAGGTGACAGTACCGCTGGGCGTCATCGCCGTGATTTTCGAGGCGCGCCCCAACGTGACGTCCGACGCGGCGGCGCTGTGCCTCAAGGCCGGAAATGCCGTGATCCTGCGCGGCGGCAAGGAGGCCATCAACTCGAACACGGCCATAACCGCGCTGATGCGTGACGCGATCACGGACGCCGGCCTGCCTGCCGGCTGCATACAGCTCGTGGAGGACACGTCCCGGGAAAGCGCGGCGGCGCTGATGAAGCTGAACGGCTATGTGGACGTGTTGATCCCCCGTGGCGGCGCGGGGTTGATACGCTCCGTGGTGGAGAACGCCACCGTTCCCGTGATTGAGACGGGTGTCGGCAACTGCCACGTCTACATCGACCGCGACGCCGACCTCGATATGGCGGCGGAAATCGTGTTCAACGCGAAAACGTCCAGGCCGTCCGTGTGCAACGCCTGCGAGACGTTGCTTGTCCACGCGGATGTGGCCGGGGAAGCGCTCGCGAAAGTCAAGAGCCGCCTTGATGAAAAGAATGTGGAGCTGCGCGGCGATAAACGTACCTGCGCGATTCTGCCCGGCTCCATTCCCGCTGCGGAGGACGACTGGTATCGTGAGTACGGCGACTATATTTTGGCCGTAAAGGTCGTGGACAGCATCCATGAGGCGATAGATCACATCGCCCGCTACGGCTCGGGACACAGCGAGTGTATCGTCACGGGGAGCTACGCGGCGTCGGAACAATTCCAGGCGCAGGTTGACGCCGCCGCCGTGTACGTCAACGCCTCGACGCGCTATACCGACGGCGGCGAATTCGGCTTCGGCGCGGAGATCGGCATATCGACGCAGAAGCTTCACGCGAGAGGGCCGCTGGGTCTGATGAATTTGCTGTCGGAGAAGTATATTGTGCTTGGGAGCGGGCAGGTAAGATAGGCATCAGGAATCAGGAATTCCGTGGGGTTATTCCCTGAAAGGAACAGATTTATGGCAAGCGAAAACACAAATCCCGAACCGGGGGCCGAAGTCCCCGCTTCCGCAAAGCACAAAAAAAATAACCACAGGGGTCCTTTTCTGCTGGGGCTTATCATCATCGGATTTTCGATTTTCGGCGCGTACAAGGCGGCTGCCTGGGGCTTCGAGCGGGTGAGAGCCCTTACGGACGGCAGCGCCTATATCGAGGAATATGAGCGGTTTCTCAGGCCTTTCGTCGTCATAGACCCGTCGCCTTTCGATGATGTGAGCGGCGCGGACAAGACTGACCTGCTCGACGCCGCTATCGGCAATCTGCTTACAAACAGCAAAAAGATCAACGTATATGAGATTTTTGAGGGCGATGTGACCGGCCTTTTAGTTCCGCAAAAGGATGTTGAGGAATATTTCGTCGCCCTGTTTGGCAATGAGGTCGCGCTCGTGCACGAGGAAGTGGTCAACTCCTTTCACGGCGTGGCCTATGAGCGGCGGCGCGAAGCATATATCATCCCTGTCACGAGCAATGATCCCATCTACACGCCGAAAATTTATGAGGTACGAAAGCAGGGATCTTCGATCATGCTGACGGTCGGTTACATCGGCGGGACAGAGTGGGCGCAGCTCGAGCAGGGGCACTACACCGCACCCGAACCTGACAAGTTCATGAAAATCACGCTGCGCGAGGACGCCGGGGGCTATCACATCGGCTCGTTGCAGCTGACCGAGGCGTTGGAGCTGGCCCGGCCCGGCCATTACGAGACACAAGAGGAGGAAGAGATCGAAACGCGGACGACGGAGGCGGCGACGACGCAGCCTGAATTCGTTACGGACGAGAACGGAGACGTCATTGAAACGAGCGCGTCAAACGCGGCGAATGTGGATTCAGATTAATATGGCAGGGGAGGGGCAGGCGCGGAAGCCTGCCCTTTTTTTACTCTTTACCGAGCGTTCGGCTTCCTCGTTTTTATCATTTTCTCGATCTCAATGAGAATAAACGGCACAAACGACAGTCCGAAAACAGTGAGCCACTGCACGGTGTTCAGAGCGACGGTGTCAAATATGGACGAGAGCGCGGGCACGGTGATGACCGACATCTGCATAGCGGTACAGACCGCTACGGCCCACACCATTCTTTTATTTGAGAAAAAACCTGTCTTGAAAATGGAGCAGTTTGATCGCATACTCACGGCGTGAATGATTTCGCAGATGCTCAATGTGGCGAACGCCATCGTTCGGCCGTGGGTGAGTGACGCGCCCAAAAAGCGACGGCCTATGACAAAGGCCAACAGCGTCAGCGCGCCCACAAGCAGCCCTTCGACCGCGATATCGAAGCCCAAGCGGTTGGCGAAAAAGCTTTCGTTCGGCGGGGCGGGAGGCCGTTTCATGATGTTTTTTTCCTTGTTCTCCACACCCAGCGCCATGGCAGGCAGGGAGTCCGTGACGAGATTGACCCATAAAAGGTGAATGGGCAAAAGCGGGGATGGCATTTGTAGGAGCGAAGCGGCCAAAATCACCAAAATCTCCCCGATATTGCAGCTTAGAAGAAAATGAACGGCCTTTTTGATGTTGTCATAGATGCCCCGGCCCTCGGACACCGCCTTGACAATGGTCGCGAAGTTGTCGTCCGTGAGGATCATGTCGGCGGCGCCCTTGGCCACGTCCGTGCCGCTGAGTCCCATCGCGCAGCCAATGTCCGCGGCCTTGAGCGCGGGAGCGTCGTTCACGCCGTCGCCCGTCATGGCGACGATCTCGCCCCTTTGCCGAAACGCCTTGACGATTCGTACCTTGTGCTCCGGCGTGACCCGCGCGAAAACGCGGCAGTCCCCGATTTTCCCCAAAAGCTCCGCGTCGCTGAAGCGGTCGAGCTCCGCGCCGGTGATGGCAGCGCTTTTTTCATTGCTGATGCCGAGCTGGCGCGCGACGGCTTTCGCCGTGATAACGTGGTCGCCGGTGATCATAACGGGCGTGATGCCCGCCTCCCGGCAGGTTTTCACGGCCTCGGCGGCCTCTTGGCGCGGCGGGTCCGCCATGCCGATGAAGCCCGCGAAAATCAGGCCGTTCTCGTCAGCGAAGACGGCGCTTGTCAGATCCCTGTACGCCACCGCGATCACCCGAAGCGCGTCGGCGGCCATTTTGTCGTTTTGTGAAAGCAGTTCGGCTTTTTTTTGTTGGGTGAGCACCGCCGTGCCGTACATCCGCGCCCGGTCGCAGCGCTCCAGCAGAATATCAGGCGCGCCTTTCGTGATCTGCCTGAATCCGGCGGGAGTTTTATGAACTGTCGTCATCAGCTTTCTCGCCGAGTCGAAGGGCAGCTCACGCACGCGCGGATTCTCCGATTTCAGCCGCTCCAGACGAATGCCCGCGCCGTCAGCCGCCAGGATGATGGCGATTTCCGTCGGATCGCCGCTGGTTTCGCGCTTCGATTTTGTGTCCGACAGGGACGCGTTGCAACAGAGCGCGCCCATGGACAGCAGCGTTTTTGCCCCGTCGCCCGACATATCTGAATCGCCGTCCGGCAGTCTGACCGCCGTGACGGTCATTTTGTTTTGGGTAAGCGTACCTGTTTTGTCAGAGCATATCACTGTCGCCGCGCCTAAAGTCTCGACGGTAGGCAGGCGGCGGACAATAGCGTTACTCTTAGCCATTCGCTGCACGCCCAGGGACAGGACAACCGTAACAATCGCCGTAAGACCCTCCGGGATTGCGGCGACGGCCAGGCTGACCGACAGCATAAAGCTGTCCAAAAGCGGCACGCGGTTCAAAAGTCCGATGACAAAAATCAACGCGCAGATAGCCAAAGCGCCGATCCCCAGTATCTTGCTGACCTTTGAAAGGCGTATTTGCAGCGGCGTCTGGGGCGACTCCTCCTCATTGAGCAGCCGCGCGATCCTGCCGATTTGCGTGTTCATGCCCGTTTCAGCGGCGACGGCGGTGCAGTGCCCCGCTAAAATCACCGTGGAGGACAGGATCATGTTCTTTCGATCGCCAATAGTACAACTCTTGGAAAGCACGGCATCCGCGTTTTTTTCACAGGGCATCGATTCGCCCGTCAGTGCGCTTTCCTGCGTCCGCAGGCCTGACTCCTCTATAATACGCGCGTCGGCCGCGACCATATCGCCCGCCGACAGGTGCAGGATGTCCCCGGGCACGATGGCGCCGGCATCGATCCGCTTCTTTTTGCCGTCGCGCGTGACCGTCGCGTGAGGCGCGGACATCTGTTTTAACGCTTTCAGTGCCTTTTCCGCGCGGCTCTCCTGCGCCGTGCCGATGACCGCGTTGAGTATGACGATGCCCAGGATCACGGCCGGGTCGACAAAATCCTTTTCACCGTTGATCATCGCCGTAATGAAAGAGACCGCCGCGGCCAACAACAAAATGATGACCATAAAATCAGAAAATTGGCTGAAAAATTTAAACAGCACCCCGCGCTGTTTTTTTTCTGACAGCCTGTTCTCCCCGTAACTTTTCAGCCGCGCGGCCGCCTGCGAAGCGGTGAGTCCCCTGGCGCCGTCGCTTTTCAGTTCCCGCAGCGCATCGGCCGCCGTAATACTGTGCCAGTCCATAATTGTGATCCATCCTTTCCCATCAAAAGCCAGCTTATCAAAATATATTCGGACAACGTTCGCGATATACTTGACAAACCGGCGCAAATAGGGTAAATTATACTCACAAAAATAAAGGAGCTGACTTCATGAAGAAAAAAACATGGCTGAAGCCTGCGGCGGCTATCCTGGCGATCTGCTTTTTGGGCGGCGCGATTTCCGGCTGCGGCAAGGATGAACCCGAACCCAAAAGCGAAAGCGGAAATCCGAAAGTGAGATTTACGGTGGAAAAATACGGGAGCTTCGTGATTGAGCTGTACCCCGAATACGCGCCCGCAACCGTCGAAAATTTCCTTGCCTACGTAAACGAGGGCTTCTACACCGGCAAAATTTTCCATCGCGTGGCCGACGACTTTATGGCCCAGGGCGGGTCGCCAAACGGCGACGGCCTGTCCGACCCGTCACAGAGGACGGTCAAGGGGGAGTTCAGCGAAAACGGCTTCACGCAGAACACGCTGTCGCACACAAGAGGCATCGTGTCCATGGCGCGGACGAACGACCCGAACTCCGCCGGATCGCAATTTTTCATTTGCTACACCGACTGCCGCTATTCCCTCGACGGAAAGTACGCCGCTTTCGGCAAGGTTGTTGAGGGCATGGAGGTTGTGGATGCGTTTCTGACGGCCGAGCGCGTTTTCCCGCCCAACAGCATCGACCAAAAGCCGACCTCTCCCGTAAAGCCGATCGTGATAGCCAGCGCGGAGGTTATCTCCTAATCAATCGCAAATAACGACAAAAACGCCCCGGAGTTTATCCGAGGCGTTTCTGTTTACAGAAAAAGAAAGAGAGATATGATTTGTTAAAGATTAGCCGCGCTTTTTCTTGATGAGCACGAATGCCGCCGCAGCTGCAACCGAAAGTGTCGCGAACACCGCAATGGAGGGAGCCGAGCCTGTCGCCGGGTTCAGGACGCCGCTGCCGCCGTCGCCCGCGTTGTTGTTATTACCGGCCTCTGACGGGAGGGTTGTGCTACCGTCGCCGGAGCCGGAGGTCGCGGGAGAGGTTGAAAGGTCGGGGCCGGGGGCGTATGTGGCGCCGGGAGCGGGATCAATTACTTTGGACTTGATGAAAGTTACTGAGATTTTGGAATTCATCTGAGGCTGATCTTTCGGATAGGTGTAGGCATATACATCTCTGTTTGTCGCGTTAGAAAATTCCTTGAATTCCGCCAAAATTTCATCGAGATTGGAGCCATTGAATATAGACCCAATGTTTGTGAGCAGACTCTTGATATTGCTGATTTCTTTGCCGTCTACCGTGACCTTCGCTACTTCGTAACCCTCATCGGGGAAAAACACAAACGTGGGGCTTGAACCCTGAAAAACGCTAACTACGCCGTCGCCGTTAAAAATTTTATAAGCGTTGTTTGAACTGGCAACGACCTTTCCGTTATCGCCTACGTCAAGAGTAACGGTGACCCTGTTTGCGATTTCCGTGAACACCGCGAAAATGGATCCGTTGTTGTTCATCGTTACATTTAGCTTGGTTTCTTCTCCCTGAACATTGGGCTGTGAGTTGCCATCAACCCAATAGGAAAATTTATAATACTTCGCATACTCAGGTTTAAGGTGTGCCTCAAGCTGAACTATAGTACCTGACGCAAGATCATAAAGGTTATCGACGATGCCGGTAGTAACAGACTGACCCTGATCGTTGAGGATTTTATATGAAACCCAACCGATTTCATCAGCTACAAGCACATTGCCCTTATCGCCGTGCTTGCGTATACCCATAGACAGGCTGTAGAGAGTCTTGGAACGGGTAACAGTAACATTTTCAAGGGTGAAAGGCTGCTGAGGATTATCCCACACGCTTTCCCCAATCGTGAAAAACTTCGCCGTAGGATTATCACTGGTGGTCTGTGTGTTTTTCGTTCCGTCCTCTACAATGCGAATATTAACTTTAGTAGCGGAAACGGATTCAAGCTCAATCCTAAAACAAGAGATGAATTTCGTAACCTGAGCGTCGGTCGCTTTCATAGCACCTGCCTTTATGTCCAAAAACGTACTGACGATTTCGGTTTTGGAAAGAGTTTCTAAATCCTTGCCTTCCGCAACCTTAATTTCGGACTTTACCGTTATTGTCAGGTCAATTGTAGCTTCTGCGGCAGCTGCCGACGCAGCAAATGTAAACAAGCCCGCCATCAGGCAAACGCACACCAGTACGGCTAAAATTTTCTTTTTCATGATAATGACTTCCTCCTAAATAAATGTAAAATGATTATAACACCATTTTCAAAAAATTGCAACAGTTTTTTACGACATCGGCGCAATATTAAACAACCTTTACGTTTTTACTGAAATATCGCGCGGATTTCATTCAATTTTAACGAACCGCGTACCGTTTTATCCCAAAATCGACCTCCGTTTTTGCCTGTTTGCCGCGCCGCGAAGCTTCCGGGCGGAAAACTAACCTCCGTTATACTCCTTAACTCCTTAAAATCACAGCAAAAAATCGCGCAAAACCCGTATGTCAAAGCTTTTGCTTATTTTTTGCGGATTTTATAGTCGTTAAGCAGTATAGAAAACAGTTGAAGCTTGTCCGGCGCGAGAGTGGCCGCCGCATAAAATAGCCGGCTGAACCACACGGACCGGCTACTCGCCCGATTTCTTTTTCATTATAACGCTTTCGTCCGTAAAAATCAAGCTTTATTTTGTGGATTTTTCTGGAGTCTGCCGACGGGAGATGTAAATACACAAAATCAGACACAAAAGCGCCCGCGTTTTCCGCAGACGCCATGATATCCCGCATGGATATTATTCGAGGTCAAGCAGCCAGCCTACGGTCACGCCCAAAACGTCGGCCAAAGCTTTCAGCTCAAAGTCCGTCACGTAGCGCAGCTGACCCTCGAGCTTCGACAGTCCGGAAGCGTTGAGGTCAATGCCTTTGATCTGCAGCTGGGTGAGCAGGTCTTTCTGCTTCATGCCCATGGACTTGCGCTGCTGCTCGACCTTTTCGCCGACGATATTCCTGTCGCCCAATGCCTGTTTTCTAATTCTCACGAAGAAGCACCCTTTCGTACGTTCGATAAATTTATTATGAACTCTCGGTATAATACCTCGCCGCTCGGCGGCGGGCGGGAGTTCATTGTGGATTTTACCTCATTTTAGCATATCGGACAGCTCATTGCAAGGCTTTTTTTATGCGATTCCGAAATATTCATAAAAAATTAACAATCCCGTAATCCTTACAGGGAATATTTTTCTTGACTTTTCCGCGCCGCGTACTATTATATATGTATATCTTTTATCACAATTGAAAGGGTGTTACTTTTGGACTCTCGGAATCTCACAATGCTCACGGATTTTTACGAAATCACCATGTCGAACGGTTACATGTCGGCATCGGTGGCGGACACGGCGGCGTACTTCGATCTTTTCTTCCGCGAAGTGCCGGACGGCGGCGGCTTCGCCATCATGGCGGGGCTTGAGCAGGCGATCGGCTACCTGAAAAACCTGCGCTTCAGCGAAAGCGACATCGAATTCCTGCGCAAAAAGGGTATGCGCGAGGACTACTTAAATTACCTGCGGGACTTCAAATTTTCCTGCGACGTCTGGGCGATTCCCGAGGGCACGCCGATTTTCCCGGGCGAGCCTGTGCTGAAGGTGCGCGGCCCGGTGATTCAGGCGCAGTTTGTGGAAACGGCGCTGCTCATATGCATCAACCATCAGAGTCTCATCGCGACAAAGGCGAACAGGGTCGTCCGCGCCGCACAGGGACGCGCCGTGATGGAGTTCGGCTCGCGCCGCGCGCAGGGCTTTGACGGTGCGGTTTTGGGCGCCCGCGCGGCGTACATCGGCGGCTGCGTCGGGACGGCATGCACGCTGGACGAGATCATGTTCGGCGTCCCGGCGCTGGGCACGATGGCGCACAGCTGGGTGCAGCTTTTTGACAGCGAGATACTGGCTTTCAAGGCCTACGCCCGCGAATACCCCGCCAAATGCACGCTGCTCGTGGATACCTACGATACGCTGAAATCGGGCGTGCCCAACGCGATCAGCACTTTCGACGAGGTATTGAAGCCATTGGGCTGCCGCCCGGCCGGGATACGCATCGACAGCGGGGACATCGCGTACCTCTCGCGCAAGGCAAGGGAAATGCTGGACGAGGCGGGGTATCCCGACTGTAAGATCGTCGCGTCCAACGCGCTGGACGAATATCTGATCCGCGACATGATCTCCCAAGGCGCGCGGGTGGACTCTTTCGGCGTGGGCGAGCGGCTGGTGACAAGCGCGTCATCGCCGGTGTTCGGCGGGGTGTATAAGCTGTGCGCCGTTGAGCGTGACGGGGAGATCGTTCCGAAAATCAAGATCAGCGGCAACGTGACGAAAATAACCACGCCCTGCGACAAAAATGTGTATCGGCTTTATGACCGCGAGACGGGCAAAGCCATCGCCGACATACTGACCGTGAGCCATGAGATCATAAATGAGGACGAGCCGTATGAGCTGTTCCACCCGGAATTCACGTGGAAGCGCAAGATGGTGTCGAACTTCACAGCGCGGCCGCTGCTTGAGAAAATTTTCACTGGCGGCGAATGCGTGTACGAGTGCCCGCCGCTGAGTGAGATCCGCGCCTACTGCGCCGCGCAGGTCGAAACGCTGTGGGACGAGGTGCTGCGCTTTGAGAATCCGCACAAATATTACGTCGACCTGTCCCAGGAGCTGTGGGATGAAAAGCAGAGAATGATTTCGGAGTATAAGAAGCAAGGATAGGCATCAGCCGTGGTAGGCAACGGGGTGCCCGCAAAAAAACAACGGACGGGGAAAAGAACCCGTCCGTTGTTTCCATTTATTTAGGAATAATCAGTTATAGGCAACCTTGATCCTCGTCGCTCGATCCCTATATCAGGCGACTTTCGTTGGGGTGGACACCGCGTGACGGCGTTTGCTCTCCGTCTTTCTGACTTCCGGCTTTACGTCGCCGCTACGACTGCTACCGCGACTGCCGCCGCGAATGGGGGCGCCCTCATACGAAACCGCGTGTCTCTGCTTTCCGCTTGGACGGCGAAGCTCCTGCCTCCTGCTTTCCGCTTCCTGCTTCTTTTCAAGAGCTTTCATTTTGCGGTACGCGGAGATCATTCTGACAAGCTTGCGCTCGAACCTGATCAGCCTTTTCTCATTGAACAGGCCCCATATAAAGAAAATGATCACAGCGAGTTCGGCGATCGTTCTGATCACGAGCCATGTTGTAGCCATCGTAAAATCCTCCTTCACCTTTCATGCTTCGCGTAAACAAACTTTCGCAAAACATTTGTTTAACATCTTTCATTATAGCAGAAATTTTTGATTTGTCAACACAAATGTTCAAAGTTTTTCAATAAATTTTCAGGCTTTTTTATTATAACTAGTTTATCACAATATATCGTCTATGTCAACAAAAACAACACTATAACTTGTGCCGAAAATAAAGCGGCAATTCCCGGAGAAAATTGTAATATTGCATAAAATTCACGCTAAAGCGTGCCGATCAGCTTTTTTTCGGCATAAATCTCGTTTAACATGGGCTTGCCATTAAAGTAGTCGTTCAGGTTTTTGCAGGTGGCATACGCGATTGCGTCCAGCGCTTCCTCCGTGAGAAAGCCCTGGTGCGACGTGACGATCACATTGGGCATACTGATGAGCTTTGTCAGCATGTCGTCACGGACGACGGCATCGGAGAGGTCCTCAAAAAAGAAGTCGCTTTCCTCCTCGTAAACGTCCAGCGCCGCCCCGCCCAGCCGCCGCGACTGTATCCCGGCCAAAAGCGCCTCGCTGTCCAAAAGGGCGCCGCGCGACGTGTTTATGAGGTACGCGCCGCGCTTGACCTCCGCGATGGTCTCCTCATTGATAAGGTGATAGGTATCGGGCGTCAGCGGGCAGTGAAGCGATATGACGTCCGATTTCCGGCACAAATCCATCAGAGAAAGGTACTCCACGTCCGGGAGAGTCGGCGCGATATCGTGGGCGCAGACGTTCATCCCGAAGCCCTTGCAGATGTCCGCGAATACGCCGCCGATCTTCCCCGTGCCGACGATGCCGGCGGTTTTGCCGTGGAGATCCGTCCCGGTAAGCCCGTTTAAGCTGAAATTGTAGTCGCGCGTCCTGTTGTAGGCGCGGTGAATACGGCGGTTGAGCGTTAAAAGCAGCGCCATCGCGTGCTCGGCCACGGAGTAGGGCGAATAGTCCGGCACGCGCGCGAGCCGCAGCTTTCCGGCCGCAGCTTCGCAGTCCACGTTGTTATAGCCGGAGCACCGCAGCGCGGCGACGCCGATCCCCTCGCGGAACAGCGCGTCTATGGCGTCGGCGTTCAGGCTGTCGTTTACGAAGACCACAACCGCGTCGCGGCCCGCCGCGAGCATCGCCGTATGGGGGTTCAGCTTCGTTTCAAAGTACTCGATGGAAAAGTCAAACTGAGCCTTGTATTTCTCGAAATGAATTTTGTCGTAGCTTTTTGCGTCGTAAAGGCATATTTTTCGCATAAATTTTTGTCTCCTTGTGGTGCGTTATTCATAATATTTGTCCAAAAAACAAAAACTATACGCAGTTCGCTTGAATTTCGGTCAGCATTAGTATATAATAAGATAATTTATGTTTGAAAGGAGAAGTAACATGAAAGTTCTGACAGAAAACAAATCCGTATTGTCGTGGATCGAGGACAAAATCTCGCTCGTGAAGCCCGACAGCGTCGTTTGGATCGACGGCTCCGAGGAGCAGCTGAACGACCTGCGCGCCCAGTCGTGCGAAATCGGCGAGATCATCAAGCTCAATGAGGAGAAGCTGCCCGGCTGCTATCTGCATCGCACCGCCGTAAACGACGTGGCCAGGGTCGAGCACCGCACGTTCATCTGTACCCCCACGAAAGATGAGGCCGGACCCACCAACAACTGGATGGCCCCCGATGAAGCATACAATATGCTGTACGATATCGCGAGGGATTCATACAAGGGGCGCACGATGTACGTCATCCCCTATTCCATGGGTCCCGTCGGCTCGCGCTTTTCAAAGGTGGGCGTTGAGCTGACCGATTCTATCTACGTCGTTCTGAACATGGCGATCATGACGCGCATCGGCAAGGACGTGCTTGACTTTTTGGGCGACAGCGACGACTGGGTGCGCGGTCTTCACTGCAAATGCGAGATCGACGAGGAAAAACGCTACATTTGCCAGTTCCCGCAGGATAATACGATTATCTCCGTCAATTCCGGTTACGGCGGAAACGTCCTTTTGGGAAAGAAGTGCTTCGCTTTGCGCATCGCGTCATATCAGGGGCGCAAGGAGGGCTGGATGGCCGAGCACATGCTCATTTTAGGCATAGAGAATCCTAAGGGCGAAATACGCTATATCTGCGCGGCGTTCCCGTCGGCCTGCGGCAAAACGAACCTGGCCATGCTGATCCCGCCCGAGGCGTATAAGAAGAAAGGCTACAAGGTCTGGTGCGTCGGAGACGATATCGCCTGGATGCGCAAGGGCGAGGACGGCCGCCTGTACGCCATCAACCCGGAAAACGGCTTTTTCGGCGTGGCGCCCGGGACGAATATGAAGTCCAACCCCAACGCCCTCGCTTCCACGAAGAAAGATACGATTTTCACGAACGTGGTTCACAATCTGGACGACAATACCGTGTGGTGGGAGGGCCTTGACAAGAACCCCCCCGAAAACGGCATAGAATGGAAAGGCAATCCCTGGAACGGCAAGCAAAGCGAGGCGGCCGGCGCGAATCCCAACAGCCGCTTCACCGCTCCCGCCAAAAACTGCCCGTGCATCAGCTCCGAGTTTGAGAATCCGGCGGGCGTTCCCATTTCCGCCATCGTGTTCGGCGGCCGGCGCGCGAAGCTGGCTCCGCTGGTTTATCAGTCCAGGGACTGGAACCACGGCGTGTTCGTAGGCTCCGTCATGGGCTCCGAGACGACGGCGGCGGCCATCGGGCTTGCGGCCGGCGTGCGGCGCGACCCCATGGCCATGCTCCCTTTCTGCGGGTACAATATGGCCGACTACTGGCGGCACTGGCTTGACGTCGGCGCGGCGCTCGATCCCGAAAAGGCGCCGAAAATCTTCAACGTCAACTGGTTCCGCAAAGACGAAAACGACAAGTTCATGTGGCCCGGCTTCGGCGACAACATGCGCGTGCTTGACTGGATTATCGAGCGGTGCGAGGGCAATGCCGGCGCGAGGGAGACGGCTATCGGATATATCCCGCAAGAGGGCGCGATCAACGTCGAGGGCATCGAGGACGAGGTGAGCGCCGAAGCGCTTGAGTCAATGCTTGACGTGGATAAGTCCCTGTGGGCGGCGGAGACAAAAGGCATTGAGGAGTTCTATGCCATGTTCGGCGACAGGCTGCCTGACGAGTTGCGCGGAGAGCTTGATACGCTTAAAAAGAATCTGTAATTCGTAGGGACACGGCTTCATCCAATCCCGTCCCGATGCTTTATTAGACCTCTTGCGGAATTGTGAGCGAGTGTCTTGGCGAAAAAAGACCGCAAGACACCGCTCATCAATTTCGCAAGAGGTCTATTGAACCTTTCCCTCTTTTCCTCCGTCTATACAAGCGGGAGGTGAGAAAATGGACAACGCCGAATTCCTGCGGTTGCTGTCATCCTGCGAAAACGCGCTGAAGCGGTTCGTCTATTACAAAACGCCGACAAAAGAGGACGGCGACGACGTTTTGCAGGAGACGCTGCTGGCCGCCTACCGCCGCCGTGACTCCGTCAAGAGCGCAGACAGCTTCAAGACCTGGCTTTTTCGTATCGCTCAAAACAAGTGCCATGATTTTTACCGTGAGCGCGGCGGCCATCCCGAGATATGTCTGGACGGCGTGCCCGAGCACATGCTTTCGCAAAGCCTGCACGGCCTGACCGTCGCCGAGTCCGTGCGGGAAACGCTTGACAGCCTCCCGGACGCTGACGCGGAGGTCTTGCGCCTGTTCTTTTTGCAGGGGCTTTCGCAGGCGGAAATCGCGTGTGCGCTGGGCGTTCCCGTCGGCACGGTAAAAAGCCGCCTGCATACGGCAAAGCGGCGGTTCAGGGCGGCGTATCCGTTTCCTCCCTCACAGAAAGGAGACAAGAGCATGAGCAAATTACCTGACATGATTCCCGGGTACACGATTGTAAAATCGGACAAAGAGCCTTTCCCCGTGAAGTGGGAGGAGATGATGGGCTGGTTCATCGTCCCAAAGCTTCATGAAAAGATTTCCTGGGCCATGTATGACGATCCCGACGGTTTGTGCACGGAACGCTATGACATCGAGGTCGCCGGACGCGCGTCCGTGCACGGCATAGAAGGCGTTGAAATCATTGCCCGTGAGTATCGCGGCGGCGAACACGAGAGCAATCCGGACAGCCGCGAAGTTACCCGCACTTTCGTCGCGCAGCTGACGGACACGCATTGCCGCATCCTGTCCGAGAGCCACCGCGACGGGGATGTGAAGCGCTTTTTCACGTTTTTGGACGGCGATGACTTTCTGCCCAACTGGGGCTTCGGCGAGGACAATTGCGGCAATGAGGTCAACCTGAAACCGAAAGGGATTATAAAGCGCGGCGGGAACATCATCACGGCCGCCGCCGAGCCATTTTTACTGGACGCGGTCGGCCGGTACGACGTCGCCATCGGCGGCAGGACATACGACACGGTTTGTGTAATGGACGTGAACTGTTATAACAGCGGCGTCGTCAGCGAGCAGTTCCTTGACCGCGGCGGGCGCACGGTTCTGTGGCGGCGGTTCAACCGCGACGACTGGCGCGTGGACGTCTACGGGCAGCGGTGGAGCGAACGGCTCCCGAGCAGCGAACGCCTGCATGTCAACGGTGAGACGTATGTCCACTGGTATGACTGTATAACGGACTACATTTTATAAGGATAAGGACGGATTCCCACCATGCGCCTGTTTTTCGCGATTAACTTTTCACAGGAGACGGTCGCCCGTCTCGCCGCCCTGCGCGACGAGCTGCGGGCCGCTTCATCGCGAGGCAACTTCTCCCGTGACGAAAACCTGCACCTCACCCTCGCGTTTTTGGGCGAATGTGACGCAAAACAGTTGGCCGCCGCGAAGTCCGCCCTTGATTCGCTCAAGGTCAGGCCGGCGGACGTACGCGTTGACCGCCTGGGGCGTTTCAGGCGTGACGGCGGCGACGTCTGGTGGGCCGGAGCGGCGGAAAACAGCGCCTTGTCCGAGACACAAAGGGAGCTTACGGATAAGCTCACGGCTGCCGGATTCCGTCTTGAAAGCCGCCCATATAGCCCGCACATCACCCTGGCGCGGGAATGCGTCACCGGCTTTCAGCCGCGCGGTATCACGCCGTTCGGTGAGACTGTCCGCTCGGTGGAGCTGATGAAGTCGGAACGCGTGCAGGGGAAGCTGACGTATACCGCCATACACAGGAAAGACGCATGTCGTGGCGGCGTTTGAGGATTTCACGTAGAATAAAAACAGCGGGAAGATTAAATTTTTTTCCGCTGTTTTTTTCTTGGATTGACACGTGTCCGCATTAGTTATATAATGGAAATGAATCAGAACCTGATGAACACAGGTTCTGATATTAGAAAGGGGATCGTAATTATGCTTTTATCACCATGCGGAATCGACTGCGAAGCCTGCCAGATGAAAGAGTCCTGCGGCGGCGGATGCCAGATATGCGGAGGGAAGCCTTTCTACATCAAGGACTTCGGCGTGGAAACCTGCCCGATGTACGATTGCTCCGTCAACAAGCATGGCTATAAGACCTGTGCCGAATGCCCCGAGGTGCCCTGCCAAATTTTCTTCGACTGGAAGGATCCGGGCATGACGGACGAGCAGCACGTCAGCGCGGTCAACGCCAATGTCGCCCTGCTGAAAGAATCGCTTAAGGGTGACGCCGTATGACGCTTCTGGAGGCCATTGACCTGCGCCGTTCGCGCCGTAAGTACCTGTCCGACCCAATCCCGCCTGATATGGCCGAAAGTCTTATTGCCCTCGCGGACGAATACAGCAAATCCGGCGGAATGCGCATGGAGCTTGTTTTCAGCGACGGGGCGGCTTTCAACGGCTTGCGGAAAAGCTACGGCATGTTTTCAAACGTACAAAACTATGCCGGGCTGATCGCCGACGAAAACGACTTTTCAGCCGTCGAGCGGCTCGGCTACTTCGGCGAGCTTTTTATGCTGCACGCCGTATCAACGGGGCTTGGCACATGCTGGGTCGGCGGCAGCTTTGACCGTGGATCGTGTCCGTTTCAGCTTACGGGCGGTGAATCGGTCGTCTGCGTCATCACGCTTGGATATACGCCACAGCGTGACAGCCCGCGCGAAAAGCTGATCCGCGGCGTGACTCATCTGAAAACCAAGTCCGCCGAAGAGATGACGGACGCCGACTCGCCCGTGCCCGGATGGTTCACGGACGGAATGCGCGCGGTTGAAAAAGCGCCGTCGGCGGTCAACCGCCAGCCGGTCATGTTCTCGTGCAGGGAGGGCAAGGTTACGGCGGGCATTAAGGACGCTGGAAGCTTCTCTATGCTCGATCTGGGGATTGCGAAGCTGCATTTTGAGCTTGGCGCAATGTTCGGTGACGGTATTCTGCGCGGCAAGTGGGACTTCGGCAACAACGCGGAATTTGTGTATGAATAAGATAAACAAACTCGCTTCGCTGATGAAGCAAAGTAAATACACCGTCTTTTTCGGCGGCGCGGGCGTATCCACGGAAAGCGGCATCCCGGATTTCCGTTCGGAGTCGGGGCTGTATGCCGCGAAAGAGGTCTACGGCTATCCGCCCGAAGAGCTTTTGTCACGCGGATTTTTTGAGCGCGAGCCGGCACTGTTCTTCCGCTATTACAAGGAAAACCTCATCGCCCGGGGCGCCAGGCCCAACGCGGCGCACAGGGCTTTGGCGGAGCTTGAGCCGCGCGGCCTGCTCCGCGCGGTCGTCACCCAGAACATTGACGGGCTGCATCAGATGGCCGGGAGCAAAAATGTGCTTGAGCTGCACGGCTCGAACCACAGGCCATACTGCGTCCTGTGCCGGACGAAGTATCCCCTCGAGTACATCCTCGATTCGGGAAACTGCGAGGGCGGCGTTGTTCCCGTATGTAAAAAGTGCGGCGGCACCGTGCGTCCCGACGTGGTTTTGTACGGGGAGAATCTGGACGGCGAAGTGGTCAGCGCGGCGACTGAAGAGATCACGTCCGCCGATCTGCTTATCGTCGGCGGCACGTCGCTTTCGGTATATCCGGCGGCGGGCCTGCTGAGGTACTTTCGCGGCGGGGCGCTCGTGCTCATCAACAAAACCGAAACGCCTTATGACGGCGGCGCGCGGCTTGTTGTCCGTGACGCCATCGGGAAAACGCTTGATCAAATGATGGAGGTTTTAGATGGACGATAAAACAACGACCCTCACAGAAATAAAAAAGTACATACAGGATTTTTCGGACTTACGGGGCTGGCGCAAGGAGCAAAACGCGAAGGATCTCGTCATGGCGCTGACGGTCGAGGCCGCCGAGCTTGCCGAGATTTTCATGTGGCTTCATTCTGACGACGCGGACAGCGTAAAAGAAAACGCCGAAAAGCATCAGCAGCTCAGAGACGAGCTGGCCGACGTTTTTTGGTATCTGTGCCGCCTGTGCGAGCATTTTGACGTTGACTTGGCGAAAGCGGTCGAAGATAAATCGATCGTAAACGCCCAAAAATATCCGGCAGGAAAAGTTTGAAAAATAAGATTTTTCAAACTGGGGTTTTGTTCTTTTCGGCCATAAGGAGGGCCAAAATTCTACTTCGCAGAAAATCCGCGCGGCGGGAACCGCACAATTCCCCGGAAAGGAATAAAATCATGAATACATTTGAAAAAGCCCGCGCGTTCGTCTATCGAAACGCCCGGCCTCTGGACATCTCCCGCTGGCAATACCACTTTGAAAACGGAAGCAGGGAAGCCGTCCTGACCGCGCTGTCCGCCTATCAGAACGCGGACGGCGGCTTCGGCCACGCGCTGGAGCCGGACGCCTGGAATCCGAACTCCGCACCGATTCAGACGTGGACGGCGACGGAAATCCTGCGGGAGATTGATTTTACCGACAGCGCGCATCCGATTATACAGGGCATATTGCGTTATCTCGCAAGCGGGCAGGACTTTGACGGTAAATTGTGGTACAACGAAGTCGTCAGCAGCAACGATTACCCTCACGCAACCTGGTGGCACGCTGAGGTTGACAGCGCCGACAGCTACAATCCCACCGCCTGCCTTGCGGGATTTATCATCCGCTTTGCCGACAAGGGCAGTGATTTGTATCAGCTCGGCTGCCGGATCGCAAAGGAAGCGTGCGGCGCCGATGACAAGCAGGGCTTGAACGACGGTATGCATTCGGTGATTCTCTACATACGTCTTATGCAATATTGCGAGGAAGCGGGTGTGACCGAAGTGATTGACCTTTCGGCGTTGAAAAAGCGCCTGCGGGAAAAAGTCGGACGCAGCATCACCAAAGACACCTCAAAATGGGAAACCGACTATGTCTGCAAGCCGTCGCAGTTTTTTAATACTCGCGACAGCATTTTCTACGCGGACAACAGGGATATCGCTGAATACGAGTGCGAGTTCATCGTCAAGTCACAGCTCGCGGACGGCTCGTGGAACATTCCGTGGGGTTGGGGCGCTTATCCCGAAGAATGGGCCGTCAGCAAGAAGTGGTGGCAAGGCAACGGCGCGGTACTGAACATGCTGTATCTCAAGGGGTTCGGCAAGCTCTTGCCATTTTAGAAAATCGGTTAATCTTTAGAACCGGGATTCACAAATTAGAAAAAGCCGTCTGAGCGGGTCTTTTTCCGCCCCGCTTCGGCAAATTTCCTTACCAATAAACAATATTGCCTGCGTAAATTTGTCTTGCAGGACGAAAAAATCCCTCACTCATACGACTTTTCCATTTGTGAATCCCGGTTCTTAGATTTATTCGTTATAAAAGGAGGCAATCACCCATGCAGCAAAACCAGAAGCAACGCGTCTACACCGTCGCGACGGCGCATCTCGACACCTGCTGGCTCTGGGATTTCGAGACCACCGTCCGCGACTATATCCCTGCGACGCTGAAAACGAATTTTGACCTGTTCGGGAAATATCCCGGCTACAGGTTCAGCTTCGAGGGAAGCTACCGCTATGAGCTGATGGAGGAATATTACCCCGAGCTGTTCGAAACGCTCAAAGGGTACATCGCCTCCGGGCAGTGGGTCCCCTGCGGAAGCTGCTATGAAAACGGGGACGTCAACGTGCCGTCGCCCGAAGCGATGTTCCGCAACATCCTGTACGGAAACGGTTACTTCCGCGAGAAGTTCGGCAAGCCCAGCGACGACATCTTCCTGCCTGACTGCTTCGGCTTCGGATGGGCGCTGCCGTCCATCGCCGCCCACGGGAACCTCCACGGCTTTTCAACGCAAAAGCTCACATGGGGCGGCGCGTACGATATTCCCTTCGATTTAGGGAAGTGGTACGGCGCGGACGGCAAATTTATCTACGCGAGCCTGAAGCCCGGCTCGTATATTTCCTCGCTGACCAAGGTGCGAAACAGTATGAAAGCGCGCAAAAAGCTCGCGAACAACCTAAAGGAATATGACCTGCCCTATACCCATCTCTTCCACGGCACCGGCGACAGGGGCGGCGCGCCGTGCGAAACCTCCGTCCGCTCCGTGATGAACGAGGCCGCGCAAAACGGCGATTCCGGCGTGGAAGTGCTTTCCGCCGGATCGTATGACGTGTTTACCGACATGCGCCGTGAGTTGACCGACGAGCAGCGTGAAAAACTGCCCGTGTGGAACAACGAGCTTTTGCTGACGGCTCACGGCGCGGGGAGCTACACGTCCCGCACCATAGGCAAGCGGTGGAACAGGCGCTGTGAACAGCTGGCCGACGCGGCGGAACGAAGCGCCGTGGCGGCAAGCCTGCTCGCCGGGCAGCCGTATCCGAAACAGACTCTGGAGACTTCGTGGAAGCGCGTCGTCGCGCACCATTTTCACGACGATATCACTGGCACGGCGTTTCAGCGGTGCTATCAGCGCAGCTGGAACGACTACGTGCAGTCTCTCAACCAGTTCGCGGAGGAATACCGCGCCGGAAGCGGGGCCGTCGCCGCGATGATGGACACCTCTTTCGCCAAAGGGATCGCGCTTGTGGTGAGCAATCCGCTTCAGGCGGAGGATGTGCGGCGGGAGGCCGTGACCGCCCAAGTCGATTGGCCGTACAGCGAAAGGAACGTCCACGTTTTAGACAGTAAAGGGAATGAGGTTCCCTCACAGCTCAACAAAGTTGAAAACGGCATGGCGGAGCTGGTATTCATCGCGTCCGTGCCCTCCGTCGGTTACGCGGCGTATGACGCGCGGCCCGTCGACGCGCCTTACCAAAGCGGACTGACGGTCAGCGAAACTCTTTTGGAAAATGATTTTCTGCGTGTAACAATTGACTCGCAGGGCTGTATTTCCTCAGTATTTAACAAAACCGCCCAAACCGAAGCTCTCCGCGCCCCCGTGCGCTTTGAGGTGATCGGCGACAGGCTTTCAAAAAGCTTCCCGGCCTGGGAGGTGCAGTATAAGGACGTCATGCGCCAGGACAAAATCTTCCCCGAGGTTCAGAGCGTACGGGTCGCGGAGCGCGGCGCGGCGCGCGTGTCCGTCGAGGTCGTGTCCGTGATAGAGCTGAAGCGGCGCGTGACGGAGTTTAAGCAGATCATATCGCTGGACGCCGCCGCGAAAGCCCCGCGCGTCTATAACGAGGTAGACTGGCATTGCGCCGCGAGTATGCTCAAGGTCGCGTTCCCGCTGTCCGCCGCGAACCCCAAAGCGTCGTATGACATAGGTCTGGGCGTTATTGAGCGCGGCGCGAACACAAAACGGAGGTACGAGGTTCCCGCGCAAAGCTGGGCGGATATTACGGACACGGCAGGCACGCACGGCGTTTCGATTTTCAGCGATTCACGCTCCGCCTGGGACAAGCCGGACGGCAGCACCTTACGGCTCACCGCCGTCCACACGCCGCTGTCAAGCTTCCGCTGGGAGGCGTCGCAGCACCTGATGGACATGGGGCAGAACCGTTTCAGCTTCGCGATTTATCCCCATACGGGCGACTGGCGTAACGGCGCGCAGGAGACCGCCGCGCGGTTTTTACAGCCCATGACGGCTTTCGTTACCGCCGCCCACGGGGGGACGCTCGGCTCGGAATACAGCTTCGCCGAAGTAAGCTCCCGAGACGTACAGCTTCGCGCCGTAAAACGCGCGGAAAAGACGGATGAAATCATCGTGCGCTTTCAGGAATGCGCGGGGTATGAGCAAATCGGGGTGCGGCTCAGGCTGGGCAACGGGATCGTGTCGGCCAGGGAACTGTACGCGGACGAGGAGCCTGTCGGCAAGGCTGATACGAGCCCCGCAAAGGTAGAAAACGGCGAGCTTGTGTTTGATATCGGGGCATTCGCCCCCAAGACATTTGCCCTTGTTATGCCGCCGGAGCAATCCGCGCCGGAGGAAGCTCCTATAGAGATTTTCCCGGCAGAGACGAAAGATACATGTCAGGACGTCGGGCAAACCGCGCTGAAGCTTCCCTTGGACGCTCGCGCTATCACGGCAAACGGCGAACGCGGCTTGGCGACAGCTCCGGGCGGTTACTCTTACCCGCGTGAGCTGATCCCGGATGAGATTCTCTGCGGCGGCGTCCGCTTCTCAGTCGCTCAGGCTCCATGCGACGCCGTGTCCTGCGCGGGACAAAAAATCGGCCTGCCGAAAGGAACAAAGCGGCTTCATCTGCTGGCCTGTGCCGCGGGCAGCGATGCCGCCGCCGCGTCGATCGCCTTTGACACGGGCGGACGCGTGCCTTTCACGGCGGAGTCCTTTACGGAGGCGATAGGCGCGTGGGATCTGCCAGGCCTCGGTGAAAGCGGCTATATCAAGCGCGACGTGCTGGCCTATGCCGCAACCCATGCCCACCAAGACGGCGCGGACCAGATCGGTAAGCAGCTGTATATGTTCAAATATAGTTTCCAAGTGCCCGCAGGCGCGTCCGCAATAGAACTGCCGAACAACAAGAATATCCTCGTCTTTGCCGCTACGGCCGAAGATATGAGCGTTCCATTCACGACGGCCTCCGAGCTTTATGACAGGCGCGAGAAGCAGCCCTTTACGGACACGCTGACAAAGAGTGAAAAGCGCCGCGCCGCGCCGTCTGTGATGGAAAAAGTGCTGGACAAAAAGGTAGACCGCTACCGTACGATTCGGGTCAACGTGCGCTGGGGCGGCTATGTCTGCCAGATCGGAGATATTTATTTCGTTATCCGCAAGCTGCTGACGGGGAGCAGGTAAACGCAGCCCGACAAACAAAAGGCCATGAGATCGTTATATGTCAACGATCTCATGGCTTTTCAAGCAGTTTGACTATAATTTCCTGTGGTCGCCACATTGTCAAATAAAGGTGTAAAAAAAATAATGTGATAATTCTTAAAATTTCTCTTGACAATCGGGCAAGATGTATGTATAATATAACAGCGTTAACACTGAATTCGCACCATTAGCTCAGTTGGTAGAGCACCTGACTCTTAATCAGGGTGTCCACGGTTCGAGCCCGTGATGGTGTACCACGTTAGATGTTAGACATTAGATTGTAGATGTTAGATGTGGTGACAGAAAGCCGCTTCGCTGAATCAACCACATCTACAATCTAATATCTAGAATCTAGCATCTAGAATGGCCCGTTGGTCAAGTGGCCTAAGACTCCGGCCTCTCACGCCGGCAACACGAGTTCGAATCTCGTACGGGTCACCAGCTTACGAGCGATCAGGTGTCAGAAATCAGTCATCAGCTGGTTTTCGGTATCTGAACAAGTCGGTGTCTATGACGGTGAGGGTCCACCCGTTCCCATCCCGAACACGGAAGTTAAGCTCATTCGTGCCGAAAATACTTGGCGGGAGACTGCCCGGGAAGATAGGTCGGCGCCGACATTTTTACTGGTTTTTCGTCCCGTTGACGGGGGATCAGTATTTATTCCTCAATAGCTCAGTTGGTAGAGCATGCGGCTGTTAACCGCAGGGTCGTTGGTTCGAGTCCAACTTGGGGAGCCAAACTTATCCAAAGGCGAACTCGTATATATTGGTGAAACCTTTGGAATCCT
>Ga0123353_10000909_pt1 | contig 36100 bp, 25 predicted proteins | sample TergutLab28metaG_3_FD_92763 | JGI IMG/M metagenome (GOLD analysis project Ga0123353, IMG submission 92763) | Labiotermes labralis P3 segment gut microbial communities from Petit-Saut dam, French Guiana - Lab288 P3 | ecosystem: Host-associated > Arthropoda: Insects > Digestive system > Gut ... | reverse complement strand
GCGTGCGCTCGCAAGGCGGAGGACGACAGTCGCAGCAGCGCTGCGGCCGAGGATCGACAACGCCGCGAGCGTGCGTGCCGGGCGTGCCGCAGCGCGCAGGGAGTTTCGTAACACGGCCTAGTTCTGCAGGACAAGAGTGAACACGTCTGCCTCGATGACCTCATCCTCAGAGCCCATGATGGGCATCTCTGGCCGTTCGAGCACCAGGGTGTAGGGGGCGCCCTGCTTGGCGCTCCTGATGTTGAACACCAGCCATCCTTGGGCCGCGCGGTCGCGGCCTGCACCGGCTGTTGGCAGCAGGGCGAACTCTTGCGGCAGCTGGTCTCGCACGACGGTGCCGGTGTCACCAGCCAAGATGTCCTCGGCGATGTCCTGGCTGTCGGCGGCCAGGCGGAAGCTCGTCGGGTAGACGCCGGTGTAGTAGTCACCGGTCACTGTGCCGATCGTGACGTGCACCAGCACGACCGTGGACCCGTCAAAACCCCGGTGGTCGGCAACCCACTGTGGCTCCGGGGTCCACACCGCCCACTGGTCGACGACCACCCGGTGGCCCAAGAGCGGGTCTTTGAGGACCCCGTTCATCTCGTGAACCATCCCCACGCCTGGGGTCCGCGGCATATCGGTGGCTGTGGTCGGTTCGGACGACGGCACCGAGGCAGCAGGTGAGGGTACGGTCTTGTCGTCCTGGCAGGCGCCGAGCACCCCCGCCAACGACACGGCAACAGCAGCAGCGACAAGACGTCTCATGCCGTCGGACTCTATCGGACTCTCGTGGGTCGCCGAGGTCTACAGGTACGCCACAGGGTCGAACTCGTCGACCGGGATGATCCGCAGACGCGGCAACCGCACATTGAACGCCTCGACGTCGTACTCCAGGTCGAACACCTGCAGGCCGAGAGTTGTCAACGACGAGCTGGTGAACTCCCGGAACGCCAGCAGGCCGACTTGGCGGCCTAGCTCGACAAGCCTGGCCGCACCGGGAGCGAAGTCACCGTCGTGGCTGGCCAGCAGCACATCCCCGCCGCTTTCGGCGATCGCGTCGAGCATCTTGGAGATACCGATGTCCACGACCTTCTGGTGCGTCTCACCAGCCAGTGGTACAGGGGTGAAGCCAATGGCGACGAGAGCCTGGACGAACGGCATCGGCAACGACCCCGACGAGGCGTTGAGAAAAAACAACCCGCGCACCGGCTGGGCCCACACCTGCTGGGCGAACGTCAGCACCCGTTCCCAGCGAGGCCGCTGGTCGGGGTTGGGCCGCCCCCCCAAGATCGACGACCCGAGGGTCGCGTCGAGGTTCTCACCATCCACTAGCAGGTATGTCGTCAACTCGTCCACCTCCGACAGACTAGGGCATTCAGTGTGTTCGTGTGCACCCGGTGTGGCGCACAGCAGGGACTTCGGGCCCATCGTCAGGGCGTCTGCCGCAGCCACCATGGTGGTGGTGCTGGGCTCGCTCCGGGCGAGTATTTCCGGGCCGCCGTTGAGGAGGCGTTGTGCATGAAGGTGATGCTCGCCGTTGCCTCACGACATGGGGCGACCTGGGAGATCGGCTCTCACATCGTTGACGTCCTGTCTGCCCGGGACCACAGCGCCGACCTGGTGACTCCCGAGTCTGTCACCGGTCTGGACGGGTACGACGCGGCTGTCGTCGGTTCGGCGGTCTACCTCACCCAGCTGTTGCCGTCAGCGCGCCAGATGCTCAACCGTTGCCGTCCAGAGTTTGCCGCCATGCCGCTGTGGCTGTTCGCATCAGGTCTGGCCCGGCCCATGTCAGGTGCGCGGACCGCCGCAGACCTGGCCCAGCTGGCCGACCGGCTCGGTGCGCGCGGGTTCCAGCTGTTCCGGGGCCGGCTCGAACGCGACACGTTGAGCTTCGCCGAACGGGTGGCCGCTGCACGGGTGCTCAACCGCGAAGGTGACCACCGTGACTTCGACGCGGTCGAACGCTGGGCGGCGCAGATCGCCGACTCCCTGGACAAGACCGGACCGGACGCCCACCTACGCGCGTCCTGACCGTCGGGCTCGAGCCGACGTGCCATGATCGCTGCGTGCCGCACCTGCTTGCTCCTTACGGGGCCGTCCTGCTCGCGTCGTTCGGGGGACCTGACGGTCCTGACGAGGTCATGGGTTTCTTGCGTCGCGTCGCCGAGGGAACCGGGGTGCCTGAGGCCCGCCTGGCGGCCGTCGCCGAGCACTACTACGCCCGGGGAGGGGTCAGCCCTATCAACGCCGCCAACGAGGCGTTGCGTGCTGCCCTGGCCGACGAGCTGGCCCGGCGTGGGGTCCTGGTGCCGGTGCTGTGCGGCAACCGCAACTCCCCGCCGGAGTACGGCGACGCTCTCGACGCTGCGTGCCGTGCCGGTGCCCAGTCGGTTGTCGCTGTGGTGACCAGCGCGTTCGCGAGCTATTCGGGCTGCCGGCAGTACCGCGAAGACTTCGCTGCAGCGTCAGCCGGACGAGACCTGGTGATCGACAAGGTCCGGCCCTTCTTCAACCACCCTGGTTTCGTCGCCGCCAACGTCGACGCGCTGGTCGACGCGTGCGCTGGGTTGGGGCAGGTGGACCGTGTCGTGTTCGTCACCCACTCCTTGCCGCTGGCCATGCAGGAGGGGTCGCTCGCCTGTGGGCCCGGGTACGTCGCCCAGCACCTCGACCTCGCTGAGCAGGTCGTCGCTGGGGCGTGCGGACGCCTTGGTGTGCCCGCCTGGGGCTGGGACCTGACGTACTGCTCACGCTCGGGTTCTCCGCGCCAGCCGTGGCTCGAGCCTGACGTCAACGACCACCTGCCGGTCCTGGCCGCGCAGGGGGTGCGTCGTGTCGTGCTCGTCCCCTTCGGTTTCGTCTGCGACCACATGGAAGTTGTCAACGACATCGACGACGAAGCCGGCGCCACCGCCCGTGCGCACGGTATGACCGTCGCCCGTGCCGCCACCGCAGGCACCCACCCTGCGTTCGTCAGCGGCCTGGTCGACCTGCTCGTCGAACGCGCTGCCACAGCCCGCGCCCTGGCCGCCGGAGACCCCTTGCCTGAACGTGCACGCGTCGGTGCTCTTCCCGCCCTTCCCGACCGTTGCCCGGCCGACGGATGCCGCCGCGAAGCCGGTGTCGACACCGGACGTCCCGCCGGCTGCACCGACATCCCCCTACCCCTTCTCTAGGGCGTGCGGGGGTTTGAGAGACGCGCCTTGGCGCCCCTGGGACGGGACGCTGGGGTCAGCGGTGGGTGCGGCGGAGGGCAGCGATGGCAATGGCGCCGACGGCCACGGGGGCTGCCACGGCGAGCCAGGTGTTGAGCTTGGGTGCCCAGCCTCTGGGGTCGAACGGCCCGGGCAGGACAGCGGTGGGGGTGATCGCCAGGACGGGGCAGCGTGCAGCGAGCTCGTCGATACTGGCGTCGTCGTCGGCGTCTCGGTCACCGAGCATGAGGGAGGGCATGGGCATGGAGTCGATGAGGGCACGCAGGGCTGTGCGGCGGCGGGCCGGGTCGGTGACCGGCGACGCCGAGCCGCGCAGGCGGGTGCCAGGCAGGACGATCTCGACGCGGGGGTCAGACAGGGCGTTGCAGAACCACTCGGCCTGCGGCCCGGAGCCGGAGACGACGACGACAGCACCGCCGACGACGGCGTACCCGAGGGGGGTGCGTTTGAGGTCGCCGGTGTGGCGGTCGATGGTGGTGAGCAGCAGCAGCGAACCGGTGACGTCCGAGACCACGAGGCTGCCGAAACCTGCTCCGAGCATCGGCACGGCGAACCGTCGGCTGAACGTGTGGAAGGCCTTGCGCTGGAGGCGGTCCAGGGTCGCAGGGCGCGGTGGGGCATCGGTGTGGGTGCTCACACCTGCCATCATCGCACCGCTCGAGGGCTCGTTGGTGCACGTCGGGTGATGTTCGCACGACCGGCCGTGGGCCGATCGGCTCACAGTCGCCGTGGCGTGCAGGTGATATCGACACAAACCGACCTCAACTACCATTAAGGTGCCAGTAGCGTCGGGGCAGGTCTGACGTGCGGTTTCAGCCGTCAGACGCACCGAGGTGTTATGGCTCCGTCATCTGACTGCTGGAGGACAGGTTGGCCCGCAGAGTCCAGGGTCGTGCGCCCGTCATCGCGGGCTACACGTACATCCGTCCCTTGGGGACGGGTGGTTTCGCGGACGTGTTCTGCTATGAGCAGAACATGCCGCGGCGTGTGGTCGCCGTGAAGGTGCTGGCTGCCGAGCTGGTGGACGACCTGTCGCGCCGGTCGTTCAACGCCGAGGCCGACGTGCTGGCCCGGCTGTCTGCGCACCCGTCCGTCGTGACGATCCACGACGCCTCGATCTCCGCCGACGGGCGGCCTTACCTCGTCATGGAGTACTGCCCTGACACCCTCGGCGCCATGGCCAAACGCTCGCCGCTGCCGCTGGCGGACGTGCTCGACGCAGGGGTGCGTGTGGCTTGCGCGTTGGAGATGGCGCACCGTTCAGGCGTCCTGCACAGGGACATCAAACCGTCGAACCTGCTGCTGACAACCCTGGGCACCCCGGTCCTGGCCGATTTCGGCATCGCCGCAGCGGTCGGTGGGGGACGCCGGACCGAGTCGGTGGCCATGTCGGTCCCCTGGAGCTCGCCAGAGGTGCTCACCGAGAAAGTCGCCGGGTCTGTGCCTGCTGAGGTGTGGAGCCTGGCGTCGACCTTGTACACGCTGCTGACCGGACGGGCGCCGTTCGAGCTGCCGGACAAAGGCAAGAACTCTCGCGACCAGATGACCACACGGATCGTGCACTCACGGCCCCAGCCGATCGAGCGCCCAGACGTGCCAGCCGAGGTGACTGGGATCTTGGCACGCGCTATGAGCCGTGACCCAGCCGCGCGCCACGGTTCGATGCTGGAGCTGGCCGAAGAGCTGCGGACCGCGCAGTACCACTGCGGTCTCATGCCGACAGGGTTGGACGTCCCCTCGGCCGAATGGGCCCGCGGCGCCAGGCCCGTCGACCTCGACGACGCGTCCTCGCGCGGACCGGTGATCTCCTCGGTACGCCCTTCGGGGCGCCGCGAGGCCCGGGCCAGCCGCCTGGCCGCTGACAACGACGCGGTCGACCGCGACGGTCTGGCCATCGCTGGTCCACGCCAGGGCTCGGGGCTGCGGTCGGTGCTCATCGGAGGGCTGGCAGGGGCGGCAGTCTTCGCATTCATGCTGGTGCTGTGGTTGGGGATGGTTCGATGAGCGCGCGCGACGAGCGCAAGGAACGTCCTGTCCGCCGTCTGCGGTCAGGACCTGTTGCCGCGCTGGTGGTGACGTTGGCCGTGGTCGTCGGTGCCGTCGTGTCGCAGGGGTACGACGCCCAGGAGACCGACAGGGTCGAGTCGTCGGTGTGGGTGGCCCGCGACGCTGGGCAGTACGCCCGGGTCAACACCTCGCTCGGGCAGATCGACACTGTGCGTTCCGTGGACGACCCCAAGCAGGTGGTCCAGCACGGGTCGTCGGCTGCGATCGTCGCCCAGAACGGACGGGTGCTGTGGCCGCTGGACCCCGCAACCCCCGCTGACCTGGCAGAGAGCCGCGACCAGGCAGGGGCGGTCGCGACCCCGGACGACACCGAGGCGGTCGCCTCCGCCGGCAGGTACGTGCTGTACCAGACCAGGGGGGGAACGGTGTGGGTCGGGGACCTGACCGCGCCGCAGGACCTGCCTGGCAAGCTCAAACCTGTCGACGACGAAGAGACGCAGTATTCGGTGACGGCGTCGACGGTCAACGCTGACGGCAAGATCGCGGTCTACTCGGCGGGCGAAGGCGCGGTCCGGGTGCTCGACGCGACCAAGAAGTCGCTGGTGGCTGGTCCTGTGTCGATCAGCAACGCCCCCGACAAAGACGCTGCCGTGTCGATGGCCATGGTCTCAGGCGAGTGGGTGCTGTTCGACGCTGACGCTGGCCGGCTGTGGACTGCCAAGCACACCTCGCCGGTCGACCTCAAGCTCTCCGAGCTCGCCAAGCTCCAGGTCTCTGGAGGAGGTTCGAAGGTCTACCTGGCCGACGGGTCCAAGCTGTTGGAAGTCGGGGTGACCTCTGGTGACGCACGGACCATCATCGAGGCGGCGGGCACCCCGGCGCGGCCTGTGGTCATGGATGACGGGGTGGTCGTCGCGGCCTGGCTGTCGAGCGGCGGCGGGACGATGTGGACCTCGGACCGCTCGGGCACCCGCCAGCTGAAGGTCGACCCCAGTGACGTGTCCGCCGACCGCCAGCTCAACCCGGTGGTCGTGTCGAACGGTGACCGTGCGGTTCTGGAGGAGACCGGTACCGGGCTGTTGTGGACCGTCCCGGACGGTGTCGCGATCCCGTTGAGCCAGTGGTCGCGGATCGACCAGCTGACCACGCAGACAGGTGACGAGAAGGACACCCCGACCGAGGAGGAGCCCCCGGTCGCCGAGCCTGACAGCTTTGGGGTGCGTCCAGGTTCGCACGTGCGCCTGCCGGTGCTGCTCAACGACCACGACCCGAACCCTGGTGACGTGCTCACCATCGACCCCGCGTCCGTCTCCGAGCTCTCCGACCCTGGGTTCGGGCGCCTGACCTTGACCAACGCCAACCAGACGCTGGTGGTCGAGGTCTACGCCACGTCCGGGTCGGCGACGTTCACCTACCAGGTCACCGACGGCATGATGGTCTCTGAGCCGGCCACCGTCACGCTCACCGTCGTGCCTGAGGGCCAGAACAGCGAACCACAGTGGTGCGTCGAAGGGTGCACGCAGACGTGGCCCGCCGCCACGCTCTCACCAGGCGGGACCGCACAGGTCCGGGTCCTGGACGCCTGGGTCGACCCCGAAGGTGACCCGTTCGTCCTCACCTCTGCTGAGGTGGCCGACCCGGCCGCCCCGCTGCGCGCCGTGGCGTCCGCCGACGGTTCGGTCACCGTGCAGCACACCGACCCCGAAGGTGGGGCGACCACCGCTGTGGTGATCGTCACTGTGACCGACTCCAACGGTGCGGCGGCCCAACGCGAGCTGCACGCTGTGGTGACGTCGGCTCCCAACCTCAAAGTCGACCCTATCGTCCTGATCACCGGGCAGGACGTGCCCTCCACCGTCGTGGCTGCCGACCACGTCAGCTCTGGGTCTGGTTCGTACCGCCTGGTCAGCGCTGACGCGTCCGCTGCGTCGGCTGACGGGCTGGACCTGGTGGCCCGACCGGACGGCACGATCATCGCCACCCCCCGCCAACCCGGGGAGTTCCAGGGGACCTACACCGTCCACGACAAGGTCACCGAGACCGAAGCGTCGGCCACGGTGCGTGTCGTGTGCCCAGACGGCCCTGTGCAGCTGTCGATGGCCCCGATGACGGCGTTCGTCCGCGGCCACCAAGACACGACCGTGAACGTGGTGTCGGCGGTGAACGCCACGACCAGCAACGTGCTGGTGCTCACCGACGTGGAAACCGCTCCTGTGCACGTCGCCGAAGGCTACGACGCCACCCTCATGGCCAACGTGGTGGACGGTTCGCTGCTGCGCCTGCGTGGGTCGACCCTCGACGGCCAGCCTGGTCTGGTCGGGACGGTCCTGGTGACTGTCTCCGACGGTGAGTTCGTCACGGCGACCGGGCAGATCTCGGTGTTCGCGGTCTCCGACGTGATCGATCCGCCGATCGCTGTTTCTGACGCGGTGACTGTCCGGGCCGGAGCCCAGGTAGACATCCCCGTCACCGACAACGACGTGGCGCCCGGTGGTGCGGTGCTGCAGGTGCTGCCCGACAGCATCATCGGGTCCGACGCACCTGGGGAGATGGTGTTCGCCTCAGGCGCTGTCGTGCGGTACGTCGCACCCGAGCAAGAGGGCACCTACTGGTTGCGCTACTCGGTGGCCCCGTTGGGGTTCCCTGACGCCCAGGCCACGGCGAACATCCAGGTCGACGTCGTGCCCACGGGGGAGAACAGGGACCCGGTGCCCCCACCGCTGGTCGGGCGGGTCCCGGCTGGGCAGTCGGTGCAGATCCTGGTGCCCCGGCACGGCGCTGATCCTGATGGTGACCCGATCGACGTCGTCTCGGTCACCCAGCCGCCGTCAGGCATGGGGGCGGCCGAGGTGTCGGACACCCTCGACGCGGTGATCTTCCAGGCCTCAGAGTCAGCGGCGAACCAGCAGGTGTCGTTCACCTACCAGGTCCGTGACACCTACGGTGGCCTGGGCACAGGAACTGTCCGCATCGCGGTCAGCGACGCCGACACCAACAACGCTCCGATCGCGTACACCGACAGGGTCCGGCTGCGCCAGGGCGACGAGGAGTGGGCGGTTCTCGAACCGCTGCTCAACGACCGTGACCCGGCAGGCGGGACTCTGAGCATCACCGACGTGCGCCCCGACGCCCCAGGTACCGAGGAGAACCCGGAGTGGGCGCGGCTGGCTGAGCTGGTCGACACCTCCCAGATGGGCGACGGCCTGGTCCCGGTACGTGCCGGCGACGAGCTGGGAACCAACGCGTACGTGTACACGGTCCGTTCGTCTGAGACCGGGTCGACGGCTGAGGGTCTGCTCGTCGTCGAGGTCACGCCGTCGCCGTCTATCGACCCGCCTGAGGTGAAAGACACCGTGGTCACCGCGGCGAGGCGTGCCGAGCTGGCGCGCGACGGTGTCGACGTGGTCACCGGGAAGGTCTCGTGGCCATCGGGTGACGCGTCGACGCTGACGCTCGAGCTGTGGAACCCCGACAGCCGGTATGCGGTCTCCGGCGGGACGATCCGTGGCCCGGCGCCCAACGCTGGTGCTCTGGTGCCGTTCACGCTGCGTGGTACTGACCGTATGGGGCGAGAGGTCGTCTCCCACGCGTTCTTGCGCATCCCGTCGTTCGACGACATGCGGGTCTCGCCCGACCCGAATGCCAAAGTCGTCCAGGTCGAAGAAGAGGGGTCGGTCAAGATCCCCCTGACCAACCGGGTCGCGCTGGCCGCTGGCGACAGGCTCGAGGTCGACAACCCCAAGTCGTTCGCCGTGCAGCGCCACGCAGCCTCGTGCGTGCCCGCCGGAGGTGCGACAGTCGTCTACGACGCCGGTGCCGGGGAGCCGTGGACCGACACCTGCGTGGTACGGGTGCGTCTGGAGGGGCAGACGATGTGGACAGACCTCGTCGTGCCTATCCAGATCAAGCCGAAAGACGCCCAGCCCCAGCTGGCCTCCACGAGCCGGACCATCCCACCAGCCACGAGCGAGACCATCGACCTGAAGTCCTTGACGACCTGGGAAGGCAACCGGGTCGGGGACGAGTCGAAACTGGTCTACTCCGCCGATCTGGTCTCTGACAAGTTCACGATGGTGCAGCAGGGCTCGAAGCTGACGATCACCGCGGCAGCCTCGGCGGTCCCGGGCACCCGTTCGACGGTGACAGTGACGATCGCGGCTTTCGGAGGGTTGCGGTCCACCATCGACCTGGTGGTGGGGCAGGCGGCGCCCGACACCCCACGTGGGGCGACGGTGTCCGCCACGTGCGAAGCGAGCAAGGTCAGCTGTTCGGTGCCCCTCGTCGGTGTGTCCGGTGAGTACGACCCGTTCGCGGGCAGACCCGACGGTGGGCTGTCGCTGGAGTCGGTGTCCAACTCGTGCTCGTTGGTGTCGGTGTCCGGGTCCGACAAGTCGGCGACGATCACCTGGGGGTCGGCCAACAAACCGACAGGTGGAAGCTGCCAGGTGCCGTTCACGGTCAAAGACGTGCAAGGCCGGCTAGGTACAGGGATGCTCCTTCTCGAGCTACCCGGCTTCCCGACTGCTCCGCAGCTGTCGTTGTTCGACGTCGACGGCTCCTCCGTCACCTTCGACGTGGTCACGAATGTGGCGTACCCGGCGGTGGCGGGTGTGGGGCTGTACGCGGGGGCCACGAAGGTGGCTGACTGCCCCGCCTCGGGTGGCCGGTGCCAGGTGTCGGGGCTGACGCCGGGCCAGGAGCGCAGCTACACCGCGCGGTCGCGCAACTCGGTCGGCGAGTCCGCCGACTCCAATGCCATCAGCGCCTGGGCCTACAAAGCGCCGGAGATCTCCATCAAAGTTGTGCCAGCTCGTGCGGAATCGACGACCCAGGGTTGGGTGACGGTGACCGTCACCGACTCGGGTAACAACACGTACAAAGCCGGGAGCGTGACGACGAACCAAAAGGAGTTCGAACTCCTGCTGGATGTCGGGAACCGGACGGTCGATGTCATTGCTACGAGCACGCTCCTCCCGCCGCCAGGTGTGCTCAAGTCGCCCGAGGGGTCCGCCAGTGCGACGGTCAACGTCATTGGCGAGCCGATCCTGACAGGAAGCGCCTCGTTCAACGTCAGTGGTAACACGGTGACCATATCCGGCGTCGACTTCAACCCGAACGGCGGATCGATGACCGAAAAGGTCTATGTCATGTCCACGAGCAGCGGTGTGACGTGCGACAAGGCAGGAAACCCCGTCGGCGGGAACGTCGTCCAGTCCAGCAATACGTTCACGGTGGAGTACAACCAGGACTATTGGTTCGCTTTCTGCGGATCCAACGGGTTCGGCGGGGGCGGCGGCCCGATCGGGTCGGCGGGGACCGTCGACAAGGGTGCCCCTGGTGTGACCGGGTCTTATTCGGTGGCTGGAGGATATTCCCAGAACGGAAACACTTACACATACAACTCGGTGAACTGGAATGTGACAGTGACCACGACGAACGGTATGCGGGCGGTGTACTCGTCGAGTGATGGACGCACGTCCGAGAATTACTCGGACATGTGGACTTCATATGCGCCGTTTGGCGATATCTCGGTTATGCAGTGCGGTACTGGAAGTTTTCAGAACGACTGCTCGGCTTCCGCGCCAATCCCCCGCCAAGGTGCGCCATCGACCGTGATGATGACGGTTGACCAGTCAGTGTCGTGCGACGTGCATCCGTTCAACTCCATCAGCCCGTCGTCCGCAACTGGGAGCGCGGCCCCGGGCCCAACCAGTGCCGACGGGAGGAAATCCTGGATCTGGAACTGGTCAGCCGAGTACTCCAGTCTGCAGAGCATCGGTCCTGTGTACTCCAGCCAAGACTGCAGACCGCCAGAGCTTCCGCCGGAGGTTCCAGGAGGAGGGGCCGAGCAAGGAGGGGACGAGGTAGGAGGTCCATGATGATGAACGGAAAAGTTCGACGCCCATTGGAAGGCAGCGTATGACCATCTCACCGGAACAGACGGCGTGGTTCGCCGAGACTTTCTCGACCCTGGCCGACAATGTCGAGCTCGCGCTGCTCGGCAAACGTCACGTCATCGAGCTGGTGCTGGCCACGGCCGTCTCCGGGGGCCATGTCCTCCTGGAGGACTATCCCGGGACGGGGAAGACAGCGCTGGCGCGGACGATCGCCCAGACGATCCACGGCACGTCGTCACGTATCCAGTTCACCCCGGACCTGCTGCCCGGGGACGTCACCGGTATCAGCGTCTACGACCAGAAACGCGGCGACTTCGAGTTCCACGCCGGGCCGGTGTTCACCAACGTGCTGCTCGCCGACGAGATCAACCGGGCCAGCCCCAAAACCCAGTCGGCGCTGCTGGAGGTCATGGAAGAGGGCAATGTCACCGTGGACGGGGTCACCCGCCCGGTCGGCGCGCCTTTCTTGGTCATGGCAACCCAGAACCCCATCGAGCAGTCGGGTGTGTACCGGCTGCCCGAGGCCCAGCTCGACAGGTTCATGATCCGCACGTCGATCGGCTACCCCGACGACGCCTCCACAGTCCGCATCATCCAGGGCATCACCACCCCACGCGGGCCGGTACCTCCGGTGATCGAAGCGCCTATGCTGGTCACCATGGGGGAGATCGCGCGCACCGTGTTCATCAACCCGCTGCTCGTGGACTACCTGGTCCGGATCGTCAACGCGACCCGGGCGGCCACCGAGGTGCGGTTGGGTGTCTCGGTGCGTGGTGCCATGGCCCTGTCCAAGCTGGTGGCCACCTGGGCTGCGGCGCACGGGCGCGGGTTCGTCGTACCTGACGACATCCGTGACCTCGTCGAACCGGCGTTCGCCCACCGGCTGGTGCTCGAGCCCGAGGCCGAGTTCGACGGGGTGACCGCCAGTGCTGTGCTCGCCCAGATCCTGCTCGACGTGCCGGTCCCGGCGGAGAACGGTGTCGAGGTGCGATGACCGAGACGCGCACCGACTCGTCAACCTGGGCCGAGAGCACCGAGACTGCGACGCGTACCCACACGTCGACGGTCTCGCGGGTGCTCGCGTCCCAGGACGGGCCGGGCTCGTCGCTGCGGTTCCACCTCCAACGCCTACGGGCGGGGTTGGCGCGCCGGTGGCTGGCGGTGTACCGGCGGGTGCGCGAGACGCTGAACCCCGCCGGTTGGATGGTTGTGGCGAGCGTGGTGGTGGGGGCGCTCGTCGGGCCGTTGGCTGGCTGGGCGCTGGGCTGGTTCGTGCTCGTGGGGGGGCTGGTGCTGCTGGTGTGCTCGGTGCCGTTCCTGCTCGGCGGGCACGACTTCGACGTGAGGTTGCGGCTCGAACGTGACCGGGTGGTCGTGGGGATGGAGGTCGACGGGGTGGTCGAGGTGGTCAACGCCAGCCGTCGCCCTGCGCTGCCCGCGGTGATCGACGTGCCGGTCGGCGAAGGTCTGGTCGAGGCGCACGTCCCGCTCATGGGCCCGTCGGGGCACCACCACGAACCGTTGTGCATCGCTGCGCTGCACCGCGGGATCATCGACGTAGGCCCGATGACGCTGGCCCGTTCGGACCCCGTCGGGCTGCTGCGCCGCGAGGTCAGCTGGCCGGACCGCCAGACGATCTTCGTCCACCCGGTCACTGTGGGCCTGCCAGCCACGTCCGTGGGCGAGATCCACGACCTGGAGGGTATGCCGTCAGAGACGGTGGTTCCCGCTGACCTGGCTTTCCACGCGATCCGTGAGTACGTGCCAGGTGACTCGTTGCGGCACGTGCACTGGAAGTCCACCGCGAAGGTCGGCCGGCTCATGGTGCGTGAGTACGAGGAGTCGCGCCGCTCGCGCCTGGCGGTCTTGCTGGGCCTGGCAGAGAACGACTACCTCGACGACGACGAGCTGGAGCTGGCTGTTTCGGTCGCCGCGTCGCTGGCGGCGCAGGGGATCCGTGACGGCCGCGACATGTATGTGGCGACCAGCGGAGAACCCCCGCGCCTGGCACGCACCGCCACAGTGTCGATCCGTAGCCTGCCGGTGCTCACCGCGCGGGCGTTGCTCGACTCGACCTGCGAGCTGGAAGCCTCGCCGAGGGCCACCCGCCTGGAAGACCTCACGACAGTCGCGGGGCAGTCCGCCCCCGGGATGACGATGGCGTTCTTGGTCACCGGGTCCATCCCGGAGCTGACCCGCCTCGCCTCGGCGTGCACAGGGCTGCCTGGCGGCACCCGTGCGGTGGTGGTCCGCTGCGAGGTGGACGGCAACCCGTCGGTGCGCCAGAACCGCGACACCACTGTCATCACCGTCGGTGCCCTCGGTGACCTGGGACGGTTGTTGGTGCGGGGGGCGCTGGGATGAAGAAACGTCGCGCCGATCCGCTGGTCGTCCTCGTTGGTGTGCTCTACGTGCCGGTGGTCGTGGCGCTGGCGACAGTGCTGGTCTGGCCGGTGTACCAGACGCAGCGCCTGCTGGTCGTCGCAGGGGTCGGCGCGGGGGTGGGTGTGGTGCTCGCGGTGGTGGCCCGGTGGTTGCGCTGGAGCCCCTGGGTGACAGCGCCGGTCGCTGCGCTCATCTACGCGGCGGTGGCGGTGCCGGTAGCGGTGCCGTACCGGATGACGTCCACACCTGATATCGCCCGGGGGGTGGGCGAGGCGTTCGTCGCGGTCGTCGTGGGGTGGCGCCAGCTGTTGACGTTGCGGCTGCCGGTGGCTGACTACCGCTCGTCCTTGGCGCCGTGGCTCGCCGCGACGTTGGTGGTCAGCGTGGTGGGTGCGTCGCTGGCCATACGGGCCGACCGTCGCGCGGGGTTCGCGGTACCGGTGCTGGCGGTGCTGCCGCTGCTCGCTGGTGTGCTCGCACCGGCGACCCCCGGGGCCACAGGGCTCTTCGGGCCGGTCCAGGTTCCTGACCTGCGGTTCACCGTGCCGGGGGCGGTGATGGTCGCAGCGACGGTCGCATGGTTGGTGACCCGGGCGAGGCTGCGCCGTCGACGGGCGCTCGCCATGGGCACAGGTACCGGCAGCGGCCGCCGGGTGCGCCGCGCCGGGCTCGCCGCCGTCGCACCTGTGGCCGCAGGTTTCGTCTTGTGCGCAGTGGCGCTGGTCACAGCCGTGGTGGTCACCCCGACGGTCTCCCACCCGGCCGACCGCCACACAGTACGCGACGTGGTCGAACCAGTGCTCGCCATCGCGTCCGAACCCAGCCCGCTGGACGGGTACCGGGCGTCGTTCGCCGGGGCGGCCGCCACGGCCGACCTGTTCACCGTCAAGGTCACCGGCGCTCCGGTGGACCGGTTGCGTATCGCCGTCATGGATGAGTACGACGGGCAGCACTTCACGACATCGACCGCCGGTGACGACCGCCGGTTCTTGCGGACGCCGCGCGTGGGCGCCACCGGTACCAGCCGCACCACCGTGACGATAGGCGAGCTGACCGGGATCTGGATGCCTGTGCCCGACGGGACCATCGGCGCTCCGACGTTCACCGGGGCGCGCGCCGACCAGCTCGCTGGGGGGTTCTACTACTCGTCGTGGGCGTCGGCAGCCCTTGAGGTGGCACCCACCCGGACTGGCCGGATGGGGTTGCGGCCAGGGGACAGCTACCGGGTGGTCTCGACGGCGCAAGCCCCTGGCCGCCTCGGCCAGAACTCCAGCAGTCTGCTGGACAGCGAGGACTATCCGCAGATGGAGGCGTGGGTCAAAGCCCAGGGCCAGCCGCGCAACGCCGAAGGGTATGTCGAGCTGGTCGACCGGTTGCGCACCCGTGGCTACCTCAGCCACTGGGTGGACGCCGCCGACGCCAAAGCGTGGGCCAAAGCCCTCGACAAACCCCGGTACTCGGTCGTCCCGGCGTACTCGGGGCACTCGGCAACCCGGGTCGAGGACCTGTTCGGCCAGCTCAACGCCCAAGAGGCGGCTGTCGGGTCGTCAGCCTCCGACCGTGAGCTGGTTGCAGCAGTCGGCGACGACGAGCAGTTCGCCGCCGCTGCCGCGCTGCTGGCCCGGTACATGGGGTTCGAGTCGCGGGTGGTCTTGGGGGTGCGGCTGACCTCCGAAGACCCCAGCCTGGTGACCTGCGACGCGGTCTGCTCTGGCGCGGACCTGGCAGCGTGGGTCGAGGTCCGTTCGCCTGGCGGGGCGTGGGTTCCCTTCGATGTCGAGCCGCAGATGGACCACCCGCCCACCCCGGTGATGCAGGGTGAGGAACCGCCGCTGAACCCGACGCAGGTGCGCGAGCCCCACCTCGAGGTGGTTCCCCCGCCGGACGACGCCCAGGACTCGATGTCGCAGAGCGACGAGAGGAACGAGGCCGTCGCCGCCGGGGCTGCCTGGTGGGTGCAGATCGCGGTGACGGTCGGGTTGTCGGTCGGCCTGCTGCTGGCTCTGCTGCTGCCGTTCCTGGCTGTCCCGGTGGTCAAGGCGATGCGGCGCCGCCGGCGCCGGAAGGCCTCGGTGCCCGAGGTCGCGACCGTCGGAGCCTGGGCGGAGCTGTCCGACCGGTGCTTGGACCTTGGTGTGCCCCTCGTCGGCCCGACCCGCCGCGAGGCTGCGAAGGCCACGGGCCGTTCGGCGGCGGGCCACTTGGCGATGCTGGTCGACACCGCGGTCTACGGCGCTGTCCCGGTCACGACTGCCGTGAGCGACCAAGCGTGGGCCATGATCGAGCTGGACCTCGCCGACGTACGGGTGGGGATGTCGAGACAAGACAGGTTCAGGGCCTGGCTGCGGCCACGGTCGATACTGCGTGCGCTGACACTGTCGGGCCGGTCAGGCCCGGTGCCTGCGACGCCCGTACGTAAGGAGGAGTCGTCATGATGACGGGGAGCCTGGTGGCAGGGACTGACCCCCAAGCGGCGGCGACGACGCTGAACCTCATCATCTACGGGGTCGGGGGAGTGGTCAGCCTCGTGGTGTACTGCTGGTACGCCGCGGCGCTGGGGTCCGTCTTCGTCAAGATGGGCGGGTCGAAGGTCACAGCGTGGGTGCCGGTCGTCAACCAGGTCCAGGTGTTCGTCCGCGCCGGGCAGTCGGGGTGGTTGTTCCTGCTCATGCCCGTCCCGGTCGTGGGGCTGGTCGTCTGGGCCCGGGCCTTGCACAAGATCAACACGTCGTTCGGGCGCGGTGCGTTCTACACCGTCTTGGCGCTGCTGCTGCCGCCGGTGTGGGCGTCGCTGCTGGGCTGGGGCAGTGACCATCCAGACTTCGAGCCGCGCCGGCTCCAGCCGAGCACATCGGCCGCCGGGGGGCGCGGGCCACTGGCCGAGCCGGAGTTCGTGCCTGTGTGGGCCGGTCCGCCGGTTGCTGCGACAACCCCGTTGCCGCCCGAGCAACCATGGGCCCCAGCCGAGACTTCCGCCCCAGGTCAGACGTTCGAGCCCGCTGCTCAGGCCAGCCCGCTGCCGCCCGACCCGTTCGCCCCGGTCTTGCCAGGTATCGACGCCTATGGCCAGCCTGTTGCTCAGGCTGACCCGTTTGCGCAGCCGGCTATGGCGGGTCTTGATCCCTATGGCCAGCCGGTTGCTCCGGCTGATCCGTTTGCCCAGCCGGCTATGGCGGGTCTTGACCCGTACGGCCAGCCGGTTGCTCCGACTGACCCGTTTGCGCAGCCGGCTATGGCGGGTCTTGATCCCTATGGCCAGCCGGTTGCTCCGGCCGACCCGTTCGCCCAGCCAGCCATGCCAGGCCCTCTCGACCCATATGGGCAACCGGTTGCGTTTTCAGAGCCGGCCGCGCCCGCCGCACCGGGTGGGCCGTTCGCGTCGGGTTCGCCCGCGGACGGAGGCCAGCCCTGGCCGCAGCCGGCCGGGTGGCCACCTGAACCTGTGCCGTTCGGGCGGTCCGGCCCACCGAGCCCACCAGCGGCTGACTTCGCGGCCTCCGAACCGTTGCCCGAGCTGGCCCCTCCACCGGTGGTCGACCTGTCAGCTTTCGGTCCTCCGGCCGCCCCCGACCCGGTGTTCGGCACACCAGAGCCAGTGGTCGTTCCTCCAGCACCGGAGCCAACCCCCGAGGTACCCGAACCGGTGCTCGCCGTGCCTGAGACGCCTGAACCGGTGGCGCTCGGTGTGCCCGAGACTGTCGTACCCGACGCGGCTGTGCCCGATGCGGTCGTGCCCCAGGCAGTGGCTCCCGATGCTGCTGTACCCGCCACACCAGAGCCAGCAGCTGCCGTGCCTGCGCCTGAGCCGACGTCAGCACCTGCTGTTCCCGTTCTCCCGTCCTCGTTGTTGGCCGAGGACGCACCGGCACCGCAAGAACCAGCACCTGTTGCTGATGCCCCGTCCGCACCTCAGGCTTCGGTACCTGGGGATGCGCAGCCGACCCTGGTCATGCGGATGCACCAAGACGACGACATCGACGGCACCGTGATCGTGCAGCGTCCAGCGTTCCGGCCCTGGGTGCTGAGCCTCGACGACGGTCGGACTTTCGTCGTCCAGTCGCGCACTGTCGTCATCGGGCGTCGTCCAGAGTGCTCCGAGCTTGGTGTGCAGATGTTGACTATCACCGACGACGGGCGGACGATCTCCAAGACGCACGCACGGCTGGACCTCGTCGAAGACACCTGGCACGTCGCTGACCTGGGTTCGACCAACGGCGTGGTCGCCACTGACGAGGCAGGTGACGAAGTCGATGTCGAACCAGGTAAGCCCATGCCGGTCTACGGGCATCTCGTGCTCGGGGCCGTCGGGATGCGGTTGACCCCGGGAGGTGGCCCGGTATGAGCGACGACCAGGCGGTGATCGCAGGGGTCGAGGTGGTGTGGGCCGGTGTCACAGACCCCGGGCGGGTCCGGCCAGCCAACGAAGACTCTGTGCTGGCCGCCGCGCCGGTCTTCCTCGTCGCTGACGGTATGGGTGGGTACGAGGCCGGTGACCTGGCGTCCGCGGCGGTGGTCGGTGCGTTCGCCCGGTCCATCTCCCGTTCCGAGCTCGCCACGCTGGACGGTGTCCGTGCCGCGCTGGATGCCGCGAACCAGGCTGTGCACAAAGTCGCCGCAGGGACCAGGCGCGGGGCGGGTTCGACGCTGACCGGGGCGATCCTCGTCGAATACCTGGGGGCCCCGCACTGGCTGGTGCTCAATGTCGGCGACTCGAGGGTCTACCGGCATATGGGCGGGACGCTGGAGCAGGTCACCGTCGACCACTCCCTGGCCCAGGAGATGCTCGACGCCAAGCTGCTCACCCGAGACGACATCGCCGGGTTCGCCGAGTCCAACGTCATCACCCGCGCCATGGGCGCCGCTGACTCCACCGCTGACTCCTGGCTCATGCCCGTGGTCGCTGGCGAGCGTCTGCTCATGTGCTCCGACGGGTTGTACCGCGAGCTGGCCGACGAGTCGATCCGGGCCGCCCTGACCTTGTCGGGAACGCCCCGGTCGGCGGCCGAGACCCTGGTGACGCTGGCCAACCAGGCTGGCGGGCGCGACAACATCACCGTGCTCATCGTCGACGTGCGCACCGGTGGGGAGATCACCAGGGACCTGTCCGACACCGACGACATCGCCAACTCCGTCACCCCCAGGCGCAAGCCGCGTCACGACGTGCTGGAGGACACCTGGGAGTCCGTCGACGACACGTTCGTGCTGCCCCGATGACCCCCGCGACGCCTTCAGGGCTGCCCGACGAGGCCGAGCACACAGTGATGGTGTCGCACGGGGCGGTTCCTGCGGCCCCGGACACGACGCCGCTCGACGAGCCGGACCTTGAGGAGACCGACGTCGACGACACCGACGAGCAGGTCGTCGTCGTCCGCCCTCTGCGCGCCTTGCTCGCACCGCCGCCGGTCTCGGGTGACCTGGAAGACACCGACGAACAAGACGTCGTCGCGCGTCCGCTACGTGCGCTCCTCGGGCCGCCAGTCCCGATGATCTCGCCTCCGCCAGGCTCGGTCTCGCCTCCGGCAGCACCCGCGCCCGGTGGGCCTGGTACGCCTGGGCTCGGTGTGCCTGGTGGGCCTGCGTCGGCGCCTGTGGGTCTGGTTCGCGACCCAGGGCTGGCCGCGGCGTCCCTCGCCCAGGACGTGGAGGACCCGGAGCCCACCTTCATGGTCTCTCGCCTGTCGCTTCCGGTGGCCCCGGGACCGACAGGCCAGTCTGCCGACGCCGCGGAGGAGGTCGAGCGGACAATCATGGTCTCGAGCGAGGCACGAGCCCATGCCCTGGCCGTGCCGTTGCCACCGCTGGCTCCTGTGCGTCTTCCTCCCACAGTGCCGCTTGACGACGCTGGCGGCGACACTGTGATCGACGTCGAACGCGGCGGTATGGTCTCGCGTCCGGTAGGTCCGCCGCCAGGCCACTCCACTGTGCCGGCCCTGGGGCGCGGGCCAGCCCCGGTCTCACCTGTGGACGACGACGGTGTCGAGCACACCCTCATGGTCTCGCGCATGCCTCCTTCTGGCGGTGTGCGGACCTCGTTGCCGCTGGCTGCGGCACCTTTGCCTCCGTTGCCTGGGGCACCAGCGGGCATCGCGCCGCTGACCGAAGGCACTGTCGTCGTACCGCGGGCTCTCGGCCCGGCGACGGACGGGACGATCGTGGTGCCGCGTAATGTCGGCCCGGCGACGGACGGGACCATCGTGGTGCCGCGCAATGTCGGCCCGCCCACCGACGGGACCATCGTGGTGCCCCGCACCCTGGGCCCGCCGACCGACGGCACGCTGATGGTCTCGCCCTACATGGGCCGCAGCGGTCTGTCCGAGCCGGCGCTGCGCGGTCCCAACAGCACGGTGGCCTTGCCGAAGGTGGTGCCTGTTGCCGAAGAACGTCCGCGCTACACCCCCCGCCCGGTACCGGTGGAACCTCCTCCGCTGCAGGTCCTCGAAGGCCCGACCGTCGGCCGTGGGAACCAGCGTCTGTCGTCGGTCGCGTTGGCGAGCCGCCGCACCGCCCGCACCGCTGTGGTGGTGTGGGTGCTCTTGTGCGGCCTGTGTGCCACCGGCGCCTACTGGTGCGCGACCCAGCTCTTCGGCTGAGGTGAACCGGTAGGCACCGTCGGGGCGTACAGACCACCGGTGGCAGGCAGTGCGGGGGTTGTTGGGCGCCGTTGGGAACGGGCGAGCAAGAGCGGGCCGATGGTGCTGAGGACGACGACGGCGACCACGGCGACGAGTGCTGCTGTGCGCCGCGCACCGTTCCACGGTGCGCCGGTCGGGGTTGTGGTCAACGCGTCGTGGTGGGCGGTCACAGGTTCGACGGTGGTGCCGGTGAAGGGGTTCGGTGGGCCACGGACGTCGGAGCCGGGGACCAGGACCATCGCGTCGTAGGGCTGGACGATGCCCCAGCCCAGGTCGTCGGTGCGGTGGTCGGGGTCGGCGCGGACGGCTGAGGCGGTCAGGCGGTACGCCCACTGGGCTGGCGACTCGTCCGGGTGGGCGGCGGCGACCAGGGCCGCGGCTCCTGCGACGTACGCCGTGGCCCAGCTGGTGGAGACTTCGGTGTAGGCGCAGTCCTGCCCGCCGTTGGCTGGTGCGACGACTGCGTGGGCGGGGGCCGAGACAGCCACGTGCGGGCCGGGCACCGACGCGCCAGGCAGCCCGTCGGCGTCAGTCGCGGCCACGCCCAGCGCACCGGGGGAAGCGGCAGGCCAGCGAGGTCCTCCGGGCACAGGATCGCCACGCTTGGCCGGTGTCTGGTTGCCCGTGCTGGCCACGACGAGCGAACCTTGCTGTGTGGCGTGGACGACCGCTGCGGCCAGGGCCGGGTCGTCGTCGGGGAAGGACAGCGCCACGACGATGACCTGGGCGCCGTGGTCAGCGGCGTAGACGATCCCTTGGGCGGTGCGGGCCGGGTTCAGCCCGGTGCCCTGTTCGTCGGCCCGCTCGGTGTCGGCCGCGTAGACGCGCACCGGCAGGATGGTGGCCGCAGGTGCCAGACCCACGACACCTGAACCTTCCAACGGCCGGGCGGCGACGATCCCGGCGACCACTGTGCCGTGGCCTGAGGTGTCGGCGTACCCGTCGTGACCTGGGTCGACGACAGGCGGCGGTGGGGGTGCGGGGGCTGCCGGGTCGGCTGCCGGGTCCGGCGGTGGGACCCGGGCAGTGGTCACCGGGTCAGGCACCAGGTCGGTGCCTGACGGCGCCATGGCCCCGGCCAGGTGCGGGTTCGCCTGGTCGACGCCGGAGTCGACCACTGCGACGGTGACCCCTGCACCTGCTGTGACGGTCCACGCCAGGTCCGTCTGGAGCTGGCCCAGCGGGGCCGGCCGGTCGGGCAGCAACCTGTCGGAGTCCGCACAGCTGATGTCGGCGTCCGCCGACGCGGAACCGGCCTGCACGTCAGCGATGCTCAGCGTGCTGGTGCACAAGGTCACAAGCCACAGCACCAGGCACCGTCTCATGGTGCTGCCGTCTCGGGGAGGCCAGCGGCTGCTACCGACAGCGTCGGACCGGTGGTCAGCAACCCGATCCAGCTGGTGTTCTGGACCCCCACGTCCTCGGCTGTGTAGCCGAGGCGGTCGAGGGCGCCGTCGGCGGTGGCCACCGGGAACGCCGTGCCGGTCGCGTCGAGCAGGTACACCGTCCGGGTTGGTTCGCTGCCCCGGCCCCCGGCGGCGACCAGCGCACCTGAACCAGGGTCGACAGTGGCAGCGCTGGTCGGTACAGGTTCGCTCGTCGCGGCGAACGTCGTCGTCGCTTGCCCGTCAGCCATGCCTGACAGTGCGCAGGCCCGGGCCCCGCCCAGGTAGGCGGGGGCTTCGTGGGGCCAGTCGGCGGGCGCCGCGCCGGGGGCGTTGGGCAGAGGAAGCAGGGTCGAAGCGGCCACGTGGTGGGCCTCGCCCAGCTGGCGGCCGGTGCCGATCATGTACAGCTGGTACGCCAGAGGGGATATCTCGGCGAGCTCTCCGTCAGCGGTGACCAGGTAGCGCACCGCCGAGTCCGGCTGCTGCACGACCCACCCGACGACGAGCTCGGTCCCCGCCAGCGGCTGGCCTGCCTCGGGTACCTCGACCGGTGCCAGCGCGCTGCCGGGCAGGAACAGGTTCAGCCAGCGGTCGTCCACGTCACGTACCGGAGCCCCGCCCAGGTCCAGCGCGCGCAGCACCGCGTCGGGCTGGTCAGGGTCCACCAGGTGGCGGTAGGCACCAGCGACGACGAACACTTCCCCTGTCGAGGACCGGGCCACCAGCGCGGCGGTGCTGGTACGGGCAGGCGGCCTGGCGCTCACCGTGACCGTGGGGGTGCCTGCGTCGTCGAGGCACGCAGCCCAGCCGGTGTTGACCAGCGAACCAGGTTCCGGCAGCTGGTCGGGGGCTCCGACGATCCCCACCGGGTGTCCCAGGGGTGTGCCGCGCAGCTGCGACGACGTGGTGACCACTGGTGTGGCCGCCGACTGGCCCGCAGGGAGCAGCAACCGGGCGCTAGCGGTGTTGAGCACCGGGTAGAGCACCCCGTCGACGGTGACATACCGCGCGCCGGTGTCCTGGGCGATGACCAGGTGGTTGTCTTGCCATCCGTCGGGCAGACCCTTCTTGACGAAACCCAGCACCAGTCCTACGACCACGACCAGCACAGTCAGCACAACCCCGGCGACAACACCGCGCAGGGGTCGGATCGGCTCCATCTCCTTGCTGCCCGCGGCCCCCGAGGTGAACGCTGTCACCACGCGCCGACGGGCGAACGACTGCGCGTCGATCAGCTCTTTCTTGTTGGCCATCGACGAACCCCTACACCAGCCCGGCGGCGAAAGCGCCCAGGGGGAGCAGCGCTGCCAGGCACAATGCCTCGACCGTGTCGTAGACCCGGACCAGGCGCAGGTGCGCCGACGGCGACAGCATGGTCAAGGTCACCAAGACGACTGCCGTGCCCAGCAGCACCCCGGTCAGCCACGTCAGCGGCACCGTCGCCGACACTGCCGCGACAGTCCCGGTCAGCGCCACCCCGGCAGTGGCCACCCCCATGAGCACCGCCACCTGCGAGCGTGCGTACACCAGGCGGGACTCGAACATCATCCCGGCGAACACCAACGTGCACAGGGCGACCCCCGCCACGTTCGCCCCTGCGACGACGGGGGTCGTCACCAGCACCGCCAGGCCCAGCCCTGTGCGGCACGCCAGGGCGACGGCGTGGCCGTGGGCGGTGCGCCGGGCCACGTCCGCCCCGTCGACCGGTGTTGGTGTGGCCAGGATCTCGTCGTCGGACTGTGGGCTGACCACCGCGATCCGTGTCGAGCTCGCGGCGATCCACGGCAGCAGGTTCGCCACCGCCCCGAGGAGGGCGACGAGCACCACGTACGGGGCGGTCGGCACAGATCCGTCGTGCATGGTCACCGCCGCGACCGCAGCGGCAGTGCCGAGGGTGGCACCCAGCCCTACCGGTACCAGGTGGACCTGCCGACCAGGCCCTGCCACGGCGACCAGAGCCACCGTGCCGACCACGACCAGCCCCGCCCCCGCCGCTGCCAGCGGCCACGCCCACAGGCTCCCGGCAGGGGCCAGCAGGTAGGCCCCCACAGCCGCGTACGCCGCGCCAGCCAGACCCAGGCTGTGGCCTGCGACGGGCTGGGCGACCCGGGTGAGCACTGCTGCGGTGGCCACGAGCACCGCGGCAGTGCCGACGGCGACGGACGCGTGACCACCGGCTGCCAGCAGCCCCGCGCCGAGGGCGAGCAGGGTCAGGGAGACAGCCACGGCGGTGTGGGCATGGTCGCGTGGGGTCCAGCGCGGCTGGTCGGCGGTCGCGTCGATGACGGCTTCGACGATGTCGTCGTAGCGGCGCCGTTCGGCCACGAGCCCGCCTGCCACCAGCACCAGCACTGTCCCGTCGGCCACGTGCTGGGCGGCGCAGGTGTTGGTGGGGTCCAGGTGCGTGCCGTCGGACCGGCTCAGCGTGAACCCCGTGTGCACCCGCGACGGCGACAACGCCCCCAGCTCGTTGACGATGCCGGGCAGCAGCTCGACAAGGGGCACCTGGGCTGGCACAGACGTGTCGACCTGGCGTCCCTCAGCGGTGATCGTCACGTGGACGACCGCCCGTTGTGCCGTCAGCTTCATCGGCTCCCCTCCGCTGGAACCCCACAGCGATAGACGCGGCTCAGCGTAGCTGCTCGCTGGGACCGTCGGTGCAGACGGAGCGGTCATACGGGACGAATCGCCCGATCGGGTGGATTCATGACCCCAGAAGTGGGGTCACACGAGGGGTCCCATTCGTACCATTCGTCCGCTAGGGTGAACCTAGCCGCGCGACACAGGTGGCCTGGAGGGGTCCAGACGGTCTTGTCGTCGGTCATGCACGTACACGGCAGAGCCCACCCACCAGAACGGAGAGCAACATGTCATCCCCAGATGTGCAACGCGCGGAGACTGGCGCGCTGGCGATCGGCTACAACGCGGTCGGCGAGGCGAAGGGGTCCATCGACGGCCGGCTCGCAACGATACGCACCGAGCTCGCAGACCTCGGTTCTGGCTGGAGGGGTGAGGCAGCCAACACCTTCCACGGCCTCATGACCGAGTTCGACACCGCAGCGAGCAACCTCCAAGGGGTTTTGGTCACCCTGGAGGAGAACCTGCGCACGATCGAAGGGATGCACACCAGCCAGGAGGAGAGCGCGTCGGCCATGGTCAGGGGCGCGGCTGGCGATGGCTTCGAAGGTTTCTGATCCCAACTCACACCCGAACACCCAGAAAGAGAGCTCAGCATGTTCTACATCAGCGGCCAGGCAGTGGCCAGCCTCGGTGAGCACTTCCGCACCCAGTCCGCCGGAATCCAGGGTGAGCTGGACACCCTCGACGGCAAGGTCCAGCAGGTCCTCGGCCAGTGGGAGGGTGGGGCCCAGACGGCCTACCAGACCGCCCAGCTCGACTGGACCCAGAAGATGACCGGCCTGCAGACCAGCCTGTTCAGCATCGGCACCAAGCTCGAAGAGATCGTCCTCAGCTACAACCAGGCAGACCGCCAAGGAGCCAACCTGTTCCAGTAGCCTGCGCCGGAGCTTCTGGTGCCCGACAGCCGGACTGCTGGGGCTGGCAGACCAGTTCTGTCCCTCTGATCTGTCCACTGTCATGGTGAATCACTGCTGCAAGAATTGTCGTAGGGGTTGTGCCCATGGATTCTGACACCCGTCGGTTCGCTGTCCTCGACGGTGACGTCCGCCTGGACCTCGTGGCACCTGGGTCGATGGTGCTCGGAGAGGTGCTCGACTCGGCCGGTCTGCGCCGCCAGCACGGTCAGGTGCGGACGGTCGCCGGACACGCACCTGGGTCGCTGGTGCGGGACCTGGCTGATGGTGCCCTCCTGACAGTGGTCGACCCGTCGACGACGCTCGCGGGACGCTACGGCGACGGGGTCGACCCCCGGCGTGTCACCGGCCCGTGGTGGGCCTTGGCAGCGGTGGGGTTGGTCACTATCGCGGTCGCGCTGACCAGCGACGTGGTCGTCTGGCAGGTGGTGGTCGTGCCAGTCCTGGGTGTGGTGGCGGCGGTGGGGGCTGTGGCGACGGTACGCCGTCGTGCCCCCGACGACGAGCACCGGGTGTTCGGTGTGCTGGCGCCCGCTGTCGTGGGTGTTGCGGCAGCGGTCGTGGCCGTGCCGGCCCGGGGGACCGGCGGTACCCACGTCGTCCTGCTCACAGCGGCGCTCGCCGCGGCGGCCGTGTTCACGCTGGGTGCGGCCAGTGGACCGACGCCCCAGGCCCGGGCCGGGCTCGGTGTGCTCGCTGCGGTGTGCACAGGGGTCGCCGTCGTGTGGGGGGTTGTGCTCGTGCTGGGCTGGGACGTGCGGACCGGGGCTGCGGTCGTCGCCGGTGCTGTCCCTCTCGGTCTGCGGGCCCTGCCAGGTGCTCTGTTCGCCGTGCCCGAAGGCTGGCTCATCGACGTCGAGCGCTACCAAGACACCCGGTGGTCGGTGCGCAGCCGTCCGACCGCAGTGCTCGACATGGTGGACGACCAGCAGGTGCGTGCCAAGGTCCGTGTGGCGACGCAGGCCCGGGTCGCAGGGACGGTCGTGCTCAGCGTCGTCGGGGCGGCGGCCTTGCCGTTCGCGGTGCCTGTGGGCCCTGCACCGGTGTTGGTGCGCGTCGGGCAGCTCGGGTTGCTGGTGTGCTACGCGGCGGTGATGACGGCGCTGGCGCGGTCGGTCGGGGGCCGGCACCTGCACTGGGTGCCGCGCGCGTCGGCCGTCGTGGCCGTCGTGGTCGCCGTCCGGCTGTGCGCTGTGAGCGGACCGGTCCTGACCGTCGTGGCGCTGGGCGCCATCGTCGCAGCGTTCGTCGCTGTGGGGGTCGCGGTGCTCGTGTCGCGGGGGGTGAGGTCGCTGGCCTGGTCTCGTGTGGCCGACATCGTCGAAGCCGTGGCGCTCGTTGCCTGCCTGCCTGCGGGGCTGCTCGCGGCCAACGTCGTCGAAGCGTTACGGACGATGGTCGCATGACAGGTGCAGCGATGAGATGCCCAGGCTGTGGAGCCGCGGTCGGTGCCGGGCTGTGCCCGCGCTGCGGTGGCAAGCCGCGACGACCGGCAGCCGAGGTTGTCGGACCTTCGCCTCGTCTGGCTGTCGGCTGGGCTGCCGCTGGTGTGGGTGCACGGCTCGGGTCGTTCAGCATCGACGCTCTCAGTGTCGTCGTGATCGCTGGCGTGGTGGTCGCGCTGACCCGGTCTGTGGCTCTGGCCTGTGTCGTCGCTGTCGAGAGTGTCGTCGCCCTCATGGTCTGGGAGGCACGGACCGGCCTGACCGTCGGCAACGGGTTGCTGCGGCTGCGCACTTCTTGCCAGGACCGTCCGTGGTCGCCTGGGGCGGCGCGTGAGCTGGTCCGGGCGGGGGTCGTCGGCGGTGGGGCGCTTGTTGGTGCGGCAGGTGCGTGGGTCGTGGTGGCGTCGGGCGGGCAGGACCGTACCGGACGTGGCCGTACCTGGGCCGACCGTGCTGCTGGGACAGTCGTCGTACGGGTCGGCGAGACCGAGCCTGCCCAGGGCGCCGGCCCGTCTCCTGTGGTGCCTCATGCTGTGCAGCCTCGTGCGTCCAGCGTTCCTGCTCTGCCCGGTGCGTCCTCACCGCGGCAACGACGTCTGAGGGTCGGGTCGTCGCCCGTCCCACCGGCTGTCCCGCCTGTTCCACCACCTGCCCCACCGTCCGCGACGGCGTCTTTGCTCCAGCCAGACGTCACCGTGCTGCTCGTGTTCGACAGCGGCCAGCGTGACCAGGTGTTGTTCGGCCAGGCTGCTGTCATCGGCCGTGAGCCCAGACCGCAGGAGGTGGGGGACCGGCTGGTCGTGGTGGACGACAACACGGTCTCCAAGGACCACCTGCGTGTGGAGCACACCGCGGACGGAGTGTGGCTGAGCGACCTGGGGTCGACCAACGGCACCCGGCTGGTCGTCGACGGTGAGCCCACGCCACTGGCGCCGCGTGTGCGGACCCGGATCGACGGGGTTGTGAGAGTCCAGGTCGGCCAGGCGATGGTCATGGTGTCGTACCTGGTGAAAGGAGGGCGGCCATGACCGCACGTGTGGCCGCGCCCCAGGAGCCGACCGGGACGCTCATGGTCAAAGCACCGCCGGACCTGCCCCCCGCAGGCCAGACGTCCCCTGTGACGTCGATGCTGCCCATGCTCGGCAGCCTCGGGTCGGTCGTCATGATCTCCGTCATGAGGCCGGGACGCACAGGGTTCCTCATCGGCGGTATGTTCTTGTTGTCGTCGCTGGGGTTCGTGCTGGTCAACGGGTGGCGTCAGCGTTCGCAGCGCACGGGGGAGGTGACGCGTAACCGGCGTGAGTACCTGGGGTACCTCGCCACGATCCGCGCTGACGTCCGAGCCGCCGCCACCGCGCAGCGTCACGCGGCGGCGTGGCGGTTCCCTGACCCGTCGACCCTGGTGTTCCTCGCCGAGGACCGCACCCGTGTGTGGGAGCGCAACCCTGCCGACCCCGAGTTCCTCCAGGTCCGCCTGGCCGTGGGTGACCAACCGTCGAGCCTGGTGCTGCAAGCCCCTGACCTGGCGTCCTTTGCCCAGGTGGACCCGGTGTGCGCGGTGGCGGCCCACCGTTTCGTCGTGACGCACGAGTCGCAGCCTGAGCTGCCCGTGTGCGTGGACCTGCGGCGCACGCAACGTGTCGAGGTGCTCGGTGACGGCGACCGGGCCCGCGCCCTGGCCCGGGCTGTCGTCGTAGGGGCCGCGACGGTGCACCACCCGGAGAACCTCGTCGTCGCCGTGGTCGCGCCGTCGCGCACCGCCGGAGCCTGGGAGTGGGTCAAGTGGTTGCCCCACGCGCACTCGCGGCGCGAACGTGACGGGGCTGGACCGGTGCGGATGGTCGTGCGTTCGTACGCTGACCTGGCGCGGTTGCTGCCCGAAGAGCTGACGACCCGTCCAGCACCGTCGGTCCCGTCCAACTGTGGGCCTCACATCCTCGTCGTCGGTGACTGTGCGGGGCCGCCCAGCGAGCCGTTCCTGGCGGTCGACGGGGTGACTGTTGTGGAGCTGGGGCGTCGAGCGGACCGTGAGGAGCTGCTTTTCGGTGTGCCGACCGGCCCCGCCGACGGCACCGTGCGCATCACCCTGCTCGACGGCGGCGACGCACGTGTGGACGGTGCCGAGGGTCCTGGCCGGTTGGTCTGCGCAGACCAGTGCGCCGAGGTCGAGGCGGAAGCCACGGCCCGTCGGCTCATGCCGTTGTACAACGGCCCGGAGGCGGTGCCGGTGGCCTCGCCCACGGCGTCCCAGGCGGATCTGACCGACCTGCTCGGCCTGCCCGACGTCCGTGACGTGGACGTCGACATGACGTGGCGGCCCCGCTTGGTACGGGACCGTCTGCGTGTGCCGATCGGGCAGGACGAGCACGGCGCCCCCTTGGTGCTGGACCTCAAAGAGTCCGCTGAGCAGGGGATGGGCCCGCACGGGGTGCTCATCGGCGCGACCGGTTCGGGCAAGTCCGAGGTGCTGCGGACGTTGGTGCTGGCCTTGGCGCTGACCCACTCGCCAGAACAGCTGAACTTCGTCCTCGTGGATTTCAAGGGCGGGGCGACGTTCGCCGGGATGGCGGATATGCCGCACGTGTCGGCCATCATCACCAACCTGGGCAAAGAAGCGTCGCTGGTCGACCGTTTCCAGGACGCCCTGACCGGTGAGGTGACCCGCCGCCAGGAAGTGCTGCGCGCCGCGGGGAACTTCGCCAGCGTCAGCGACTACGAGGAGGCACGGCGAGAGGGCCGTAACGACCTGGAGTCGTTGCCGGCGCTGCTGGTCGTCGTGGACGAGTTCTCCGAGCTGCTGGCCGCCCGGTCGGAGTTCGTCGAGTCGTTCGTGAACATCGGGAGGGTCGGGCGGTCGTTGCAGGTCCACCTGCTGTTCGCGTCCCAGCGGCTGGACGAGGGCCGGCTGCGGGGCCTGGACACGTACTTGTCGTACCGGATCGGTCTGCGCACGTTCTCTGCGCCCGAGTCGCGGGCGGTCTTGGGGGTCGACGACGCGTTCCGGCTCCCGTCCGAGCCTGGTGTGGGTTACCTGAAGGTGGGCACCGACTCGATGACCAGGTTCAAAGCCGCGTACGTCTCGGGCCGGCTCGCCCCGCGTATGGTCTCGGCACCCGTGAGCACCGAGGTGGGCCACCACGCGGCACGGGTGGACCGGTACACCGTGGCCCACGTCCCGCTGGTCGCCGAAGAGGCCCCTGATCTGCCGCCGCCGGTGCTCGAACAGGCTCCGACCGGCACGGCGTTCGAGGTGGCGGTGGCGGCGATGGCTGGGCGGGGTCCGCAGGCGCACCCGGTGTGGTTGCCTCCGCTGGAACGTCCCGAACCGCTCGACGTGCTGTTCGGCGACCTCGTCGTCGACCCACGGGCAGGCCTGACCAGCCCCGGTTGGCGTGGGGCCGGGCCGATGAGGGTCCCGGTCGGTGTGGTCGACGTCCCGCTGGAGCAGCGTCGCGAACCGTTGGTCGTGGACCTGGCTGGTGCCGGTGGGCACGTGGCGGTGGTCGGTGGGCCGTTGACAGGCAAGTCGACGTTGTTGCGCACGTTGGTGTGCTCGTTGTCGTTGGCTGCGACCCCAGCCCAGGTGCAGTTCTACGTCCTGGACTTCGGTGGTGGGTCGTTTGTGGGGTTGCGGGACCTGCCGCACCTGGCGGGTCTGGGGTCGCGGTCCGAGCCGGACGTGGTGCGCCGGGCCGTGGCAGAGGTCGCTTCGGTCGTCAACTCCCGTGAGGTGTTCTTCCGCACGCACGGTGTGGACTCCATGGACACTTACCGCCAGCGCCGTGCCCGCGGTGAGGTCGACGACGGCTGGGGCGACGTGTTCTTGGTCGTCGACGGTTGGGCAACCCTGCGCCAGGACTTCGAGCAGGTCGAGGCGCAGGTACAGCAGATCGCCGCACGTGGCCTGACCTACGGTGTGCACCTGGTGTTCAGCGCCTCGCGCTGGATGGATGTACGTGCGCAGGTCAAAGACCTGGTCGGAACCCGCCTGGAGCTGCGCCTGGGCGACCCAGGCGAGTCGACGGTCGGCCGTCGGATCGCTGAGACGGTCCCATCGTCGATCCCCGGGCGTGGTCTGAACCCCACCAACAAGCTCCACTTCATGGTCGCCCTGCCCCGCGTCGACGGATCAGACGAAGTCTCGACCCTCGCTGACGGCGTAGCAGACCTCGTCGCGAAGGTGAGCACCGCCTGGACAGGCCCGTCGGGCCCAAAGCTGCGGATGCTGCCCGACCGTATCGACCTGGCGCAGGTGCGCACCATGGTCGCCGCCGACGACCCGAGGGTCCTGCTGGGTGTCGACGAAGACTCGCTGTCCCCCTTCGGCATCAACCCGACGAGCGAGCCGCACCTGTTCTTGTTCGGCGAGGGAGGCTCAGGCAAGTCGTCCATGCTGCGTGCCTTTGCCCACGAGGTCCTGCGGGTCTACCCGCCCGACAAGGTCAAGTTCTTCGTCGTCGACTACCGCCGGGCCCTTCTCGACGAGATACCCGAGCCGAACCTCATGCTCTACATGACCTCCCACGAAGCGGCCACCAAAGGCATCGCCGACGTCGCTGGCTTCGTCAAGACCCGCATCCCCGGCCCCGACGTCACTGCCGACCAGCTGCGCACCCGCTCGTGGTGGACCGGTGCCGAGGGCTTCATCCTCGTCGACGACTACGACCTGGTCGTCACCTCCCAAGGAAACCCCCTGCTCCCGCTGGCCCCCCTCCTGGCCCAAGCCACCGACATCGGCCTCCACGTCGTCATCGTCCGTCATTCCGGCGGCGCCGCCCGAGCCATGTTCGACCCCATCCTCCAACGCCTCAACGACCTAGGAACCACAGCCATCCTCCTCTCCGGAAGCCCCGACGAAGGCCAGATCCTCCGCCGAGTCAAACCCAAACAGTCCATCCCAGGCCGAGCCCAAGTCATCAGCCGAGACCGAGGCCTCTTCACCACCCACCTAGCCTGGTCCCCACCCAAACACGGATGACGAGAGTGCGCAATCGTAGGAGGTCCGACCACGACTTAGGATGTCCAGCCACCAGTGACAAGCTATGCACAGTCGTGCGCGACAACCGCAAAAAATTCGAGTCGGTAACCAGGCCACAATTCTAAGCCCAGGGTCGACTTCACCAGAACTCGACAACCAACGAATCCCTGGAGGAACAACATGATATTACGGTTTGATCTCGACGCGCTCGAAACATTCGCAGAACAACTGCCGGAATACAGCGGCCCAGGAGGCTACTTCGAAACATACTGCCGCCGCTGGGTCAAGGTGGCCGGGGGAAGCACTGGAATCGCAGACGGAATGTTTGCCCGCTTTGAGATCGCCTCGGCTACCGTCGCCTCCCGCGTCGTCGAACGCGAGGACCACGTCAACATGCTCCTGGGGGACGCACATCAAGAAGTGCAAAATTGTCGAGACGCATACATGAACGCGGACATCAATGCAATAGCCTCGCTGGAGAGCGCCTATGGTGTCCGCTATTCTGAGGGCGCAGAATATTTGTCTAGGTATTCTGACAGGAGGTCCATCGAAAATCCAACATTGTCGATTGACGAACCGTCGTCAAGTTCTGGAATACCAGATCTCTGGATTCAGGCGGTCTCGATACTAGGTTTTGGAGGGGTGGTTGGTATTCCCCCGACCGTTGTACAGTTGATTCCGGTAATCTCTGACATGGTAACTTCGCTCGAAAAATTCCTGGCCGGGGACTGGAACCTCGCGATGCGCTCGTCCAACGCTCTGATCTGCCTGTCAATGCATGAGACCGAGCACGTAGATTTCCTCAACACCAAAGTGCTTGCAGTCATGCAAACCTGGGAAGGGAATGCAGCCGAGTCGGCGCACAACTGGTTCCTAACTCTCTTCTCAGCGATGGACGAATTTGCCCTAGCCATAGATGACGCTGCTGAACAGTTTGAGCAGGTCGCCATCGGAATGCAACTCAACGCAGCCGCAATCGGGGGGCTTTTGGGAGTCCTCGCTGCCTTGATCGCCGCTGCTGTCGGCTTGACTGGCGCAGCTGTGGTCACTGCGGGTGTCACCCTGCTCGGACTTCCGGAGACCATCGCAGGCGCTCTTATGACGATTGAGACGATCCTTAGTGCCATCGGTCTTGGAATTGTCGCCATCGAAGGACTACTAGGGATTGCACAAACAAAATTCGCATCGATGGGTCTGGATGGCCTTATTTCTAATCGTGACAGCATCAGTTCGCTCAGAGACTTTGATGGCCCAAGTTATCAGTAAGACAGACCTCTCGAACTCTCGGAGAAGGAGCACGCATGAAACTTACGTCAATGCCTTCGGACAGCATTATTGCTCAGCAACTACGGAACGCCCTGGAGGCCCTGTCTGAGTCGAAGGATACCGATCCACGTCTGCGTGACGTGGTCGACGATATCCTGGCTGGACGACGTAATGCCACCGATCTACTTTCCGCACCGGGTATCGAACAGGCTGTGTCTCATGGAATGCTGATGTACCGTCAACGCGAATCGGAACTTTCTTCTGAGGAGCGTCGCGAACGAGACAAGGCTGCGCGGGTTCGAGGGGAAGAGCTGAGTTGCTCCGACCCGTTGGCCCGCGGGATCCTCCTTGGGGAAATTCCCGTTGACGAGTAGTGGTCAAATGTACTATTTGAGACTACGAGTGGTATCGCTGATTCTTACTTTTCCGCATCTTGCGGCGGTGTTGTCCATGGCTGGAAGCAGGCCCGTTCATGTTCCGACGATGGTGGTTGCACCGGCTCTCTGTGGGCTTTCTGTATATTTGTTGGTTCGGCTCTGGAGCGTGCCACCGGTGCCAATTTCCCCCTTGGACGGCGGCACCGAGACAGTTGGACAGAAGCAGGCCGTGACGGTTGTTGATAGACTTCGGGCAGACTTGGAGCGGAGCAAGATTGCGGAGCCCTTTTTCTTTGCAAACTTGGGCGTCCTCATTTTTGCACTCATCCTGACTCTTGCATTTTCACATCTAAACTAGACCGACTTCTTCGAATTCTTGAATCACAGACAGCCGACCTTCCTCGGAGCTCACATTCGGGCGCGGCACGCATTTCAAAAATTGGCCAGAGTAACGAATGACAGGATTGGCCGAGGTTGCCTCTCGGCCATTCTTGCATGAGTATGGCAGATCGTTGGCTGTTGCTGTAGCAATCTGTTCCTTGGTGACGGTGTTAATACTACGTAAATTGGTGTCATCAGTCGACAGATATCCCCGCCGTGGTCGAGGTGTCAGTTTCCGAAGACGTCGTCCAGGTGTACATCTCGTGGGACTGGATATGGCCGAACCATTCGGAGTGGGACTGTGCCATGGTCGGGTCGGTCTGTAGGTAGGAGGCGACGGCGTCGGGATAGTTGTGCTGGTCGAACGTGCCGGTGCCGTCGTCGGGAAGCACGACTTGGGTGTAGTTCGATGCGGTTGGCTGGTCGACGACACCGTTGCCGTTGAGGTCGGTCTGCGTGAACGGGTCGGCTGGGTGCTCGAAGGAGATCACTGGGATATCGGCGGGGATGTTGGTCTCACCTATGGGTGTTCCGGCAGTGACGACACCGATGCAGTGGTGGGGCAGGTCGGGGGTGCTGGCTAGGCTCGCGGCTAGGTAGCCTCCTTGGCCGGTGCCGGTGAGAAGTACGTTGGCGCCGTCGGGGATTCCGGCGTCGTGCATGGCCTGGACCACGGCGCTATGGTCCAGCTGTTGTCCTGTCGAACCGGGAAGCTGTGGGTCGTTGCTGCTGGGTGGCGCGTCGTCCATGGCGGCCCAGTCGAACGCGTGGTCGTCGGAGCGTTCGGTGGGGGAGTACCCGGCGGGTGCGCCGGTCGTGTCGCTGGATGGGTCGTCGACGGGACCCGGCAGGTCGGTGCACCCGGTATCGGACGGCACCGACACGATCCAGTGTTCGGCGCCGGTCTCCGGGTTGACGACGTGTTTGACGTCGATCACGGGTTGGTCGGGGCTGGTCAGGGTGTCCGTGGCATCGTTCTGGAAGAACAAGTCGTCGTAGGAGTCCACTGTCCCTCCGGCGGCATCGTCGCGGTAGAACGAGTTGTCGTACGCCGTGCGTTGGTCGTCGTCGAGAGAGTCTGGGTCCAGCGGCTCCACCGCCACCTCAGGTGACGTGTTTACCGGCTGGAGCGGTAACCCGGTGTCCGTCGGATCTGGGGTGGATGTCTCCGGCAGGGAGGAACTTGGCGGAGAGAACCCACCGCCGCCTTCGAACGTCTCCGTAGCATCAGTTTCGGCCTGGTCGAGACCTCCTGCGGCTCCTGTGACCGAACCGGACAGCTTCTGTGTGACCGAGGCACCCTCACCGAGCAGGTCGAGCACTCGGTTTCGAAGTGTCTCGAAGGCGTCAGAAACGCTCGACAGGGTGTCTGAGCTGTCGCAGCACTGAAGGTCGCCAACGATCAACCCAGAGTACGAACTCCGTTTCAGCTGGGTCTCGTCGGACGCGTTGGCGTGGATACGACCGAGTTCCTGAGAGACATCTTCCCATGAACGGGCGACGCCCTGCAGTTCTCCGTTGTCTGCCTTGATATCGACCACGATGTTTCCCCTCGACGTACCCGCAACGTCAATGTCACGCCGGACGAACCGGCGGCCATTTCTCTGGTAGCTCTCCAGACGTGAGTGAAGTCCGCACGTTCTCAGCAATCGTCTCGATGAGGGGCGTCCTGACCTGGAGGTGATGCAAGATGTCATGCGGACCGCCGTCTCCGTACACCTCTCTGACCGCGACAAGGGCCTTCCCTACTCCCCGTTTCGGTCCGGCCCAGTCGTCGACCTTCCAGTGTTCCAGATACCTGACCCAGGTACGGTTTCCATTGTAACTTTCCTGCATGAAATTTTCAGCGATCTCAAGGTCCGCGTGGAGACTCATGAGCGACACGCCAACGAAATCCCAAAAACCGCTGATCTCCTCAGCCAGCTCGCCGTAGCCGACGGACAGGGTGTCTGCTGCTGCAGCAACCGCCTCAATCGCAAGCTCCTGCTCGCCTGGGTTGGCTCGATAGCTGTTTGCTGCAACGCCCGCCCAGTCGGGGTCAGAAGGAGAGGTCCCGAGTATTCCGTGAACCGAACCAGCGATCTCCGCCCACGTCTCGGATGCTGTCCCCAGGCTCTGTGGATCCCCTGTCCCCTCGGGAAATCGAAGATTGTGTACCAACCAGTGCATGAGACCGCCGCTGTTGTACGAATAGACCTTTTCGAAATCGTCCCAAGTTGTCTCAATTGCTGCTTTCAGTTCTCGGAGCTCGCCATCGCCGGAATCCCCGGGCCTGCGGTTGGCAGCACAGTGCTCAATATCCGCACAGGCCCACTCCTTCCATTGTTTAAGACTACGGTGCTTGACGGTGATTTCGTGCTCATATTCGCCGCATGTCTCGATTCCTGTTGTCCCGCTCATGCCCGCATCCCCATCCTCTCACTTTTTGCTTCCAGCCCCGTGGGCTGCCTCAACGAACCCGTGTTCACAGATCCCAATGCTGGTCTTCTCGTCCGTATGGCCAACTGCTGTCTCGTGACCGTCCTCCTGGGTTCGGCACGAGGACTGTCTGGGCGAGGCCAATGGTGACGGCTGTGAGGGGTTGAGCAGT
>Ga0123353_10000908_pt1 | contig 36145 bp, 40 predicted proteins | sample TergutLab28metaG_3_FD_92763 | JGI IMG/M metagenome (GOLD analysis project Ga0123353, IMG submission 92763) | Labiotermes labralis P3 segment gut microbial communities from Petit-Saut dam, French Guiana - Lab288 P3 | ecosystem: Host-associated > Arthropoda: Insects > Digestive system > Gut ... | reverse complement strand
TGCCATGAAACGGCCTCTTGCTCTTTACACGAATATTATCATGAAGGCAATGACCAGCCCGAAGATAACGATCGTCTCCGGCAACACGACGAATATCATCGCTTTACCGAACATGCTCTTGTCTTCGGTGATCGCACCGATCGCCGCTGCTGCGGCGTCCTTCTGTCCTAGTCCAGTACCGATACCGGCCAGACCTACGGCCAACCCGGCACCGATAGCTAACATTCCAGCTTCTGCGTCCATTTCTTATACCTCTTTTTCTACGATTTTAGTGTTTATGCGTTTTATCTCGAGCGGATCGTATTCCTTCCCGCCTCCGACATAGAACCTTGACATCATCTCCACATAGTGCAACCTTAAGGCGTGCAGACCTGCGGAAAGTATTGCCAGTGTCCATACAACCAGGTGGAGGAACGAGAACAACAGCAATCCCACTATTATTCCGATTATCTCCAATCCGGGACCTAACATTGACATCAGGCCTCCGGCGATCATGGTTATGGATATGTAGTTGAAGGCCAGCGCCATACCGGCCTTCCCCGCGCCTATCGCGGTTATACGTGTATATGAAAGTATATTACCGAACAGCGACGGGACTTCCAGTATCGCCGTACCGCCTTCTTTCTTGATCGCTACGACAACACCGGGTATCATGAGCCCTGCGCCTATGATCAGCGCATACATCTGAAGGCCTTCCATAAGCGGCCTGCCGTAGATCATCATCTCGGTCATCGCCCATGCAAGGCACACGAGACCGACGAACACCATTATCCATCCGCCCTTCTCCATGAACGCCTCCTTGAGGCCGTGCTGCATCTTGACGTTTATGAACCCGATGATGAAACCGAGCAGTATGTGCATCACACCGATGTATACCGCTAATTTCAGTAACATCGTCACCTCGAGCAACTTACTTACGCCGTAGTGTTCATGTCCTCCGATCACGGTGTGCGGGAATATTCCCGTGAACCATTCGGGGAAGTGCAGTCCGAGTAATGATTGCCACGTTATCGCCGCGTCGCCCGGATACACTTCGCCTACGAAATGCATACCGAACATCTCTCCGAACAGGAAGAACCCGAAGATGAACGACCATATACCTCCGTAGAAGAGTACGGTGGCGATCGCGCGGAAGTCCTTGGACTTCGCTACCTTAAGGCCATACGCGCCTAAAACGATGAACGGTATGGCGTATCCGACGTCCCCGACCATAAGACCGAAGAACAGCGGGAAGAATATCGCCAATATGATGGTCGGGTTTATCTCCTGATATTTGGGGGTGTCCACCAATTGTACGGGGTACTTGAAATTACTCACATACCGTCCGTTCTTCATGTGCGTCGGCGTATCCTTGAAACGACCTTCCGCGTGGTCCACCTCGTGCATATCCCTGGAACGGTTCTCCTGCAGTTCAACGTAAACGCTGCTTCCCAGCTTCGCATTAAGATCGTCGATGACGTTGCCGACCCTTTTGGTCGGTATCCACGCATCGACTATGTACGAATGTTCGCTGGTCGCTATCCGCAGCGGGATGCTTCCTTTGTCCGCTTCGAACGTTATCTCCTCGTCCATGAGGAGTATGTTATCGCCGTGCTTCTCTTTCAGCGCGGCAACTTCTTTCTCCGCTTCCGCGAGTTCCGCTTGGTACGTTGCTATCTTCGCATCTGCGTCCGCAATATTCGCTTCCGGCGTTCCCGTTCCTTCCGGTACCGAGAATTCTGCGAAGTCGCTCTCCGCCAATATGCGCAACGCGTTATCCCTTTCGGCCTTTCTGACAAAGAGGGCTATGACCTTCTTGTCTGTTGATAAGAATAATTCTGAATCCGCGATCGCCGCTAACGATGCGGTCGGGTCTGCGGATACGGTACCTGTGAGCACCGTCAGTGAATTGTATCCTCTGTATAATTGGAGCTCTACGGGAATGCTTGATATCTTCAGTAACTCTTCTTTCCTTGCAACCTCAGCGGCTATCCTCTGAGCGATGCCGTTCCTTCTGTCGAGTACTTTGAAAACCTCTTCGCTCATCGATTCCACCTGGTCGGCGGAGATCATGGAACGAACGGCGCCGTCTGCGGTCTTCACATCAAGTTCCGTTTCGGCGTTTATGTCGAGTTCTTTCTCCATCGCTTTCAATGAGAGCAGTCTCTGCGCCGCTTTCTCTGAATACGGGCGCGGAGCGCCTATCGCAAAACCATCGTCTGCGCCGGTTATGTGGTCGATCAAATGTATAAGTTTCAACTCGTACAAAGCATCAATGGCATCATCAAGGCGGGCGGTGCTGCCCACGATCACGATCCTGCTCATCGGCTCAGGAAGTAACATTTAGGCTCCTCTCGACTTCTTTATTCAGCATGTCTTTGACCTTGGGCATCCTGCCTTTGGCCGACTTCTCAAGTTCTTCCGCCTCGGCTCTCCCGACGCTGAGCAGCTCCTCACGCTTAACTGCGAGTTTCTCCTTTTCTTTGGATATCGTCTTCTCAGATGCGTCGCGTGCGTCAGCCTCCGCAGCCTGTATCTTGTTCACGGAATCCCTGCGGGCATTGGCGATCGATGTCTTCTTGTCAGCTTCCGCTTTCTCGACGATCGCTGCGGCATCAGCCTCGGCTTTCTTTATTTCTGTAAGTATGTCAGTTCGGCTCAAGTTACACTCCCCGACCCTATTCTGGAACCCGATAGTACTGTTCCTACTTAAGCCTGATTGTCTTTCTTTTAATATGCCTAATGCGGGCATGTGGCCTCGTTCATGAGGCATCACGGAGAACCGTACTTGCGCACCTTGATCTTGGTCTCATCGAACAGCTTCTTCGACAGTTCATCCGAATAGTTATCGTCGTAGACCACTTCCTTTATCCCGGCGTTGATCAGGATCTTGGAGCACATGGAACACGGATACGTTGTCGTATACACCGTACCGCCGTCGATGCTTATCCCGAAATATGCCGCTTGAATGACGGCGTTCTGTTCCGCGTGAACTCCTCTGCATAATTCGTGCATGGTGCCGGACGGTATGTTCTGCTGCACCCTCATGCATCCGAGTTCCTCGCAATGCATCGTCCCTTTCGGGGATCCGTTGTACCCTGTTGTGAGAACGCGCTTATCCTTCACGATAACGGCGCCCACCTGCCGGCGTACGCAGGTGGACCTCGTTGATATCAGGCGCGCCATCTCCATGAAGTACGTGTCGTTATCCGGTCTTTCCATGATTCACGGAAGAACGGGGTGGTATATGCTTCTTCCGAACCGATCTGATATTCATGCGGACCCGCTTGTCCTATGTATTCAGATCCGAAGCGAAAGAGACAGTTTTAAACCATACAATGTTATGTCACGATCATGTCCTCGGCTGCTCATGAACGCTCAATAGAAGAATTGAGATCAATAGTGGCACCTGTGGCGGAAAAATACGGTGTCGAGAAGATATACCTCTTCGGATCGAGAGCGCGCGGTGACGAAAAGGAAGGAAGCGATTATGATTTCTCCATCGTTCCCGGAAGACCGGAAGGGATAATAAAACTGAGCGGTTTCATTCTTGCGCTTTCCGACGCTCTCGGGACGGAAGTGGATGTTCTCCCGGAATTGACAAAAAATGAGAGTCTCAACAGAGAGATCCTCAGAGACCGGAGACTGGTCTATGAATCTGCTTCTTCCGAACCGATTTAATATTCATCGCGTGATGTTCCGTTGTGAACAGTGAAACTAAGAAGACGGTCATCGCGGTCGCGGTCGCTGTTGTGATCATTGCGGTGGCGTACGGAGGGCTGCTCGCGTACGCAGGTACATCGTCCCCGTTCTATACTGTGGAATCAGGCAGCATGAGCCATACCAACGGTGATCGGTCGCAGATCGGCATCATTGACACGGGGGATATGGTCATCGCCAGGGATCCGTCGAAGATGAGTATCACGACGTACATAGATGGCCACGGATCCGGGTATAAGAAGTTCGGTGACTACGGCGACGTGATAATATACGGCCGTTCCAACGCGGCACCGGTCATACACCGCGCCGTACTTTACGTTGAAAGCAACGGAGACGGTACGTGGAATGCCCCGTCGCTGATCGGTTATACCGGTACATGGAGCATCAACGGCAATCCCGGAACGCCCGCCGATGCCGCTGCTCTCTCCGGGGTCCTCGGGTTCGAAGGGTTCGGGTTCAATAACAGATCGTTCACCGTGGACCTCAACGCACTCACTTCCGGCAACGGTTACATAACGATGGGCGACGCCAACGGCGACGCCGATCAGAGCACGATGATCTCGAGTAATAAACTCATAACCGCGGACAATGTGATAGCAATAGCCGCTCACGAGATACCTTGGCTCGGTGCCGTGAAATTATACGCTACGGGGAACAACACCGGCGCTATACCGTCGAACACCCTGCCGTTGCTCATCGGTTCGATCGCTCTGATATTCTTATCGATATTTGTGATCGGTTTCGTGTACGAACGCGTTGTGAAGAAGAAATGAGAAGGCCCCCGCCCCTTCATTTCCACTGCAACTTTCTCTCACCGATATGCGTTGCGGATGTCACAGCAACTTCGTCTGCGTCGGGGATCTGCGTGTCTTCAGAGGTTTCATACCTTCCGAGTTCTCCAACACTTTGCATACCTCTTTCGAGATGCTCAGTTCTATCTCTTTCGTCCTTCCCGCTTTCCCGAATGATTTAACGGGTGCGTGTATTATCCCGAGCATATCCAATTCCGATATCAGATCGGTGATCCTTCTCTGCGTCAGCACGGATATCTGGAGTATACTGCACAACTCCTTGTATATTGAATATACTTCGCCCGTTGTCATGACTTTATTGTCATTCTTCGTATTATGTATTATACTCATCAATACCGTCTGCGATTGTAATGTGAGCGCCTTAACAACTTCCGTAACGACATCGGATTCGATCTTGTTCTTCGCGTATCTGACATGAGCTTCCGTCACCACGGCATCACCGTTGCGTTCGGCCGCTTCCGCTGATACACGAAGCAGAGCGATCGCCCTTCTGGCATCACCCATCTCCTGTGCCGACAATGCAGCACAGAATGGTATGACGTCATTCTCAAGAGCGCCTTCTTCGAAGGCGAGCTTCGCTCTGCCTTGGAGGATGTCCTCAAGCTGCGGCGCATTGTAATGATGGAATATTATCTTCTCTTCACCCAGTCTGCTCTTAATCCTGGAATCCAAAAGGTCCATGAACTGAAGATCGTTGGATATGCCCACCAAGGTAAGCTTCGATCTCTTGAAATCCTCATTCATCTTCGATAAATGATAAAGAACATCGTCATTCTTCTTCTTCACCAGATGATCCACTTCATCGAGAACGACAATGAACACCTTGTTCTGTTCATCAAGATGTTTTCGTATCTCGGAATATATCTTCTCTATGCTCCATCCGGTGAACGGCATTCTTACATTATCTTCAACGGTCTTCGTTTGCTTGCCTATCTCATATAATATCCCGTATGGTGTATCTATTATCTGACAGTTCAGATGTATGTAAGAACACAATGATCCGTCGGGATCCTCTTTCTTCAATTCATTACCGATGAAATTCATGACCGCCGTCTTACCTGTTCCCGTAGTTCCGAATATCATTATGTTGGATGGTTTGTTACCTTTGAAAGCAGATGCGATTATCGTTGCTATGGAATCTATCTCCGAGGATCTGTGCGGAAGCTCATCCGGAAGATAGGATGTTGACAACATATCCTTGTTCTTCACTATGTTGCTTCTGTTGTCTATATGTTTAGTGAATATCGACTCTGCCATGGATGCACACCTTCAGTGGAAACATTGATGCCGTGGTAGGCTTCCTCTGGAATGAGTATCAACTATTAATCCGTTCCCGTGGATGGATGGTCGACGGACAGAGTTTGTTTAATAGCAGTATCCCATATCCACCAAAAACAGGTGATGTGAACACTATGAAGAAAGTGAACGGTTGGATCATAATCGGTCTGTGCATCGCCGCCATCGCGGCGGCCGTCGGCGTGATATATCTTATAGGCCAGCTTGGTTGAAACGCGCCGGATCCTGCAGTGGAAATGAAGGGGCGGGGGGCTAACATTAATTGTAGCGAGCGCCCCTATAAAGACCGCCGCATCTTCAGTGGATATGGATAACATTCTGAAAGACAAACACGTTCTTTTCTCCGTAGCTTCGATATCGATCATCATATTCATATGCGCCATAGGCGCATTCAACACGGACGGTGCCAACGGCAACGGCATTACTGAGATCACAGGCGTGATATCCGATCCCGCACAATCGCAGAACGGCACAGTATTCAAAGCGACCGATCTCAACGGCAACGAGTTCCGATGCTTCTACAGATCGCAGATGCCGGCAACGCCCGTTCTCTGCAAGCTTACGGGAAGCTTCTCTTCCGACGGCACGATGTTCTTCGTTGACAGGATAACGATCAACGATAATTGGAGTGCGTGAAGCATATCGGATTTATATCATCGAAATCCTAACACCGCATGTGTACATCGCCGTAGACGACACCGATTCCCATGCCGGGAACTGCACCACGTATCTTTTAACGGAGATCATGCGCGAACTCTCCGACATCGATATCATCGGGAACCCGAGACTCGTTCGTCTTAATCCCGCGGTGCCCTGGAAGACCCGCGGGAACGGCTCGCTCGTTCTGAGGATAGGGAAAGGGATCGGCGCAAAGAAACAGATCGGTGTGATCTCAGGTGAAAAGACATTCTGCTACGAGAAGGCAACGGAATGGGAGCCCGACGTCCCGGAACTCATGGAAAGGCTGATACCTATTGTGCAAGAGAACCGCTCCGACGGTTCAGATCCGGGCCTTATCATCTCAAAGGAGAAGCCGAACGCATCCCTTTACCGTGAGGGTGTGAGCACGATCATCGACAGAGAACGCGTCACGAGGGAACTGGAAAGGATCGGTGCGGCAACGTTCGAAATGGGATGCGGCCGCGGGATCATCGGTGCGGCATGTGGTATGGCATGGGAGCCCGGAGACAGTACGTATGAGGTTCTTGCGTACCGCGACAGAAGTAAATGGGGGACGTTGAGATACGCGGATCCCGAGTCAATAAGGGAGATGGACGCAATGTTCTCAGGCACATTCAACAGCTGGGAGGAACGCCGTCACAAGGTGACGATGGTCCCCTCTACGCCGTGTCCGGTATTGTTCGGCCTCAGAGGCGATGTTGAAGAAGAAACGATCAATGCGGCGATGCACCTGCGAACCGAATCCGTTGAACGGTGGATCACGTTCCTTACCAATCAGGGAACGGACGATCATGTTATACGCAACCCCGCAGAGTTAATTGCGAACCGCTCGTACGAGATCGAAGGCACCGTCGTATCGTTCGCGGTGCGTATACACGGCGGCCATTCATTCATCGATATGGACACAAGATACGGAATCGTGACATGCGCGGCATACGAACCGTCCAAGGAATTCAGGATGTTATTCGATAATCTGGCACCCGGCGACAAGATACGCGTGATCGGAGAACTCCGCGACGAACCGAGGACGTTCAACGCCGAGAAAGTGTACATATCATCAGTAACGGAACGATATGAGAAGATATCGAACCCCGTTTGCGGGGGATGCGGCAAGCGTATGCGGTCGGTCGGCAAAGGAGAAGGTTACAGATGCAGGGACTGCCGCACCCGGTCCAAAGAACCGGTGATGAGAAAAGAAACGCGGTGGGTCGTTCCCGGATGGTACGAACCCCCTGCGTCGGCTCGCCGTCATCTATCAAAACCGCTGAAAAGGATGAATGCCGAGCAACCGATTGAATTCGTCAATAGTCGTATAGCATGACCGACAATAATATATATGAACACAATTTGAGATGTCATAGTGAACCCTATGGATGAAGTTGTGATCCTCAGCGCCGTGAGAACGCCGATCGGCAAATACGGGAAGACATTATCGGACGTGAAAGCAACGGAGCTGGGCGCGGTCGCCGTGCGCGCAGCTGTCGAGAAAGCAGGCATCGACGTAAAAGACGTTTACGAATGCCTGATGGGCAACGTTATTTCAGCAGGCCTCGGACAGAACCCGGCGAGGCAGGCCGCCGTTCACGGAGGCATCCCAGTGGAAGCCGGTGCAACTACCGTGAACGCAGTATGCGGTTCGGGGATGAAAGCGGCGATGCTCGCATCCGACGCGATAAGATCGAAGCAGTGCGACGTCGTCGTAGCGGGCGGCATGGAGAACATGAGCTCCGCACCGTTCCTGATGCCCGGTGCCAGATGGGGATACAAGATGAATGACCAAGTGGTCAAGGACGCAATGGTCTACGACGGCCTGTGGGACATATTCAACGATATGCACATGGGGTTCACCGGCGAGATCATTGCCGAAAAATACAAGATCACACGCGAGGAATCGGATCAATTCTCTTACGAGAGCCATATGAAAGCCGCAGCGGCGGCAAAGAACGGCAAGTTCAATGATGAGCTTACGCCGGTGACCATAAAGCAGAAGAAAGGCGACGTTATCTTTGCGGCGGACGAAGGGATAAGGGATGATACGACCGTTGAAGCGCTCTCGAAATTGAGACCCGTGTTCAAGAGCGACGGTGTCGTGACAGCAGGCAACTCGTCGCAGCTGAGCGACGGCGCGGCGGCGCTTGTGCTTGCGTCGGCGTCGTACGCGAAAGAACACGGATTGAGGCCGCTAGCCACAGTGGAAGCGTACGGAGAACGCGGCACACTTCCGGAACTGATAATGGAAGCCCCCATCCCCGCGACGGAATACGTTCTTAAGAGAGCGAACATGAAGATCGACGACATAGATCTGTTCGAGCACAACGAAGCGTTCGCCGCCGCATCGCTGGCCGTCATGAAAGGATTGAACGTTCCCCGGGAAATATTCAACGTGAACGGAGGCGCGACCGCGTTAGGCCACCCGATAGGATGTTCCGGAGCACGTGTATTAACGACGTTGCTGCACGCGATGATCGATCGTAAAAAGGACATCGGTCTCGGAACGCTGTGCTTAGGCGGCGGCAACGCAGTGACGATGATCCTGCGCCGCTGCTGAAGCAACCACATGAGTACCTACCTGCGCAACGATTATAACGTAGGGAGATGTCACAATGGATATGCAGCTTGATGCCATTCTCAAAAAGATAGACGGATCGCGGGACGATATGATAGCTGACATGACCTCGATCATCAGGATACCGGCGATCGGCCCGATGAACGGCGGGAAGGGAGAAGGGCACCGTGCCGACAAGGCGATCGAGATGCTGAAAGGTTTTGACACCGTTGAGAGGATCGACGTCAAGGATATGCATGACGCTACGGTAATGAGGCCGAACATACTCGCAAGGAAGAACGGCAAAGGGAAAGGAACGGTATGGATAGTGTCGCATCTCGATACCGTGTTACCGGGAGATCTTGATGAATGGAAGACGCCGCCTTACGAACCCGTGGTGAAAGGCGGAAGGATATACGGCCTGGGGACCGAAGACAACGGACAGGCGGTGATATCATCGATATACGCGTCGAAGTTCTTTGACCTCGGTTCGTTAACGAAACGGTCGATCGGGTTGGCGCTTGTCGCCGACGAGGAGACGACAAGTGCAATGGGCATCGAATATCTGATAAACGCCGGCCTCTTCGAACCGGAGGATGTTTTCGTGGTTCCCGACTGGGGAGTTCCCGGAGGGACGATGGTCGAGGTTGCGGAGAAACACCTCGTTTGGCTGAAGTTCGCCGTCGAAGGAAAACAGACGCACGGGTCCACGCCGCACAACGGATTGAATGCGTATCGCGTGAGTTCGAAGATGCTGGTCGACGTTCTCGACAAACTGGAGAAAAAATATTCGAACAGCGATCCGTTGTTCAGGCCGACGTCGTCAACGTTCGAGCCTACGAAGAGCATAGCAACCGTAGGAAACATCAACACGATACCCGGTTATCACGAATTCTGGCTCGACATTCGGCTTTTACCGTCATATGATCCCGACGACCTGGTGGATTATGCAAAAAGCATAGGCGCGGAATGGGCATCGAGAACGGGCGCGAAAATAACGGTAAGCGTGGAACAGAGAACGCGTTCCGGAAGACCGTCCGATACAGATTGCCCGGAATTCAAGGCGCTTCGCGATTCGATCTCATCGATAACCGGGAAGGAACCGGAGGTCGTAGGCGTAGGCGGAGGAACGTGCGCCAACTTCTTCAGACTTGCCGGCTATAACGCATATGTGTGGCAATGCGGCGGCGGGTCTCTGCACCAGCCGAACGAGTATTGCGAACTCGATAACCTGATAACGGATGCGAAAGTATTCGCAACACTGTTCCACAAACTTTGCGTTTAATCCTCAAAGAGACGGTCCATCATCCACTTCGAATTGAACTTCACCAATTGGTCATATTCCTGACCGTTGGATACGAACGCTATGGGTTTTCCGATGGTGTGAGCGATCGATAACGCAGCACCGCCTTTGGAATCCGCATCGATCTTCGTTAACATTATCGCGTCCACGCCGACGGCATTGTCGAATGCGCGTGCCTGTTCCACCGCGTCGTTCCCCGCAAGCGAGTCACCAACGAACATGACGAGATCGGGTTTCGCCACTTTCTTGATCTTCTTCATCTCATCCATCAGGTTGCTGTTGGTCTGCATCCTTCCCGCGGTATCAACGAGAACAACATCACGTCTTTTCGCTTTTGCGTGCTCGATGGCATCGAAAGCGACCGCGGCCGGATCCGAATCCGGCGAATGTTTCACGATCTTGCAACCCAATCTCTCGGAATGTATCGTCAGCTGTTCTATCGCGCCGGCCCTGAATGTGTCCCCGGCCGCAAGCACAACCGTTTTGCCGTTCTTCATCAGACGGTTCGCGACCTTTGCGATCGCGGTCGTCTTCCCTGTTCCGTTTATCCCGACGAACATTATGACGGACGGGCTTGCCCTCGAATCTATCCACGCGTCGAAATCGAATTCGTTGAGTTTGAGTATCTTCAACACAGCATCCTTCAATGAAAGTTCCACCACTTCATCCAAAGTGTGGCCGCGGCTGTATTTCTTTCCCACGAGATCTTCCCTGACGCCGTTCTTTATCTCCTGGACAACGGGGAACGCAACGTCCGCTTCCATAAGCGCGAGTTCCAATTCCCAAAGCACTTCGTCAAGATTGCCTTCTTTTATCTTCTTCCCGGAATCCCCCACAAGTTCCGTGTTCCCGCGCGCTTTCTCCTTTGCGGCGATCTTCTCCTGCTTGGCGAGCCTCGCTCTTTCTTTCCGGGAAAGCTGAGGTTCCGCCTGCGGTTGCGGTTCAGTTACCGGTGCGGATTCAACATCGGGTGCATCATCCGCAATATCATCAACATGTTCCGGAAGTTCCGGTTTAGGCTCCGCAGGTCCCTTATCCCTTTTAAAAAGGCTTCTCAGCTTGTTTTTGAGGGATTCGAACATGTGAGCTCACTGCTGTCTTCTCTGGTATTCCTGCTGAACCGCCATGGAAAGGTTCCTTGCGTTCATCTCCATCTCGTTAATGGATTCGCCGACCTTCTTCAGCGCTTCGGAAAGTTCGTTCACGCCTTCGTCGAAGAATTTCACCGCTTCGTCAAGGTTCTTCTCAACCGACATCCTGTTGCCGACGCCGACGATCGCTTTCCCGCTTCCGGCCGCTTTCGCGGGAACGAAGGATGATGCGCCGACCGGTATGAGTATCTCGTCGCCGTCCTTTGCGGTGAGCATCGCCTTCATCGTCTCTCTTGCTCTGAGCGTCTCTTCCAGCGACATCTGCAGTATCTGACCCTGACCGGCCAAAGCCTCCAGCTGCGCTTTGTAAACATCAAGCAGCGATAACGCCTGACGGAGCTCGTCGTCGTTCATCATCACTCACCGACCTCGTGCGCGACGAGGCGGTCCGTTATGTCTGCCGGAGCAAGCTCAACGATCTCATCGATGGATATCTCCCATCTCTTGAGTTTGTGCCTGCTGCCCAGATTGGACAGTACCCTCTCTTTCGCGGCGTCCGCGTTCTCGGCCGCCACCTCTACCGTGAAAACTTGTCTGCTTCTCGCGTCCTTAAAGGAACCTTTTGCTCGGAAACCCTTCATTGCATTACCAACACGATGAATTATATCTATACAATAAAGCTTTTGGTCATTCCGTGCTGTAAATGACCCGCAACGACGACACACTTACTGTTTATTCGCCGGCATCATCGTTCCCCGCCGTATCCGTTACGGGGACGGGATGCGATCAGATGTGCGAGCATTGCAAAGGCTCGCACCTCAGGGGGATGTTGCACATCGAAGACAATAAAGGATTGTTCCGTTTAGTTGACGAGATAGTGAATTCCGGCGGCAACGGTATGCTTGTGAGCGGGGGATGCGACATATTCGGGAAAGTACCGCTGCAGAGGGTAGAAGATGCGATACGTTACGCTGCGGCCAAAAGCCTCAAAGTGAACGTTCATGCAGGCCTCATCAACGAAAAGGAAGCGGAACGCCTCGTCTCCGCGGGCGTATCGGCATTCTCAGTCGATGTGCACCAGGACCCGGATATAATACGAAGCGTTCTTCATCTCGATGCCGATCCGAGCGTATACGCGGACACGATCGACAGTATCATCAAAGCGAACGGGCGCCCGGTGGCGCACCTGACCGTTGGTTTCGGGACGGCCGATCTTATGTTATCGGCGGATCTCGTGAAGAAGAAGGGATTGAAGGACGTGATCCTTTTGGCGCTTGTTCCCACGAAAGGAACGATGACCGAGAACGCAACCATATCGGAAGACGCGATAGTCGATTCCGTGAAGATGCTGATCGGTGAAGGATCCAATGTCACGCTCGGGTGCATGCGGCCCCGTACGCATCGTAATTTGGAGATCAGATGCATTCAGGCCGGCGTAAGGAACATCGCCAACCCGTCCCGCGGAACGATATCATGGGCTCGTGAGAACGGATTCAACGTGGTTGAGAAAAGGACGTGCTGCTGCATCCGGTGACGTTCAGAGGAACATGGACATGTATATCGGGATGAAGGTCACCCCGTCCTCGACCTTCAGATCCTCAGTGTAAACAATGTACGGCGTTCCGGTGCGTTTCCCGAACTTATCCCGGAACCTGTCCAGGGACGAATGCCTGTTGTATCTCGAGGATTTCACTTCCACCGGGCACACCTTGCCATTCCTTGTTATCAGGAAATCGATCTCGGTCGCGTTCTCGATGACACTCTTGCCTGTATTCGTATCCTCTTTGGCGGTCTTGCTTCTGGAGTAGAAGAACAGTTTGTGCCTGCTCGCTCTGAGAGCCTGGGCGACGGCATTCTCCGTGAGCATACCTTCATTGATGCTCACCTTATCGAGAAGTATCGATTTATAAAGCGTGTTCTCGGCGTAGTCCTTATCGAACAGAGCGTGTGTCACCAGGAGCCCCGTATCGGCCATATAGCATTTCTGCGAAGTATCATCAAGACTCATCGCCAATCCGACGGACGGGTCCGTTGCATTGAAGCACTGGCTGATGATCATCCCGTCCGCCAGCCACATGAACGCATCTTCGTAAGTACGATATCTGGCGTTCTTGTCCAGAGAAGATAAATTGAATTTCTTTTCTTTCTTAGAAAGCTGCGAAGGTATCCGGTCGAATAATGATAACACCTTGCCCTCATAACCGGCGGCGAATTTCGTTATGTCATTCCGGTAAAGATTCAAAATTGACCTTTTTACAAGGTCTGCGGCAGCGAAATCTTTCGTGTCGGCGTATTTTGATACCACCCCCGGCATACCGCCTACGAGCATGTATTCTCTGAAGCGGTTCATCATCTTCTTGTGGATCTGACCGCCCACCGGCCGGTTGTTGTTGAAACATGATCCCAGGTATTCCGTCGAGACCTCATCTCCCATGGCCCACAGGAACTCCTCGAAATCCAAAGGGTTCAAGGTGAACTCGATCTCTTCGGACGGTATCAGAATGTCTTTGACATTGGCCTTTATGGAGAGGAGCGAACCCGTCTCGATATAATCGTATCTTCCGTCCGCGACCAGCGTCTTGATCCTTTGTCTTGCAAGCGGGAAGCACTGCACCTCGTCCAGTATGATAAGGGACTTTCTTTTTCGGAGTTCCGTCGTCTTCAGCGCGGAAAGCTTGCTGAAGAAGAGATCGAGGTCGTCCATATCGTCCTCGAACATGGACCTGACGCCTTTACCGTCCTGTGCGAAATCTATTACGATGTATGTTTCGTACTCCCTTTTTCCGAGATCTTCTGCGAGGCGGCTCTTCCCAACGCGTCTTGCCCCGTTGATCAGGAGTGCCGTGGATCCATTGCTGTTCTCCTTCCACGCAACGAGTTCGGCGTATGCTTTTCTCTTCAGTTCCATGCTAACATTATCGCCATACGGTGCGTGATATATCATCCTTTGCACGAAAATCAAAAATGTTTACCCCCGATTTTGCACGAAAATCAGCAATCTTATAGTGCCAAGCTGCACGAAAATCAAAAATGTTTACCCCCGATTTTGCACGAAAATCAAGAATCTGCAGATGACAAGTATATTGCGGACACGGTTCCGGCGGCATCAAACGGTATCTTTCGTACCGTGGCCGTGGTCAGCCATCTTCCTTCCTATGAGGAATACGGCCGCATACTCCGGCACTTCGGTCTCACCTTTAAGCTGCATCCGTTCCCCGAGTATCGTTATCTCACTGTCGCGGCGCATGGTTATTTTCACGGGATCGGAGGAATATGCAGGCGGTACCGCGTCCGAAAGCGGATCGAATCTTGTCAATTCATCACGGGATAACGGCGTTACACGCAAACCGCTCTTTCCGTGAACGGAGCCGGGAAGGCGTATCAGTCTTTTCACATCCGCCGTAACGGGTTCATCCACTTCTCCGGACAGCTTGAAGACAACGTCCTCTTCCACGATCCTCATCAGTATCTCCTGACTCTTCTTGCTCAGCGCAGCTAAAGTATTCCTTTCGAAGATGGAGTTCTTCGATGAACTCACATCGTTACGTACATTCTGCATCGTCTTCTCGACAGTTTTACCAATACTCGGATATTTTGTCTTCAGTTCCTTGGTGTCCATTGACATTATATCATCAACAACTTCCCGCAGTCCGTTCCTTAATTTGAGCCTCCATCCTCCTGAACCCGCTCCGGGGACCAAACGGTCCGCCGAGACGTTGTTACGTATGACGCCGCCCACGTTGGCGGACGACGTTACCGTTCTTTTCGTCAGGAAGGCCCAGTCCAAGTTCAAGCCCTTCGATGTAACGTAATCGACGATCTCCCTTCTCTCCGGGGATCCTAGCGTAAGCACTTTAGGCGATGAGACATGTGCGTGATATCCGCGCCCTCCCGAGAATACGATGTTAACCTCATCAGCATTGAAACCGAGATCTCCGCATATGAACGAATCGACGAGATTCATCATCTCATCCTTGATCCTTGAGAGCATGTCGGCGTATGTCATCTTATCCGCATCTTTCAGATGATCGGCGTCCAGATCGAATATCAGGTCGGCACCGCGCCAATTCTTCTCTTCCATCGTCGGTGCGGCCGGGTTTTGATAATACGCCGTTGAGTAGTAACAATGCGAAGGCACCTGCCCTATCAGGAATCTTCTGATCTCTTCCATTTTCGAGAAGCCCATGTGCCTCTGCACGAACGTACGGTCAAAGAACATGAAACCGAACTCCCTCCTGCCGAACCGTTCCGGCAGGACGGGAGCGTTGCTCTTGTAGTACTTCCGGAACGCCTTCAGAAGGAATCTCGAATTCGCATCCATTTGAGGTTGCAGGGACGAACAACGTATAATTATGTTGTCAGTTATTCTTTCGTTCGTGGCTGAACGGATACCCGTATACGATGATCACATACACATGAGCCCGGGCGGGCGCAATATCGATGCGATAAAAGAATTCGAGAGTGCCGGGGGCACCGGGTTCACGCTGGTCACGTTACCGTATGAGGAGATACAGATATCGAATTCCGACGATCTTCTGCGTTCGTTCAATGTAACATTGTCAATGGCCGATATGGTGAGAGAACGGACAACGCTTGAAGTGAACGTCGCAGTAGGTCCGTATCCCGTGCTCATCATTCCGCTGGCTAAGCGTTTCGGTCTTGCGGAAGCGGAAAAGATAATGATGCGGGGCATGGAGGAAGCGGCGAAACTCGTCGCATCCGGGAAGGCGAACGCGCTCGGCGAGATAGGAAAACCTCATTTTGACGTTCCGGAAGAGATAATGGACGCTTCCGACCGGATACTCATTCACGGTATGGAATTGGCTTTCGAGATCAACTGCCCGGTGATGATACATTCTGCGTCATCTCCCGAACTGATGCTTGAATTCTCGCAGATGGCGAAGGCCGCGTCGTTGCCTCTCGAAATGGTGATAAAGCATTTCTCTCCGCCGCTGGTTCGCGAGGAAGAGAATCACGGGATAATGCCGTCGATACCGGCGTCGCGGAGCGCCATACGCGAAGCACTCAGCAAAGGGGACAGGTTCATGCTTGAAACGGATTTCATCGACGATTCTCGGAGGCCGGACATGGTGTTACCCGTCAATACCGTACCGAAGAGGGTGCTCGGGTTAACGTCATCCGGAGAGATGTCATCGGAAACGGCATGGAAGATAGGCCGCGACATTCCCGACAGGCTGTACAAACGCTGACATACGTGCGCCGCGGCCGCGACCCGTACCGGATCCGGACGCCGCAAGAACTCATAACATTAATTAATGCAAAGAGCATGCTTTTCCGTATGTCCAAACAACTCGTGTTCCCGTTCGCCGCCATAGCGGGGCAGAGGGATATGAAGACCGCTCTGCTCCTGAACATCGTCGATCCCGGTATCGGAGGCGTTCTGATCAAAGGAGAAAAAGGAACCGCGAAGTCCACCGCCGTAAGGTCGCTTGCGCAGATCCTTCCGGAAGCGGAACACATCAAAGGATGCGTATTCCATTGCGACCCGAGACCAGGGAAGGGAAAATGCCCCGACTGCGCCGAAGCGATATCATCGGGAACGGTACAGGAATCGGTAAGGTCCCCGATGCGCGTCGTGGAATTACCGTTAAGCGCCACAGAGGACAGGATAGCCGGGACCTTGGACATAGAACACGTTTTAAAAACGGGGAAGAAGAAATTCGAACCCGGGGTGCTCGCGCAAGCCAACGGTAACCTGCTGTACATCGACGAAGTGAATCTCTTGGAGGATCACATGGTCGATCTTCTTTTGGACACGGCGGCCATGGGTGTGAATTACGTTGAGAGAGAAGGCATATCATTCGAACACCCGTCCCGATTCATACTCGTGGGATCGATGAACCCCGAGGAAGGAGAGATAAGACCGCAGCTGCTGGACAGGTTCGGCCTGTGCGTCGAGATACGCGGCGAGAAGGACCTTCAGACGAGGACGGAGATCGTCGAAAGGAGATTGGCGTTCGATGCCGATCCCGAGAGATTCACCGGTCTTTATGAGAAAGAGACCAACGGGATAAGGGAAAGCGTACTGAAAGCGCGAGAGATACTCTCAAGAACAAAACCAAGCAGAGAATTGGTCAACATGGCGTCGCGCGTTTCCTGGTACTTCAACATGGAAGGACACCGCGCCGACATAACGATGGTGCGCGCCGCAATGGCCAATGCGGCCCTCCAGGGATCGGATAAACCGGACAAGACGGACATAGAGGCCGTGGCGCCGATGGTGATGACCCACAGGATCAAGAGGAAACCTTTCGAGGAGACGGCCTTCGACATCGAGGAACTTAAGACATGTCTTCAGGACTTCTGAAACGCTGTTTACCATTCTCGGCAATAGAGGGAATGGAAGACGTGAAGAAGGCGCTTGAATGCGCCGCTGCCGATGACGATCTTCTCGGGGTATTGATAAAGGGGCCGAAAGGCACCGCGAAGAGCGTTCTTGCGAGAGCATTCGTGAACTTGCTTCCGGATAAGGACATCATCAGCGTTCCCGCCAACATAACCGATGAACAGCTGTTCGGTGGTCTTGATATCGAAGATGCCATAATATCGGGGAAGACAACGGTGAGCGGCGGTACTCTGCAGAGAGCGGACGGGAATATTCTGTACCTGGATAACGTGAACCTGTTCGATCCGAAGACCCTGAATTCGATACTTGATTGCGTCGGATCCGGAAAGGTCATCGTTGAAAGAGAAGGCGTATCCGCCGAATACGGATTGAGAACAACGGTCATTGCGACCATGGACCCGGCCGAACAGACGCTTCCGGACAGCATAGCCGATCGCTTTGACATATGCGTTCAATCATATTCGATAGAGGACGGGCCGAGAAGAGCGGCCCTCATAACATCGAACTTTGCCTTCGATTCGGATCCGGAAAGGGTCGCGGAAAGATACGCTGCGAACGATCACGAGACACTGATGCGCATCAGCAACGCAAAGAACATCCTCGGTAAGGTCATCATCACCCACGCGGATGTTGAGAAGATATCCCAAGTATGTACGGATCTGAATGTGAAAGGCCACAGGGCCGACATATCCGTTGCAAGAGTGTCCAAGATCCTGGCGGCTCTCGGCGGACGCACCGAAGTTTCGGATAATGACATCAAGGACGCATCGATACTCTGCCTCCTTCACAGAAGGAATATCATAGTGAACAAGACAACGGTCGAGATACCGGAGGAAGACGAGATCCCCGATAAGAAGGAGATCTCCAAGATCGTTGTACAGGAACCGATGAATGATAAGATGATCGAAGAGAACATCGCGGAAGAGTATTCTCCGGACATCGTATCAGAAGAGACGATCGCCGGTTCGGCCAGTGTCAGCACCGTGGCCGAGATAATATCATCTGTCATGGGAACGCTGGACGATATGGACCGCGTGGAAGCGGTGCGCCTTCATCAGATAGCCGGCACGGGAAGAAGGAAGAATATCATCATGCGCAAACGGACCGGCAGATACAGAGGGTTCAGGATACCCAAAGGCAGGTCGACCGATCTGGCATTCGACGCGACCGTCCGCGCGGCGGCACCGTATCAAAGGTCACGGGATGACAGAGGACTGAGCATAAGGATAGAGCATCAGGACATACGGGAGAAGATACGTATGAAACGGGATTCGTGCTCATTCCTCTTCGCCGTCGACGTCAGCGGCTCCCTCGTGGACACGGGGATGATGAGCGACATAAAGAACGGCGTAAAGGCGATGCTGATGGACAGCTACGTGCAAAGGGATAAAGTTGCACTGATGACGTTCAGGACCGGCGAGGTCAAGATATCCGTTCCGTTCACGCGTTCCGTTGAAGGGATATGCAACGTGCTTGAGAATACCATCGCCGGAGACGGTACGCCGATAGGCGCGGCACTGCTGCTGATAAGGCAATATCTTCTGAATTATCTGAGGAAGAACACCGACGAGAGATGTTATGTGATCATGATAACCGACGGTGATACGACAGACCCGGTCATAAGGGGCGATCCGACACGGGAACTGAAGAAGATAGCAACGTTCATGAGGATACCGAACACCGAATGGGTGGTCATCGATTCAAGCCTTTACATCGGCAGGATAAATCATGCGCAGAGGCTTGCGGACCTTCTCGGTGCCAGATATATACGGCTGGAAGATATGCAGAGAGTTTGATATGACCGACATACAGCTGCTGAAGGACCCGGACGTTCAGCCGACGGCGGACGTTCTGGAAGCCGCATTGGGAGATCGAAAGAAAGCATACGATGAATTCACCTCCGGGATCGCGGAAAAGGATATCGATTTGGAGTGGCGGTACTACAACGACGGGAAATCATGGTTAGGAAAAGGAACGCGTAAGAAGAAGACGGTGTTCTGGATGTCGGTCTGGGAGGAATATTTTCAAGTGACCCTCTTCTTCACCGAGAAGACATTACCGGCAACGGTATCCGATGCGGGAACGATCGGCAAGTCCGTCTACGTCGTGACAAAGGTGCGGGACGGAACGGAACTCGGGCATCTCTTAGAACTGATCGAATACAAGAAGAACTTGAAATGACCGGTCCGCCGGGGGCCGGTCAGCGCGGTCCCGCGGACGGAAACCATTAATGCCGTCCATAACATCCACGGTACGATGAAGATAGCGATCATGGTCGATTCGCACTATCCGATAAAGGACGGGGTGGTCGACGCCATAGACATACTGCGGAACGGACTCAAGGAAAGAGGTCATGAGGTTCTGCTGATCGCACCCGATCCGGGAAAGGAGAATCGATTGGAGGGGGTGCATTACATAAGGTCGAAGAAATTCAAGAACTTCGACTATTATCTTCCGATATTCCCGTCGGACAGTATATTCATGTTAAAGGAACTCGATGTGGACGTGATAAACGTGCACGGTTTCGCGTTCATGGCAACCCGCGGCGTCATGTCCGGGAAACTTCTAAGGAAGCCTGTTGTGATAACATTCCATACTCCTGTGTGGAGTTTCATCGGTAAAGTATCGCCTCTCGATCCGGCGCTTTCACTGAACGTCGGATGGTCCTATTTCAGAAGGCTGTTCAAAAGGGCCGACGTGACCGTGGCGCAAACACCATCCATAGCAAAAGAACTGACGGACAACGGCGTCAAAGCCGACATACGCGTCATACCTACGGGCATAGACACGAACAGGTTCAACCCCGATATCGACGGAAGCATCATAAGAGAGCGTTACGGCCTCGGCGGTAAGAAGGTGGCGATACACGTCGGCCGTCTCTCGCCGGAGAAGTGTATCGACACATTGATAAGAACGTTCGCGGAGATAGATGACGCGGTGCTCATGATAGTGGGCAAAGGCGCTCTGGAAAAGGAATTGAAAGAATTGACGAGATCGCTGAACCTTTCGGAACGCGTCATATTCACGGGGTTCGTGAGCGACGCCGAATTACCGTTACACTATGCGGCCGCGGACGCAGCCGTATCATCGTCAACGTATGAAGCGCAATGTTTGGCGATAATGAACGCGATGGCGTGCGGTCTTCCCGTTGCGTGTCCGAACGCCCAAGCATTCGTGGATTTCATTGACGACGGCGTTAACGGATACATGTACGAAACGGGCGGTCTCGCCGCCGCCGTGAAGAAGTGTTTCGAGGATCCGTCGGTAGGCGCTAAGGCTAGGGAGACCGCGGAAGCATATTCGATACCTAGATCGATCGATTCGTATATCGAGCTTTACAAGGACGTAATATCAAAACACTGAATGACGATAATGTTTTACGCGCGGTACGCGTACCGCCGCGTATGAAAGCGGTAGTGATATGCGTGTACGACGAAGGCGCCGTTGTCGGAACGTCGCTGATAGGTGCGCGCGGTCTGTCGATACTCGTGGACGTCGACAACGAGAGAACATTATTCGATACGGGCATGCGCGGCCGCTACCTCATGCACAATCTGGACATCCTGGAGATGAACGCGGACACCGTCGATCGCGTCGTCGTATCGCATGCGCATATCGCTCACGTCGGCGGTCTCGAAGCATTCCTGGAAGGAAGAGAGAGGACCGTCGAAGTGATCGTTACACAGGATCTCAAAGATATGGGACCCGTGAAACTTCTCGGGTTGCCCGTGAAGAAAGCACCGCTTTCAAAGATGTCCTCCGAAACGATCGGGAAAGCGGACATACGAGAGATCGATGAATGGACGCAGCTCAGCGAGCACTTATTCATCACCGATATACCGGCCGCATCACCCGGCGAAGGTGTGAAGGAGAATGCTCTCGTAGTGATGACAGCGAAAGGCGCGGTCGTCATATGCGGGTGCTGTCACAACGGATTGACGCAGTTCTTATCATACGTTGAAGAAATGACGAAAAAGAAGGTATGCGCGGTCATCGGCGGTACACATCTGATAAAAATGAATAAGGACGAAGTATTCGCAACAGCCGAGTCGTTAAAGGACGAACACGGCACTCCGATGCTGTATCTCAATCATTGTTCAGGTGTGAAACAAGTGACGAATCTGAGGGTGAAACTCGGTCTGAAAGGAGTTCACGATTTCTATGCGGGAACGGTCGCTGAATTCGATATTTAGGACGTAATGGGGTCAGTTCTAAATACAGAAACGCATTAGCTCACTATTGATAGAGGGAAACAAATGGGATACGTTATAAGAACAATGGGTCTGTTCCTGATGCTCACGCTGATATTCATGGGCATCGGCGCCATCGTATGGTTCTTCCTGTTCGACGGATCGACGGGGAGCCTGATGATGGTGATGGCCGTTTTCATAGTATTGGCGGTGATGATCAACCTGTTCTCGTTCTTCTTTTCCAAGAAGATCGTCCTCAAGGCGCATAAAGTGAAGATAATAACGAGAGCGGACAACCCGAGGTTATACGGGATAGTGGAAGGCATCGCGGTGAGCGCCGCCATGCCCATGCCGCAGGTCGGTATAACGAACAACCCGACGCCGAACGCATTCGCCACCGGGCGCGGTCCTAAGGACGCGGCGGTCGTCGCAACAACGGGACTGCTCAATCTTCTGACCGATGCGGAACTGAGAGGCGTTATGGCGCATGAACTGGCGCACGTGAAGAACCGTGACGTTCTCATAATGACGATATCGGCAACAATTGCAGGCGCAATATCGATACTTGCGAGATTCGCATTATTCGGGGCGCTCATGGGAAGACGCGACGCAGGAACGATCATCATAATGATGCTCGCGTACATCACGATACCGATAGCCGCGCTGCTCATCCAGCTCGGGATATCAAGGAGCCGCGAGTATAAGGCGGATCAGGCGGGAGCGAGAATGATCAACGACCCGCTTTCCCTGGCAAGCGCGCTCAGCAGATTAGAGAGCGGTAACATCGCGAAACCGATGGATCATGAGAACCCGTCAAGCGCGCACATGTGGATCGCCAACCCGTTCGGAGGAAAGAAGAAAGCCGGCGTTTCATTGTTCAGTACGCACCCGCCGATGCAGGAGCGTATAAGAAGGCTTAATGAGATGGCAGGCAGAAGGTAAACAAAGAAAGAGGTAATGGAAAATGATAGATGCACAGACATTGGCGTTGATATTCATAGTGATAGGAGCGATATTCCTGATCGTCGAAGCACTGACGCCGGGGGTGTTCATGCTGATACCCGGTACCGTGCTCGTCCTGCTGGGGATACTCGGGTACATCTACCCGGACTTCCTGTACAGCATATACGCCCCGATACTGGCGCTGGTGATAGTGGTACCGCTTACGATCGGTACCGTGAAGGCATATCAGCTGTTGGCAAAGCCGGAACCGCCGACCACGACGGTCACGGATTCCCTTCTGGGTAAGGAGGGTGTTGTCACCGTAAAGACGCAGCCGGAGAACATAATGGGCAAAGTGAGGATAGAATCAGAGGTATGGAGCGCAACATCCGACGAACCGATAGAAGCGGGAACGGAAGTGAAAGTGATAAGGAGCAGAGGCGTCCACGTCACCGTTGCGAAGAAATAACATTACAAGAGAAAGGAGTGATAAAAGATGGAAATTGAGTTGTGGATCCCGATCCTCGTGTTCCTCGTCATAGTGGGCGGGGTCATCGTGGTAGTAAGCGGGGTCAAGATAGTTCAGCCGTACGAACAGGCGGTATACATGCGCCTCGGTAAGTACGTGAGAGTTCTGAATCAGGGTCTCAATATTGTGGCCCCTCTGATAAACCAGGTCGTTAAACTGGACCTGCGTACCCAGGTCCTGGACGTTCCGAGGCAGGAAGTGATCACCAAGGATAACTCGCCGGTGAACGTGGATGCGATAATCTACATCAAAGTGACGGATCCGAAGAACGCGTACTTCGAAGTCACCGATTACAGGATGGCGACGGTGTTCCTTGCTCAGACGACACTGAGATCGGTCATAGGAGAGATGGACCTCGATGATATCCTTTCAAACCGTGAGAAGATAAACATTCAGTTGAGGGACATACTTGACGTTGCCACCGACAAGTGGGGTGTTAAAGTTGAAGCGGTTGAGATAAGGGAACTCGACCCTGCAAAGAGGGTCAAGGACGCAATGGAAGAGCAGACGTCATCCGAAAGGAGAAGGCGTGCAGCGATCCTCCAGGCGGACGGACTTAAGAGGGCGGCGATCCTTGAGGCTGAGGGTAAGAAGAAATCAAGGATCCTTGAGGCCGAAGGTCTCAGACAGTCGATGATATTGGAAGCCGAAGGTAAGAGACTCGCCGTCATACTGGAAGGACAGGGTGACGCGCAGCGTCTCCGCATAATGTCCGTAGGCGCGGCCGCCTTGGATTCCAAGGCGTTGTCGGTCCTGCAGATGGAGACGCTGAAGAGCGTCGGTCAAGGAGAATCATCAAAATTCTTCTTCCCGCTCGAGTTGACGAAACTTGTGGATGGTATCGCTCAGTATATGGGTGCGGCATCCACCATACCCGAAAGATCGATAGCCGATCTCAAGGACGTGGAGAAGAATCTGGGAGACCCGGACGATATCCTCGGCCCGATACCGAAGGCTCAGGAGATAAGGTCGCAGATGGAAGACCTCGACAAGTTGATGGACAGCGAGCTGAAAGAGACCAGCGACCTGGCCAAGAACACGAGGTCCTCCGGACCGATCGAATAAAACCAATTACGGCGGCTCCGCCGCCGTCAAATATATTTTTCTTATTTCACAGGTTCCCACTTCGCAAGTTCATTCACTTTCGATAATGTTGAACCGCGCCGTATCTCTTCTCGAGTACGGTTCTCACGTTCACGCACGTCAAGCGATCTGTTGGCCACTTCCACCGCATGCTCCTTTGGAACTACAACGAGGCCGTTCTCGTCACCGATTATCCAGTCACCCGTCCGAACGGTCTGATTTCCGATGGTGATCTCAATGCCGATGCCGCCGTAGCCTTTCGGTTCTCCGGCGTTAGGGACGACGTGTCTTGCGAATGACGGGAAACCCATTGCCATTATGTCATCGATGTCGCGTATCGCTCCGTCGATGACGACACCGCGAACACCCATGATCCTTGCCGATTCGGAAGCAAGTTCACCCCAAACAGCTACGTCGCCACCGCCCACATCGATAACGATGATGTCGCCGTCCTTCGCTTTATCGATCGCCTCAACGGACTTCGCCCAGTCGCCGTTAGCCGTCTGCACTGTAAGCGCACGGCCGACCATCTTCTGTCCGGCGTTCAAATGAGGAACGAGTCCTTTAATGATGCCTTGTTTATGATAAGCATCTGAAATATTCGGAGTGGACACACGCGAGAACGCTTCGAAGAGATCGGCTTCGCCGTATTTCTTGGCCAGGTCGCTGTTTATCTTCGAACCGGCCATCGCTTTCTTCATGTTCTTCGCGGCTTCCGTGATATTCGTTGTCTTAATGATGCCGCCGCCGACTATTATCACGGAAGCGCCGGCTTCCGTATAGCCGCCGACAGTCTCGGCGGTAATTCCCCCGGCAACCGCGACGGGTATCGAAACGGATGATACCACATTCTTGAGAACATCTATCGGTGCGTCCTTTCCGCGCATCTGCTGATCTATGCCCATATGCAGGCATATGTAAGAAACACCGAACTTCTCAACCGCTTTCGATCTTTCGACGGCGTCGGAAACGTTCAGCATATCGACCATCACTTCCGCGCCGTACTTCCTCGCGGCCATTACCGCTTCCGATATCGTGGAATCGTCGGCCAACCCCATTACCGTTATAACATCAGCGCCGGCTTTCGCGGCGATCTCAACTTCAAATGAACCGACATCCATCGTCTTCGTATCGGCAATGATCTTCTTCCCCGGGAATTCTTTACGCAGTATACGTATCGCTTCGGCGCCTTCGCTCTTTATCAGGGGAGTACCAACTTCTATCCAATCGGCTCCGCCGTCAACGGATTCGTGAGCAATTTCAACAGCACGTTTGATGTGCATCAGATCGAGCGCGATCTGCAGGACAGGTTCCATACGCCTTCATAACGGTACGAATCTAAAATCTTTGTTGGAATTTTTAACACGAAGCCACTCAGCTCGCCCGTCTATCATCACGATCAGCTCAACAACGATCATCATCGTGGCATTCGCGAATCGATGCGCAATGTAATAACGGTTGTGCCGAGTTCGTTGTTTTCCTGAGTTAAAGGTTTAACCTTTGTGCATGATGCAGATATGATACGATGCTCGGCAGGAAGAAAAAAAAGGAAGAGGTCAACGCAAAAACGAGGGTGCTGTTCATCGACGAGATGAACGATCTTCAATCGCAGATAGCCGAGTACTTCCTGACGAAGTTCTACGGTGATGCGTACGAAGTACGCTCCGCGGGAACGAAGAAGGATTGCGTTGATTGCGAATTATTGTCAATAATGTATCAGAGCGGCCACGATATAAGGCGTACCGCGGTTTCAAAGGATCTTAACGCAAGGAATATGATAGATTACGATTACATAGTGTTCCTGCAGAAGATAACGTACGATGATATACACGACCGTCTGACGTTCCCCGGAAAACATATACTGAAGGATTTCGGCGGAAGGGAGAGTTTCAAAGCCACCGACGATCTGGAACTTGCGAATTGTTACATAGCGCTGATGGAAGAGATCGGAGCATGGGTGAAAGAAACGTTCTCATCACCCGAGAATTTGGATAAATTGGTCATCTGATGATACGGATACTTGTTCACGACAAATGTCAATGCGACCCTAAGAAGTGCACAGCGAAACGTATGCTTAAATTCGGCATCGCAAAGGACGTGGCGGTATCAAAGATACCGAAAGGTTCCGTTATATTATCGCCGTTCGCGGAACAGGCGCTTTCGCCCGCGGATCGCACGTATGCGGCGAAAGGACTCGTCGTAATGGATCTGACGTGGACGAACATCGACGAGTTCCCGAGACCGAAAGGGATGAATGAACGTGCGCTCCCGTATCTGATAGCATCCAACCCGGTCAATTGGGGGAGACCTATGGAACTGAACAGCGCGGAAGCGGTCGTCGCTTCACTCATGATACTGAACGAGAAGGAACAAGCACTTGAGATAGCGGAACGATTCAACTGGGGCGAGGAGTTCATGCGTCTGAATGGTGAAATGCTCGAGGATTATTCGAATGCCGTTGACAGTTCCGACATCATTCGGATACAGAATGAGTATCTGGAAGCCGTTGCAAAGAAGTGAATCTTTTTATTTGACGCACACTTAACGCGACCACGATGCTCGGAGATATAATCCATGTTGTATGGCTGGTGTTCGGTAACGACCGTCTTACAACGAAGGAGATCGAGGAACGTTTGGAATCCATGTTCAACTACCGTTGTCCGGACGATTTCGCTAAAACGCTGACAAAACTGAAGCAGGCGGGGTTCGTTAAAGGAGAGGTTTCCGTGGAACACGGAGGATGGGTCTGGTGGGTGGACGACGAATGCAGGAAGTCCGACCTTTCCAAGATAATGTGACCCGTTCAATTCATATATTTTCCGTGCGTGTCCCAGAGGGGGTAAAATGAACTTCAAGGACGAGGAGGTGCTTGCAGGCTGGGAAGATATCCTGGCAAATAAGGAATATCGGCTCAAGATAGCTGAGACAGCCGACGGCTATCCCGACAAGCGAAGCATCTACGTTTCTTACAAGGACATGGACGAATATAATTCGGATCTTGCGATGTTCATCATAGATCATCCGGACAAGTGTTTGGCATTAGGACGCAAAGCTATCAAGAACCTCATGCCGCCGTCATGGGATCAGCAGGGCACCGTTAACTTAAGGATCATAGGTCTTCCCGCCGACGCACGCGTCGAGATCAGGAATCTCAGATCGAAACATCTCGGGAAGCTGGTAGCGATCACCGGTCTCGTAAGGAAAGCGACGCAAGTAAGACCTAAAATGACGAAAGCACTTTTCAAGTGTACGAAGTGCGACGCGGAACAGTGGGTCGATCAGTTCGGGATGCTGATACGCGAACCTACGATGTGCACAAGCGTCGACGGAAGCTGCAGCAGAACGAACGCGCAATTCATACTCGTCGACGGAAGGTCTCATTACATAGACACTCAGAAGGTGGAGATACAGGAGAGCCCGGAAGGGCTGAGAGGCGGTGCACAGCCGGAACGTCTGGCCGGTTTCCTGGAGGACGATATCGCGGGTACGTCATCACCCGGGAACCGCGTCATACTGAACGGGATAATACGGGCGGTGCAGAAGACCGAACGCGACCGTTCATCGGTGTTCGAGACGTTCATGGAAGTTCATTCCATGGAGTTCGAGCAGCACGAGTACGATGAGATAATCATAACCGACGAGGACGAAGAAAAGATATTGGAGATGTCGAAGGACGAGAAGTTATTCGATAACCTCATAGGATCGGTATCTCCGACAATATACGGTCTGGAGACGGAAAAGGAAGCAATAGCGTTACAATTATTCGGCGGAACGAACAAGGTGATGGACGACGGAACGGTGATACGAGGGGACATACACATACTTCTCATCGGCGACCCGGGAGTTGCGAAGAGTCAGTTATTGAGGTACATGAGCACCTTGGCCCCGCGCGGCATATACGCATCCGGTAAGTCCGCGTCGGCCGCAGGTCTCTGCGTCCATGGTAATACGATCATAACCACGGCATCCGGTGATGTAACGATAAAGGAATTCGTTGAGTCAAGGATGAACGCGCCGGAAGAGTACAAGGAAGGGATATGGAGGCAACCGGTCAACGGAGAGAGTATACTCGCAGTTACGGAGAACGGTTTCCCGAAGATGCTTCCGGTATCGTACATATGGAAAATAAGGACCCCTCCGCTTCTTGTGGAACTTACAGCCGAAGGAGGCGAACGGATCCTGATCACACAGGAGACGAAAGTGCTTGCGAAGAAGGACATAATGTTCGAATGGGTCCCGTCCGGAGAGATAAACGCAGGCGACCAGATCCTTATGACGAAACCCGGGAATAAGGTGAACATGCGTTCCGCCGTTGTAAAAGAGGTGAACAGGATCGAAAGCGATCCCGATCACGTATATGACCTTACAGTGGAGCAGGCGCACTCGTTCTTCGGGAACGGATTTGCGGTGCACAACACCGCTGCCGCCGTGAAAGATGATTTCGGCGATGGGAGATGGACCCTCGAAGCAGGTGCGTTGGTATTAGCGGATAAAGGATTGGCGTGCATCGACGAACTGGACAAGATGTCCGAGCAGGATACGTCATCGCTGCACGAAGCAATGGAATCTCAGAAGATATCCGTAGCGAAAGCCGGCATCACGGCAACGCTGCAATGCAGATGCTCCTTGTTAGCCGCCGCCAACCCGAAGCGCGGAAGGTTCGACGACGGCGATATAGGCGTTCAGATAAACCTGCCGCCCACGCTGATGTCGCGTTTCGACATGATATTCACGATAAAGGATAAACCGGAAAAGAACACCGATCGGAGGATAACGGAGCACATACTCAACGTGCACCGCCGCGGTCAGGTGAAGAAGAGCGGTTCCTTCGACGTACAAAGCAGTAAGATCAAGGATGAGACGGAAACGATAAAGCCGGTCTACGAACCCGACATCATCAGAAAATATGTCGCATATTCGAAACGTATAGTACCGGTGATGTCCGACGATGCATACGAGAAGATACGTGATAATTATCTGCAGATAAGGAACACCGGAGGCGGAAGCAGCCGCTCCGTGCCTATAACGGCAAGACAGCTGGAGGCTTACATACGATTATCGGAAGCGTCGGCGAGAGCAAGACTCAGTACCGTGGTGACGAAGGAGGATGCCGAGCGCGCGATAAGGATAATCCACTATTACTTGGACAAGGTGCTCGGCGGTGAGAAAGACGGTAAAACGATATGGGATGTTGACAAGATCGCGACGGGCATGCCGGCTAACGTAAGGGATGAGATGAGTATCATAAAGGATGCAATAAACGAATATGTTGACAGAGAAAAGAAACCGATGCCCAAGACGGAACTGTTCACCATATTGGCAGGCCAGATAAATGAAACGGAGATCTCAAGGGCGCTCGACAAACTGGTAGACAACGGAGAACTCTACATGCCGACCGTCGGGGTCTACAAGGTCGCATAAAACAGAAGGGTGAACGATGATATCGATAAAGATACATGTGAGAGGCGATGAGAGATTATTGGCGGCGTGCGATGAAGAACTTCTCGGTATGACGTTCCGCGAAGGCGAGATGCATCTCCGCGTATCGGAAGCGTTCTACAAGGGGGAAACGATAACGGAAGAGATACTCCGCGAGCGCATGAGAAGCGTTACGATAATGAATCTCGTCGGTGAACGCGCGGTATCCGTTGCCATCGATTCCGGGCACGTTTCTCACGAATCGTTGATCATCATCGACGGAGTGAAGCACGCGCAAGCCGTGATATTATGATGTTCTGCGTCAAATGCGGTAAAGAAGAGATAACATTCGACGGTCTGTGCATAGATTGTTTCCTCGACGGTAAACAATTGGCATCGTTGCCGCAATACATCGATCTCGAAAGATGCGCCAGCTGCGAAGAATTCCACGTGGGCCACCGGTGGCTGATACGCGAGATCACAGAAGCGGCGAAGGACGCCGTTGAGAACAAGCTCGCGGTGATACCCGGAATGAGAGTGATGAGCATCGGGATGCTTGTTACAGAACAGGATGAGAAGAACTTCCTCGTGAACGCCGATGTGGAAGGAGAATTGCTGGGGAACATTGTCACGGCGCTGTGCGAGACCACCGTTCGGATAAAGAACAACGTATGTCAACGATGTTCCAGACAACTTGGCAATTATTATGAAGCGACCCTTCAGATACGCAGCGGAACGAAGGATCTCGACCAGCATATACGAGACGAGACGGTGCGTTACGTAAGAGATCGAATAGAGAGCATGGGTTCCGTGAACCGTCAGATATTCCTGACAAAGGTGGAGGAAGTACCCGGCGGGGTCGATATGCTTCTCTCATCGATATCGTTGGGAAAATCGCTGGCGAAAGAGCTTGCCGATATGTACGGTGCGGAAACGAAAGAAGCTGCGAAACTGATCGGAAAGACCAACGACGGTAACGATATGTACAGGCTTACGTACCTGGTGAGGATGCCCGAGTATCATCTCGGCGATGTTGTTATGCATAACGGAATGCCGTACAAACTGTCAGGCGTGAGCAAAGGCAACGGAAAGCTCATCGGTCTGAATGATTTCCGAGAAACGTCGATACGGAGTTCGGATATGCATTCATTGAAAGTGCATACGAAGAAAGACGATCTTAAGAAAGCGACCGTGGTCAGCATATCCAAAGGAGAGATACAGATACTGCATCCTTCGAATTATTCCACAATAGACGTGAAGGTGCCTTCCGGCGCGGTCATCGGCGAGACCGTTGACGTTGCCGATGTCGACGACGTGATATTCTACGTACCATGACGCAGATCCCGTGAACGATATTCACGATATCCGACCGCATTGTTTTTCTTTTACATCGCAATGCCCTTGTGATGATAAGGATCCCGGGATCGATCGACGACATGGTCGCAGGTCTGCTGAAAGCAGCTAATACGAAACTGCCGGACGACATAGGATGGGCGCTGGAGGCCGCGGCCGGCTGGGAGACCGACGATACGGCACGTTCTCAGCTCGGCGGAATAATGGAGAACATCAAGAAAGCGAAGTTCCTCGCAAGGCCGATGTGCCAAGACACGGGAGTACCGGTGTTCTACGTGTCCGGGAAGATGATCGCGGGGATAGAGGAAGGCATCAGAGAAGGTATCAAGAAAGCGAACACGTCAGTACCGCTGAGGCCGAACACCGTCCATCCTATAACACGTAAGAACAGCGGCGACAACCTCGGAAAGGGGATGCCGATCATACACTACAGACCGACGGACGACGAATACACGGAAATAACGGTGCTGATAAAGGGAGCGGGTTCTGAGAATATGACGAAACTTGCGATGCTGAACCCCGCCGACGGGATCGAAGGGATAAAGGCGTTCGTCATATCAACCGTATTGGAAGCCGGGGGAAGACCATGCCCTCCGACCGTTGTGGGCATAGGTATCGGAGGAACATCCGACCGTTGCGTGGAAATGGCGAAGGAAGCGCTGCTCATCCCGTTAGATAGAACGAATGAGGATGCCGCGGAACGTGAATTGGAAGAGGAACTGTTCACGATACTGAACTCGGGCGGCCCCGGACCGATGGGCCTGGGAGGCGACAGTACCGTTCTCGGCGTCCGCATCGTAACGGGATATTGCCACACCGCAAGCCTTCCCGTTGCCGTTAACCTGAACTGCTGGGCCGCCCGCAAAGCATCCGTGAGGATAATGAGCGACGGTACGTACGAGTACGGGAAGTGATAATATGATGATCACATCGCCGATGGACGAGAACACCGTGAGGAATTTGAAACTGGGAGAAACGGTGTATCTGCGCGGGTTGATAATAACGGGAAGGGATGAGATGCACATGCGTGCGTTGTCTTCGAAAGAAGTTCCTCCGGAACTCTACGGTGCAACACTCTTTCACTGCGGTCCGATAATGGCGGAAAAGAACGGAAAAATGGATGTTATCGCAGCGGGCCCGACAACAAGCGCACGAATGAACTCCATGGAGGCGGAGATGATCCGCAGATTCGGCATACGCGCGATCATCGGAAAAGGCGGGATGTCGGATGATGTTCTCGGTGCGATGAAAGAGATCGGGTGCGTATACCTGGCGGCGATCGGAGGCGCCGCCGTCTCATTGGCGGAAGGATTGAATGAGACGGTCGGCGTAAAATGGGAGGATCTCGGAATGGCGGAAGCGATGTGGAAGTTCAAAGCGGAACGTTTCGGTCCGCTGATCGTCGCAATGGATGCGAACGGCAACAGCATTTACGAGAACGTTGAAAACAAAGTGAAGGAGTTCGTCAAAGGTCTTCAGTCCTGATCCTTCTTCCGGTCGGATTTTATCTTCGACGTTTCCGGGTGCTTGCTTATGTTTATTCTGTAAAGTATGGCGAATATCAGTAAGATCAAACCCAATATCCCGCCGATCAGCATCATCGAATGTGTAAGGTCGAAGCCGAACAGGTATGTCGTCCCCTCTTTTGCGACAAGATTGAAATCAACACCGTCGATAACTTCCATCCCCAGGTCGATGTCGATGCTGGGCGCCTCGTAATAAGCGTTGTTTATTGAGACGGTGTATTCGCCTGTGCGGCAATCCACACTGTATGTTCCGTAGTTATTGGTGGTCGTTCTCTTCACAAGGTCGCCGGTGTTCCTGTCGTGGATGTATACGTAAACGCCGCTTACCGGGGAACCGTCACGCGTCACCTTTCCGTTTATCGTTCCGGACACTTCCACCAGCGCGACGATAAGATCGTTCACATCCCCCGAGGAGGTGTCTATCTGAAGGACCCCCGGGTTCAGAACGGCATATCCCAAGGTCACCGGCGGCGGGACGCTGAGTGTAACGATACCGCCGGGCGGGATATTTGCGGCAAGTAAAGTGAATGTGAACGTTCCGTCAGCATCGGTGACGGCGATCACCGAACTGTCTATGTTTATCCTCACTCCGCCGAGACCCGTGAACTCATCGGAACCGACCACGAAACCTGTCACCAGCCGTCCGGTGACGGTGACGTCGCCGGGGGCGGCCGAAACGTTCCCGTTATCGGTAAGCGGCACCGCAGCTATCGTTACCAATACGAATAACGCGACTGCAAAGTGAACGTAACGCGCCACGGCTATCCATCACGCGCCCCGTTTAATTACTTTTTGCAGTTCGAAGTACGATCAGATGCGGTCAAGCCATTTCTCGTACTTGGGGTCCTTCCCGCGTACCACATCGGCGTACTTCGACGCAAGTTCCTTTGCAACCTTGCCGGGTTTCCCCTCGCCTATCAGACGGTCGTCTATCTTCGCGACGGACGTGACCTCCGCCGCCGTACCGGTCATGAAGACCTCGTCGGCGGTGTACATGTCTATCTTTGAAACTTCTGATTCCACGACATCGTATCCCAGGTCCGCAGCGATCTCCATTATGGAATTCCTCGTTATACCTTCCAGTATGCTGTCCGATGTCTTCGGCGTGTAGATCTTCCCGCGTTTGTATATGAATATGTTCTCTCCGCTGCATTCGGCGACGTTGCCCTGTGCGTTAAGCATGACCGCTTCATCGGCGCCGCGCTTCTTCGCATCCATTTTAGCTAAACACGAAGTAACGTATATGCCGTTGACCTTCGATCCTGCGGGAGCCGCGAGATTCCACGGTCTGAACCATGATGACGTAAGCAATGATGCACCCTTCTCCTGAGCGTCCTTGCCGAGGTATGAACCAAGGTATACGGAAGTTATGGTGAACATCAGAGGAACGCCTATCGGGTTGAGGCCGACCGCTTCTCCGCAGAGGAACGCGCACGGTTTAACGTAATCCACCTTTCCGTTGATGCGGACCGTTTCTTTTATGGCGTTGCGCACTTCTTCCGCCGTATACGGCAACTCGAATCCCATGACCTTGCATCCGTCCAGAAGTCTTTTGACGTGTTCCTTCAGCCTGAATACGGCGAGCCCTTTCGCTGTTTCATAGACACGTATGCCTTCGAATACGCCGGTACCGTAGTTCAGTGCGTGCGCAAGAACGTGCACTTTGGCGTTATTCCAGTCGACAAACTCTCCGTTCATCCATATCTTCTCGGTTTTTTCCATTTCCACAACCTCACAGAGCGTTAAGCGCCTTCACATATCTTTTAGGCTTGGTGCGCTCTATTATCTCCTCTACCTGTGCATGGCCGCCTATCAGCCCGACGTGTCCGTCAGTTGTTGATATAAGAGCGTACGCCGACTGTCCCTCTTCGGGGATGAGGCAGACGTCGCTCACATCCTGCAGTCTTTCCAGCCTTGCCATGGCGGTCTCAGCGGAATCCTTTCCGACCACGGAAAGCACGATCCTCGCTTTACCGGGGACCTCGCACTTTCCGACGACGATCGTTTCAACGTTTATCTTGTTGCGTGTGAACTCACCCATCACGCGCTGCATCACGCCGAACTCATCCTTGACCATCATTGATACTACGTGCATGACCGCCACCAAGCGTTCATATTACCATGTAGAATATATTAATTGTTATCAAAAGAGCATCCGCTTTGTATCTGGCAGCTCGTTAGACATGCTGTTCACGCGCGTTGCGCGCAACCACAGAATCACATCGTTCGGTGGTTTTATATCCTATCATTATTTTAGCGATTCATGCAAAAGGTTCTAATTTTGATGGGCAGCAAGAACGACCTTCCGGTGGCAGAAAAGGGGATATCCATTCTGAAGTCATTCGGCATAGGTTACGAGATATTCGTGGCATCGGCCCACAGGACACCCAAGAGGGTCGAAGAGCTCGTTACAAAGAGCGACGCAGATGTTTTCATAGCCATAGCGGGCGTTTCCGCGGCGTTGCCGGGAGTGGTCGCATCGCTTACAACGAAACCCGTCATCGGCGTACCCGTGAGCGGCGCCGTGAACTTGGACGCTATATTGTCCGTCATACAGATGCCTCCGGGAATACCCGTGGCGGCCGTAGGCCTTGACAGAGGGGACAACGCAGCTTTGCTTGCGATAGAGATGATGAGCTTAGCTAACGCCGATCTGAGCAAGAAGATGGCCGATTACCGCAAGGACATGGAAAAGAAGATAATAGCAGATTCGGAGTCACTGAAGAGCAATGTTTGATGCAAAAGCATTCGTCGACGAACAGATCTTGAAGATCAAGGAACAAGTTAAAGGAAAAGCGATCATCGCATGCTCCGGAGGAGTTGACAGCGTCGTGTGCGCCGTTCTGGCTAACAAAGCAGTAGGAGACAAATTGCTTGCTGTGTACGTTGACACGGGATTAATGAGAAAAGGCGAAACGGAACAAGTACGCGGGATGCTGCAGGACCTGAAGATAAACTTCAAGGTACTGGACGCGGCGGACGAGTTCTTCGCCGCCCTCAAAGGCGAGACGGACCCTGAGAAGAAGAGGAAGATAGTGGGCGAGAAGTTCATCAGATGCTTCGAGCGCGAAGCAAAAGGATACGGCGCCAAATATCTCGTTCAGGGGACGATAGCTCCGGATGTCATTGAATCCGGTTCCGACGGTAAAGGTGTCGTAAAATCGCATCACAACGTCGGCGGAATACCGAAGGACATGGATCTGGAACTCGTGGAACCCGTTATCGATCTGTACAAGGACGAAGTAAGGCAAGTTGCGCGTCTCCTCGGGATCAAAGTCTCAGAGCGCCAGCCATTCCCCGGTCCGGGGCT
>Ga0123353_10000907_pt1 | contig 36156 bp, 27 predicted proteins | sample TergutLab28metaG_3_FD_92763 | JGI IMG/M metagenome (GOLD analysis project Ga0123353, IMG submission 92763) | Labiotermes labralis P3 segment gut microbial communities from Petit-Saut dam, French Guiana - Lab288 P3 | ecosystem: Host-associated > Arthropoda: Insects > Digestive system > Gut ... | reverse complement strand
CTCCGGGACATCCTCAGGCTCCGGTGTTTCTATAACCGGCTGTTCTATGCGCTCATGCGGTGCTGCCGCAATGTTTGACCATGCATATATAAATGTAAATGCTGCGATAACGAGCAGCAGCAGAATAATTGATATTGGGTATTTCCAGAATCTTAACCGACTACGCACAAGAGTCTCCCTTAGTTTGTATATTGCCTATTATAACAAAAACCGGGAAAAAATGAAACATCTTAAGCAAATTAAATAAACTTTATCTTGCATTTTATTGGGTGCTAAAGTATAATTACAAGGCTGTGGCACTAAGCGTATCAATGTTTAGAGTTGTTAGGTAAGAAATTATATTATCCGGAGGTTTTGCTATGGGCGGCTATGAAATGATTATTATGATCGTGCTGATGGTAGGTATTTTCTACTTCTTCATGATTAGACCTGAGAGTAAGAAAAAGAAAAAACTTGCGGAAATGCGCAACTCTTTAACGGTCGGTGATACAATTACAACCATTGGCGGAATTTTCGGAAAGGTTGTTTCCGTCGCTGATGAGAAAATAACCTTTGAAACAGGCGAAGACAGAGTTCGCATACAAGTTGCGAAATGGGCAGTTTCAACCGTCGGCAAAGCTACTGAGGAACCGGCAAAGTAAAATAGGTTATCTTAATGGGTATAACTAAATTCCCCTGTTCATTCCGAGCGGGGGATTGTTTTACAAATGACAAATGACAAATGACAAATTGAAAGTTGAAAGTGGAAAGCTTAACAAGTTGAAAGTTGAAAGTGGAAAGTGGAAAGTGGAAAGTGGAAAGTAATAACGAAACAAGTGAAGAAATCGAAAAGTTAGAGATAGATGCGGAGCCGGGCGGCAAGCAAGATGGTTCTTCAAGGCTTCGCGGGTACAAAATTGTTTGTGCCAAGCTTGGCGTTGCCATGTGCGTGTACTTTCTTTTCAGGCTTCTTGGCGGGTGGATTGTTCTGCAGCTTAGAAGCCATTCAAGTGCGATGGGTGAAACTTTATTTAGCGTGCTTAGTTCTTCTATACTTATTATATTTGTTTATGTGATACCTCTTCTTGCTACAGCGTTGATTTTCAACAGTTTTTCAAACTATAAAGGCAAGTACCGTCAGTTATACGCAAGACCAAAAAGACTTGCTCGTGCGCTGGGAACTTTTCCGGGTACGTTCGGGCTTGGCCACGGTACTGCGCTTTTGACAATGCTTGTTATGTATCTGATAACGAGGAATTTAAGCGGATATGCTTATATCGAGGAACTCTTACGCCCGCCCGTTATGGAGTCTTCCACGAGTTTTGCTAGTATGTTTATGCTCATTTTTATGATGGTTATTATAGCACCGCTCTTTGAGGAGTTCTGGGTCAGAGGGATAATGTACGACGCGCTTCGACCGTACGGTGTAGGAATGGCTATTATTATCAGCTCGCTATTGTTTGGGTTTATGCATGGCAATATTTATATGCTTTTTTACACAACCGCATACGGTTTTGCATTCGGTTATATACGCTATGCCACGAACTCGCTTTTTGTTGTGACAATTCTACACACAATTGTTAATTCAATTGGTGCAGGAGCTTTAGTTATAACAACTCTTGCGCAAATCACAAACGAGGAAAACAGGGCTGTAAATACTATATCCTGGATTTTTTTGCTGGCTTTATTAGCACTTATTATTATTGGTGTAGTGGTATTTCTTTCAAAAATCCCGAAAATAAGAAAGTACAGATTTGAAAATACGTGGACAGAGGTCGGTCCGTGGAAGAAAGTTGCTTTGTTCTTTGTTTCGGTTCCTGTTATACTGATGATGGTTTTGGTTATAAACGAGCTTTCCCAAGGCCTGCCGGTAAGGCTAATATTTCGATAAAGGAGTAGGCGATGCTTAAAATATCAGGGCTTAAAAAAAGCTATAAAAATTTTCCCGTGCTAAAGGGTTTAAACATGAGTATTTCCAAAGGTGATATCTACGGGTTTTTAGGCACAAACGGCTGCGGAAAAACAACGACAATGAACATCATCTGCAATATCATTGCAAAGGATGGAGGCAGAATAGATTTTGAAAGTGACTCCGTAAAAATCGGATACCTTCCCGAATCGCCGGCGCTGTTTGGTTATATGAATGGTTTTGAATACCTGGATTATATCGGTGCTTGCTGTGATTATAAGGGGAATATTAAAGAGCGTACCTCCGAGGTTTTAGCGCTGACAGGCATGCAAGCCAATGCGCAAAGGTATATAAAGGGTTATTCACGAGGAATGGTTCAACGTATCGGGATAGCCGCAGCACTCTATGCCAACCCTGATTTGTTGATTCTTGACGAACCTACTTCTGCTCTTGACCCTGAGGGTAGAGCAGAGGTTATTGATATAGTCAGCAGTCTTGCTGCTTCAGGCTCAACCATTATTCTTTGTACGCATATTTTAAACGATGTTGAAAGAGTTGCAAATAGAGTCGGCATTCTCCGTAATGGGGTTTTGGCTGTGGAAGGCTCATTGACGGATGTCAGGATGATGTTCGACATAGGAACTGCCGTAACAGTCAGGACACAAAATGCGGCTGCCGCAACCGGGGTGCTGCAAGGGCTTGATATTGTTGGACGCGTCGATGCGGAATACTACGGCGATGTTACGGCTGTTGCAAAGAATGGGGTGAGTGAAGCGGAGCTGTTCTACAAAACGGTAAATGCATTGGCAAGCAACCAAATCGTCCCCGAGGGTGTTTGGTTTAAGAGATTTTCTTTAGAGCAGGTTTATCTCGGTATAAACAGCGGTCAGCTTTTACCCTTTTAGGGGTTAGGATTAAGCTTCGCTGATACGCTTTATTTAATACCGTGCACGGGAATATTGAACTCTTGTATGAGGATTTAGATGATGTGGGAGTGCTGAACTCTTTAATGAGAGGTTAGGTGGTGTTTATGAGTATTCAAACCAAAGCAGGTTTTAAGAAGGAGTTTTTTGCGTTTTTCAGGACGCACACGCTTATTATTGTTGCGTGCGCAATTATCGGTTTATCTCTTTTCAGTCCTCTTTTAGTTGCCGGACTGGGAAGTATGATGGACTCTATGAGTGATGTTTATGACGAGATGGGTGTGGATATCTCCGGTATGACTGAGCTTCTTGCATCTTCTGCAGCAGTAGGGATGGCACTCTCTATAGAAGCTGTTGTCGGGACGAGCTTGATTGTTGTGCTTCTTCTTTTAAATAGAGCAGCTGGTGGTGAGCAAAAGAAGCGGTCGGTTATAATTCCGAAAAGCGCGGGGTTGCGCAGCTTCGCTTATATATTCCCTAAATTCGTAATTTATCCGCTGTCTGTTTTCATTTTTGCCTTTTTAGCAATCCTTGCTGCGTGGCCTCTTTCAGTCATGCTCTTTGAGATTAACGATGTAACAGCAGGAGGCGTATTGCTTGCAGGAGTTCTTTCGGGAGTCAGCATGATGTTTTATGTGTGTTGCCATCTTGCTTTGGGGACTGCAACCGGCAAGGCGGGGATGAGTGCTGCGATATTAATATCCGTTTCGATAATACTGCCTATGGTCTTTGCATCCGTCGGGTTGGAATACATGTTTAATCCCTTTGCATTGGGCGCGTTGGCATCTATAGCTGCACAGTCAGGTGTGACTTCCGGTTCGTTTTTGGCTGACAACTTAATTTCTATTGCTTTTGCATCAGGAATAATGCTTGTTACCTATCTGGTCGCTCTTTTTGCGCAAAACGCAAGGAAGATAGACAATACAGGGGACGAAATTGAACTGTGAGAGTAGCTGATAAGAGGGTATCCGAAAAAGAACAATGATTTCAGTCCGCACACAAGTTTTGACCGACAATGCAAAATTACTCTAAAGTGCTAGTGCGTTGGCTGGAATCCTTGTTTTTTCGGATACCCTCTTATCGGCTGCTCTTTACTGACACTCTATTTTGTATTTGACAATGAAATCAATTCTGATAGAATGGGCACATGGAAGAGAAGAAGAAACGTATTGATATTATTGATGCACTTCGCGGATTCTCAGTTACCTTGATGGTTATACATCACGCATTATATGATTTTGCAGTCTTCCTCGGAGCTCCCTGGTGGATATACAGCAATCCTGTATTTAATGTACTGCAAGCTATATTTATTGGCGTTTTTATTGGTGTTTCCGGCGTGTCATCGCGATTCTCACGGGGTAATGTTGAGCGTGGAGCAATCGTCATTGTCATCGCCGTGATAATCACATATATCACTGTTCGTATGGAGATGCCCATCTATTTCGGGATTTTGCATCTTCTTGGTTTCCTGATGATTTTTTACGGGCTGACCCAAAAGCTATGGGATAAAATTCCAAGAAAAGCCGCTCCGTTTATTTATATTACTCTCGTTATAGCAAGTGTTCTTGCGAGGACTTATCTGTCACCGGAGTCTGATAATCTTGTTATTCGTGATTTGCTGTCAGTCCTTGGCTGGCGTCAGCGCGGTTTCGTAAGCTTCGATTATCAAGTTATCCTGCCTTGGATTTTTGTATTTTTGTTCGGCACATGGGCAGGCGGATATATCCGAGAGGGTAAGTTCCCCTTATGGTTTTATGAAATGAAAGTCCCGTTTTTCCCGTTGGTCGGAAGGCATGCATTAATCATCTATGTTCTGCATCAGCCGTTACTATACGCATTGGTAATGGGCATTGCATATTTAATCTAAGCAAAATTCTTCAAGCAGATTATTGTAGCGGTCAACTTCTTTTTCGAGTACCGGGTATACGGGATTATAAAAGCAATGATCCAAAACATCCGCATCCTTAAGGGCTTCTTCGTAAGGACCGTGGATTTTTCTTTTTTTGTTGTGTTTCGATATGGCTTCCGTTATGATTTTTATTTCTTCATCATTATATAGCTTTGTAGCTTTGAGCATGCTTTCGGCAATAACCGCACCTTTTACAGCGTGGTCTTGTGTTGTTCCTGCCGTTATTTGGTAAATGTCGTGAAGCATCCCGCATGCTGCAGCTATTTCCGGATCCAAACCACGCTTTGAAGCTATAAGCACACAAAACTTTGAAACCCCGTAAAGATGGTTGATAAAATAGCGACTGTATTCAGCTTGTTTCTTAAAAATCAACCTGTCAATGTCATTTCGCAATACTTCAAGCCGATTTGTCATAACTTATCCTCTTCTTTCCATAAAAAGTAATCGGTCAGGTGGTATTACTCGGGAACTTGTGTGCCTTACTGCAGTTAATAGTTCACTTTCACTACACTCTCCCCTGCAGCCTTTTTTATCCTGTTTGCGACTGTAAATCCTAAACCTTCTTCCTCCGGAACTTGTGCATATATTGATTTGATGTCCATGTCATCAAATTTGCGAAGAGCGTCAAATAAGCGTACGGCTTGCGCTTTGTAATCATCGCTCTTGCCGAAGGTTATGATATTTGGATGTGGAAGCGCATAATCGTCAAACATTAGTGCTACGGTCTTGTTGTCTTTGCCGTCCGAGTTATACATATGGTCGGATATGTACTTCGCTGTTTTGTCAGGTGCGCCGATAACTGCCGTTATTGGTGCTTTTGGTGCATAATGGCGGTATTTCATACCCGGAGACATGGGTTTTGATATATCATTTATTGAAGAAGCAGTGTCGATTTCCATATCACCGAGAATACTCTTTATATCACTGTATGTCACACCGCCCGGACGCAATATCCGTGGAGTTTTTCCCGATATATCAAGAACCGTCGATTCTACACCGACTCTGCAATCACCGCCGTCGAGTATGTATGGGATTTTCCCGTTTAAGTCGCTCTTAACGTGTATCGCTTTGGTAGGGCTTGGTTTTCCCGACGGGTTGGCAGAAGGTGCTGCTACAGGAAAACCAAATTCTCGAATCAAAGCAAGCGCTGCGGGGTGTTCGGGCATACGGACTGCAATAGTGTCAAGTCCTGCGGTTACATTTTTCGGGATAATTGAGGTTTTTTTCATTACCAGTGTCAGTGCTCCGGGCCAAAAGGCTTTAACAAGTGTCCAAAATACTTCAGGAACTGAAACAACCAATGAATCAACCTCGTCAGGGGTTGCAACATGCACAATCAAAGGGTTATCTTCCTGACGCCCTTTGGTAGTGAATATCTGTGAAACGGCACTTTCGTCCAAAGCGTTTGCACCAAGTCCATAGACCGTTTCTGTAGGAAACGCAACCAAACCACCGCATTTTAGAACATCAGCACAGAGCTGTATGTTCTTAAATTTGTTTGCGTCAAGAATAATTGTTTCAACACTAGCGCTCATATGTTAAATAAATGCAAACAGAGCACCTATTGCACCAACCAGGAAAATCAGGAAAATTAAACCGATAAACGTGATAATCAATCCGGCAATTGCCAGGCCTCTAGGTGCGCGAAAAATCCCGATAAGAGAAAAGATAAGACCCAATACCCACAGAATCCAGCCTAACACGGGTATCCAGCCCAGTAATAATCCCAGCAGAGCTAAGACAAAACCTGCAATGCCGAGTCCGTTTTGTTTCTTTTCGTGAATATGTACGATAACCGGCGGCTGATTAAAATTGTCTGACACGATAAACACCCCTTAATTTTTAATGTAAAGTAACATGGAAGAATCTAATGATAATTATAGAGCAAAAAAAAGGAAAAGCAACACTATTACTGTATAATTCTCACTTTCTATTCTGTTGTATAAAAAACATTTAATGTATTGCGATTATATCGAAATAACCATATAATATCCACAGATTAAAGAAGCCGCTAAGGACAGACAAAAGGGAGACCTTGCTGTGAATGCTGACATTACCAAACTAAAGCAGATAATAAACTCCTCTGACAACATTGTCTTTTTTGGCGGAGCGGGTGTATCTACTGAGAGTGGCATACCCGACTTTCGCAGTGCTGACGGGCTTTACAGCAAATCATACGCATACCCGCCCGAGACAATCCTTTCGTACAGTTTTTTTAAGTCCCATACAGAGGAGTTTTATCGTTTCTACAGGGAAAAAATGCTCTATCCCGGCGCAAAACCGAATAATGCGCATAAAGCTCTCGCGGCACTTGAAAAGCAAGGGAAACTAAAGGCAGTCATTACGCAAAACGTAGATGGCTTACACGAAGAAGCCGGGAGCAAAAACATAATAGAGCTGCACGGCTCGGCTCTTAGAAACTTATGCATGAAATGTAAAGACTGCTACCCGGTTGAGATAATTCTAAAATCAAAAAAAGTACCCCTTTGCAAGTGCGGTGGCGTAATAAAACCCGATGTGGTATTATACGAGGAAGGGCTTGACCCGGCTGTAATGTCAAAAGCAACCAAAGCTATCTATGAAGCAGAGGTCTTAATTGTAGGAGGCACTTCATTAAATGTATATCCCGCAGCAGGAATGATTAACTACTATCGCGGCGGCAACCTCATATTAATAAACAAGTCAGAAACCTCATACGACAAATGCGCGGACTTAATTATTAGAGAAAGCATAGGGCAAACGTTAAGTGAAGCAATAAAAGGAGAAGAAACATGATTTACAGAGAGTTTAAAAACCTCAAGCTATCAACGCTGGGCTACGGTGGAATGCGTCTGCCGACAAATAAAAAAGACGGGAAAATCGACAGAAAAAAAGCCGCGGAGCTAATTGATTATGCGTATAGTAACGGCGTAAACTTTTTTGATACTGCATTTTTCTATCATGGAGGCGAATCTGAGGTAGTCCTTTGCGAAGAGTTAAAGAAATACCCGCGTGATACATGGTTTCTTGCGGATAAATTCCCGGGCAACTTCATAAGCATGGAAGACGGGAAAATGCTCTTTGATGCCGAGTGGGCCGGTATGGAAAAAATGACTTTTAACAACCCTGCCGAGGTTTTTGAGTATCAATTGAATAATTGCGGAGTTGAGTATTTTGACTTCTATATGTTACATAATATCGCCGAGAGCACGTATGATATTTATACCGATGATAAAGTAGGAATAATAAAATATCTATGCGAAGAAAAGAAAGCAGGACGGATAAAGCATCTGGGCTTTTCAACGCACGGGCGCTATGAAACAATAGAAAAGATATTGGACCGCTACGATTGCTTTGAATTTGCGCTGATGCAGCTTAATTATCTTGACTGGTCCTTGCAGGAAGCTGACAAAAAGTATGATGTGTTCACAAAACGTAACATTCCTGTTTTCGTAATGGAACCCGTAAGAGGAGGCTTGCTTGCCGCACCGGGAGAAGAAGCGGAAAGAGTGCAAAAAGCCGTAGAGCCTGAAAAAACTCCGGCTTCCTGGGCTTTTAGATTCCTCCAGTCACTACCAAATGTTTATATCACGGTAAGTGGTATGAGTACGATGGAGCAGCTTAAAGAAAACGTAGAGCTGTTCGGTAAACATGACCCGCTTGACGATTCCGAAAAAGCTCTTCTGCAACAAATTGTAGACGGTATGGCAACCTTTGTACCATGCACCGCATGCCGCTATTGCATAGGCGTATGCCCGCAAAAACTAGATATACCAATGCTGATAGCAACCTATAACGAAGCAAACCACGAAATGTCATGGTATGTGGAAGATGTTCTGGACTCATTGGAAGACAGTAAAAAACCGCAAGCATGCACAGGCTGCGGGGCATGTAACCCACTATGTCCTCAGAATATAGATATTGCAGATACAATGAAAAGTTTTTGCGGGCTACTGAACAAAAAGTAAAAGAAGAACTAAAAATTTTCGCAAGGGGTCATTATGACCTCTTGCAAGAAACCCTTGCAAACAGGGCACTCTCTCCAAGTGGTCAAAATGACCACTTGGGTGTAACATAAGAGAACTATCTTATTATATTCCGTGTTATTAATTTCTTTATATCAAGCCTTCAATATAGCAGCCTTTCGCCAGTGACCGCTCAAAACATAACATAACAAAAACATCATTGAGAGTAAAACAGGCATGGCAAAACGAATCAAGTTACCCGTAACAGCCCCTTGCGTTAAGTCATGCAAATGATTAGACTTGCTCCGTGACTCACCCATGATTTTTGTTCTTTCTGAAAGGCTTACAGACCACTAATGCGCAATATTTTTTTGCATGGAGTCGAGCCTTCTTTTATTACCGGCTATGATAGTAAACATCAACACGAGAAATCCAGCAATCAAAACAAACGGGTAACGGCGATCCATTTCCGACAACCATCCCGCTAAGTATCCGAACGGTATACTCAAACCAAGCACTATAACCATCATAAGCCCGTTGATGCGTGCCCGTTCTGACGGCTCAATGAGCAGTTGGGTAAGCGAATCGCTGCGCGGTACAACAAAACTATATGCAACTGCGTCAACCACGATAAAGGCAAAAAGTATCGGCAGTGAGCCTACGGGAGTCATTATTAAAAGAACAATACTCGCTATAAAAATGATAAGACCTATAAGCATCGGATTACGAAATCCGAACTTATCAAGCCTTGGTTGAAGAAGATAAAGGAAAAGGACAATGACAACCGAGCGGATAATCGGAAAATACGCAAGAAAATGCTCGGGAATCAACAGAGTACCGGTAACATAAAGACCAAAGAAGCTTCCCGAAACCATCCATGTAATGTTGAATATGGTCATCATAAGAAGAGAAAGAATCATTTTTGGCGAGGTAAAAATGCGCCTGTATATACCCCCGTAGCCGCTCATGATTTGCCAGATGGACATGTCCTTTGTTTCTTCCATCCGGGTTCTTCCGACTCTTGTTTCATCACCATATTTGTAGAGGATAATAAATTTGGTTGTCATAGATAAAAATGAGAAAAAGTAAAGAATACGCAGAGCCGGTACAACAGTCATTTGGTTAACCATGATTGCCGCAAGCGGAGCGAAAATTACTGCTGATTGCCCGATTATATGCAGCAATGAAAAGATTTTGACAAGCGCTTTTTCTTCGGCATCCTCAACTAATAAGCACATCCAGGAGGTGTGGGGAATCTGCATTAAACCGTTAAATGCCGCTCCAACCACAAACCACCAGAAATTCTGTGAAAAAGCCCAAAGCAAACACGGAATTGACCATGATGCTGTGTCGAAAATAAATGTCGTAAGCTTACGCCCCAGCTTGTCCGTAATTGCACCGCTGAAGACCGCTGTAATAGTTCTTACCAACATAAAAATCGAAGCAATTAAACCGATTTGCTGATCGGAAAGCATTAAAGCCGCCATATAAACGGAAACAAACGGCGCAAAAAGGTTAAACGGGATAATCCATAACGGCTCGGTGTACAGAGCAATTCTGGGATTTCCTCTGACGTTGACTAGTGTTTGAACTAACGGGTGATTAATGCCTTTAATCCATCGAATCATTACTGAAACTCCATGTAAAATAATTGCGTGACACAAGGCGAAATAATATCATATAAGAGCGATTTTGTCAAAGAGGAAAAGCTGTGATATTATATATGTGTCATTCTGCGCGTCAGTCGCAGAATCCAAGTCGTAATTATGTAATATGTCCGGGAGAACGGCTACAAATAGCAATAGATTCTGCGACTGACGCGCAGAATGACGGGGTTAGGAATACCCCACTGTACAGTAATACTTACATCAGGGGGAGACATGTATGGAAAAGGCGAAAGGGTTCATATTAGATAAAGAAATCGGTTACTTTCAGAACCGAGGCGTGGATGTGATGGCTTTTGATGATTTTTACCGTGTCAGCCATCAATCGGGGGTGAGCATTATTATGCATGGAAACCGCGTTGCGTCCAACGGCGATTTGCGTTTTATGCCCAACGCCTCGCTAACGAGGCATTGGGATTGGGATCCTGAACCGAAGCGGGGCGAGCGGATGTTTGACGAAGCGGAGAATAGCATAATAACTGAGCTTGGATTTCAAAGGTTTGATGAGCATATAAACGGAGCCGGGCAGGATTATGAACTAAACTACAAAGTTAAGGTAAAGGGTGTTGGTGATTCTGTTTTTGTTTCTGTTGATATGGAAACTCCGTTGCCTGAGGGGTTCCCGGGGAAGCTGTGCTTTTATCTGGAATTGTATCCGACTGTTCTGTTTGGTAAACCGTGGATCATGGACAGCAAGCAGGGGATTTTCCCGCCGCAAGCCAATGGTCCCGCTTGCGCAAAACCGGATAAAACTCAAATAGGAACTATATATAATGAGCCGTACGCTGTAGGAAAGCGTTTGACTATACGACCCGATGACCCGTATAACTTACTAACGATAGAATCAAAAGGCACGGAGTTAAGTATAATCGACGGGCGTATGAGTGAGGGCAATGGCTGGTACATCGTCTGCGGGGAAGTGACCGCCGGTGCTGCGGAAAATGCCATTGAATGGGTCATTACACCAAACACGGTTGAGAATTGGATGTATGCGCCTGTAATTCAAGCTTCTCAGGTAGGTTATCATCCGAATCAACCGAAGATAGCTGTCATTGAGTTGGATAAACGGGAAACAGCCCGACAAGTACCGGCTTTATATAAAGTGACGGAAATAGGGGTAACTGAGGTTTTTTCGGCGAATGTGAAGGAATGGGGACAATTCCTGCGTTACAATTATGTGAAGTTCGATTTTACGGATGTACATGAGGAGGGTCTATACAAAATCAAGTATGGTTCATCGGAAACCACAATTTTCAGAATTGCTGCCGATGTCTATGACCGGGGTGTGTGGCAGCCTGTTTTGGAATACTTCCTGCCTATTCAGATGTGCCACATGAGAGTCAATGAAAATGCGCGTGTATGGCACGACTTTTGCCATGATGATGATGCACAGATGGCCCCTATAAACCACGTCCACTTTGATATGTATGAGCAAGGACCTTCAACTTTGACAAAATACAAGCCGGGTGATGTTGTCCCGGGCTTAAATATCGGTGGCTGGCATGATGCCGGAGATGACGACCTTCGTATCGAGTCGCAATCGACGGAGTGCTATATCCTCGCCATGATGTACGAAATGTTTGGTGTAAACCATGATGTAACTACCGTCGATCAAGAGCGAAAGATTACGGAGATTCACCGGCCTGACGGTAAAAACGACATTCTTCAGCAGATTGAACATGGCGCGCTATCAATTCTTGGAGCATATCGTGCGTTGGGGCGATTATACAGGGGTATTATAACCAATGATCCGTTTCAATATGCGATGCTCGGGGATCCTGCTGCTCAAACGGATGGCATCACCGGAAATGCAGACGACCGATGGGTGTTTACCGAGGATAACCCTCCGCGGGAGCTAACCACAGCGGCTCAATTGGGAGCGGTTTCCCGTGTGCTTAAAGGTTTTAACGATGAACTCTGCAGTCAGGCGTTAGAAGCAGCAATAGAGCTTTATAACGTAACGGACATAAAAAAGGATTACAAGAAGTCGCCGTGGCTTATGAAAAAGAATATTGATTTTTCGAGGTTAGCTAAGATATATGCCGCAGTCGAACTTTTTATAACTACCGGTGAGGATGAGTACAAAAACTACCTTCTATCAGAGACAGAGTTCATAGTGAATAATATTATCCATGCGGGTTGGTTTTTAGGGCGAGCGGAAAAACTCATAAACGATGAAAGCTTCACGAAAGCCATACGCGGATCCTTGCCGTCTCTGAAGGCTTATCTTAAAGAGCGGAGCGCGGAAACCCCTTACGGCATACCATATCGCCCGCATATCTGGGGAGCGGGCTGGGAGATACAGCGCGAAGGGTACGAATATTATTTCCTGCACGATGCATATCCCGATGTTTTCGGTCCGGACATGGTCTTTGATTCGCTCAATTTCATTTTAGGCTGTCATCCGGGGTCAAACAATATGTCATTCGCATCGGGAGTCGGATCAAAATCGGCACTGATTGCGTATGGATGGAACCGGGCTGATTGGTCATATGCACCGGGAGGGGTGATATCCGGCACTGCTTTGATACGTCCGGATTTCCCGGAACTGCTTGAATATCCATTCCTCTGGCAGCAGACAGAGTACGTAATGGGCGGCGGCTCAACCCACTATATGTTCTTGGTACTGGCAGCAATAGAGATATTAAATGACGGGTTATACGAGCAAAGGTTACAATAAGTTACAATATGGTATCGATATGACTTGACTTTTCGCTTCACTTGTGCTAAACTTCGTGCACCGATAGGTGTCAATAAGACAGTGTTTTCTAAGGAGAGTACATGGTGAACCAAAAAACGCAAAAGTTAATTGTATTGATATTAATTTTCTGTATGGTGGCAGGTATGATCGGTATGTCAACATCGATTGCTTCTGTGGGCACTTTCCGCACGACCGGCGATGTTAACTTAAGATCTGAGCCGTCAACAGACGCAAGTGTTGTTACTGTCGTATATAACAATTCAAATGTCGAAGTGCTTGAGCATGACCCGGCAGGCTGGTCAAGGGTCTCAGCTGGTGGTTCGACAGGATATATCAGATCGGATTTTCTAAAGTTCCCCATAACTAACTATGCTAATTTTCGCGTAACCGGCGGCGTCAATGTTCGAGCCTCGGCATCAACAGACTCGCGAATACTTGATACAGTCGTTGCGGGGACAACTGTTGAAGTGACCGAGCACAATCCCGCAGGCTGGTCAAAAGTCAGAGTAAATGGCAACTCCGGCTTTATAAGGTCAGACTTTTTAGCACGCGGTGACACCGGAGGCTCTTCCGGTGGCGGCAGCGGCAGCGGTAGCGGGGATTCGTCATCGGGCGCATCGGGCACAACAATGAGAACGAACGGATCGGTAAATCTAAGATCAGGCTCATCAACAAACGCAAGCGTCATAAGGACGCTTGCAGGAAGAACGAGCGTTCAAGTAACCGGGCAAGTAACCGGGCAAGACGGACATAACTGGTCACAGGTCATACACAATGGAACAGAGGGCTTTATACGATCCGATTTGTTATCAGACGGAGGCACTGCTTCGGGAGCGACAACACTTAGAACAAATGGCACAGTTAACCTGAGATCGGGCTCGTCAACAAGTTCAAGTGTCATTAGATCACTTGCCGGAAGAACGAGCGTTGAAGTAACCGGACAAGTAACCGGACAAGACGGAAGAAATTGGTCACAAGTAATACATAACGGAACAGCGGGTTTTATCAGATCTGATTTATTATCAGAGGACGGGAGAGCCTCGGGATCAACAGAAATGAGGACAATAGCAGCCGGAGTTCGTTTAAGATCCGGAGCATCAACGAGCCATAGGATAATAAGATCGCTTGAAATTAACACCACTGTTACGGTCTTGGAGAATCTATCTAACGGTTGGTCCAGAGTAAGGCATAATAACACTGAAGGTTTTATCAGATCAGACCTGTTAGGAGTTGGAGGTATCAGAGTTGAACTGATTGATTGGGCAACTGCAAGAACACTTGTACCAATCCGGGTTAATCTTGATATTACTGATGTAAGAACCGGTATAAGATTCCAACTCCGGGGTTTTTCAAGAAGCGGTCATATGGATGTTGAAACACCGACAAGAGCCGATACGGAAGCAATCCTCAGAACACGAGGCGGCGTATGGGCATGGGCTCCGCGCCCCGTTTGGGTAACAACAGGCGGAAGGACTTTTGCGGCGGCACTTAACGGTATGCCCCATGATGTAAGCACGATCCGTGACAACGGCATGAACGGACATCTCTGTCTACATTTTGACAACACAGTTACAAACAGCAAATCATACCAAAGAAACCTCCGCAATGCAGTCGCGGAAGCATATAACGCAAGACCTCGCTGACAGATAATAAATAACACAACTTTGTCATTGCGGGCTTGACCCGTAATACCTGTGATAATGCGCACTTCATGGGATTGCGGGTATTTTTGGGCACTTACGAAACCCAAAGGATCAAGTCCGCAATGACGGAAGTTATCTATTATTACCATACTTTTATACAATTTATTATTGATACATTGCCAAAAATATGCTAAATTATTTATACATTTTACACTTTTATTACTTTGACAACCACCGTGGAGGCGCAAATGCAACGATTGACCAAACTGCTTGTGGTTGTGGCACTAATTTTAATTGTTGCCGCCACGTCAACATTTTTTAGTGCTCATAATACACATGATAATGAAGAAATAGAAAACGACGGCAGACAAGCTTTGCCGGGGCGTCACTCCGACTATATCCGGGTTGATGCCGGTGCAGTGCGTCCGCTTGGAAACATAAACTTTTTTGATTTCGGTTTTGACGATGCACATATCGAACTGATTATGCCTGACATTCTCCCGCCCGAAAGCACTCTTACCGGTAAGCTTGCAGTAACCGGCGCGAGACCGGGATTGGAATATCTGCTGACATGGTATATAGATGGTGAAATTATACTGGAAGAGCAGGTTGTTATAGGAGAGAGTGTTTCCGGATTTGAGCATAATTTTGAGTATGCCCGTGAAATGGCGGAAACCGCTAACGCGAGAGCTAAAATACAGTACACCACAAGACATGGCGAGAATCAGGAGATATTAATAGAGAACACTGTTGTATTGGAAAATCACCACATAACACATTGGATTGAACTGGAAGCGCAGCGTGTGCTGGAAACGGTTTCTTCCAGATACGCAGGCGACAGGACGCTTGAGTGGGCTCTTGAAAACGATTATGATGATTTTGATAAAGTGGTATTTGTAAATGCAATGGAATATGAAAGCGAAACCGACTATCTTTTATGGGTCAACCGCTCACATCAAAGAGTAAATGTATTTGAAAAGTGTCCGGATACGGGGACGTGGAAGCTTATAGAAACATTCATAATTGCAACAGGCGGATGGAACAGCATGACAAGAAGAGGTGTCACCACGATTCCCAGCAGAACAGAGCAAGGATGGCACTTTGGTCATTTCAGGGTAAAACCCGTTGTACGATTTTTTCCGGGTACGGGATATGCGTTCCACTCAAGGCCGATGCACTCCTCCAGAGAGGGTGTATACACGGATGAGCGTATCGGTTTTCCGGTAAGCGCAGGCTGCATAAGAATGTATTGTGATGATATTTGGTACATATACAACAACATTCCCGACGGTACAACTGTTGTAGTGCATTGATGCAGGACAGGACAGGGGGACAGGTTCATTGTCCTGACTAAAGGCAGGACAATGAACCTGTCCCCCTGTCCTGTCCTGCTGTGTTCATGCAAAATGCACATAAGCAAGATGTAAAATTCTGCAACATTGCACATATAGATAAATATTGACATTTTATTGTGTTAATTGTATAATTCATCACAAGTTAAACGATTAGATTTGCGCGCGCGAGCAAAGTGATGAAACGGGGTGACTCCTATCACAATTAAAGATATAGCCAGAGAAGCAGGGGTTTCCACGGCAACGGTATCGTATGTAATAAACAACTCCAGACCCGTAATGCCTGAAAAACGCAAACGTGTTATGGATGTTATATCGAAAACAAACTATCAGCCGAACCGGGTAGCCAAAAGCCTTCGCACGAAAAAAACAAACATAATCGGAGTACTTGCCGAGGATATTCTCAGCTTCCCCGCAGTCAGGATAATCAACGGTATATCGGAATACATTGAAAAAACTGACTATAATATCCTGCTCAATGACCTTCGGATGCTCGACAGCTTATATAACAGATACGATCAGGTAATACATCAGAAAGACAAAATCAACAAAGCTCTTTCGTTTTTAGTATATGGTGCAAAAGTAGACGCGATTATTTATGTGGGAATGTTTGACCGGGATATATCGGAGATACTTTCAAACATAAACAAGCCTATAATAATAGCCTACTCAACATCCGTCGATGAGCACACATGCTCGGTAAGCTACGAAAATGAAAACGCAGCTGCAGAACTGACAAAATATGTTGTAGACAGCGGACATAAACGTATAGCGATAATTACAGGAATCGCGCATACCGCACCCGCTCAGGAACGCCTCAAAGGAATAAACAGAACGTTAAAAGAATCAGGTCTTGTACCGGACAGTACATATGTTAGAAATGGCGACTGGGAAAGAGCGTCGGGTTACACTTGTATGAAGGACTTGCTGGACTCTCACAGTGATGCACTCCCTACGGCGGTTTTAGCTATGAACGACCTGATGGCAATCGGCGCAATGGACGCAATAAGAGATTATGGGCTTCGTATTCCCAAAGACATTTCCGTCGTAGGATTTGATAACCGCGAGGTTTCGGAATTTGTTAACCCGAAGCTGACAACAGTAGAGATAGACCTTAAAAATATCGGATATACGGCGGCACTTATGGCAACGCAAAAACTAATCGGTCACGGCGAATACGCGGATAAAAGAAATGTAATAGTTCCGAGCAGGCTGTGTATCAGAGACACTGTATCAGTGGTGAAGTGAGGTATATGAGTGAGCAAGTTTGAAACTAAAGTATCAAACCATAGCAGAGGTGGCTCGGCAGAGCCGAGTAAATATGGCATAACGTTCATAGGTCATATGGCATACGACGAGGTTCATCATTTCGGCGGAGGAAAAATCGTAGCGCCCGGCAGTGCGGTGCTCTGCGGAGCAATGGTGTCGGCAAGAATCGGCATAAAAACAGCTGCAGTCGTAAAAATGGCTCTCGCTGATGAGGAAATAACACAACCGATGAAGGACCTCGGCGTAGATGTGTTCATCATCCCCGCAGATTGCACGACTTACTCTCGCGTAACACACAAATCGGCAAATGTTGACGAGCGTGATATAAATCTCGTCAGAACCGCCGGTTTAATGAGAATAGAAGATATACCCGAGCTGGAGTCAGAGTATTTTCATCTCGGAGGAATTTCGGATTCAGAGTTTGACATGGCACTTATTGACGGCTTAAAGGCACGCGGTTATCGCTTGTCGACGGATATGCAAAGTTACGTGCGTCAAATCACCCCTGTCACTCATGAAATCAACTTCGGCGATGTAAAGGATAAGGAAGAAATCGTTTCCAAGATGGATATGGTAAAGCTTGACGTTATAGAAGCCGGAGTCTGCGCAGGAACAGAGGACCTTGAAGAAGCCGCGAAGATTTTTACGTCATGGGGTTGCCCTGAAATCGTCGTAACAAGGTCTGACGGAGTTCTCGCCAGAGTAAACGGCGTTACGTACTTTGAGAAATTCTCAAATAACAGTGTTATCGGACGTACGGGTCGAGGTGACACGACATTCGCCGCCTACCAAAGCTGGAGATTAACACACGATGTACCGACATCACTGAAGTTCGCGGCAGCACTTGTTTCAATCAAAATGGAAACCTACGGTCCATTCAAAGGCACGTTAGATGACGTGTTTAAACGCTTAGAAGAAAAACACTGAGATTAATGGAAATTTTCAATTTCCAAAGGAGCAACTATGTACCTGGAGAACTTTAAAATAAATAACGATTGGTGTGTTGTCGAAGATACATTCGATGTGACACGAGTTCGTCATAACGAGTCTATCATGGCGCTGGGTACGGGATTTTTGACGACACGGTCAAGCTTTGACGAGGGCTTTACGGACGATGAGCAAAATATATCATATGACCGCAAAGCCATGAATGTTTCTCTTGAAGTCGTGCCCACAAAAAAAAGCCGTTGGGGTACGTTTATTCCGCTTGTACAGGGCAGACATCCGTTTTGGAACGTCGGAGTCATTAACCTGCCGTATATGCTGGGTTTGGAAGTATACGCCGATGGTGAAAAGCTTGACATGGAATATGGCAAAATCGAAGGTTATAAACGCTGGCTGAATATGCAAGAAGCCACATTATACAGAACCTTCGTTTGGAAAACAAAATCAGGCAAGAAACTGAATCTGCTGTTCAAACGCTATATGAACCCCGACGATAAATTTATATGTGTACAAGAACTGTATATCAATGCGCTGTCAGGCAGTGCCGATATTATGCTTAAAAGTTACGTTGATAATGATACACGCACAAATGGTTATGACAAATTCATAAGCCGCGAAATAGGCTTTGCTGCAGACCGTGTAATTTACTCTGATGTAACAGGCAATCTCAAAGACCGCATAATCACTGTAAGCCGGCTGGTTTGCGATAAAGAAACACAATCCCATTCCATTACAAGAGCCGGACATCGCATATACTCTAATCTTTCGTTTACTATCAATGAAAAAGAAGAAGTAAAAGCACTAAAAATCTCAGCTCAGGCAGCAAGCATGTATTTTGACAGGGAATCCTTGCTTGACGAAGGCATACGAATGATAAACAAAGCTATTGACAAAGGAGCGAAAGAACTCCATACTGCACATATAAAACGTTGGGCGATGAACTGGGAAATGTCAGATATTCAAATTTCATCAAACGACCCCGAAAATTACAACAGCCAACGTGCAATAAGACAATCAATATATCATTTACTCCGTGCCCGCTCCACCGACCCGCGTGCCCTAAACTGTGCAAAAGGTTCAACCAGTGAAATGTACTTAGGCTCTGTCTGTTGGGACATGGAGATATTTTTTCAACCCTTTTACATCTACACTCAACCGCACCTTGCCAAAATGACAGGACTGTACCGCTACGGTATTCTCGACGGTGCCCGCCGCAGCGCAAAAGCGCATAATTATATAGGTGCGAGATACCCTTGGCAAACAGACCGCTATGGTGATGAGGTCTGCTCACTGTTTGAATACGCAGACCATGAAATTCACATAACAGCAGACATTGTCGTAGGACTGTGGCACTACTATCAAAACACACTTGATAAAGATTATCTATATAACTGCGGTTTGGAAATAATCCTCGAAACATCACGCTATTGGACAACACGGGTAAACAAGCTCAAAGGCCGTCCCGGCTGGCATATTCTCGGAGTAATGGGTCCCGATGAATACAAACCGATTACAAACAACAACGCATACACAAATTTTGTCGTCCGTGAAAGTCTAAGGCTTGCAGAAAAAGTAGTGAACATGTGCAAAAAAGACGCACCCGATGTCTATAAAAAGCTGTGTGATAAAATAGGATTTGACGAAACGGAGCTTAAGCTCTTTAGCGAAATAGCCGACGGACTGCCGATACCCAAAGATGAAGACCGTAATATCATATGGCAATGCGACGATTTTGATACAGCCTTTTGTGAAATAGACATTGAAGGCATATGGGTTGACAAAACCCGCCAGTTCGGTTCATACACAACACAAGAGCTGCGCTACCGTGCAAAATGCTTAAAGCAGTCCGATGTAATAGCACTCATGGGTTTGTACCCGGAGGCATTTACCAAAGATGAAATGGTGGCGGCATACGATTATTACAACCCTTACACTATCCACGATTCCTCAAACTCAATCTGCCATAACGCAATAGTTGCGGCATATATGGGCCGTCCCGACTTGGCATACGAGAACTGGCTTAAATCCATAGACATAGACTTCGGTCTTCGTCCCCGCGCTTCCGACGGGATTCACTTTGCAAACGTAGGCGGAATGTGGCAGGAAGTGGTTCACGGCTTCGGCGGTCTGGTAAATGCATTGAGTATTGATACTCTTACATTCAAACCATGCATACCGGAGCAAATAAAGGAAATATCATTTATGGTAATCTGGAAAGGCCAAAAACTGGCTGTTACCGCAACAAAAGATACATTTAAACTGAAAAACCTTTCCGAAAGCGAAATAGAGCTTAATGTATATGATAAAAAAATGAAAGTATCCCCCGGAAACGAGGTCAACACGTCATTCTGCGCGTAGTCGCAGAATCCATGTCGCAATCAGAACACCCACACACAACAATAGATTCTGCGACTGACGCGCAGAATGACGGGGCTAGGAATACCCCACGGTACAGTAACGAAACATGCGTTAAACACACATAGGTGTTTATTATATAGAATTCAAAAACAGAGAAAAGAAAGGAAAATATCATGAAAAAAGCAAGCAAAATCATAGCGCTACTGTGCACTGCAGCTCTCATGCTCGGCGTGTTAGTTTCATGCGCAGACGGAAGCGGAGACACACCATCAACACCATCAAACGGCGGGGACGACCGCATACAACTCACATTCTCATTCTGGGGCGATATAACAGAGCTTGACACAACACAAATAGCTTTAGACGAATTTAACAACATGCAGGACAGAATTTGGGTGACGGCACTTCACTTGGGCAGCCAGGAAATTTACGCCGAAAGACTTGTAACCATGGCAACGGGCGGAAATATGCCTGATACGGGTATGATAGACGAGCGTACAGCTATCGGTTGGGCGCGAGAAGGACTGATTCTGCCGTATGACATTTACGAAGGTCAGCCGTCCAGACCAAAGGATGGCATCACATTCAGAGATGGCGGACGCACCGTGGCTTATTCGGTAGCCAGCGAAGTTCTTGCTCTTTGGTTTAACAGAGCTATGTTTGACGAAGCGGGGATTGATTATCCTCCCACAACAATCGATACTGCGTGGTCATGGGATGAGTTTATTGAAGTAGCAAGACAACTGACCTTTGACTCAGAAGGCAGAAACCCCGGAGACGCAGGCTTTGACGCGGAAAATATTGTACAATACGGCGCATACATCAACCAATGGGCATGGCAGCTTGAAGTATGGGCACTGTCCAACGGCGGAAGATGGTACTCGCAAGACGGCACATCGATAGTATTTGATGCTGCTGCAATCGAAGGAATGCAAAAAGTATATGACCTTCATCTGGTACATCAGGTTGCACCGTTTAATCCGGCACAAACCGACAGCGGCTGGCATGACTCCCTCGGCGCAGGTAATGTCGCAATGGCTTCAGAAGGTCAATGGGCAGTAGGCTTTACAGGCGATTCAGATATTGACTACGGTGTAGCTGTACTCCCATACATGGTACGTCCGGCAAACATCACAGCAGGCGGACCGGTAGGAATATTCGCCCAAACAGATCATCCTCAAGAAGCCGCGGAATTTCTCAGATGGTACGCGGATCCGGAAAATAACTGGGGTCCGATTGAGTATGGTTGGTGGATGCCGAACATGATGAACTGGTTTACGGAAGAAGCTCTCCTCCAAAGATGGATTGATGATGCTCCGAACCGCGCAAGACTTCCGGCATCAGCATTTCGAACAGCAGTCGCAGATGTAGCGATTAACACAAACGTAACCCACCCGACAGGCTGGTACTACACACCTAATACTGATGCGATAGACAGAATCCTGATACCGGCACTGGTTGAAGCAGCAAACGGCACAAAGACAGTGGCACAAGTAATCGAAGAAAACCGTTCCGCACTGGAAGCAGCGCTTGCAGGATAACGCAAAGCGAGATAAAGCACGAGCAGGATAACGCAGATTGTTAGCAGTAATAAGAGCGCCTTGAGGCAAAAACAAAAGGCGCTCTTATACTACAAGATATCTTTGGAAAGAAATGGCTCTGATAATTAGAACATTGCTTAAAACTATCAAATGATTAGATTACTAATTGTCTTATCATTCCTTGCCGTGTGGTAAGACGGTTTCATTCAAGTTTGTATCTGCGAACGACAAGGACTGGACGACTAATATATGAAAATAAAAGCTAAGAAAGAAAAATCGATAATTACAATAAAAGAGCAGCGGGCGGCTTATGTGTTTTTGATACCGGCATTTCTAGGACTAACGTTTATTACATACTTACCAATTTTAGCAGCCTTGGTAGTGGGCTTTACTGATATGACAGTGTTTACTATGGTGCGCGGTGATTTACCTAATTTTGTGGGATTTGATAATTTTATAGGCATTTTCACAAATCCTAGCGTCGACTATCTGAATTCGATTTTTGTAACTGTATACTTTGCTTTATTTGCGGTTATAAGCAGTGTCATTTATTCCTTGTTTATAGCTGTTCTTCTAAACCGTAAAATGCCGGGGCGTACGTTTTTGCGCGCCGTGTTTTATGTACCGTACATTTTGCCGGCTGCAGCGGTTATGATAAGCTGGTTTTTCCTGCTTAGATATGAAGGTGGTCTCGTTAATTATTTTCTTGTAAGCATGGGTCTTGAAAGGGTTCATTTCCTATCCTCCGCGGATACAGTTATTCCGTCTTTGGTGATGATTGCCGTTTGGGCATGCGGGAACCTTATTGTGATTTTTCTTGCGGGACTGCAAAATGTACCGAGAACTTATATAGAAGCCGCTGAAGTAGACGGCGCGAATTTCTGGCAGCGGTTTTGGCGTATAACTATTCCCTGCATGACTCCGATAATTTTCTTTAACATGCTAATGAGCCTTGTTGTAAATCTTCAAGTTGTTGTTCCGGCATTGACAGTAACAGGCGGTGGACCGGGGCAATCTTCAATGTTTATGACATTTTTGCTATACCATTTCGGTCCCAGAACCGGGCAATTTGCGCAAGCAAGCGCAATGGCTTTTGTGTTTTTCTTAATATCCGCATTACTGGCAGCAGTACTTTTCTTAACATCAAGGAGCTGGATATTTTACGAAGGGGGAGATGATAAGTAATGAGCGGATTTGTAAAAAGTGATGAGCAAAAAACAAATGCACATAGATTCGGTGGTTTACAGAGCAAGAAACGGACCAAGATGATTTTTGATGTTATATCATTTGCTCTTATAGTATCCATAGCGGCTATAGTGCTCTTGCCTATTTGGTGGATTTTCCGGTCATCTGTTATGGGCAGCCTCGATATATTCCTGTGGCCGCCGACATTTTTTCCATCAGGTACGCTCAATGTAACAGAGTGGATGTGGGATAACTACATTATCAACCCGGCAAGCTTTGATTTTTGGCTGTACTTAGGAAATTCATTGACCATAACCGTACCCTGCGTTATTTTTGGAACCGCCACCGCCATATCGTGCGGTTATGCGTTTGCGCGGCTTAATTTTCGAGGTAAAAAGTTTTTATTCTCGCTCTGCGTTGGTTCGATGCTGATGCCTGCGGCGGTGACACTTGTGCCTTTATATATGGGATGGTCTGCACTGGGGTTTGTAGATTCTTACTGGCCATTAATTCTTCCTTATCTATGCGGAGGAGGTGCGTTTAACATTTTCCTTCTTAGACAATTCATCAGAACGGTTCCGAGAGAACTCGACGAGGCAGCAAAAATCGACGGTGCAGGATATTTTCGCACTTTGGTCAGCATTATTGTACCGTCAATAAAATCAGCGATTATTGTTGTTGCACTGTTAATATTTATTACAACATGGAATGATCTGTTACAACAAATGATTTATATACACTCCGCTGATATGAGAACAATGATACTTGGTCTGCAAAACTTCTTCGGTACCTTCAGAACCGACTATGCGGGAATGTTCGCTGCTACGGTTTTGACAATACTCCCGCCGCTGGTAATATACATCTTCGGTCAAAAATACTTTGTTGAGGGTATTGTGATGACAGGGATGAAGAACTAAAAAAGTTGAAAGTTGAAAATTGAAAGTTGAAAATTATGAGTTAAAGACTAAGGATTCATTTAGCTTTAACTCACGTTTTAAGTAGATAGTAACTGTTTAGGTTAAAATGCAGGTACAGTGTGTGTTTATATAGTAATTAACTTTCCACTTTCCACTTTCAACTCAAAGTAAAGACAGGGGGGACGGTTCATCTGTCTTGTAGAAGGTATAGTACAGGAATGAAGAATTAGAAAGCCCTCTTTGAAAAGAGGGTGGCGTGAATCGCCGGGTGATTTTAAATGAAAGTATTTCTAGGAATTGAATTGGGTTCAACCCGCATCAAGGCTGTGGTTATAGACCAAAACGGCAAGATGCTTGCCAGTGGTGGGTTTGATTGGGAGAATCGCTTTGAGAATGGTGTTTGGACGTATCATCTTGATGATGTGAGAACCGGATTACAAGCAAGTTATAAAGAGCTTGCAGCGGATTATCAAGCAAAACATGACGAGTTGCCGGATGTATCGGGTATTGGAATATCCGCAATGATGCACGGCTATCTGGTGCTTGATGAGGACCACAATCAGCTTGTTGAGTTTCGCACGTGGCGCAATACAATAACCGGGAAATCGTCGGAGCTTCTGACAAAAGAGTTCGGATTCAGTATTCCGCAGCGTTGGAGTATTGCTCATTTACATCACGCGGTGTCAAAGCGTGAGAGTCACGTAAATGATATAAGAAACCTGACAACACTTGCCGGGTATGTACATTTCAGACTGACAGGAGAAAAAGTAGTAGGAATCGGAGAAGCTTCGGGATTTATGCCTGTTGACAGCAGCATTTACGATTATGATGCGGAAAAAGTATCAATATTCGATACGCTTATTGAAGAATACAATTTGCCTTGGAAGCTTCTTGATATTATGCCGAAGGTACTTTGTGCCGGAGAAAATGCAGGTTACTTGACAGAAGAAGGAGCAAAGCTATTGGACCCGACAGGAAATTTGAAGGCAGGAATCCCGTTTTGCCCGCCCGAAGGAGATGCGGGGACAGGCATGGTTGCTACAAACGCAATTAGACCAAACACCGGCAATATATCGGCAGGCACATCGGTTTTCGCCATGCTGGTTCTTGAAAAAGCATTGACGAAGCTTCTGCCGAAAATCGACAAGGTCACAACACCCGCAGGAAGACCTGTAGCTATGGTACACAGCAATACCTGCACATCCGATTTAGACGCATGGGTAAACCTGTTTGGTGACGTTATGACAAAAATGGGAACGGCACCGGATAAAACAGAGTTATATAAAGTGTTGTACAATTCGGCATTAAAAGGTGATTCTGATTGCGGAGGATTGGTATCGGTAAACTACCTTGCGGGAGAGCATATGACGGGATTTTCCGAGGGACGTCCATTGTTTGCCCGCACGCCCGACAGCAATTTTACAATCGAAAATTTCATGCGGTCCTTATTATTTTCTTCAATATCGACAGTTAGAATAGGTATGGATATACTCACGGAAGAAGGCGTGAGGGTATCAAAACTCCTTGGACACGGAGGTCTTTTCAAAACATCTGTCGTAGGTCAAAAACTGATGGCGGGCGTACTGAACATACCGATAGCGGTAATGGAATCGGCAGGAGAAGGCGGTGCATGGGGCATTGCGCTTCTGGCAGCCTATGCAGTAAACAAAGAAAAGGATGAAACCCTGGAAGACTTCCTTGATGATAAAATATTCGCAGACTCGGAGGTAACAACAATAACCCCCGACCCCGTAGATGTAGAAGGCTATGAGGCATATCTGAAACGCTACAAAGCAGCGTTGGAGGTAGAGCACACTGCTGTGGAAGTTTTAGCGAACAGAGGATAAAGACACAGGACAAATCAACAGCAAGATTAAACCCTATCCGTCATTCTGCGCAAAGTCGCAGAATCCACATCGCAACTATGCTACACATCCGGTAAAACACCTACACAATGCAATAGATTCTGCGACTGACGCGCAGAATGACAAAGAAACAGGAGCACAAGAACCATGTTAGAAGAACTCAAAAAGCAAGTATTGGAAGCAAACCTGCTTCTCCCGAAATACGGGTTGATAACATTTACGTGGGGCAATGTTTCGGGCATTGACCGTGAGAAAGGGCTTGTCGTAATTAAGCCGTCAGGTGTTGAGTATGATGGTATGACAGCGGAGCATATGGTTACGGTCGAGCTGGAAACCGGAAAAACTGTAGACAGCAGCTTGTCGCCATCATCAGATACTCCAACTCATCTTGAGTTATACAAGGCGTTTCCGAATATCGGTGGTATTGTTCATACACATAGCCGTTGGGCGACAATCTTCGCACAGGCGGGTATGGATGTACCGGCACTTGGAACAACACATGCCGACTACTTTTACGGAAGCATACCATGCACACGTGAAATGACACCCGAAGAAGTTGTCGGCGAATACGAAAGAGACACAGGTAAAGTAATAATCGAAAGCTTTGCTGATATCGACCCCGACACAATCCCGGCAGCACTTGTATACAGCCACGGTCCGTTCACCTGGGGAAAAGATGCCGCGGAAGCGGTTCATAACGCAGTGGTACTCGAAGAGGTTGCATTTATGGCATGGCATGATATAATGATAGCTCCAAACTTACAACCCATGCAACAGGAGCTGTTGAGTAAGCATTTTTTACGCAAGCACGGTAAAAACGCATATTACGGGCAGAAGTAATTACTCGACATTTGCAATCACCTAAAGCAGAAAAAATAGGAGGAAAACTTATGACAAACATTCCAACAATCAAACTAGGCATTATATCTGTCTCACGTGACTGCTTTCCGATAGAATTATCCGGAGCGCGCCGTGAGGCAATTGTTTCAGTGTGCAAAGACATCTACGAATGCAAGATAACCGTTGAAAATGAGAAGGATATGCTAAAGGCGGCTGAAGATGTATACAACGCCGGAGTAAACGCGCTTGTTGTATTCCTCGGCAACTTCGGTCCGGAAACACCCGAAACACTACTGGCAAAATACTTCGACGGCCCGACCATGTTTGTAGCAGCAGCAGAAGACGCTGCCGACAAGTTGATTAACGGACGAGGTGACGCATATTGCGGAATGCTAAACTGTTCATACAATCTCGGACTTCGTAACCTCGACGCTTATATCCCCGAATACCCTGTCGGCACAGCGGATGAAATCGCAGAAATGATTGCTGAGTTTGTGCCGATTGCCCGTGCTATAGTCGGTGTAAAAAATCTGAAGATCCTCTCATTCGGTCCGCGTCCGCAGGACTTCCTCGCATGTAATGCGCCAATAAAGCAACTGTTTAACATGGGAGTTGAAATACAAGAAAATTCCGAACTGGACTTGCTGGTAGCTTTTAACGCCCGCAAAGACGACCCGCGCATCCCAGAAGTAATTGCGGATATGGAAAAAGAACTCGGCGACGGAAACAAAATGCCCGGCATACTGCCGAAGCTTGCGCAATTTGAAATCACACTCCTGGATTTAGCAGAAGCAAACAAAGGCAGTTGTGAATACGTGGCATTCGCAAATAAATGTTGGCCTGCATTCCAAACAGAGTTCGGCTTCGTACCATGCTACGTAAACAGCCGCATGGCAGCAAGAGGAATCCCTGTATCATGCGAAGTTGATATATATGGTGTGCTGTCCGAGTACATCGGAACATGTGTAAGCAATACACCTGTGACTCTGCTTGATATTAATAACTCCGTGCCCGCCGATATGTATGAGAAAGACATAAAAGGCAAATTTGATTACACCCATACGGACACATTTATGGGATTCCATTGCGGAAACACCCCGATGTGCCATTTAAGCAAAGGCGCAATCAAGTATCAGCTCATAATGCACCGTTTGCTTGAATTCGGCAAAGAACCCGATATAACAAGAGGAACACTCGAAGGCGATATAAAACCCGGAAAAATCACCTTCTACCGTGTACAAGGTACAGCAGAAGGCGGCTTGACTGCATATATCGCAAACGGCGAAGTATTGCCGGTACCAACACAATCATTCGGCGGCATAGGAGTATTCGCAATAAAAGAAATGGGACGCTTCTACCGCCACGTTCTGATAGCAGATCGCTACCCCCACCACGGAGCAGTAGCCTTCGGACACCACGGAAAAGCAATTTTTGAAGTATTTAAGTACCTTGGAGTCCCGAAAATCTCCCACAACCAACCGGCATGCCTGCCGTATCCGACAGAGAATCCGTTTTAGGTAAGCAAAGATATAAAATCGCTCTTGACGAAAGCAATGCTAATGTGCCAGAATGCAATTAAGGCAAATGATAGAGAAGTTAATTCTTATCCCAATCGATACCCCCGATGCTGGTACATCGGGGGTATCAGGTGTGACTATTTGTTGTCGCTGTTAAAACTGTCATCAAGCCACTTGCAGATGTAATAGGCTATTACACTAGCTATGACAGCTTCCAAAAGCTCAATAAATGCGATGTATCAAAGTGGTGTGATATTGTCGCTGTTTCTGCCGGATCTGAGCATATAATCGGGTTAAAATCAGATGGCACGCTGGTTACGACAGGCAGTAATAGATTCGGACAATGCGAATTATATGAATTTCGGAGACAGGAGGAAGCCCGACAATTAGAGAAACAACAAACCTTTAAAAAGAAACAGGAGTCTTGGATTGCAAATGGTTTATGCCATAATTGCGGCGGCAGGCTCAGTATATTTAAAGGAAGGTGCAAATCCTGTCAGTCAATAAATTAACTTGCGTTTCAAATGACAATTAACCAATTAACCAGTGCGCTTTTTAGCGGATATAATTCTTATAATTTAGCGGATAAAACTCTTACAAATTAGCGGATGCTATGATATAATCATATTAAAGAAGCGAGGTGCATCATTAATATGAAATACTACAAGCGATTTGCCGATGAACTCCTCTCCGAGCGACTTAAAAGTTCAGGCGCTGTTCTTATCGAAGGTGCTAAAGGTTGCGGTAAAACAGAAACCGCCAAGCAACAAGCTGTTGATATTGTGCGTTTTGATGCCGACGAACAAGTAAAAATAAAAATGGAAATTGATCCAAAAACCGTATTGGCAGGAGAAGCACCACTTTTACTTGATGAGTGGCAGGACTATCCGCAAATATGGAATTATGTTCGCCGCGAAGTGGATGATCGCAAGAAAAAGGGGCAATTTATCCTCACCGGTTCCGCTTCACCGGAGGACAACGCAAAGCGGCACTCCGGCGTGGGTAGATTTTCAATAATTCGGATGCGCACAATGTCTCTATATGAAAAAGGCTGGTCAACAGGCGAAGTGAGTCTGGCGTCATTGATGAAGGGTGAACCACCGACATCTGAAACTGTATCTTTTGATCTTGGTGAGCTTGCGGAAAAGATAACGCTTGGCGGTTGGCCCGGACTAATTGGAGAGGATGCCGTAGAGGGCTTGCGTTTCGTCAACGATTACATGAAGTTGATGGCTGAAGTCGATATAAGTAAGGTTTCTGATAAGCGTCGCGACCCTTACAAAGTGACACGTTTACTTCAATCTCTCGCACGAAATATATCAACGGAAGTTACTTTAGCCGCACTTTCTAAAGATACCGGGGGCAGTGATAATGAATTAGATGATGAAACCATTTCCGATTACCTCTTTGCTCTTGAACGTCTGATGGCGGTGGAAAATCTACCGGCATGGAACACACATATCCGTTCATCTGATATGCTGCGCAAATCCCCGAAACGTCATTTTTCCGACCCGTCAATGGCTATTGGTGCGCTTGGACTGTCTGTTGATAAATTGATTGATGACCTTAACTATTTTGGACTTTTGTTTGAATCGCTTGTTACTCGTGATTTGCGGATTTATGCAGAATCAAATAATGGTAAGGCGTTCCATTACCGAGATTCACGCGGCTTGGAAATAGACACTGTTATTGAGTATACTGACGGAACATGGGGTGCTTTTGAAATCAAACTCGGAATGGGCGCAGTGGACTCTGCCGCTGAAAATCTTAAAAACTTCGTTGAAAAGATTGACACTGAGAAAACAAAACCACCTACCGCATTGACGGTGATAACCGGAAATGGATTTGCTTATCGGAGACCTGATGGTATAAATGTCGTACCAATATCAACGCTGACAATATAGTTTAGGTAGGATCTATATAGTTAGCATAAAGACGGGTATTCAATATCCCTCCTAATAACCCCCCTTGAAAAAACACATATATTTCTGGTATACTGTCAAAAAAGCACAAAAGGTGGCGTGTCTACATGAGCAAATGGTGGAAAGAGCGGATTGTTTATCAGATATATCCTCGCAGCTTTCAAGATTCCAACGGTGACGGGGTTGGCGACATTCCCGGCATAATCTCGCGGCTTGATGAGCTTAAAGAGCTTGGTGTCGGGATTATTTGGCTGTCACCCGTATATAAATCACCTGATATCGACAACGGTTATGACATCAGTGATTATCGTGATATTAACCCGAAATTTGGAACTATGGCGGACATGGAGCATCTTTTTGCGGAAACGGAAAAGCGTGACATTAAAATCATCATGGACCTTGTCATAAACCATACCTCGGACGAACATGACTGGTTCATAAAAAGCTGTGACATAGACAGTCCCTACCGTGATTATTATATTTGGAGACCCGCTAATCCGGATGGCGGTCCCCCAAACAACTGGACAACATTTTTCGGTGAAAAGGCCTGGGAATTTGATCCGAAAAGCGGCGAATATTACCTGCATCTGTTCCACGAAGCGCAACCCGATTTAAACTACCGTAACCCTAAAGTTATTGAGGAAATCAAAGAAATAATGCACTTTTGGCTAAAAAAAGGTGCAGCGGGATTTCGTTGTGATGTCATAAACTTAATATATAAGACATCGTTGGAAGACGGTATACACCGAATGGCAGTAACAGGGAGGGAGCACTTTGTTTCGCAAGAAGGAATGCACAAAATACTGCTGGAGCTTAACCGGGAGGTCTTATCCCACTACGATTGCTTCACGGTTGGAGAATCCGCTTTTGTCAACCTGCGTGACGCAAAACTGCTCAGTAACCCCGAACGCCACGAGCTGGACATGATATTTTATTTCGACCACCTCCAAGTTGACAGGTTGGTGGAAAAATACATTCCGACAAAGTTTAACGCAAGCAAGCTTCTTAAAATCCTGACAAAATGGCAGCAAGGACTCGATTGGAATGCCGTATACCTCGAAAACCATGACCAACCGCGTATCGTTTCACATTACGGTAATGATAGTGAGTACTGGGAACGCAGCGCAAAACTCCTTGCAACTTTGCTCCTTACACTCCGGGGCACCGTCTTTATTTATCAGGGGCAGGAAATCGGTATGACGAATTTTGACTTTACAAGCATGTCACAGATAGATGACTTGGAAACGCTGGGTGTCGACAGATTGTTGAAATCATATTGGATTCCGCAATTTTTGCGGCGCAAGTGGATAATGCCATGCTCACGTGACAATGCACGCACACCGATGCAGTGGAACGCTGAAACTGGAGCAGGCTTTACCAAAGGCGAGCCATGGCTCGGGATAAACAAAAACCATGTTATAATCAACGTAGAGGAACAAAAAGAAAGAGCAGGCTCAATCTATAGATTCTACAAAAGCATGATAGGCTTTAGAGCAATTAACAACACTTTAAAATACGGAGAATTCGCACCCGTCTACTCCGATAAAAAAGTAATAGCCTACACACGCACAATCCCGGGTGAAGAACAGTTTTCCGTAATTCTGAATTTTTCGGACAACCCCGCGACCTCCCCGTTTGAAGGAAGCCTCGTAGGAAAGGTAGTTGTAACAAACGTAGGCAGAGACACCTATGATGGCAATCTGGCTCCATGGGAAGCAGTTGTTTTGAAGGTTTGGTAGATGAGCAGTGGGTATCCGAAGAACTTTTGATGGTTTCAGTCCGCACACAAGTTTTGCCCCACAATACAAGCTTCTACCATAGTGCTAGTGCGTTGGCTGGAATCATCAAAAGTTTTTTTGGATACCCACTGTTCATATGCCAGAGCTACCCTATCTTTTCGCAAACTCGTACTCGTCCATCATTTCTTTTGGTATGCCTTTGCCTGATTGTTGCAGCTTTTTTATGAGTAGTGTGAGACGCTGGGCGCGTTTTTGGCGTTTTGCGTTAAAGCGGTTGAGGGCTTCATTGTAGCGCATGTTCTTTGATAACGCTTCCCGCACTTCGGCATTAAAGGGGCAAAATGTCATTAAAATCCCCAAAGCAATGCTGTTAAGACGAGCCATACCTCTGGACTCGTTTAAAATCCATACAAGATAGTTTTGTATAAATACAGTTTTATAATTGTTCCTTGCAGCCGACAGTTCATTTCTGATTTCGGTCATAGTCTGCATGGCAATACTGCGGTTATTCATGTAAAATTGCAAATAATCACAGAAGTAGCTTGTAAGCGACGGATCTGTCATGTCATTCCAGCGGGAGCCTTGTATCCGTCTGCATATTTCCCAACGGAACTCACCGACAAGTTTGATTACAAGAGGCTTTAAATCGCCTTCAAGGAAGATAGGCATAAAGATACGTGCGGGAGTTGTACGCACTCTACCTTCTATTTCCTGCCACATCGAGCCTCTTATACCTATATTTGGCATAAGGATAAAGTTTGGTATTACCTCTACATTTATAGTTTCGTTTGTAATGCCAAGCTTTGGGTTTGAGTAAGCCGTTTCGCGGTAAAATGCCGAAAAATCCAACTTGCGTATCTCGTCAATAATATCCTTGACCTTAGCAGCGGTGACCAATGTGTCTTCGGGATTACGCATTACATTGTGGCTTGAATAAACAGGACAGAACCTCGACGGATTTCCGAAAGTAACTCTGTTTACTACAGGGAAAGCATTTTCTATCTCATATTTCAGATGCTCGTTCCTGTCAGCCAACAGACGGGCTTCTTCCTTCGCATCTATTTGCTTTTGATTTTTTAAGTCACGGCAATATGCGGTAAAATCCATATCAAACTCGCTGAGACTGGGGTTTCTGTCGCCATTGTAAATGGATGTCAACCATTCGGAAACCGTGAAAATATTGTTTTCAGGATCTCCTTTATATGTATCGGCGATAGAGTATAAGAAGTTTGCGTTATCAAAACCCGCCAAAGTAGCGTCAACATACCCGAAGTTGAGGAACATCTTTATAATCGTAGGCGGTGCAGGATCCTTTAGGTATTTTAGGAAAACAAGCTTGTGGACTAAATAAAAAGTTTTCGTCAATGTCCTGCGCAGGTCGGGGATATCATCATCCGAGCTGTTTCTATCCGTGAGTTCCGTGTATTTAACTATGTTTTCTTTAAAAATACCGGCTGTGTCATCATCACACTCTGAATATTCAATAATCGTAAGCAGTGAATCAACAAGATTTTGATTCATGCCTTGCTCAATCGGTGCGGTATAAGTACCATCCTGTGACTCCCGACTATCCTCGAGCATATCCCAATATGAATCCAGACGTCTTTGATAGTAGTCGGAATTAATGCCGGTCATATCTGACAAGGTTTCTGTCAAAGGAGCCATAACTGATTCTATCTCTTTATCTGCTCCTTCTATTTTAACAGAGCTTAAATGCAACTCACAAATAAGCGAAAGCATATCATAACCGTTATCGTTTAAGAGAAGTGAATATACATCGTCAAGATACTCATGATACATCGAGCATGCTTGTAAAATTTGCGAAATGTCCGCCAAACATCTGCGGATAAAACCTGTTTCTATACCGGAATTCCCATAGAAAAACGCTTTATGTGTTGCCGGGTTTAGAAAGCTTATTTCATCATAAAAATCCTGTACCCAGCCTTCTATCGGGTCATGTCCGGAAAACGGTTCTATATCTTCAAGTCCGGGAAGCTTTTTGGGTGTTGTAGCATATGTTTTGCACAAACGACTGTATTCCGTGTAAAGATTGTTGATCATATCAAATGCACCGTCAGTGTCCAGCTTAAGACGGGACTTATATTGTAAAAGCTCGGAAATCTGCCTGCACATGGAGTTTACCATAAGATATGCTATGTCCGCGTTTTTTTGCATCATTGAATCTAAGGAACTGATGCCATCGCAGGGGAAAGAGTGTAGTGTAACATCTGAAAGAGTGGTATAGGTATGCGAGTGAACATCAGAGGTAATATCGCAAAGCCCTAACACATCGGTCTTGCCGAATAAAACTGTATGCCCTCCGAATGTACCTTCAACCTCGCCCTCTGCGATAAGCGCTATGTGTGTAAGCGGGTCACCTTTTTTGTAAATTACTGAACCTTCCGTGAACTCATTTGCTGACATATTAATCGTCCATTCTGCCGCCGTGCAATGGCAAAATTTTGTTAAATCAATCTTATCGAGCACGGCAAGGAATGATAAGACGATTATTTATTAAATCAAATAGTAGTTTGAAACTTGTTTCAAATTACTACCTCACTTATTTTCTCATTGCAATAATACCAGTTTTTGGCAAATAACGCAATGGTTACAAGTATCAATATGTTGACGAACCCTTGATATTTTCCGTCATATATGGTAGAATAGCGGGCGGAATATGGGTCATTTGTGCTAAGGATGGTATTTATGGGAAATATGACTTACTATATATACGATTCGCCATTTGGTAAGATAGTTATCGAATCCGATGGAGACGCTATCACATCTGTCAAAATGCAGAGCCATATGGATTCAGCCGGAGAGAAAAAAGCGAGCACACTGACCGACATAGCAGCCATGCAGTTGGACGAGTATTTCGTCGGAAAACGCAAAAAATTCGACATACCTCTAAACCCTCATGGCACAGAGTTCCAATTATCGGTATGGAAAGCACTTCAAGCTATCCCGTACGGTAAAACAAGAAGCTACAAGCAAATAGCACAGGCGATAGGCAATCCGAAAGCATGTCGAGCGGTCGGACTTGCAAATAATAAAAATCCGATTTGGATAATAATCCCCTGTCACCGTGTTATAGGCGCGGACGGAGATTTGACCGGCTACGGCGGCGGACTTAAGATGAAGAAGAAGCTGTTAGAAATCGAGAACAGAATCTAGACAGCTACACCTCCGTCATTCTGCGCGAAGTCGCAGAATCCACATCACATCGCAACTACGCAATATGTCCGATAGAACACCTACATATAGCAATAGATTCTGCGACTAACGCGCAGAATGACAGGGTTAGAATTATCTCGCAGTACTGTAACTTTCCACTTTCAATTAAATAAAGAGAGGAACAGCCAACAATTATGAGTGTAATCCTAAAAGCTGAAGGGCTGACAAAAACCTTTCGTTTGTCAGCAAAACAACAAAAACTGCAAAACACTAAAAAGAAAACCATCACAGCGGCAGACCACATTTCATTTGAGGCGCATGAAGGAGAGATTTTCGGGTTACTCGGACCAAACGGAGCAGGGAAAACTACTGTTCTCCGTATGCTTGCAACCTTGATTAAAGCCGATTCGGGCGATGCGGTAGTTGACGGCTCAAGCATAAAAACAGATCCTGAAGGTGTGCGGTCGAAAATCGGATTTCTTACAAGCGAACTGAAGCTCGAAGACTTCTTTACGCCAAACTATCTTTTCGACTTTTTCGCAAAAATCCACCACCTGCCCCCCGAAACCCGTGATAAACGGAAAAAGGAACTGTTTGGAAAGTTCGGCATAAATAAGTTTGCGGAAGTCAAGGTCGCTAACTGCTCAACGGGTATGAAACAAAGAACATCACTCGTTATATCTGTAATACATGACCCGAACATTGTTATATTTGACGAACCGACAAACGGTCTTGATGTTATAACGGCAAAAGTTGTAACAGATTTTCTTATGGAGCAAAAAGCACAGGGTAAAACGGTCATATTGTCAACACACATCTTTAGTTTGGTTGAGAAACTGTGCGACAGAGCAGGAATAATT
>Ga0123353_10000906_pt1 | contig 36156 bp, 29 predicted proteins | sample TergutLab28metaG_3_FD_92763 | JGI IMG/M metagenome (GOLD analysis project Ga0123353, IMG submission 92763) | Labiotermes labralis P3 segment gut microbial communities from Petit-Saut dam, French Guiana - Lab288 P3 | ecosystem: Host-associated > Arthropoda: Insects > Digestive system > Gut ... | reverse complement strand
TCTTGATAGTCTTTAGTGCCTTGCATTTGGTAAGATTTTGACATTACAAAAATACTGCTTTTTTTATGAATTACACAATAATTTTATGAATTTTTATTAACAAGGTTGAGTTGTGCAACGAGCGCTACAAACCGGCGCCAGCGGGCAAAAAAATTCAAACATAACGCTTAAATCTATATCCATTTTAACTGTTCTTTCTTTTTTACATCAGTGAATTTAAAAACAGCTCCGATAGAATATCCAAACGTATTATTTATCAAATCAGAACTTAGTTTTCTATAGCCTATGAAATTATAATTACCACTAATATAAAGCCCTAAAAAAAAGCCATCTATAAATTTTATATATTTTATCAAATTCACTCCTACTGTTAATCCGGACAAATCTTTTATTTCAAATTCATTCCCTTCAAAATCCACAATATTTGAAGTTATAAAATTTTTCAAAAATCCAACGTTCGGTTCAACGAAAATTCTTCTTATAATTTCTTTTTCATACGAAAGACTTACATTCCAAAACACCATTCTAACATTCGATCTTCCAGGAAGATAGTAGTTTGTATTACGATATGGAAGATCTTTCTTTGTTGTATTCTCAAAGTATCGGAACGATGTGCTTAGGATATAGTTTTTATACCCTAATCCCACGAGTAGTATTTCGGGACCCGTAGAATTCCCATACCAATTATAGGTTTTTTCATGATTAATGATATTTGAAAAAGGCGAACCTCCAAACTTCAAGCTCCAAGTATAATTATCCGATTGAGCCGTTGATTTTAGGGGAATGCTCAGAATTCCTAATAGCAAGATACCATTTATGCTATATTTTACAATTGCATTTTTAGCGGTGCTCAACAAAAAGTGTAAATTGTCTCGTTTGGTTGTAGGTTGGTTGTATTTTTTCATTTTAAAATAAATTTTTCCCTGCTCTTACGGCTTTGCAGGCCTTGCCTTGTTTAAAACGTATATCCGATTCTCAAAACAATATTAAATGCCCATCCATGTTTTACTTTTTCGTTTGAAGTAAAAGTATATCGATACCCGCCACCGCCACCCATTTCAAAATTGAAATGTTTTCCGATATTTCCTCTTGCTGCATAAGTTGGCATTATTTCTATATCGCTTGATTGCTCACCTGATAACATTAACCAGCCTGCATGATAGCGTATTTTTAAAGATATAAATGCAGAAGTATTATTTGCAGTATATAATCCTTTTGAATGCCGTTTTTTAATGTCGAAATAATACCTCGGTTCAACAGCAAAAACTAACGGAATAATTGACTCCTCTCGGTAAAAATTGCCTATATTCCAATTTGTCGGATAAAAACCTACTTCACTACGCAAAGCAATGGTGTTCGACAATTTCATTTCATTGTTTACCCAAACACTCATTATGCCAGCCTGAATACCAAAAATAGATTTTTCAACACTTGCCCCTTCTTGCGCTTGCAATGCAAAGGGCAAGAACAAAACTATTGATAAAAATAAACTAATTTTTTTACTCATAAATACATGTTTTTAGATTACCTAAACAAAGAATAACGATGTTTTGACGTTTTTTTATGTTGCCTGTACTGTTTTTTGTCGCACCAAAACCATTTTTCGGATTTTAACCAGCACTCCGAAGACGGAAGTTTCTCTACTGACATAAAACTATAGGTTTCTCCCACTCCGGGTGGGTAACCGCTTTTTTCAAAGCCTAATCCTACTACCTCCTGAATAGTATGCCTGTCTATCACTTTATACCTTACAATATATGAATCAGGCGACACCGGAGGATTTGCTCGGGTAACGAACTGCACCTTGATAATATCATCTTTCAACTCATATAATCCCCAGTCACCGCTTCCCAACCGGTCAGAATACGCTTCATAAAGTTGACGTTGTATATATGTGTTACAATCATCAAATACAGGAATCACAGGAATCGTAACTCCACTACGAAAAACCATACCATCGTTATAGAAAACTAAAAATTGACATACCTTTGCTAAACTTCCATTTCTAAATGGAACAAAGGAGTTTGCCAAAAAATAACCCGATAAGTCCAATATGGTATCAATTCCTGTCAGAGTACCGTCATAGCAACCTATATACGTCTTTCTGATATGGCGAGGGACAATGCAAGAAAAACTTATAATCATTAACAGACTTAAAGTATATATTATTTTAAGAAAATGTTTTTTATCCATAGTTGAGTTCGTTTTTATCTGCGATACAATGTATGTTTATTTATTGGCGGTTATGGGTTTTATCTGCGGTATACACTGGACTCTAACCTATGGTTTTGGTGGATAATTACACTACTGTTGTAGTTTAAAAATTAATTTGTAGCCCTACTCCTTGAGGTGTAACTCCGAGATTAACGCTAAGATTATTTTGTTGAGTTTGCACACCTTCATTGTAAATTTGTACGGCTTTTGTTGCATTTTTCTTGGCTGAGCTAAATACAGGAATTGCCACAACTATCAAGCCTGCACCAATTGCTGCTAATGTCCAGTTTGCTTCGCCTCCAGCAATAGCTGTACCTAAAGGCCAGCCAATGAAGCCACCACCTGCAAAACTAAGTACATTAGAAATTATACTTTGGGTTCTTGCTTTTTGGATGAACTCGTAAGCCTGCTTATTGTTGTGCATTAATGCTGGAACTTCCTTAAAGGTATAGGTTTTTTGGTTTTGCTGAAAAGTGAGACCTTTTTTGATAACAAGAGTATCTGTAGATATTTGTGCTACCATAGTGGTAGTTACCAACAGAAAGATTGTACAGAAAATCGTTTTATTTTTCATAATTGTAGAGATTGTGGAACTATTTTTTTTATCTTTGTGGACTACTTACAAAACGAGGATCAAAAACACGGTATCTCAAAAAATAATGGGGTGGTATATATAGGTCTTCATAAAACATCTTTAAATCTAAAATAGCATTTGTTTCTATTAGAACTCCGTTTTCAAAAACATATTCTGTTAATGCTGGGTCGTATATGACTACATAAGTGTCTCTTTCAGGGTATACTTCAACGGTCATGTCTTTCCAATTGTATTTGATTAACGTATTAAATACCCCTGACATCTTTTGCTCAAGAATACTTAAAAATGAACTGTCTTTTGTTTTTTGGTAGTCAGGAGTGTAAAGGTAAACAATCGTAAAAGGATCTATTATTATGATGCAATCAGGTTGCCTGAAAATAGGAGCCCATATATCATCATCAGGATAAATCCTATATTTATTCAAATCGCCTTCCCTAAAAAGATCTACTAAAAGTAAAGGATCTTCCTGACTAAAATTCTTTGTTCTATAAAGTGCTATAGCAGTCAAAATCTCCTCATCACAAATCATTTCTTTTGAAATGTTTTCGGAACATATTATAGTTTGCCCTGCCAAAACAATAACTTGAACACATAGAAAGATAAATAAAAATGTTTTTTTTACCATAATAGCGTTGTGTATATTATCTAAAATAACCAGGACCTCCAATTGTATAGATCCAAGATGGTGTGAGTATTCTCATTTTTAAATTCAGATGATAAGCAAGCCATAAGTCGTTTCGAGATTCAGCCCCCCATCCACTTCTTGGATCTCTCGGATGAGAATGAGTATGTCCGAGAATCCTTGCACTTGTCATAAAATCAGGATGTATATATCTTCTACCATATCTTTCATCTGTGTAAGTGTAATAATAATTCCTTTCTGATGTATTATACTTATACCCAACATCTCCAAATCCAATAAAATTCCAGAGATCATCTCTGAGCGGCATATACGCATAACCTTGAAGAGGTTCAAAATAATATCCTCTATCCGTTTTCCAATAACCAGCCTCTACTCCATGAATTTGGCTGATAGCACGTAACAACTGATCTGCTTCGTATTCTGTTCCAGTAAAGAAATGGCGATTATTATCTTTTTGTGTAATTTTTACAGGATCTTTTTGTTTGTTCTTATTCCGCAATTCATTGGTAAGCCAAATACCTCCACCCGCAGCAGTTGCATAGCCTAAACCTTGAAGCATAAGAGTACCATTGGCTGCCAAAAATTCAGCACCTACTGTTGCTATTCCTCCAAACTCAAAACCCAAAGATATTCCAACAGAATAGCCTGCATTAGCTAAAGAATAACCCAACATTGCACCTCCCATTGCACCCATTAATCCTCCTCCAAATATTCCTATGTAGGTTTGTCCACTATTCCAGTCCCACTTTGCTGGATTAAAATTCCAATCATTAGTCATAGCACCTCCCAAATATGCACCAACAAGACCTCCTATAATTGCAGCAAGAATCACTATTTCACCGCTCGGATCAATATACGACAGCGGATTATTCCTTGCATAGGTATAACGATTAAAATCCTGCGTATATCCCGCATTTGGCACATACGGGTCAGGCGAAAGCATCCGTCCCAAAATCGGATCATACATCCTTCCATTCATGTTAATCAACCCAAACATATCCATATGCTCATGCCCCGTGTAGCCCCGAGAAAAATAATCCAACATCAAATCAAAATCCGTCGAAAAGGATTCGTCGAAGTAAAAGCGTACAGCATAGAAGGTGGTGTCTTCTTCAATGTCATCGCCCATTGCTAACAGCTCTCGGATTTGCTCTCTTTCGAGGTTTCTGTTGCTGTCAAGTTCTACAACAACAATATCGCCTCTAATTTCGTCGCTGATGCTACCAAAACCGTCTACTTCTATATCAACTTCCTCTTCTTCCGTGTTAATAGTTCTACTTTTGCGAACTCTGCCTAAACGGCGATTGCCGTCTGCTTCGCCTTCAGCAGTCATTTCTTCAATCGCTTCAACAACCTCCTCCACATTGGTTCTCATCTCCTCACGGAAAATAATATCGTGGCGATATCTGTTGCCCCACGCGTCGTAGCCAAAATATTCATGTTGCCCTAATCTTGGATTGTATTCGGCAACGATGCTGCCCAAATGGTCGGTCGCCACAGCGTTGGTTTGGCCGTTGTTGCGAATGGCAACCAATCCGTAAGGCGAATGGATGTATTCTTTGGTGAGGGAGCGACCACGACCGGTTTCCGTATGCTCGTAGTTTTGGGTGTAGTGGCGGATGAGAGACTCTTCTTTATGCTCAAACATTACAACTCTGCGCTGACGATCAGGCCCGTAGACGAACAGCATTTCGAGGTAGGTTCCCGACCCGCAGTCGTTGGCGATGTGCTCTATCTTGCCAAAACTTGTATAACTGATAGTGTGACTTGGGTCTAATCGGTGATGATCCGGAACTTTTTCAACGGCGTGGACTTTTTCGGAGTGGTAGACGTATTCGCCTACACCTTCCTTGAAAGTGATGTTGCCATTACGATCGTATTCCATTCCTCCTGTGGTGAGACGATTGAGGTGGTCGTACTCAAAATAGTCTTTTTGGTCGTTGTAAGGATTGTAACGGAAAATCATGTTGCCTGTTGGAAGGTCGTCGTAGTCATACTCATAGTGGTAGTCCATCAGCCCATCAAGAAACATGGTCTCAGGTTGACCAAAAACATTATAGGTTTGATTTTTTGAAAGATTGAGTACAGTGCTGCTCAATTCTTGCCCCATGGCGTTGACTTCGTGGAGGTGCCATATCACTTCAGTACCCCTTGGTAGGTCTCCTCTGATTCGGTAGTTGAAACCGTTATCATCGTAATCGTAATAAAGTGTGTAACCCAATGGATATTGGTAGGTTTTCAAGTTGCCATACTCGTCATAGCTGTATCGAGTGGTGAGTGAGTTACCTTCGAATATATCATCAAATTGTTCTACTCGACCGAATTCGTCATATTCGAAAACCTGTGCAGTTTCGTTGTTGCAAACAGTTGAATGCAAGCGCCCAAGATTTGGACCGGAAGTGATGTAGTGATACGTGGTTATTCGGCCATAGGCTTCGTCAACCTGCTCAAGTCGTCCATGTCGGTCGTAGTGGTTGGTGGTGATATAACCGCGTTCATCAGTTTGGGTAACAATTTGGTCGTAAGCGTTGTAGGTGTACGTGATTGTTCCTGCATTTGGGTCGGTGATAGTTTCTTGACGGCCGTATTCATCGTAAGTGATTACGGTTATGGCATTCCCGGGAGCTATAATCGTGCTAACTAATCCGGGAATCTCGTATTTGTATTCGATTCTTCCTCCGCCATCTGTTGCTAAAATTAAATCGCCTGCTGCATCGTAAGTCTTGCTTGAGGTTTGGCCGGATGGAGCAATTATCGTTGTAGTCAACCTATCGTAATCGTAATATGTGGTTAGTCCTTCAAAAGTTTCTTCGATTTTTCGTCCAGCAAAATCGTATTCAAATGTTGTCCATTGTGGCGTTTCGTCTTCGAAGTATGGCATGGAGGTTCGCACCAGTTGACCTTTTTCGTTGTATTCAGATTCCGTGATAACCAAACCACCGCCAAAACCGGGTGTTTCGGTTCTCACGGTTCGACCTAAAATGTCTAAATACGACTTCACATAAGGTCGTCCTTTCTGCTTTGCAAGCGAGGTATAGACTATGCCAGGAATCTTTTTTTCTCTGCGGATCGTGTAGAAGGTTTCATAGTCTTCCGGAGAAATAACTTTTTCCAGCCGTCCGAAGCGATCATACTTGTATGTTGTGGTTTGCTCGCCGATAGCTGTCTCTGAAATTACTCGTCCGAATGGGTCATAATCACTGTACGAAGTTCCAAGCGCAGTGGTTACGGAAGTTTGAAAACGAAACTGCGGGTAATCGTATTCAAAAGTTTGCCATCTTGAACGTCCAATTCCGGGAGCCGATGTGGTGATTTTTGTAACTACACCGTGTGGGTTTTCATATTCATAAGATGTAATCGTAGCTATATCAGTTTCATAGCGGTCGATTTTTTGGATTAAATTTCCTTTGGGATCGTAAGTAAAATGTTGTTTAAATAGAATACTATCTTGTTTTGCTGTATATTTGCTATAGGTTTGTGTGGTTTCCAAACGGTTTGGATAGTTTCGCAAAGCATAAGTTCCATAAGTGTTTGTTGTAACTGTGGTGGCTACAGATCCGAGTTGAAATCCCTGGCCTGGAGCAAGCGGTATGGCAACATCGGGATCGGGAGGGGTATAATACGTTGTACTGCTTGTAAGCACATTACCACAAGTATCGTAAGTAAGGTTTGTGGTTTGAATTGTGCCGGACAGAGGATCCTTACTTGTTGTTTGTGAAACCAAACACTGAATGCGCTTTCCGTCCAAGTGTTTAATCACGTTGGCTTGCATGTTTTGAGAAAGAAGTTGATTGTTTACAGTAGAATAAATCCGTGTTTCTTTCGGTAGGTTTACAAAATAGTCTGTGTTTAATTCAAACTCCGAAACAAGTTCAAGTGCCAGTCGAGTATCTGTTTCCGTAATTTTTGAGAAGCCTAAGAATCCGCGTCCTTGTCGGTGAACTTTTGCGCCTTCGTAAAAGTAGTTTTTGTCATTTGTTCGTGTGGTAAGTCGCTTACAAACTTGCGTAGACCCTTGAAAATTCATCAAAGGGAATGCTACGAGGTCTGTTCCCTTTCTGTAGATCGCCGAATTAGTCAAAACATCGTATTCTGCGGTAAATTGAGTACCAAGTGTATCTTTTACGGCAATCAAAAGAGGAAAATAGGATTGGTTTAACGAAACCCACACGCCATCATTAGCAAAACCAACCAAATCCGGAAGTCCATCGCCATTCATATCGGCAAAGGTGAAAAAATGATCTCCTCCCAATCCTAATGAAGTCCAAAAGGGATCGGTTGTCCAATCTTCTTCCAAGGCGAATTCAGTTCCTGTGCTTAGTAATACTCTAATACCTGTGCCGTTAGAATTAGTGGTCATCACTATCACATCAGCCATGCCATCGCCATTTACATCCATCATTATTATTTTGGGAAGCTGTGGTGAATATGGGCTGTTCACACTCGCCCATTCTTTAGGAGGGGCAAATCCTTCTCCGGTTGCAAGAGCTACATACAATTTTCGTCCACTACTGAAGATTAAATCTGCTTTTCCATCACCGTTTACGTCCTGCAAAAAAAAGTTCTGAGTATTGATCCAAGAATCTTTAATAGTATCAAATATTTCGAACGGTGTTAAAGAAGTGCCGTTGGACATTGCAAAATAAACAGTATAACTCGATGGGAAACTATTTCTATGCAAAACCACAACATCAGCCCTACCATCGCCAGTTATATCACCGACAAGAGTATAGTTATCAAACCCTATACCGTTGAAAGCTCCAGTGGGTATCGGAGAAGTGGAAATAGAAATAAGTTTATCATTAAAACTTGTTCCTGTGTTTATGGCTATATCTACAGTGTCTCCTCGCTGGAAATTGCTCCTGAAAACAATAACGTCCGGCAAGCCATCTCCGTTGAAATCTGCCAAATGCCGATGGTTGATATTGTACCATCTGCCATAATTATAAGACGATGTCCATGTGTCTAATGGCGGTCTCCAATGTCCAGTTGAAAGCTCTGCTACTACATAGCCGTTCCCAATCCCAATAAAATCTGCAATTCCATCACCATTGATATCTTGCACGGATCTAAGATACTCCCATTTACCTGCGAATCTGTTTCCAATCCATGGAAGCCATGGGTCATGAAAATCATAGTTAAATCTTGATCTGGAAACATGAACTGTATTATCGTGAAACCCAACAATGTCAGCTTTTCCATCTCCGTCTATATCTGCCAATACTCTCATATGAGTTTCATTCCAGCTAACCCGCTTACATGTACTCTCAACTATATTACAAATTTGCATAGAATCAGTTCCAAATACAGGAGTAATTTTATATCTATTTCCAAATTGTTGTTTTGAAGTTTGCCATGAAAATTCCAGCTCTCCAAGCATTAGACCATTTGGCGCAAATTCTCGCATATAAGCCAAACGTTTTTTGTCGCCAGTGTACTCAAACGTGTACACCTTGACAATCTCTCCTTCCGAAAAACAAACAATACTATCTAAAAGTTTTCCATCAATGATTTCTTGGCCGGCGATATATAATTTCCTTTGAACAGGCTTATTGCTATAGTGGAAAACAATTTTATTGTGCAAAGATGCTGAACCTTCAGAAATATGTCCTGTATAGTGAATTTCTTTGATTTGCGAAGCCCTGTCGCTTTGTGGAAGCCAGTTCCACCAACCTCCCGACTGTTGTGTATTGTATTTGTATTCGATATAATTGCCGTTAGCATCTTCCATTTTACTGATGTGCCATTGCGAAATAACAATATTTCCATCTTTGAAGTGCCTAACTCTTGAATTTGATCTGTCGTCTGTTCCATAGTACAAAGTACTACCATCTTTTGCTCTAACTTGGAATTCTTTTGGCCCAAGATAAGGCCGTTGAATAAAGTAGGAAATGTTCTCTATTTCTTCATGTCCAAACGATTCAATCTCCGAAAAACTCGCCATTTCAGTGTCGTATATAACGCCATTTTCGCCAATAACAGTGTGTCCGCCTGTTCGGATCAAACGTTTGCCGTCCAATGCAAAATAGTCGTCCATGGTGAGTTCTACACCTGTGCGTTCGTTATCGTGATAAAAATTCTTACCCACACGACTGATTGACGATAATCCTGAAAGCCCAAAGCCAACACCCAATATACCCGAAGTTTTGTTCTGACTGTTGTAAACTATAGATAACTGTGGTTGTATACCCGCCGTTCCTACAGGAACTTCAATCGGGATCTGATACATCAAGGCCCCCGAAGGTGTGGTGCCAACAGTGCCAACAAGGTTGTTTGTATATTCGTCACCTTTGAGACCAAGAAGGCCATCAAACACAACATCAAGATCGTCAACGACTATAAAATCGCCCGACATACCGGGTATTTTCACATCGGAATCGCCCACAATATATCCCGTCGCACCCTCTTCTAAAACAACCGCCAAATCTCCCATAAATACAAGCTCGGCATATTCTTCTATGGCAATAATCCCACCGTCCTCTACAATCAAAAGCGAACCATCTTCAATTTGCAAACGGGCACCGTCCTCAATAATCAAAAGCGTGTTATCCGTAATACGAAATTCACCCGAAACAGAATCTTCCAAGCTACCTATAAGCAGTGTTCCGCCTTCGGTTATTCGTAAAACTACTTTTTCGGCAGTATTTTCATCGGCAGTATTTCGTTCGTAATCTCCAAAACCCTTTATTTTTAAGTGTTTTTCAGAAGATAAAACCATGGATTCTCTGAGCGAACGCTCACCATTTGGACGGGAGCGGGTGCCGTGAACAAGCGTGTCGGTCTGTGTGTGGCTATGGTGATGATGCGCCTCTGCGTGATTTGTAAAAAAAATGAAAACAAAAAATAAAAAAAACGAGAAAAAATGTTTCATGCGCTTGATTTTTTAATGAATTTGGGTTTGGGTTTAATTAAAGTTTATTCCTTAATGATTTTCCAGGTAACAAACGAGTTTTGCGAGGAAATCCGCAGTAAATACACGCCTTTAGGCTGCGAAGAAAGGTTTATGGGCGTGTAATTGCCAACCTGCGATTGCTGAAAAATAACCGCTCCGCTCATGGTGTAAACCGTTAGCTGATGCGAGGCTTGAGGGTTTTTATTGCGAATTTCTACGGCCAAAGCACCTTTGGTGGGATTGGGGTAAATGAAAATATCGCTTTCTTTCAGTTTATCGGTGAAAAATTCTTCGGAAAAGGAATTATTTTCAGGGGTTTCGAAACTGCCAAATATCGGGGTATTTTCCTCTTCAGTCAAGGCTAAATTATGCACATCGTTTTCTTCGGACGGTGGTGCTTGACTTGGAGCAGACATCACAATTGTCCGGAGCATGGACGTGCGATGACCGGAGTCATCATACTCGAATGAGGTTTGGGCATTTAAAAATGAGAACGAAAAAAGTAGTAAACAAAAAATAAAGCTTGGTTTCATAAGCAACGTATTTTTTTAAATAGAATTTTTGCAAAGATACAAAAAATTATTAAAGTGGCACTTTATCGTGCTAACCCCTTTTTCAAAAAAACGATAAAGTCTTTCTTGTTTACAGCTCCGACACCCTTTTCAGTCAAGGGATTCCCAGCACTATCCAAAATCATATAATACGGAAGAGCGTTAGTATTAAAGCGTTCCATTTGCAAAGTGTAGTTTACTTTTCCAATCGTTTTTTTCAATTTGCCATCTAATTTTGATGTCATCCATTCGCTTTCGGGAAGTACTGTTTTATCGTTGGTATTAAGGAGAATAATCAAATATTGGTTCAACAATTCCAACACTTCGGGATCGCTCCAAACATTGGCTTCCATCTCTTTGCAATTTTTACAGCCGTGTCCCGTAAAAACCAAAAATACAGGTTTGCCTAATTGTTGGGCGCAAGCCATACCTTCTTCAAAATCGAAATACCCTTGTAAATCGTGTGGCAAGTGAAATTTGTCGCTCCATTTCGGTGTTCCGCAAAGTTTTTGCTCAAAGATTACAGGTGTATAAACAACCTGTTTTTGCAAATTAAATTGCTGTGCGGACATCGGAGGTTTCAAGCTTGAAATCATTTTGAGCGGTGCACCAAACAAGCCCGGAATGAGATACATTACAAACGAAAACGTAGCAATCACCAAAAATAAACGAAACACGCCAATGTGTTTAACATCGCTGTCGTGCGCGAATTTGATTTTGCCCAGTAAGTAGAATCCCATTAGCGAGAATATCACAATCCAAATCCCGATATACACTTCGCGAGTGAATAGATGCAAATTGTAAACCGTATCAATCGTCAATAAGAACGTCATCGCGAAAGCCAATAAAATAAAGGCAAACACGACTTTTACCGAGTTGAGCCAACCGCCGGATTTCGGCATCTTTTCCATCAATGCGGGCGACATCGAAAGGATCATAAACGGCAAACCAAATGCAAAACCGAATGCAAACATTCCTAAAATAGGCTTCAACACAGAGGTTCCCATCGCCGCTTCAACCAATAATGCTGCCGCAAACGGGCCTGTGCAAGAGAATGAAACTAATGTCAATACAACTGCCATAAAGAATGCTGCAATTAATCCGCCTTTGTCGGCTTTGGCATCTAATTTATTAGAAAGTCCTGTTGGAAGTTTGAGTTCAAAGAGTCCGAAAAACGAACAGGCGAACGTTACAAACAATGCAAAAAAGATTAAATTTGCAATCCAATGTGTGCCTAAAACATTAGCTAATTCGGGACTTTTGGTTATGGCTACAACAACGCCTAAAAGACCATAAATCACAGCAATGGAAAACCCGAAAATCAGGCCTTTCAAAATACTTTCGGAACGTTTGGCACCTCCACTCATAAAAAACGAAATCGTCAATGGAATCATCGGGAAGACACAAGGTGTAAGCATGCAAGCAAAACCCGCGCCTAAAGCCAAGAGAATAAACCACCAAATATTTTCCGATGAACTTTCGGAATTATTCGTTATGGTAGCAGCTATAAATATTTTTTCTTCTATATCGGCGAGATCGGGAATAACGTCTATAACTTCGTCGTTATTCTGTTCTTTGGATTCAATTTGCTTATTCAAAACATCTGTATTAAAAGGTGTTTGCGGACGACCTTTCACCAAAAATTTAAAGTCTGTATCATACGGGAAACATGAACTCTCATCACAAACCATGTAATCAATCGTTCCCAAAATTGTGAACTCTTTTTCGCTTAAAATTTCAATAGTCTGAATAAATCGAACGTTTCCGGAATGTACTGCAACATTTATTCCGAAATCTTGGTCAAATTTAATTTTCGGAGCTGGGTTTTCTTTGATTTTCCCAATTTTTTTAAACGCCTTAGAATCGTCAAAAATAAACTCTGTTGGACGCGGCCCACCACTTGGAAATTCGGTTCCATATAGTTGATAGCTCGGGTCAATACCCGCCGAAAAAATCAATTCGGCTTTGTTTCCTTCCAAAGGATTAACTGAATACAACCATTTGACGGGGTTGGCGTTTAAGCCGAACGTCGCAAAAATTAGCGACAAAACTACGATTTTTTTCATACGAATTACAATTTTTGTAACCTACAAAGATACGTTTTTTTTTTGAATTAAGCGTTATGTTTCAATTTTTTTTGCCAAAGAAGGCTTCTTGAAAAGTCTCCAGACAAACAGCATTGACAGGGCAATCGGATTGTTTTTTGAATTGAAAAAACGATATAAAACATCTTTAAAAATATAGGTTGAGTGATATTTTATTTTCTTGAAAAATCCGATGTTTGGTGCAATGTAGTTACGATAAACCGGGCGGCATTTGCGATGGATATCGGTTAGTAAAAACCCTTTGTTTTCGTTGGCGATAGACGTTTTATGCTGGCGGTATTTGACCAAAATTTGATTCCAAAAATGAATTTTATAACCGTGTTTGGTGAATTTCAAATAAAGCGGCCAATCGTCAATCATCGGAATATTTTCATCACAAAAACCAACACTTTCAACACTATCTTTTTTGTAAAACACAGCAGGAGCAACAACATGACACCAATCCAACAACATTTGGTATTGCCGGTTTACCGAACGATTGAAAAAATCCGATGTTTTGTAATTTTCAGAAAGATGTCCAATGAAATTTGATTCGGAAAAATCATTGTTGTAAAGTGCTGCAATACCTTGAAAAATTGAAAATTCAGGATGTGCATTAACAAAATCATACGTTTTTTCCAGTGCAGATTCAACCAATGCATCATCTCCAGAAAGTACATGAATCCATTTGCCGGAAGCGACTTTTAATCCACGGTTTGTGTTTGCCGAAATACCTGTATTGATTTTACTTTCGATGATTTTCAATCGCGATTGAAATTGCGGATGTTTTGCGACCCATGCTTTGCAAACATCAAGCGTGTTATCTGTGGAAAAATCGTCGGTAATAATCCACTCGAAATCTTGAAAGGTCTGATTTTTTAGGCTGTTCAGAGCGTCCAAAATATAGGGTTCGGCATTGTAGGTTGTTATGACGATGGAGAAAAACATAAGTGGGCAAAGATACAAAAAAAATTACGAATTATCAATTACGAATTACGAATTTTGAAATTACATTATTATTACGATAGCGAATAATTCTTGGGAAACTTTGCCACATATCCTCGTAAAAGGTTTTGTATTTCGGCAAAATCGTTTTCAAAATTACCGGTGATTTCAAATTTAGTGAGGATGCCGGTTTCTTTTTTTTGATAATCAATAAATCCTATGTAAAGCGGGACATTGGCTTGTTGTGCGATATAGTAGAATCCTTTTTTCCACTTGGTGGTGTATTTGCGCGTACCTTCGGGCGTAATGGTGAGCGCCAACTTTTCTTTAGTGTTGAATAAATCCACGCAATATTGCACCGTGTTTTTGGCTTGTTCACGATTTACGGGTATTCCGCCCAAAGCAAGCAAAAGTCGTTTCATCGGGAAGATAAAAAATTCTTTTTTAATCAAAAAACCGGCTGTAATTCCCATCCTCCAATAGCCTAAGCGTCCCCAAATGAAATCCCAAAAACTGGTGTGCGGTGCAACAATGCATACATATTTTGCTTCAGGCGGAACAATTCCAACGACTTTCCATCCAAATAATTTTAATATGCACTTTGCAATTCTTTTCATCCTATTTTTATTGGGCGTATGTAAAATACGCCCCTACAATATTTATAACTCATAACTTTTAACTCATAACTCATAGCTTTAGAACGGATATCCAATTCCGAAATTCAACACAAAATCCCTTAGCTGCGTATTTGAAATCACCCATTTTTCGCCGTTTGGTTTTGCCGGATCTCTCAACGGAACTGCAGCATCTAAACGAATCACAAAAAAGTTAAAATCCAAACGAAGTCCTACACCTCCACCAACGGCTAAATCGTTTGGAACGTTTTTCCATTCAAACAGTCCTCCCGGAAATGATTCGCTATCGTTACGCAACCAGATATTCCCTGCATCCACAAACAATGCGCCGTTGAATATGCCCGAAATCGGAAACCGATATTCGATGTTGCCGACCAAAACAATATCGCCGACACGTTCAATTTTGGAGCCATCCGGAGCACCATAACTTCCCGGCCCCAAGAAATTCAAAGGCCATGCTCGAATATTGTTATTTCCTCCTGCAAAAAAACCTTTTTCATAAGGTAAAACCTCAAAATTTCCATAAGCAAATCCAACACCTCCCATCAATCGTGTAACAAGAACTTGATTATCGGTCAAATACCAATATCGTTTCAAATCCGCATCAAAACGCAGATATTGAGCATAAGGCAAATTAAAAAATTGATACTGACCGGTACTGTCATTTTTTTTAGCATTAAGTAAATTGCTGAGTAGAAAAAGTGAATTTCCGGAAGATTCTATCGAAAAACGAAACGCATTAAAACTAACGGGACGATTAGTTTGACCGCTAAACGCAAAACTGTACCTTGCTGCAAAAATAAAGTGATTGTCGTATTGATACCGCAAGCGTCTATTAGTTTCCGAAAGCACAGCTATTGTATCTGCAAAAGCCGGTTTTAAAGAGATGTTGACTAAATTAATATCTAAGGGGAATAGCACGTGTGAAAAGCGTGGTTGTCGCCAAGAATAGGCAAACGAAGTGTTGATCGTTTGCCGGTTATACAAGGTCGGTCGGAGTTGATAATAGTAACCGACACTCACCAATGTTCGCGGTCTGTGTAGAGATGTTTGCTGAAAATTAAACGGTACAATAAATCGTGGAAACTCTAAGTTTGCACTTAATCCTACATCAAAATTATTTATTAAATCAAGACCAAATTCATTTCTCCTGTTTTTATTCAAAAGGTATTGCACTTCTACCAATCCTCGCAATTGTAAGCTGAGAATTTCAGCACCGCCAAATAAATTTCTGTTTCGAAGTGCAACATTGGCCGCTGTTCCCTGTAAACCCGATGATGTGGTTAAGTCAAGGTTTACTTCTGTTGCCCATGTGAGCGCTTGTTGTACTTCTATTGATGTATTCAATAGATATTGCGGATTATTTGTATCTATCGGTTGTGCATGCATGCTAATGTTTGTAGATCTAAATACTCGCAAGTCCCACAGATTTTCATACGTTCTATCAACATTATTCAAACTATATGTTTCTCCGGGTCTTATCAACAGTTTGGAAACAATCGCATGCGGTTTTATTCGCAACGGTTTGGAGTGTATAAAGTAGTAATTCTGCAAAGCTGTGTCTGTTCGAGAGTTCGGCATGCGATAAATGGTTGTATCGAATACGTTTTCTTTGGAGCGTCCTGGTCTTTCGTCCGGAAAAATATAAACTTCATCAAATGTATATCTTCGGTTGTGTTCGCTGTCTCTCGGAGGATTAACAATCATGGTGATATCCATCAAATTGGCATTCAAGGCACTATCTATCAAGTATTCAATGTTATCTCTGCGGAAATTGAAAAAGCCTATATTTTGCATTCGTCGCGTCACGCGTGCACGTTCGGCATCTAAAATTCCAACATTATATGGCTGTCCTGATCGTATTAATGTTCGTGCCGGCCAGTCATTTAGCGAATTAGCCAAACTGTCATCTCTTATGTCAAGCGACACGTTTCGGTAGCGGTAACCGGGTCCTGTGTTAACATGGAAAACCAATCGCATGGTTTTTGCTCTCCTCAATGAGTCGACAACATAATAGACCGTTGAGTTAAAATGCCCGTTATTGACAAGGAATTGCTGCATCCGCTGAACCGTTTGATCGGCATACAAACTATCAAAAATTACAGGCGGTTCTCCTACCCTTTGCATAAATTCTGTCCACCAAGTTTTTCGTTCCCTGTTTACCGAACTGTACATTTTCAACTTCAACGGAAATCTCAGCAAACGTTCATTGGGTTGTTGTCTTTGCAAATGCACAAAATCGTTTCGAGAAAGATGCGAATCTGAAAACCCTCCTCTTGCTACACGAGTCTGTTTGAGCAAAAGTTCGCCTTCGGGCACATAACGCGTGCTCGAACAACTGCTCAAAACCATTAAACAAATTGCCAAAAAACCTATGTTATATTTTAATTTCAAAGGAATCCCAAATCGTGCCAATATTAAATTTTTGTCGAAACTCGTCTAATGTAGATTTTTTTATTTGAACAAAAACAGCTTGTTCTTCGTTTGGATTGGCCATAGCCAATGCGGTTCCTTTGGCATCCACAATCATCGAATCGCCTCTGTAACTCACCCCTTCGCCATCTTGTCCCACACGATTTACACCCATACAATACGCCAAGTTTTCGATCGCTCTGGCGTGCAACAACGTGCGCCAAACATGAGCCCGACTATCTGCCCACGAAGCCACATTTAGCAAAATGTCATAGTCGTAATGTCCGTTTTTGTAAGTATTTCGACTCCATACCGGATATCGCAAATCATGGCAAATACTTAATCTTAATCGCCAACCTGCATAATCAACAGTTACAATTTTAGTTCCCGGCGTGATATATTTCGGTTCATCGCTCATCACAAAACAATGCCGTTTGTCATAATATTGAATGTCTCCGTTTGGAAATACAAAAATTCCTCGATTGTATAATTTATCGTTTTCCAAAATCAGCAAACTTCCGTAAATAGCAGTATTCAGCGATTGTGCAGTTTGTTTCATCCATTGCACGGTTTCGCCGTTCATGGGTTCTGCCACTTCTTTTCGGAATTTAAACCCTGTGGAGAACATTTCTGGAAGTACAACCAACGTAGGGGTCGAAAATTTTTGATTCCTACCGGTCGATGAATAAATTAGCGTTTCCAATTTTTCCAACGTGGTCTTTATTTCCCCCCATTCGGGAGAAAATTGTATGAGATGAATATCTAAATTTTCCGATTGCATAAATGATTTTTAGATTTTTTGCAAAGATACGAAAAATTTTTACATTTTTTCTAATCGTTCATTCATTTTTACAATCATTTTTTTTAATTCGTCAATTTCATTTTGCAGAATTTGGGTATTTTTCAAAATATCCGGATTTTCACTTTTTATGGTACGTTTTCCTTTCATCACGCCAATATTAAATTCGACAGAAGTCTCCGCTGATGTTGGAAGTCCCGAAAAAAAGAGTTCATTAAACAAGCCGCCTGTTGATTCTATGATTTCGGGTTCAATAATTTCCGAATCCATTGAGTTTATGATTGCGATGTTGTTGGTTAATTGTTTTAATTTTGCAAATGTTTCTACGATTGCGATTGTGGCTTCTATTGCTCGGTCGCTTTTGAGAATTGTTGCGAGCATATATAAACCTTTTTCTGTGAATGCTTTAGGTAATTTACGTGTTCCGCCCCAACTTGATATCGAAATTTTCGATATCAAACTCTTAAATTCCTGATTATTAATTTCAAAAACGTACCCTTTTGGGAATTTTTTGAGGTTGTTTCTAACTGCCTCGTTGATACGCATAGTTTCTACTCCGTAAAGCACAGCCACATCGCTATCTAAAATAACATTTTCATTTCTGATGCAAATGATTTTATCATTCACATTTGGTAAATTGATTAGGTTTTCCATAAGTTTGATTTTTTTGGTTAATAATTTACAAAATTATACCAAAAAGAAACACAAATCGAAAAAATTAAGTTAAAAAATGTTAAAACTTAAAATCTTTTAACAAAACTCTCTGAAACCATTGTCAAACAAGGAAAACAAAACTACAAAAATCGCCAAAACTTGTGTTGAATTTTTGAAAAATGTTAATTTTTTATTTCACACGTTCCAAATCCACCGTGAAATGGCGCATGATCGGCTGTTCTTTCACAATTGTAAAACCTTTTGTGATGGCATCCCGACGATCATAAACATTTTTCAGTGCTGCTGCAACCAAATCCATGTGGTTGTTAGTGTACGTTCTGCGAGGAATTGCCAAACGTAATAATTCCAATTCAGGAAAACGATTTTCTCTCGTAACAGGGTCTCTATCCGCAAGAATAGCGCCGATTTCTACACCGCGAACACCCGCTTCCAAATACAATTCTACACCCAAAGTTTGCGCCGGAAATTGCTCGCGAGGAACATTGCTCAATACTTTTTTGGCATCTATAAAAATCGCATGACCTCCGGCAGGACGTTGATACGGAATACCGTACTCGTCCAATTTTTTACCTAAATATTCCACTTGTTTGATACGAGTTTCCAAATATTCAAATTCTGTGCCTTCATCTAAGCCTACAGCCAAGGCGTTCATGTCGCGTCCGGACATTCCGCCATAAGTGATATAACCTTCGAACATGATGTTGAACATACATGCTTTTTCGAACAAATCTTGGTGTTTCGTGGCAATAAATCCGCCCATGTTCACAATCGCGTCTTTCTTTGCGCTCATTGTCATAGCATCGGCGTATGAATACATTTCTTTCACGATTTCTTTGATCGTTTTGTTTTCATAACCTTTCTCGCGAGTTTTAATAAAATAGGCATTCTCAGCAAATCGTGCCGAATCGAAAACTACCATTTTTTTGTATTTATCAGCAATCGCACGAACGCCTTTAATGCACTCCATCGAAACGGGCTGTCCACCTGCTGTATTGTTCGTTACGGTAACCAAAATAAACGGAACTTTGTCGGCATGTTTAGCCATCGCATCTTCCAATTTTTTCAAATCGTGATTACCTTTGAACGGCAGGTCGATTTGCGTATCTTTCGCTTCATCAATTGTAACGTCGAGTGCAATGGCTTTGCGAAATTCGATATGACCTTTCGTTGTATCAAAATGCGAATTTCCGGGAATGATATCGCCTTCTTTGATAAGCACTGAAAACAGAACATTTTCAGCAGCACGACCTTGATGTGTCGGCAAAAAATAATCAAAATTTAAAATGGTTTTGATCGCCTCTTTCATGTTGTAATATGAACGAGCACCGGCATAACTTTCGTCGCCAAGCATGAGTTCCGACCACTGTTTATCGCTCATAGCACCCGTTCCGGAGTCGGTGAGCAAATCAATAAATACGTAATCAGATTTAAGTTTGAATAAATTGTAGTTGGCATCTTTCATCCATTTTTCACGCTCTTCCCGCGTACTGCGACGGATGGGTTCCACCATTTTGATTTTAAATGATTCTGCGAATGGTAAATTCATGGTTTTTGATTTTTAATTTAGTCTGCTTTAACTTGCAAAGATACGAAAAAAAATGTTAAAACCATGATTTTATTAAGATTTTTACGATTTCATAAGATTTTACTTTCTTGATAATCTTTTTAATTTTATAGAAATCAAGGTTCAGATTTTTTTCGTATCTTTGCCACATGAAACCGCAATGGCACGTCATACACGTTTTATCACGAACCGAAAAAAAAGTCGCTGAAAGGCTTGAAAAAAAAGGAATAATTATTTATCTACCTATACAGAAACAACTCCGGCAATGGAGTGATCGTAAAAAATGGGTAGAAATGGTTGTATTGTCGGGTTATGTTTTTGTGAAAGTTTCTTACAAAGACCATTTTCAAGTGCTTCAAACACCCGGTGTTTCTCGTTTTTTGAAGCATAATAATGTTCCAGTTTGTATTTCCGATTTGGAATTGCAACGCTTTCGGGATTTTGTTGAAAAAGCCGCAGACAGCCTTATCAAATTTTCTACGGAAAAACTTCCTATCGGAACAGTTATAACTATCCAAACAGGTCAATTTAAAGGCTTTTCAGGAGAAGTGGTCGAACATAAAGGTAAATACAAACTCACCGTTGAATTGTCGAATTTTGGGCATTTTCTTGTGGTTTTATCGTCGAGTGATGTTTTGCCGCAATGATTGTAGAGGCGTATTGCATACGCCCCTACAGTGGTATTTCGTAATGGTCGTAAACGATCGTGTGTCCTCCGAATTTTTCTTTGTAAGCAATCAAGCCTTCGTTTAAAAATTTTCCGCCTTTTTCTGTTGATATTCCAAAATCAAAATACCGATAGTCAAGGAATAATTTGTGAATAAAAAGGTTGTACAAAAACTCGCCTGCATAGATTTTTTCACCTTCCGGAGATACCGACGCATACTGCAAATGAGCCACTTCGTTTACTAAGTACACAACACCACCCGCTACAATTTTATCATCGGCATACACCGTAATCGCCTGAATATTTTGAGGGAATGAAGATTGTAGTAAATTAATTTCCGTCTGAGAATGAACAGGAGAAACACCGTATTTTTGCATCAAGTTCTCTTGAATGATAAACCAGAAAGCATCCACATTCGGATGTCGTTCATAGCGTAAATTATATTTTTCAACATAGTTTGAAATTCGCGACAGTCGTAACTTTGGAGATATTTTGGATTTTTGAATACAAAACGCGGTCGAACAATTCCGAACCACCAATTTTGCATTGTGACGAAATAATGCATACAAATCCTCCTCACACGGAAGTTTGTGATAAATCGCCGGAACTAATTTGTAGTAAATTTTTTCAAATCCAAACGGTTTTAAAAACAACTTCAATTCATCAAAAATCGCTAACATCAAACTTTGCGAAACCTCTGTAGAAATGAGCAAAGAGCCGTAGGTCAAACCTTGATGAGAATACAGCGTTTTTTCTTTGCGATTTGCCGGTAAAATGGCAATTAATTTGTTTTTCTCCAAAATCATCAACGAAAAGTCCTCAAACCGATGCGCATGATAATCCATATACGCCCGTTTGAACAAAAATGTGCCGTTTTTGGCTTTGTCCACAAAGGTGTCCCACACCGAAGAATCAGACGGATTGTAACGTTTGATGGTTATGTTGAAGTTTTGCATTTGAGTTTATTTTTGCAAAGATACAAAAAAAACGTATCTTTGCAAAAAAATCACCTTAAAACAATCATGCTATTACCCCGTGCACAAAAATTTTGCGATTACCAAGAACGCTACCAGCAAGAGGTTCGCGACAAACTCTACTCGTGGGGTGCAAAGCCTAATGAAGTAGAGCAGATTTTATGTCAATTGGTCGAACAGGATTACATTAATGAAGAACGTTTCGCACGCGCGTTTGCACGCGGAAAATTTCGTATCAAACATTGGGGGAAAAATAAAATTCGTCAGGAACTGAAATTTCGAAAAATTTCTGAATATTGTATCAAACAAGCGTTATTGGAAATTTCAGATGAGGAATATTTGGAGATTTTGAAACAAGTCATCGAAAAAAAATCACGAAACGTAGGGGCGCGGTCAGCGCGCCCTGATAACAAACAGGGCAGGCAAACCCCGCCCCAACAACACAAAATCGCCCAATACGCCATTTCCCGTGGATTCGAGCCCGATTTAATTGGGGATATTTTGAAATCGGAATAAGCAAAGAGAATTTAACCACAAAGGGCACAAAGAACACGAAGATTTATTTTTCTTTGTGTTCTTTGTGCCCTCCGCGGTTAATTATTTTGTTTTATTTCGCTACGCGCTCCAACCATTTCACCATGGAAGACATGATAATCATCGAACCCGAAAGTGCTACAACGAATACAAGCCATGTTGCCCAAAGCGGAAGGTTCATGTAAAGCATCGTACCGAAGAACAACATAAAGTTTCCAAGACCTGCAGCGGTGAGCCAGCAACCTTGCATCAAACCTTGATATTGCGGAGGCGACACTTTCGATACAAACGAAATTCCGAGAGGACTGATGAACAATTCAGCAATCGTGAGGACAAAATACGTTCCGATCAACAAGAACGGCGTTACACGCATCGCATCGGTCAAACCGCCCATTGCTTCTCTTTCTGCTCCATTCGGCAAACCAATCGAGCCGAGAGCCATGATTCCAAATGCTAAAGCCGCAACACCCATACCGATTGCGATTTTTCTCGGTGTTGAAGGCTCTTTTCCTCTCGCTTTCAACCAGCCGAAAAGACCGATAACAACAGGGGTTAGGAATACTACAAACAATGGATTAAAGGTTTGGAATACTTCTGCACCTTCGAGGGTTGTAAAACCGAGGTTGACTTTTAACATTTGGGTGTATTCGTTTGCAAACAGTGTCAATATATTTCCACTTTGCTGGAATGAAAACCAGAAGAAAAATACCACGCCAAATACAGCAAACAAAGCATACAAACGTTGTTTCACTTCTTTCACGTCCATTTCGGTTACGCCACCTTCGCCTAATTTCACTTCTTTTTTCTTAGCAGGATCCGGTAGTCTTTTTTTGTTGACCAAGAAAATCACTAACGAAATAAGCATCGCCACAATAGCGGCACCAAATGCATAGTGATAACCGGTAGTAAATACATTAAGATATTTGTGTGCAAAGGTAGTTAAAGATTCAGTGTTAATTTCAGTAACGCCTTGTGCTGTTGCCAAGCTTTCGAAACGAGCCAAAGCATCAGAGCCGGCTTCCAAAGAACCTTGTAGAAATTGATTACACAATCTGGGTAAATCCGCACTAAATGTAAATCCTTGAAATTGTACCCACCAATTGCGAATTATCACAGCGATTAGCGGCGAAAACATCGCACCAACATTGATAAACATATAGAACAATTGGAAACCCGAATCGCGTTTGTCGGCGTATTTCGGATCATCGTACAACTGTCCTACAACGGCCTGCAAGTTACCTTTAAACAATCCATTACCAAAGGCAATGGTGAAAAGTCCAAGCAACGTGAGCGGAAGCACAACATTCATGTTTTGTACAGGTGTTTCCGTAGGCATTGCCAAGAGGAGATAACCAACGGTCATCAGAATAAGTCCGGCGGTAATCGTCGGCTTATATTTTTTGGTTTTGTCAGCAATTCTACCGCCTACCAACGAAAGAGCGTAGATAAATGCGTAAAAAACTGAATAAATAATGGCTCCTTGTACGCCTGTAAATCCGAATTTGGTGTTTAAGAACAACAACAAAATCGCAATCATAACGTAAAAACCGAAGCGTTCGCCCATATTCGCAAGTGATGCGGCTAATAGACCTTTTGGGTGATTTTTTAACATAAAGTTTTTTGGTTTTTGGTTTGTAATTTGGTTTTTTTGTTTGCAAAGATACAAAAAAAACAACAAAAAGTAAGCATTTTTAAAAATAATTGCGTATCTTTGCAGAACTTTTTTGAAAATTTAAACCCAAGAAATTATGTCCAAAACAACAAAAATTAAAAAGCCCTTATTTCAAAGATTCCTTGATGGAGTAGAAGTTGCCGGTAACAAATTACCAAATCCTGCCGTTTTATTTGCTATTTTAGCTGTAATCGTGATGATTATTTCGCATATCGCCTACAAAATGGGCGCATCCGTTATAATGCCTGCTTATGGAAATATGGCTGAAAAGAGTGTCGAAGCATTTAGTTTGCTGTCGGCTGAAGGCGTTGCGTGGATGTTTACCAACGTTGTGAAAAACTTCGTAGGATTTGCTCCGCTTGGAATTATTCTTGTTGTGATGTTGGGCGTGGGTGTTGCCGAAAATGTTGGTTTATTTTCAGCGTTGTTGAGAAAAACCATGTTAGGCGCATCTAAGAAAAGGGTTACCATTTATGTTATTACCGTTGCACTTATTTCAAATGTAGCATCTGATGTTGGATATGTGGTTGTTATTCCTTTAGGAGCAGCCATTTTCTACGCAGTTGGACGACATCCTTTGGCTGGTTTGGCTGCGGCATTTTTTGGTGTTTCGGGTGGATTTGCTGCAAACGTTATCTTATCAACGTCAGATTTTCTTTTGTCGGGTATTACCGAACAAGTAGTTGGTTATGAAATCTTAGCTACAAGTAACTGGTACTTCTTGGGTGCGTCATTTTTCGTGCTAATCGCTTTAGGTTATTATATTACTGAGAAAATCATCGTTCCACGACTTGGCGAATACAAAGCCGGAGCAGATGCCGAAATTGATACTAACATCGCAGAACCAATCTCCGCAGAGGAAAGAAAAGGACTTAAATATGCAGGTTGGTACTTTTTAGGAATGATCATACTTTTGTTAGCTCTGATACTTCCGCCCGGCTCGCCTATGCGTAATCCTGAAACAGGCTCTTTGTTGCAAGGTGCACCTTTTATGAAAGCACTTGTTCCCATCATCATGTTGTTGTTTTTAGCACCTGCAATAGGTTATGGTATTGCCGTGAAAAAAATTAAAAACAGCAAAGATGTCGTTACGGCAATGACTAAATCTCTGCAAACAATGGGCAGTTATATGGTTTTAGCGTTCTTTGCCGCACAATTTATCGAGTATTTTAAAGTATCTCATTTAGGAGATATTTTGGCAGTTAATGGTGCAGATTTTTTGGTAAATATTGGATTTACTGGTATTCCGCTAATCTTGTCGTTTATCGTCTTAACGGCTTTCTTGAATATCTTCATCGGATCTGCTGCCGCAAAATGGGCCATGATGGCGCCGATTTTTGTTCCCATGTTCATGGGCTTGGGCTATGATCCAACGTTTACACAGGTTGCATATCGTATCGGTGCTTCGTGTACAAATATCATCACACCGCTTTTACCTTATTTTGCATTGATTCTTGTATTTGCTCAAAAATACGACAAAAAAGCAAGTATCGGAACGATTATCTCGTTGATGCTACCTTACTCGCTGCTTGCCTTGTTGGTTTGGTCAGCGTTCCTGGTGATATGGTATTTCACCGGTTTGCCAATCGGACTTGGCGGACAGATATTCTTGCCGGAAATCCTATCACCGGAAGTTATATCTGTTTGTACCGATGCCATTGCTGTACCGGCCTTACCAGAAATAATACCATAAGTTGATTGAAAAGCGAAACGCATGCGTTTCGCTTTTTTTAGACGGTACTTTAAAGTAGAGGTCGAAAATTTTCGACCTCTACTTGTTTCGGCACAAACACACAAACACAAACAAAATTAATTATCTCGAACGCAACGAAGTAAAAATCCGTCGCTTTTAACACCGGAAATTTGTGGTCTGACGGCTTTCCTTGTGTCGAAATTCAATAAAAATGCAGATTCTGAATTGGATTGCGTTTGAGAATAATAGAGTCCACTTATAGATTGATTGTTTATTCTACTTTGATTTGTAATGGCACGACCTCCGAAGATACCACCCCAACGGTCGATATAATTAGGTCTAATAAACTCCTCCACGCGGTCATCGATACGATTTTTTCCTGTACCACCCAAGGCAATATCCAAATCAACAAAATCCTGAGCAGTAGGCACACGCCAAGGAGCAGGACAAAGTTGATCTGCAAAACGAACAACAGCACACCACGAAAACAAACTACCTCTAGAAAAAATTTCTCCCCAAGGATCTAAGTTGCTTCGACAATCGGCATTGAAATTAGTCGGATTCCAAGTGCCGCCATCAAAAGAGGTTTTTCTACAAGCAGAAGCAAATACTTCATCAGACCAAGTTTGATTACCTATAGTCCACGTTCGAGCAGATACAAAGAAAACCATACCAAGATTTGAACCCCAACCGGGTGTGTCTTGATTGCAAGTTGAAGGAACAACAGGAGTTATAGTAATGCCGGTTGCTGCCGGAACCGGAACCAGTTCCGGCTCTGGAGTTGGAGTAGGTGTTGGAATAGAAGTAGGAGGCTGCTCTTGTGGAGCCGGCGGTGTAACAATAGCAACATCGCGTGGAAGAGGAGGTGTGGCTCCATCTGTTTGTGATGATACCGTGCCGGATATTTGCTGTATTGAAGTTTCTCCCGATGCTAATGTTGGCAAATCGCCTGTGACTATTACCGAAAGGAGAAACACATCATTCACCGTTCCTGCTATTGTAACAAGCTTTACATAGCGTGTGCCGTTCGGCAGAGATTTAGACCTTGTTTCAATACGGTTATTTCCTTCAAATAATCCTTGATCGGTGTATGTTTTTCCATCGGAAGAAGTCTGCAAACGAATGTAGTTGCTATATCTCGCTGAAATGACAATGTGCATATTCCTTGCTTCTGCCGGCAAAACAGGCATAACGACAGACGAACCTTCCGTTGCAAAAATTAGTTGTCCGCTGTTTCTACTGTTCCATATAACCTTGTTCAATGTCCAATTACTCACATCGGTTTCAGTGGCAATGTCATTTACATATAGTGCTTCATGAACTTTTACCGAAATTAGAAACACATCATTTACCGTTCCCATTTTTGCCGTAAACTTCACATAACGTGTTCCGTCCGGTAGGATTTTTGACGTTGTCTCAGTATTGACACTTCCTGCAAATAATCCCTGATCGGTGTATGTTTTTCCATCGGGAGAGGTGTGCAGATGAATAAAATTGCCATATCTCGCCGAAATGGTAATCACCATATTCTTTGTTTCGGTCGGCAAGGCAGGCATAATCACAGATGAACCTCTTGTTGCAAAAACTAACTGTCCGTTGTTTCCAGGGTTCCATGCAACACGGTTTAATGTCCAGTTGCTTACTTCTGTTGCGGAGGTGATATTACTGTTAAAAAGCGTATTTTGTGCCCATAATTGTAAAGATAAAACCCATGCGATTAGAATACATGCAATTTTCTTGTTCATGGTAATTTAACTTTTTGGTTATAATTGGGGCGGGTAAATCCCGCCCCAACAATGTACTATTCCCAAGTAATCGGAATATTTGTAAAATTAGCTTCGAACGAATTTCGGTTATCCGTAATCTTCAAACTTCTGATCGTTGTTGCACCTTGAGAAACAGTCAATTGATTTAAGCCCTCCCAAGTGATTCTGCTTGTTACATTTCTCTGCATATTAATATCATTACCAGCGCCAGTCGTTGACCGTATGCCTCCCTGCATAGCCTCTGTCTGTGCTCCAAATTGAGAAGGTCTACGTGCATCGCCATTCTTATGACGATTACCAAGCATTGTGATATCCGCTTCCACAGTTACCCCTGTTCCGCCTTTTTTGCCTTTCACACTAATGATTTCTACCTGCCAGTATGAGTCTTTGATACAAGGATTTCCATTGCATACGGTTTGTTGTCCTGCCGTTGCCATGCCTTTTAGCGTATCGCAAGAATAAACTACGCCTGCCAAACAGGCAACTACTACTAAATTTACGATTGTTTTTTTCATGTTTTTCATTTTTTTTTGGTTTAATGTCAGCTCCTTTAAGCAGACGTTTGTGAGTTGTGATTTATTAACTTCTTGTTTGTGCTTTATGTTCCTGTTCGCTAATAATTTCTATGTGCGTGAAATCCGCTAAACCTGCACTTGACGGGAATATCCGCACAAAAATTGTATTCCCAAAATCTGGGAGTAAGGGCTGACCTGCAGTATAATTTTGGTCTTTAATAGTGACCTTTCCGGTATAGATAGTCGAGCCGTCTTTTGAAACAAGTCTAAAGAAAATTTGATTATTTTCCTTAACCCAACTTCTGCGACTGTCCGGAACAAATGTGCTTCTCGGAATGTCGTTTTTGGCAATGACGTGAAAATGCACATCCTGACCTTCAATTTTTGCAGAAGTAATTTCGATATTCTGAATAAGAACTGTTTCTTGTGCTGCTTGGCTAAATGAGAACGGAATGCTTCTTCCCTGAACTTTTGCCCATTCGGCTTCTACTGCCGCATCAAATTTTTCTTTCCTTTCCTGTGCTCTTTTTTCAATTTTTTCGCTAGTTTTCGTAATTCTTTGGAGATTGCCTGATTCCAACACTTTATCAAGTTCTTCCTTATCGGCTTCTTTTGCTAAGGCAAAATCGGCATGCAGAGCAGGCAATGCACCAAAAAATTCGTTGTTTTTCAAACCGCTTTTTGCAGTGCTGCCGCCACCGCAGCTTGTAAACATTACACCGCAAACCAATGCGGTAGTCATCATAGTTGTAATTTTTTTCATTTCGTTTTTGGTTTAACGTCTGCCCCTTTTAAGCAGACTTTTATTAATTTGTTTTATTTATATCAAAAATTTAAAGGTGTTTTTGTCTCCAAATTTCTTTTTTATGCGGTAACGAACGCTACGGATACTTGCTGGTTCTACATTAAACAAATAGCTTATGTCTTTTACCTCCATGTCAATGGCGAAGCAAACAATGTACATCATGTCTTTGTTGGATATTTTCTCATTAGCTGTAAAATAGCCTTTTTCCAACATATCAACATTCAGGTTGGATAAACGCAGGTTGTATGCGTTTGTTTTCGTTGTTTCAATGTGAGATTCCGAAACCCTATTCATGATCTTTTCTATCATGGCTTTGGTTGGCTTTGGTTCCTGCTCCTGTTTGATGTGCTTTAATTCAGATTTATTCGAGAGCACTTTTTGTTTCATGATTTTTTAGTTTTTAGTTATTCTCTTATTGTATCATTTCGTTTATGGCATCATTTCGTTGGTGTACTTCACCCATTTAATGAATTTCATTTTGCAAAGATAATAAACTTGCACATAAAAAACGTAGACAAAAATAGAAATTTTACAAAAAACAAAAAACGCCATAAATTTTGCATAATCAAAAATTTATGGCAATTTTAGGATTGTGTAACTTGATTACATCAAAAATTTAAACGTGTTTTTGCCTCCGAATTTCTTTTTTATGCGATAACGAACACTACGAATGCTTGTGGGTTCCACATTGAACAAATAACTCATATCTTTCGTGTCCATGTCGATGGCAAAGCAGATGATGTATTTCATATCCATATTAGAAATTTTCTCATTAGTAGTAAGATAGCCCTGTTCCAACATATCAACATCCAGCTCGGATAAACGTGTGATATAGGTGTCTTTTTTTGCTTGTTCCATGTAAGATTCCGAAATCCAATTTCGGAGTTTTCCGATCATGGTTTTGGTTGGCTTTTGTTCTAATTGTTGCTTAATACGTTTCAATTCAGCATCGTACGAAAGTGCTTTTTGTTTGTTTCGCTCGGCTTGTGTTTTAAGTCCGTCGTATTGCTGTTGCAAACGTTCTTTTTCTTTTTCGGTCTGCTCTAATTCGTTGTGTTTCAATTCTGAAAGCAATGCCGCTTCGTAAATAGAAAGATCGAAGTTCTTTTTTCTTGATTTGTTTAAACGAATCAAAACCCATACGACAACTAACAAAGCTACTATTAGGCAGATAGTTAGGGTCAATATCCTTCTGTGATTTTTATGTCGTTCTGCTAATCGATCGATTTGTTCCTGTTTTTTTTCTGTTTCGTGTTTCACTAACATATCGGTCATGGCAATCATTTTGTCCCTATTGAAAAGCCGCCATTGAGTTTCTAACAGTAGTTTATGGTATTTTAGTGCTTCTGTCGGGCGATTCATGGTTTCGTAATACTTGACTAAAAAACTATACACTTCGCTGAAATCATCTATAGCAGAGTTAATCGGTAGCCCTTCCAATAATGACAGTGCATGGTAGATGTCTTTTTTAGACTGTTCATATTGTTTTTGTTCAAACCGCACCTTCGCTCGTAAGATATAAACACAAATTTCCAGTTCGACATTCAAAGTGCCTTTGTCGGATTTAGATTCGAGTAGTGCTTGGTCTAAAAAATAATGAATCGAATCATATTGACGGGGCAGAGATTTACTGTGTGCAAGAGCCAATTTGTAGTATTGAAAACCGATTAGTGAATTATTAAAGGAATTGCTAAATTCAATTTCGTTGTTTTTTACCAAATCAACTACTTTTTCGATTGTCGCAAGTTCAGAGTCTTTATAGGCTATATTTTCCGGATTATTTTCAGAAAGATGATTGTAATAAATATTTTTAACAGAATAAAAAGCATATTTGTTAAAAGGGGTCAATTCAAACCCCGGCCTCTCCGTATACTGTTGCATTTGAACAATTACCTTTTGCATTGCCGGAATGTTTTGCGTTAAACCCAAGTCTGTTGCAATAAAAAGAAAACACCTAAAAATACCATCGTAGTCATTGAGGGATTCGTAAAGGCTGATTGCCTTATAAAGATATTCATGGGCAAGAGCGGTTTTTCCATTTTTTGATAGTATGTGACCATACACTTCGTACATCCGTGCACGCGTGCCGGGATCTCCCGACGAGTCGGCATATTCAACCGCTCTTTTCATAGATATCTCCATATTTAGGTGATCTCCTGGGGTCGCTCTTTTTTTAAATATCTCGAAAAGGATGTTGTAAACGTAGGCTTTAGCCATATTGCGTTTGCGATCGTCTTTTATTTCTTCGTTTGCAAAACGATATAATATATCACATAAAGGACTGGCTTCTTCAAACGACAAATTGTTGATGCTTTGTAGGGATTTAGTCAATGCTGTGTGAAACCTTACAGAAGGCTCTTCTGTGTTGTCGTTCAAAATATTTTGAATTTCTTCAGCTACTGACCCTTGTGCAAAACCGTAACTTGGAGCTATGAATAATAAAGCAAATATAAACTTTTTCACCGGTGTATGTGTTTATATTTACACTTTCTTACTTTTCACAAATCCTTGTTTATACAGCTGCATCACAAATTCTCCCACACGATACTCATAATTTTCTTCGTGGTTGAAATGTTCGGCTAAGTGTTCTGCGATTTTTCCAACGGTTCGTCGTCCGTCTATCAAATTCCAAACGGCTGTCCCGTGTTCATCCAAACGAACTCGAACGATGGCCGTTTTGTTTTTTGGAACCAAATATTTTTGTACAAATTTGTTTCTGAATCGAGGGAAAGCTAATACAGATAGTTCTCCTTCTTTTTCAGTTGTAATACGTTTGTCTATCTCAGGAATTAGGTCGAATAGGTTTTGTTTCATCGGTTTTTATTTTTAATTTTTCATAACATCAATCTGTCTGTAAATCTTTTAGATTTCGTTTGGAATTCCAAATAGTTAATACAACCACTTCTGTAGTACTAACCTCATAAAAAACTAAGAAATCATCAACCACCAACGCTCGTACATTTTTGAAATCGGTTTGCTTTCCTATAAAACTATGTGTTTTACACAATTCTAAAAGTTCCTCAATTCGAGCATATAATTTTCTGCTGTAGTTGGCATTTCCGTTACGCTTTTTGTAGAATTTCAATATCTCAAGAATTTCAATTTTGGCTTGTGGCGACCAAATTAGTTTTCGCTTAAACATAATTCGACGGCTTTTTGAACTTCCTTGTGATATACTTTTTCCCCTCTTGCAACGGCTTGTTGTGCTTGTACAATCGTTCTGCGTTGCTCTTCCGTGCATCGAAAAGTGGATTCTGAAACTTCGGAAACAGTTGTTTGGTAAACCACAGCAGGCTCATTAGCCGTTATTGGTTCTTCTTCAGTAAACTGATATGGTTTTTGTATTTTTTGCATACTGCAAAGTTACAAATAATTTTCCAAATAAAAAACTTAAAAAGTGTTAAAATCAAGTTTTTTCAGAAAAGATAAACAAAAAAGGCAATCGAAATCCGACTGCCTTTTTTGTTTTTTTTAGGCATACATTATTTCGTTGAAACCGCTTTTTTAAGAGGAATACGAACGAGTACGAATCCTAACACTGCAAGAACAGCCAATCCTACGAAGTAAGATGGTTTGGTGATGCCAAGCATTTGCGAGAAGAATGTGCCAAAAATTGCAAATACTGCAACAATCAATCCCATCAAAGCCTCTCCGGCAATTAAGCCCGAAGCAAGCAGAACGCTGGTGTTTCTTGCTGTTTGGTTTTGAGCTTCGCTAAGTTTTTTACGATCGAGATAGATGGTCAAAATACCTTTTATTAAGCCTCCAACCATGATTGCAAAAATAGTTGCAAACGGCAAGAACATACCGATAAAGATCAACATCGGGGCTTTCACTCCCATAACGATCAACGATACGGCGAGCATCATACCCAAAAGGATTAAAATCCAAGTCATCGTGCCGCCAACAATACCTTGCGAAAGTGTTGCCATCAACGTGGCTTGCGGAGCAGGCAATGCATCGCTTCCAAAACCTCCTTGATAACCGGCTGCAATACCTTGCTCGATATCACCTTGATTCAAAATAATCAACACGCCAAACATCACAAAAGCAGAAATTACTGCACCGATCAAGTCACCTGTTTGCATTCTCCAAGGTGTTCCACCCAAAAGAGCTCCGGCTCTTAAATCTTGGAACATTTTTCCTGCAACAGCAGAAGAAACGCAGAAAATAGCTGCAATACCCAACACGGCCGCAATACCAGCCTCGACTCCACTACCTCTAACTCCGGCAGCAACCAAAAGCAAGGCCGTAATAACCAAAGCTGTCATAGTTAGTCCGCTCACCGGATTGTTGCTCGAACCAACGATTCCCACCAAATATCCGGAAACGGCTGCAAACATAAACGCTAAAACAACCATCACAGTTGCGGCTACAAGAGCCACAACAAAGGATGTTCCGAAAACGAAAAATGCAACACAAAACGTAGCCAAAGCACCTGCACAAATACCTAATAAAATGAAAATAGCTTTCATATCTTTTTCGGTACGTTCAACGTTTTCAGTTGGCTGTCCCATGTTTTTCAAATCTTTGATAGCACGTACCAAACCTTGGCCTAATGTGTTGCGCATGTTGAAAAGTGTAAATGCCGCTGCAACCAACATACCACCGATAGCAATAATACGCACGATTTCGTGCCAAACAGTGGTTGCACCAAATCTCCATGCTTCTAACTCGCCGGTTATAGGGGTAGTACCTGCTTCCATAGCTTTAGCATTAAACGCTGCAACAACGCTTTCAACATATTCCGGTCCGAGAATGGCCAACAAAACCGGCACTACCAAGCCCCAAGCGAGCAAAAGTCCGCTAAAACTGATCGATGCTTTTTGTGGTCCGATAATGTATCCAACGCCAAGATAGGCCGAACTAATCGTAGGACCTCCTGCAAACCATCCACCTTCAAGAACTTTACCACTTCTGGTTAGGGTTGCCGGAGCAATTTTTAAGAATGTAAAAAAACTCGTTGCAAATAACTTGAGTTCGCCTGCAATTTTAATTGCAGCACCGGCAGCCATTGCCCAGAAGAGATATTTTGTTCCGCCTCCGCCACTTTGTCCGGCTTTGTGAATTTCTGCAGCAGCCACGGATTCCGGAAACGGAAGCGATTGATCTTGCACTAAAGCACGACGAAGTAATGCAACGAAAAACACGCCCATTGTGGCACCGACAAGCAAGATGGCCGTAGCCGTAAGATAACTCTTTGTCGAACTAAACATGCCTATGGCTTCCAGTGTTTTGTCCGGATTATTTAGTCCGTCCGCCGTCCAAAGACCGGCAATGAAGAATGCCGGAAGTGTGAAGATCGCTCCAGCAGCAACGGATTCTCCAACAGAACCGGCGCTACGTGTAAAGTTTTCTTCGAGTATGGTGCCTTTCATCATTTTTAAAAGTGCCATACCAATAACTGCTGCCGGATAAGTTGCAGCAATAGTCATACCGGCTTTCAAACCGATATAAGCATTAGCAGCACCGAAAATCACCGACAGAATTAGACCAATGAGCAACGCTCGAAGCGTAAACTCTTTCATGTTTGTGCCCGCAGGAACAAATGGAGTAAATTTTTCTGAACTCATAAATTTTGTTTTTTTGATTTATATTTGATTTGTTTTTTGTTATTGTCCAAACGTAGTTTCAAAAAGCTCTTCCAATTCTTTTTCGTTTGCTCCAATGGATGTTTTCACAATTTTACCCTGCGGATCAATGAATACTTTGGTTGGGAATGCTCTTACATTGTAAAGGGCAGCAACATCTTCACCATCAAGTTTATCGAACAAATTGCAATGAATAAAATCCAACTTGTCATCTTCGATGGCTTTTTTCCACGCATTGCGATCTCTGTCGCTTGCAAAACCAATAACTTGAAGCGGACTGTCTTTGTATGCATTGAGCAGTTCCATCAAATGCGGATGCGATCGGCGGCAAGGACCGCACCACGAACCCCAAAACATCAACATCACGTATTTGCCTCTAAATTGTTCGAGCGTAACGATGTTTCCGTCAATATCTTTTTGTCTGAAATTCGGAGCCACTGCACCCGGAGCCACTTTTTTTGCAGTTTCTAAATAAGTACGTATTTGCTCTCCGAATGCAGAACGTTGAACTTCCGGAGTAAAGCGATTGAAAACCTCCTCAATCTCATCAACGGTTTTTCTGAGTAATTGCAAGGAAAACAAGTAAGCAGCATAGACTGAATTCGGATTGTTTTTGATAAAGTTTTCTTGACGATTTGCCATACGGCTTTGAATTTCAGACCATTGTTTCACTTCGTCTCTATCTCCTGCACCGGCAGCAACCAGCTCAAAAACCTCAGCTCTCAGTTTTGTAGACCATAAAAAATCCTCTCTGTTTTCTTCGCGAAGTTTTACAACATCATCGAAAAACGGACTGTTTGTCGCTTTTAAATTATACAAATCACCAAATTCACCATCTAAAACGATATTAACGTTGTTATCAATAAAAAATTCCGTACTCGTAATAAGTAAAGCATCTTGGCCAGCCCCGATATAAGTCAAAGTTGCCATAATTGGACGCGGGAGTTCGATTTCCTTTTTGAATGAAATGATATCGTTTTTCGCAGTAATGGTGTCCATGTAGGTTGTACCGTCAAAACGATACCGCAACACCATAGATTCATCGCCCAAACCTCTGATTTTTCCGAAAATTTCAATTGTTTTTTGACCTTGGGCTATACCGCCACAACCCAATAGAACCATCGTAATAAAGGTGGTAAGTGCGGTTTTTTTCATGTTAGTAAATTTTAAATATTGGACAAAGATACGAAAAAAAATCGAAACAGCAAGTTGTTTCGATTTTTTTTGTTAGTTTCTGTACGGATGCCATTCTACGGTTTTCAATTATTCCCTATCGACATACGTCCATATTTCTACTCTTCTGTTTTTTGCTCTACCTTCCTCGGTGCCGTTATCGTCTACAGGTTCGGAGTAGTTTCTACCCACTATTCTTCTGATTTGTCTTCTGTCTACGCCCATCTCCGTGAGGAAATTCGCCACAGAATTTGCTCTATCTGTTGAAAGTTTCTGGTTGTATCTCAACGATCCCACATTGTCGGTATGCCCAAAAATGTCGATGGTTGTTTGTGGGTTTTCCTGCAATATTTGCACAAGCGGCACAAGCATCTCCATTGAATTTTCCGAGAGATTGCTTTTTCCTGTTGCAAACAATAGATCTACATCGAGATTCACTTTCAGAGCATCCTTTCCGCCTTCTCCTGTCACTCTGTCTACTTTTCCATCTCTTGCTAATGTTTTGGCGAGCAGGTCTTCTATTCGTTTAAGGCTTTCGGCAAGTTTTTCTGCTCTTTCGTTTGCTTCGGCTTCACGTTCTGATGCTGTGGCCGCTCTTTGCTCTGCGTCTTCAGCTCGTTGTGCTGCTGTTTGTGCCTGTGCCGCTTCTTTTTCTTTCTGTTCTTCTCTTTCTCGGATCATGTCCTGTTTGGTTTTTCTGTTAGATCCGCCTAATTTGTATCGCAATCCAACTTCTAATCCTGCAGAAAAGGTTCTT
>Ga0123353_10000905_pt1 | contig 36196 bp, 33 predicted proteins | sample TergutLab28metaG_3_FD_92763 | JGI IMG/M metagenome (GOLD analysis project Ga0123353, IMG submission 92763) | Labiotermes labralis P3 segment gut microbial communities from Petit-Saut dam, French Guiana - Lab288 P3 | ecosystem: Host-associated > Arthropoda: Insects > Digestive system > Gut ... | reverse complement strand
TCCGGCAATATCAAATATGTCCATTTTATGCGCTATCCATGATATAATGTCCTATGGAATACGCATTTTACTATAATTACCAAGTTTAACGCAATAGATGTTTATTGCGCTGTAGTATTAGGAGTTGGGAATTCCCCATTTACTACGGTTTGAGGTTTTTGTCGAAGAATATTTGGATTTCTTTTAACATTTTTTGTGACATGAACTCCTCACCGCCATGACCGGATTGCGGCAGGATAAAAAGCCGACTTGAGACATTTGCCTGTCGCAATTTGTCATGAAGTTTCTCCGCCTGTTCCACCGGAACCAGCAAATCAACAGTACCATGCACGTGCAGGAACGGCGCGGCATGTTCGTCGACATAAGTGGTCGGGCTGGCCATGAGAGCCACGTCCTTCTTTTCTTCAACGGGACCACCGAGAAGTTTCGTGTACATGTCGATAAGAGCTTTGGTCAGGTCGGTTTTGGGGTCAAAGCCATCAAGACCTGTCAAAACATCGGTCGGTCCGAAAAAATTGCAAACGGCCTGGACCTCGCTTGATTGGTCGAGATTTTCGCCGACGTCAAACTGTTTTGTTGTTCCCGTGACTCCGAGGAGGCAAACGAGATGACCGCCGGCGGAAGCCCCCCAGACACCGATGTGGTCGGGAGCCAGATTGTATTCCCCGGAAGAAGCTCTGAGCCAGCGGATGGCCGCTTTGACATCTTCCAGTTGTGCAGGAAACGGCGCGACAGGGCTGAATCGATAAGAGAGACTGGCGGCCGCATATCCTTTTTGACAGAACCCAAGATTCAACGGCGGACAATCGTTTTTGTCGCCTCCGATCCAACCGCCGCCATGAATCCAGACGACCAACGGAAAGGGACCTTCGCCTTTCTCGGGAACATAAAGGTCCAGCTTCATGGACCGGTCACCATGCCGGGCATATTCCAGGTCTTTGAACGTCTTGACAGAAGCCCCTTCTTCCACGAAGGCAAGTTGACTGCAAAAACAGACAATGAGCACAAAAAGAGCAAGAAAACATGTTTTTTTCATCACGACATCTCCAAAAGTGTAGAAACAAACTCATAATGAGACTGATACCAATAAAACATCATTGTACTCGAAAAAATCCCAAGGGGAAATCAATGGGAAGCAACAAAAAACGTTTTTTTGAATTGTTTTTCATGACAAAAATGAATGGCGTTTGCTCTTATCGAAGCATTTCGGTATAATAGTATCATGGAACAACAAATGAAACATAACAAATATGAAAGAAAGTATCCTGCATGAAAAAGATATTTCTGTTTTTCGTCGGAATCGTGGTGTTTTTTGGAATCTTGTCGCTCAGAGCGGAGGAAAACGAGTCGGCTTATCTTTTCACCTATTTCACCGGCAACGGGGAAGACGGCTTGCATCTGGCCGTGAGCACCGACGGTCTCAAATGGACGCCGCTGCAAAACGGCAAGTCGTTTTTGAAATCGGAGATTGGAAAAGACAAAATCATGCGCGATCCAAGCATCTGTCAGGGACCGGACGGCACGTTCCACATGGTTTGGACGGCCTCGTGGACATGCAAGGAAATCGGTTATGCAAACAGCAAAGACCTGATTCACTGGTCGGAACAAAAAGCGATTCCGGTCATGGTGCATGAGCCGACAACGCGAAACACCTGGGCGCCGGAAGTCTTTTACGATCAAAAGAGTGAAACGTTTTACATCTTTTGGGTGTCGACCATCCCGGAGAAATTCCCGGAAACGAAGTCGTCGAGTGAGGACGATTATAATCACCGGATGTATTACACCACGACAAAAGATTTCGAAAATTTCATGCCGACACAATTGTATTTCGACCCCGGCCACAACGTGATTGATGCCTTCCTCGCAAAAGAGGACGACAAGTACCTGCTTTTCTATAAAGACGAAACACTCAAACCGGAACCGAAGAAAAACATTGTGCTTGCCGTTGGTGATTCCCCGGCGGGGCCGTTTACCTCGCCGCGAGTGATTTCCCATGACAACTGGGTTGAAGGCCCGGCAGCGATCAAAATGGACGGCAAATGGATTGTCTATTACGACTGCTACGCAAAGGGGCATTATGGTGCCGTGGAATCAAGCGACCTGAAAACCTGGACCGACATTACCGACAAGCTCAATTTCCCCAAAAACGCAAGACATGGCACCGTGTTTCAAGTGAAATCGGAAATTCTTGAGGACTTGATGAACAAAATCAGGCGATGACCATAATTGACGTCAACAAGAAATTTATAGAGGCGAATATAAATTTTGAACCACTTCAATCTCTGCCTGTTACTCCGATGTTGTTAAATTCAAACAAAACAGGTCGTTTTCCCTCATCGGAGAAACAGGCGATTCATCGAACAGCTCAATTGTTATGTAAAGCACAATAACATGAAACTTCAAAAAACGAATGTCGCGAGACTGTTGGATCAGGCGAAAATTACGTATCAGCTTGTTCCTTATGAGGTCGACGAGTCGGATTTGAGCGCGGTGCATGTCGCGGACCAGGTCGGTGCACCGGTTGCGCAGGTGTTCAAGACACTCGTGCTCAAAGGGGACAAAACAGGCCATTTCGTCTGCATCATTCCGGGCGACGCGGAGCTGAACCTGAAGACAACGGCAAAAGTTTCCCATAACAAAAGTTGCGAGATGATCCCGATGAAGGATTTGCTTGCGATCACCGGATACATCCGCGGCGCGTGTTCACCGATCGGCATGAAAAAACATTTTCCAACCTGGATTCACGACTCGTGTCAAAATTTTGAAGCGATTTATGTGAGTGCCGGTTTGCGCGGACTGCAAATTCGGATTGCTCCCGCCGATTTGATCGCCGTCATCAAAGCCGACGTTGTGTCGTTGGTTCATGATAATATCCATTCATAATCTTGATAATATATTCGATAATATTCACAACTTTTCATCTCCGGAGTAAAAATGCAAACACGTGATATTGTGGTCATCGGTGGTGGGCCGGCAGGATATGTTGCGGCCGTTCGTGCGGCACAACTCGGCGTCTCGGTGACGCTTGTCGAAGAACGGGAACTCGGGGGGACATGCCTCAATCGGGGATGTATTCCCACGAAAACATTGGTCGATACGGCCAAAATGATCGGTCATATTCCCGACGGAAAAAAACGTGGAGTCGTTTATTCCGGAACTTATGAAATCGACATGAAAGCCGCCCTGAACTACAAAAACCGGCTTGTCCGCCGCATGTCGGCAGGAATCGGCGTGCTGCTCCGCGAACACGGCGTCGAAGTTCTTTCCGGATGCGGAACGGTTTCCGACGGACTTGATGGACTTGTCGTGAATGTTTCAAATGGCGAAGCGGTCCGTGCCAAAAAGATCATTGTTGCAACCGGTACCAATCCGATCCGGCTGCCGATTCCCGGGTTTCACGACTCCCGTGTCTTGACGACCGATAACGTTCTTAACCTTGATTTTGTCCCGAAACGTTTGGCCGTTTTGGGGGCCGGTGTCGCGGGCGTCGAATTTTCGCAAATCTTCAAAACATTCGGCAGTGAGGTTCACATCATTGAAGCCCTTGACCGGGTTTGTCCGTTTCTTGATGCCGAGTTGAGTCGTGCCCTGGAAAAATCGTGTCTTGAGAAAAAAATCAAATGTTCGTTGGGCACAAAGCTGGAAAAAATCGAATCCCATGATGAAAACCTGGTGCTGCATTTGAGTGACGGGCAGACGCTTGAGGTGACTCATCTGTTGAGCGCCGTGGGACGTGCTCCTGATTGTCGGGCGGTCGAGTCACTGAATCTCAAGCAACAGCGGGAATATGTCGTTGTCAATGATTGGTTCCAATCTTCCCACCCTGACATTTATGTGCCCGGCGACCTCAACGGAAGTTGCATGTTGGCCCACGCCGCCTATCGGATGGGAGAAATCGCGGCCGATCATGCCGTCGCTTCTCTCAAAAACGAATCGCCGGAAGATATTCCCAAGTTCTGCACGACCTGTGTCCCCGGGGCCATTTATACCGATCCGGAAGTGGGATATGTCGGTCTGACGGAAGAAAAGGCCAAAGAAAAACATGAAAATATCATGATCGGTCGGTTTCCGCTGGCCGCCAATGGACGAGCGACTGTGGCCGGCACCCCCGAGGGATTCGTTAAAGCTATTGCAAGCAGCAAAACCGAAAAAATCGTCGGTGTCCATATTTTCGGACTTTACGCGTCGGAATTGGTCAATGAAGCCGCCGTTGCCGTGACATTGGGGCTGACGATCGGGGAATGGTCGAAAGTGATTCACGCGCACCCGACCGTTTCGGAGTCTCTCGCCGAAGCAGCGGCGGACGCAAAATTTCTCTCGTTGCACCTGCCACCGAAAAAAACGGTATAATTACACGGTAATGACAAAGATGAGGGGTAAAAGAGGGAAGGTGAGAGATGTTTTTCTCTTAATACTCTTCCTTTTGGAAAAGAAAGGAATAAACAACAATGACGAATCGTGGAATACTCAATCGTGGGTTATTATGTCTCATTTTCATGGGGGGACTGGTCATCAGTGGACTGGTCGCGTTCGTTATGGCGCAACAGCCAGGTATGGTGCAACCATTTATGTCGCCTATGTCGCCACAGCCGCCGGTGCAGGACCCGGAAATGAAGCAATTTTTGGAGTCGCGACTCCAAACCCTCAAGCAAAATGAAGCTCAGATGAAAAATGACCTGCCGGGAAATCCGGCGCTGCAAACGGAACTGGGCCGGATGCAACAGGAAATCCAATGGCTTGAACAGTCGCTCGGCGCGAAAGCAGAAACGATAACTCCGCCGACAATATCACCGACAATACCACCGGATTTTTCCGAAAGATCGCCGATCTCCGAGCAGATGATCCCCGGTCCGATTCCGAGAGAGACGCCAAATATGCCGGGTTTTCCCGGGCTTGCTCTCGGTGCCGGTCCAATGTCGCCTCAACCTTTTGGTGCCGGCTTTGGTGCCGGTCAAGTTTCGCCTCAACCTTTTGGTACCGGTTTGCCGCCGCAGATGCTTGAACCGATCAGGAGCAACCTGATGGCTGAGCTAAAGAACGTTCAGAACATGCTTACGATCGTCGATTCCAAGAATGATCCGCAATTTTCCGAACATCTCAAAAACAGGCAGGCCGATTTGCTGAAACAGGTCCAGGACATCGACAGCCAGTTGAAATCCCCCGCCGCAAGTCCGGGAGGTCTTCCTGGTGCCATCCTGACTCCGCCGCCTCCACCCCAGGGAGTTCCCGTTAATGTTTCTCCTTTCCTTTCGGCCCCGGTTCCGATGCAGGAGAAAATGAGTCCGGTGAATCCTCCGATGAGTCCAACGGCGCCGTTGTCACCCGTTTTGCCGAATCCGAACGCGGAAAAAATCAGGAATCTGGAAATTGCCGTCCAGCAGCTTCGTGTAGCCGGTCAGCAGGGACTGGCCGACCAGGCTCAAATCCAGATTGAACAGCTCAAGGCGGCGGCCATTCCGGCTCCGGTCATTCCGCAACCGATTCCTTTCAATCCGGAAAACGCGGCATTTGCCTCTCCCTGGATGACGCAACCCTCCAAGGAAATCGTCGACCTGAAAAACACGGTCGAGTCGCTTCGGTCGGAAATCCAGGAACTGGGGACTGCAATCAAGGCTCTTGAAGTCCAGCTCCAGATTCTCAACCGCAACTCAATCCACGAGTCTGGACGTTTGGACCAGGTCCTTGCACAGCCCCCTGCCGGACCCATTTTTCCAGTTATGCCTGCAACTCCGGCTCCGGTGACAAATGAACAATAAAGAGCAATAAAGCAAGGCGAGAGAGGAATGGTGGAAGGAAGGGACAGAAGGGAGAGTATGGGGGTTTTCTACCTATCGCCTCTTGCTTTTCACCTTTCCTCTCTTACTTTCCCTCTCCACTTATGTCTTCCTTTTTCATTGATTCGGTGCTTATCGATCCGCCGCTTCTTTCGGCGCCCATGGCGGGATTCACGAACTACGCTTATCGGGAGATTTTGCGCCGTTTTGGCGGTGTCGGACTGATTGCGACGGAAATGATCAGTGCCCGGTCGTTTGTCCATAAGGAAACCAAAGGGGAAGACCTTCCGGGACGTCTTTGGGGGATTTTCGAAGAGCCGAGACCGCTCGCGGTGCAAATCTGGGACAATCAACCGGAAACCCTTGCCCATTTTGGTCAGATTTTGGCACGGGAATACAAGGTCTCGGTGGTGGACCTGAATTTCGGTTGTCCGGCGCCAGCCATTGCCAAAAATTCGGCCAGCGGCTCCTGGCTCCTCAAAACGCCGGAAAAAGTCGGGGAAATTGTTGCCCAGGTCGTCAAAGCATGTCACCCGACGCCCGTGACGGCGAAAATCCGACTCGGATGGACACGGGATTCGATCAATGCCGCCGATGTTGCCCAAGCGGTCGAATCCGCCGGTGCCGCCGCGATCACGGTTCATGGCCGGACAGCTCAGGACATGTACCGGGGAACCGCGGACTGGGACGCCATTGCACGAATCAAGCCGTTTCTCAAAAAAATCCCACTCATCGGCAACGGCGACATCCGAACCGTCGATCAGGCGCTCCAGGCATTCCGGCGCTATCCTGTCGACGGAATCATGATCGGTCGAATCGGACTGGAAAAACCCTGGATTTTTCGACAGATTGCCCAAGCCCTTGCCGGTCGGGCCGTCGATCCTGAGCCGACACTCGCGGAACAAAAAAAACTGCTTTGGAATCACTACCAAATGGTCGCGGCTCATTTCGGCGAGAAAAAAGCGGTCGTTCTCATGCGAAAATTTGCCCCGTGTTATGCAAAAGGAATCCCGGGGGCACGTCAGTTTCGTACCGCCATTTGTCAGGCAAACTCCGAACAGGAGTTTCTGAGGCTTCTTGAAACGCTTTTCCCTCAGGAATGAAATTTTTTACGATTTTCTTGAAAAATTCATTCCTTTTAGAAAAAGAAATCACAATTCATTTTGTGGTTAAAACGAGATTAACCCGAATAATCTTGTTTATCCTGTATTTGTTATTGCATCTCAAAATCGGGGTCGAACATAAATGAATGGAGAAACGTATCAGACTGAGTCTCCCCTTTCAGGAAATCGCGGAGACATTGGCTCTTGAGTATTGTGCTGGAAATAAAAATAAGCCTGTTCGGTGAATCGTCTGTCTCGCCGACATGCAGAATAGCCCTGTTTTGCGGTTGTTTTTCATGTCGGCGCAACAGACAGCGTTCGAAGCATGGTTCATTTTTTCTCGCCATCAAAATATCTTCAGATTTTGCTTGTTTTGAGCGGAAAAAATCACGACATCAGAAAAACCTCGTAGAAAATCAAAGGTGGAAATATGGAAACGAGTTCCATCCCGACAACCGTATCTGAAGTACCCGCCTTTTCCGTACAAAATACTTCGCGCGTTCGCTATCATTGTATCGCCGAGGTTCGAAAATTGCAGAATCTTTCCCTGGGAAGTGTTGCCAAACGACTTGGTCTCGACATCGCAGAGGCACGTCGTCAGGAACACCCCTCGACAAATCTGACCATTGAACAGCTCTATCGCTGGGGAGCAATTCTGGATGTTCCCGTTGCTGAACTTCTTGTCGATTCGGATGAGATGAGGGTGAATCCAATAGAAATTCGTGCAAAATTAGTCCGCATCATGAAAACGGTTCGTTCCATTATGGAACAGACGCAAGCGGAATCGGTTCATTATTATTTGGCGCAAACGCTTTACGACCAACTTGTCGACATCATGCCGGAACTGAAAGAGGTCACCCCTTGGCCAAGCGTTGGACAGTCCCGGGAATTCAAGGATTACGGTCAGGCGGTTTACCGACGCTTCGACCCCGGGGTCGAAAAAAATCTGCTGGAATAAGACCAAAATGGAATAAGATCAAATGGAAGCCGGAAACGTAATGAAGTGAAATGCCCGACTTTTATTTTGTTTGCAATTTTCATACATTTCTGACCTGTTTTCTGTCGTAAATTTCACCCGTTTCGTCAAAATCGGTCCGTCAAGCCCTCTGTTTTCGTGAATCGGAGGATTGCATAAGAGAGGATATTCCCTTAAAATAACAATTTGGTCGTTTATTTAAAGAACCATTCAGTGACCCGGAGTGATTCCATGAGACTTCCCCTTTCAAGACGTGATTTTTTAGCAACCGGTGCAGCTACAACCGGACTTCTCTCGACTTTTGCTTCGCCTGCCGTTCACGGCGCTGAAAAAGCGAAAAAATATCGAGTCGCCCTTGTCGGAGCCGGTTGGTGGGGAGCCAATATCCTCTACACCGCGATCGAATCGGGAACCGTTGAGCCGGTGGCTCTTGTCGACGTCGATCAGAAACAACTTATTCCGACATTGAAACAGGTGGAAGCAAGGACAGGGATAACGCCGAAAACCTACGGGGACTATCGAGAGATGCTTCGGGAGCAAAAACCGGAAATCGTCATCTGCGCGACGCCCGATCACTGGCATGCTTTGGTTACGATTGACGCCCTCAAGTCCGGCGCCCATGTTTACGTTGAGAAACCTGTCTCGCACACGATTCTCGAAGGAGCCGCGGTGCTGAAAACTGCCCGAGAAGCGGACCGAAAGGTTCAGGTGGGGACCCATCGTCGCGTTTCTCCGGCAAACATTGCCGCCATAGAATTCCTGCAATCCGGCAAACTCGGAAAAGTCGGCATGGTTCGGGCCTTTGCCCACTATCCGGGGGGACCGGGAGCCAAAACGCCTGATGCCGAGGTTCCGGAAGGTCTCGATTGGGATATGTGGTGCGGACCGGCGCCGTTTGTCCCATTTAATCCACGATTCCTTATGGGAGGATTCCGGGCTTTCCTCAATTTCGCCAACGGTCAACTCGGGGACTGGGGGATTCATTGGTTGGACCACGTCAACTGGTGGGCCGGAGACAATCAAATGCCGAAAATGGTGGCCTCGGTCGGAGGACGTTTCATCGTTCAGGACAACTCCGATGCTCCAGACTCGTTGAACACCGTGTTTCAGTTCGAGGATTTTGTCGTGGAATGGGAGCACCGCGTTTACGCCGGCAACGGGGCGGAACATCATAATGTCGGTTGCTATTTTTACGGAACCAAAGGGGTGCTCCATATCGGTTGGCTCGAAGGCGCGACCTATTATCCCAGCGCCAATGTCAATGCCAAACCCGAATGGCAAGCGGAAGCGGTCTTGCACGAACCGGACCATCAGAACATCCCCGAACTTTGGGCGGATTTCATCGATTCGATTGAGAAAAACAGACTGCCGGTTTGCGACATTGAAAAAGGGTTCCGTTCCTCGACGCTCAGTTTGCTCGGAATACTTTCCCTGAAACTCGGACGCAGTGTCCGCTGGGACCACGAAAAGCTTTGTTGCATCGACGACCCCGAAGCCAACAAACTCCTCAAACGAGAATACCGCGCCCCTTACGTTTACCCGGAAGTTTGAAATTGAAGAAAACTATGTCCGTCATCAAAAAAACGCTCTTTGATAGTGAAGACATCAGGAGTTTTTCAATCAGAATTGCCGAATCATTTGACGAAGATGCCAATGCGGTCGTCTTATGCGATGACGTTATATCAGCATGTGGAAAAATGAAGGATGAGATGTTCCAATTGATCGTCTCATCTCCACCTTATAATATCGGCAAGTCTTATGAAAAGCAAGTGGGTTTCGAGCAATACCTTGATTGGCAATCACAGGTTGCAGCGGAACTGGTTCGCTTGCTTACACCACGCGGGAGTTTGGTCTGGCAGGTCGGTAATTTCGTTGACAATGGTGAGGTTTTTCCGTTGGACATGTATTTTTATCCCATTTATAAAAAGCTGGGACTTCAACTTCGCAATCGCATCGTATGGCATTTCGATCACGGACTCCACGCATCAAAACGGTTTTCCGGCCGATATGAAACCAGCAAATAACAACTTTCACAATACCTCAGATTGTTATGAACAACGAATTTCGGGATAATCTCATCAACAGGCTTAAAACAAGGTACGGCAACGTAAAAAAATCCGGAAATGGGCATACTTTGTTCTATATTCCCTCAGCCGATTTTTACGTGTATTTCAGATATTCAAAGTTATTTGGCACAGGAAAATCCATTCAAAAAACCTTTTATGGTTTACGAAAAGAAGACCTTGATATTATGCAAGGCAAAAAATCGTACATTTGTTTTTTAACGGATGATGATGAAAGAAATATCACTCTGCCGTTTTTACAGTACGAAAATTATTTTTTCAATACATCGTCCTCCTCCGACGGTCAATTCAAGGTTGCAATGTTTTTCAAACAGACAGGGGCGGAACTTTCTATTAACAATGTCGGAAAATTTAGTACCGAAAGTTACCTTGGGACAGAAAAATTATTGAATATTGAGGTCAATAATACAGTAATACCTGATCTGACACATTCACAAATTCAATCACTGATCGGTTCCATCGGAATTAAAAAAGGATTCGATATTTGGTTTCCAAAAAACGACAAAACAAAAATCGACAGTTCCATTGTGAATATGGCCAGAATCAGAGAAAATCTTCCAAACTACAACAGGGAAATTGATCACATCATTTCCGAAATTGATGTCATCTGGCTTGATAATACAAGTCCTGTATCGTTCTATGAAGTGGAACACTCCACCCCTATTTACTCCGGATTATTGCGATTTAACGATGTTTTATTGACAGTTCCAAACGTTGAGAATTTCAACATCATAGCAAACAATGATCGTGAAAACAAGTTTGGAAGAGAAATTAATCGCCCGACGTTTAAGCAGAATAAACTTATTGAGAAAGTCGCATTTTTAGACTACGAAAATATTTACAATTGGCATGTCAACCTGTTTGGTAAACTGTATTCGCCAAGCGCAATATAAAGGATCAAGGATGAGAATTGTCGCCAAATACAGTTTCAATGACGGTGGGAAGGTCACTGGGGATAGGTATGCGCATTTACTCCGTGAGGTCGAAGAAGCGATATGTTCCATAAATTGCAAAAAGGGCAAAACGAAAAAGGGCACTGAAAAAAACATGCCGGGGAAAATGTTGTACAGCCCCGTTGCCTTAAATGCCGCTTTCAAGACGTTTCTTTTTGGCAAAGGTTGGATCAATCACAAGGAGAAATGCGAATATTCGGACGAGTTCTATATTGACGGATATGAACCATCACGTACCAGAGGGGCATTCCGTGATATGGATTTCGTCAAGGAGCGTTTGGGCGTTGAAATACAATTTGGCAAATATGCGTTCATGGTTTACAATGGTTGTGCAAAAATGACGATTTTTCACAATCTTGGCATCATTGACGCCGGAGTTGAAGTGGTTCCGGTCAAACGATTTGCCGACAGCATGTCAACAGGAGTCAGTTATTTTGAACAGTTTACTTGGGATTTGACACAACGGGGTGTTTCCAATATCGATATCCCTGTGTTGATACTGGGTATTGATTCGGATTAGGTGGCTGATGAATAAAATCCTGTAAAATCCTGAGTAACCATTCCATGACGACCGCTGGAAGAACCGTATCATTCACCATTTATTGATAATTTTATATACTCTCATGACCACACAAGAAACGATTGCTACATTTCAGAAATATGTCATTCCGAACTACACGCGGTATCCGGTCGTCTTGACTCGGGGGGAAGGTTCTCAGGTTTGGGACGCCGACGGGAAGCGTTATCTCGACTTTTTTCCCGGCTGGGGATGCAATCTTTTGGGGCATTGTCCGCCGAAAATTGTTGAGGCGGTCCGTAAACAGGTCGGCGAACTGATCCACGTCCCGAATACGTGGTACACCGAACAGCAAGGGGAATGGGCCAAACTCCTGTCCGAGCGAAGTTTCGGCGGCATGGCCTTTTTCTGCAATTCCGGGGCCGAAGCCAATGAAGCGGCGATCAAATTGGTCCGGCTTCACACCCCGAAGGAAAAATACAAGATCATTACCTTCCTCGACAGCTTTCACGGGCGAACAATGGGGGCGGTCACCGCGACGGGACAACCGAAATATCATGACGGACTCCAGCCGATGTTGCCGGGATTCGTTTATGCCCCATACAACGATCTGGAGGCGGTGAAATCACTGATCGACAAGGAGACCGCCGCAATCATGCTTGAGCCGGTCCAGGGTGAAGGGGGCGTCCGGATTCCGTCGCAAGAGTTTCTCATCGGTTTGCGGGAACTTTGCGACCAAAACAACCTGCTTCTCGTGTTCGACGAGGTACAGACCGGTTGCGGAAGAACAGGAAACTGGTTCGCCTATCAACATTTTGGGGTGACGCCGGACATCATGACGCTGGCGAAGTGCATTTCCAGCGGAGTCGCCGCCGGCGCAATGATCGCCAAGCGGGAAATCGCGCCAAGTCTTCGGGCCGGAATGCACGCTGCAACATTCGGGGGAAATCCGATTGCCGCCGCTGCCGGAATTGCGACAATCAAGACGATTGAAGAAGAAAATCTCCTCGAAAACGCCCGAAAACTTGCGGAACTGTTCAAAACACGACTCGACAAACTTGCCGACGAGCTTGAAATCATCCAGGAGGTCCGCGTTCTTGGCATGATGATCGGCGTCGAGTTGAGTATTGAAGGAACCGCATTCGTCACGGAGTGCATGAACCGTGGCCTGTTGATCAACTGTACCCACGGCAACATTATCCGGCTTTTGCCGGCGATGAACATTCCGGTCGATCAGGCCAACGAAGGTCTCGACATTTTGACCGAGGTGCTGAAAAAATAACAAATGTCACTGATTTTTTTATACCAATAATTGCAAATGATCAATTATTTTTGCCACGGAAGGCACGGAAAAGCACGGAAGAAGAATCCGACTAAATTTTCCGTGAAATCCCGTGTTTTTCGTGGCTAATCAAATACACTTTAAAATGTATGACTTGAAAACAAGAACCTGAATCAGCAAGGGGAGAATGATGACACAAAAACGTTTATTGAGTTGGGTCGTTTTACTTGTGCTTTTCGGCACGGCCCTTTCATTTTCTGCGGAAACAGAGCTTGGGGCACCGATTGCAACATCCGGCGAAGGAAAATTGTATCAGGTTGGCGACATTCGGGTGGCCGTATTGCAGGGAACCTATTACGAGATGGGACAACAATACGGGGCACTGCTCGCCGATGACATTGAAACAGCGTCGGGGATGATTTCGCAGGCCTTCAAACACTTGGGACAGGAACGTGCCGAAAACGGAAAAAAACTGGTCCAGTTGCAACTGGATTATTATCCGAAACGGTTTCATGATTTGATTCGAGGAATCGCCGACGGTTCCGGTTTATCGGTGGAAGAAGTTGCTTTTGTTGATCATGCCATCAGTTTTATGGCCGCCCTGACTCGTGGGGTGTTCTGTTCGTCGGTCACTACATGGGGAGATTATACGACAGATGGGCAGCTGATCATGGGACGTAATTTCGATTACCCGGTGTTGTATAAAAAATTCGCTTCCCATTTGTGTTTGGTCGTTTTCAACCCGATTGATGGTTGTGTCCCGACCGCTTTATTCGGTTATGCCGGCCAAATCAACAGTGTCCAGGCTTTCAACAGTGCCGGACTTGTTCTCGAATTGAATGTTGCTATCGGCCTTTCGGGTCCCGACAATGACGTTCACCCCGACCGGATCACGATGCCGCTTTTGCTGACCCAACTGGCGTTTGATTCCATGACTATGGCACAACTTGACGCCGGCTTGAAAACGATGCGGACAAACTACCCGCTCTTGAATACCGTGGCCGACGTCAACACGGCTTGCACTTATGAAATGGGAACCCGGGACACGGTCAAACGCGAAATTGATTGTGACGGACTCAACACGGTCTCGAATTTTCCGAGCGACCCGCATTGGGGAAAAATCATGCTCGGCGACAACCGTCGCAAGAATTTGCAAACGCTTGCCAACCGCAACAAGGGTAAAATCGACTTCGCAACAATGAAGGAAATCATCGGGACGAAGGAAAAAGAAGGTGGTGCCATGGTTGAAAGTGAAATCATCATTGCCACGCTTTATCAATTCGTGTTTGAACCGAAAACAAAACGTGTTGCTTTCCGTCTTCCCGATCTGACAAAAAATTGGACCGAGATTGATTTGAACCAGTTTTTTGCAGAATGAGAATGTCGCCAAACAGAAAAACCAACAATCCGTGAACGAAAAAACGAAGAAAATCATGACGCGTCACTTTTTGTCCATCGATGATGTTTCCGTCGTCGAGCTGAACCGAATCCTTGAACTGGCTGAACAAATCAAGACCGAAACCAAAGCGGGAAATCGTAAACCGTATCTCGCCGGCAAGGTGCTTGCGCTGATTTTTGAAAAACAGTCGCTGCGTACCCGGGTCAGTTTCGAGTCGGGAATGACGCATCTCGGCGGAAGTTCGCAGTTTCTTGGGGCCGACGTTGGTTTCGGCAAGCGGGAATCCACCAAGGATTTCGCCGGTGTTCTCAGTTCGATGGTCGACGTGATCGCGTTTCGCGCCAAAAAGCATGAGAGTGTCGTGGAACTGGCCAAGTACAGCAGTTGTCCGGTGATCAACGCCCTCACCGACAAATCGCATCCCTGCCAGGCCCTTGCCGACATTCTCACCGTCAAGGAAAAGTTCGGCAAGCTTCGGGGACTCAAAATCGCGTGGATCGGTGACGCCAACAATGTCGCGGCAAGTCTGATCAAAGCGTCGCTTAAGCTCGGGGTCGAAGTGGTGCTCGGAACACCGGAAAAGTACCAGTTTGATGAGGAGACCATCAAGGAACTGACCGCATTTGACCCGAAATACAAGCTCGTCATGACGACCGACCCGAAAGAAGCGGTGAAAGGGGCCCACGCTGTTTACACCGATGTTTGGGCGAGCATGGGCCAAGAAGCCGAGGAAGAACAGCGAAAAAAGGACTTTGCCGACTATCAGGTCAACGCGAAACTGATGGCCGAGGCCGACAAAAACGCGATTTTCCTCCACTGTCTCCCGGCAAAACGCGGTCAGGAAGTCACCGACGAAGTGATGGACTCTCCGCAAAGCGCGATTGTCCATCAGGCCGAAAACCGGATGCACGCCCAAAAAGGTCTTCTGGTCTGGCTCCTTAATCCAAGCATCATGGAATCATCATCTTGATGTCGTCGGGGTTTGCATCAATCAGTTTATCAAGACCAGACGACACTCGGATATTGTTGAGTCGGAGTTCTTCAATCGAACCGGATTCCACGTGAATGAGCGAACCTTTGTCGGGCAGTTCCCTGGCTCGTTGCAGAATGACATTGTTGATGGAAAGCAAACCGACGTTGGATTTGATACGAAAATAGCTCTCGGGAACCCCATTTTCATTGCGTTCGTCAATGTAAAGACCGTCGACAATGATGCGATCAATCTTCGTGGGCTGTTTTTCCTGTTCCGGAAGGTCCTGCATGTAATTTCCACCAACGACAAACATCGTGTGGTTGAAATCCGGTGTGTGTTGATAGATATTCTTGAACGTGATGCTTTCGATGTTGCCTCCCAACTTAAAAAGGAAAGGAGGGCAATAGTCATAGTTGTTTTTCATGGGCCGCAGGTCCACCGTGTCGAACACGATGTTCCCGTAATGTCCGCCGTTTCCTTCAAACCAGGGGTTGATGATGAAACCATAACTGCGATAGGTTCCCGTGATGTCGCGGATGATCACCCGGTCCAGTTTTCCTTCCCCATAAACCAACAGACGGATTCCCTGGTCGGCATCGTCCAGTTGCACGCCTTGAATCAAGACGTCCTCAATACTTGATTTCTGGTCATGCTCGTCGGGAGCCAGGGCAATGAAATCATCCCCCGAATTGCCACGAATGTCACGGAGTGTCAGAAAACGTCCGGGTCCCCAAAAATGCAAGCCGTCCTGATTCTGAAAATCCACACGTTCCCGGCGATCAATGTGGATGTTGTCCATGGTCACAAATTTCCAGTTGGCCATGAGCATGGCGAATGTTCGCTGGTTTGCAATGGTGACATCACGCAAAATCACCTGTTCCACGCCGTAAAATTCCATGGCATGAACCCAGTTGGAAATCAGGTGCAGCGTTGCCTCTTCTTCACGGTGGTGAACCTGTCCCGGTGAATTGTTGTTGTAGACACCGCCAAGGAGCGTGATATTACGGTTGCGGATTGTTTCCATGTCGGCGTCGGCATTGCAAATAACGCTGCAATTCGCGTTATCGGAAAGGAAAAGCCCACACGACTTGTCCGGGCATTCAATTGTCGTGTTGGAATGCACTTTGAGTGTCCGACTGATTCTCGCGGCACCATCCAGCACCAGGTGGAGCCGACCAAGACGGGGTGCCCGATCAAGAATCGCCTGAAGTGCATCGGTGTCGTCCGTGCCGCCGCCTGCATAGACATCACTGTCCAAAGCGGCTCCACATTGACTGGCATAGACTTTCCTGTCATTTTCTTTTTTATCGGAAGAGTATCCCTGATGGGGCAAAAACATTGTTGCAAGCCAAAAAACAAAAATCGAAACAAGAAATTTTTTCATAAAAAAACACCTTTGCTTTCAAGTAAAAAAATGATAAGGGAAACTGGAAGCCCCTCCGGTGTAAAACTCGCAAGGAATGTTGCGGTCCAGCGGCACGCTGGGCGATGCAACTGCAAGTTACCCGTCGGAGACATTTTTCAACGTCCTAGGGTGTAATGTTTCACAACTTTCCAAATCGACCAACCATGAACGCACAGAACAAAGGACGTTTACTGATCCGCTAGAAAAAATTGAACCATGAGACACTAATTACTTATTGTGACATTTATCACTTTGGTGCTGGAGATTGCGGCACGACAACCAGCTCGCCAGTCCTCCCAAACTTCCTATTCTTTGGTCAAATTTTTTTAGCGGATCAGTAAAAATTGCCTCCCGGCGGGCAAACGCACGGGCGTTTGATCCCGCAACGCAAGCGGTTGGAACATCTGTTGGCCAAATGACCACCCCTACCGGCTCCGATATACCTTCGCTTTGTTACGGCCGGGTACTGCTGCAAAACTTTTATGTGATGACCAATGACTTGACACTGGAATAATGGGTTTTTCCGCCTTGGGGAAACATTTCGGGAAAATCTTTACGTTGGTGCGAACCGCGTGACTCCTCACGAGCAAGGGCGTTTTTCAGAATCAACCGCGCGACAAGAAGCATGTTTTGCAACTCCCAACCGGGAGGAGAGCGAAACTGATGGCCATAGACATAGCAGGACCAGCGTTCGATGTTTTCGAGCGATTCCTGCAGTTTTTCACCCGTCCGAATCACGCCGACGTGCCGCCACATGAGTGATTTGAGCGAATTGCGAATGTCAACAATGTCGATCATTTCACCGTTTTCCGGAATGGGAGGATTTTCGATCGGTTCGCCACGGTAATCGTCTTGTTGGTTCATCGCCTCTTGGGTCGCAAGTCTGCCGCAGGATTCCCCGAAGACCATTGCCTCAAGCAAACTGTTTGAGGCGAGTCGATTGGCCCCGTGAAGACCGGTGCTTGCAACTTCACCCGCGGCCCAAAGTCCGGGAATCGTCGTCCTGCCGTCGGTGTCCACCGTGATGCCGCCCATGGAGTAATGAGCACCGGGACGGACCGGAATCTTGTCTTTGGCAATGTCGATCCCGAATTTCTTGCAAACGGCCGCGATGCCGGGGAAACGCTGATAAATCCAATCGGCGTCTTTGTGCGAAATATCGAGATAGACGTTCGGGTGGTTCGTTTTGACCATTTGAGCGACAATCGCATTGCTGACGACATCCCGGGGCGCGAGTTCACCGCGCGAATCGTAGTCAAACATGAACCGGTAACCGTCGCGATCAATCAGATGAGCCCCTTCTCCCCGCATCGCTTCGGTGATCAGACTGCGGCTGCTACCGGCGATGTAGAGGACCGTCGGGTGAAACTGGACGAACTCCATATCGCGGATTTCCGCCCCGGCGCGATAGGCCATGGCGATTCCGTCACCGGTCGCGACATCGGGGTTTGTCGTCTCCCGATAAATCTGACCGATTCCACCTGTTGCGAGAATCACCTGTTTGGCCCAGATGAGTTCCCGTTCTTCCTGTTTTGTCCAGGAAACGATCGCGCCGCGACATTTTCCGTCTTTGGTCAGAAGATCAAGGGCAAACGTTTTTTCCCAAACCCGGATATTTGGTCGCTGCTTCATTTCCGCGAGAATCGCCCGCATGACTTCACGTCCGGTCGCGTCGCCCAAAGCGTGCAGGATACGGTCGTAACCATGTCCCCCTTCCCGTCCCAAAAGGAGCTTGCCGCCGGACCGGTCGAAATTCACCCCGGTTTCCATCAGTTTGCGAATTTGGTCCGGCCCGTTTTTCACGACAAATTCCACAACATTCCGGTCGCAAAGTTCGCCGCCGGCAATAAGCGTGTCCTCCACGTGGTCCGTGAATTTGTCTTGCTCGTCCCAAACCGTGGCGATTCCTCCTTGGGCATTGTAGCTGTTGGATTCTTCCAGTCCCGCCTTGCAGATGACCAGCACGTTGAGCGACGGATGCACGGAAAGCGCCGCGCGAAATCCGGCAAGTCCGCCACCGATGATCAAGACGTCGGTAAAGAAATGCGGGTGACGCTTGGGATGAAACGGGACAAGATAACGCAACGTGTCAACGGTACTGGGGGTGTCGTGAAGGGATGTCATTTATCCATTATCCATTTTATCAAAAATCCATTATTTATCGGATTACTACCCATTTATTTATCGAAAATCGGTTTCAGGAACGGTTCGACGGCTTCTCCCCAAAGGAGATAGCCGTAAGTGTTCGGATGCAGGAAATCCGGCATGATGTAGGCGGGAAGCTCGCCATCTTTGTCGAGGAATTTCGCGGTGATGTCGATGAGTGTCACGTTTTTGAGGTCGCCGAGCAGACCGGGAAGGCGGGAATTGATCTCGTCCACCTTGACGCGATGATTGCCGTTGGACTTGTTGTCACGCGGGAACACATAAAGAACGAAAATCCTGATGTCGGGGTACTTTTCCTGGAGCAAATCAACAATGGCACGAATTCCGTCCGCGGCGTCCTTCGGCGTGCTGCTCCCGTGACCGATGTTGTTGGTTCCGATCATGATTGTGGCCGCTTTCGGGCTGATGGCGTCAAGAGGCGAGTTTTGCAGTCTCCAGAGAACATGCTCGGTCCTGTCGCCGCTGAATCCGAGATTCAAGATTTTCCGGCCTGCATAGTATTTGTTCCAGACTTCCTTGTGGTTCTCCCAACCGTGGGTGATGGAATCGCCAATCATGATCAGGTCGATGTTTCCCTGTTTCATCAGTTCACATTTTTCCGCATGTCTTTTGGTCCACCATTCCACGTCCACCGGTTGCGGGGTCAACGCCACTGATTTTTTTTCCTGGGCAATGGCCGGAAGCAGCATCACGGCACAAACAATCATTGTCACGAACAGGCTTGCTGTCATTTTCATCGAGTCGGACTCCTTAGATTCAAAGTGAAAAGTGAATGGGATCAATAGAAATGAGGAATTGGGAGTTGGGAATTGTTGCTCATTCCCAATTCCCCATCAATTTCAACCCCGGAACTTCAATCGCAAAAGACGGGGGTGTTGCACGGGAACACTTTTGACCGTTTCAATCTCGCGAATCGTAATATTTTTGAACCAAACTTCGCCGCCGTGGTCCTGAAGCAGGATTTTGCCGCCGGAAACTTTGCCGAAACAGGGATGTTCACGGAATTTGCTTTCGGCGAATGCTTTTTCCCAAGTCGGGGAACCGACACAAACATCGACGACCAGCATCCCGTTGAGCCAGTGCTGAATCCGGCGTCCGTTGACAACGATTCGACTGTGATTGAATTCGTCGACAGGATTGAGAGGTTTGCCCGGTTTGGATGGAATTATGTCATAAAGGTCGGCTGTTCGGTGTTTTTCGCTACTTCCCTCGCGGGTTCCGAGATCGTCCAGAATCTGATATTCGCAACCGAGCCACGACCCATCAAAATTACAAAATTTGTATTTTACGCCACTGTTTCCGCCCGGGGAGATTTTCCAGTCAAAATCGAGAATAAAATTGGTGTATTCCCGGTCGGTGACGATGTCCCCACTTCGATACTCCAGGTGAATCATGCCGTCCTCAACTTCCCAGCCCGTAATATCGGTACTTCCGAGAACAGTGATCCAACCGGTCAAATCCTCCCCGTTAAACAGTGATTTTTCCGGAGTCGTGACCGAATAAACGGGTGTTCGAACCGCCGTGGCCCGCCTGAGCAACTGGGCCTGAGCGAGATTGGCATAAATACAGACAAGAACGATAATGGTTGCAAGTGCAAGTCGTTTAAGCGTTTTCATGACAAAACATTTCTAATGACTAACAAAGGGTGCTTGTTTGAGTGATTCTTGGGAAATACCGGAGCCGGTGTCCAACTTCAAAAATTTCCAACCGACTTCAGTATAAAAGAACCGTAACACCGAGATTTTAGCTTTTTCTTCAGAAATAATCCACTACCACCACCATAATCGTCATTGTTTTTATCGATTTTCGAGGAAGGGGTAGTAATATCCCACAATTTCGGAAACTGTGCAAAAAATTCTTCCGTCTGTCCCCTGAAATTCATGCAGGACATCTCTTCACATTTCTGATGAAAAGCATTATATTGTGAGTTTCTTAATTTTCCTTGAACCTTTAACGTCTATCAACAAATGCAACTCGACGGGGTGATTGTTCACGATCCGTTCGACAACACGCATGAAAGGATCGAAACTATGGCAAGTCTTGCTTCGCAATTAGATGGTATTTTTAAACCGAAATCAATCGCCGTGATCGGGGCCTCGACTCGACCGGGAACCGTCGGAAACGACCTGTTCCGTAACCTGTTGTACGGCGGCTATCAGGGATGTGTTTACCCGATCAACCCGAAAGCGGAGCATATTTTCGGCGTCCATAGCTATGCAACGCTGTCGGACCTGCCAAATGACGTCGATCTTGCCGTGCTCATCGTTCCGGCAAAAGCGGTGCTCGGGATCATCGACGAGGCAAAGGCGAAAAACGTCAAGGGGATGGTCATCATCTCCGCCGGGTTCAAAGAGACCGGAAAAGAAGGGGCGGAACTTGAAAAACAGGTGGCCGCAAAAGTCCGGGAGGCCGGAATTCCGCTGATCGGTCCCAACTGCCTCGGGGTCATCAACGCCAACCCCGAAGTTCGTATGAACGCGACATTTGCGGCAAAAATCCCTTCTTACGGCAAATTGGCCTTCTTCTCGCAAAGCGGGGCACTCTGCACTTCGGTTCTCGACTACGCGGAAGCCCGTCAAATGGGGTTCAGCAAATTCATCAGCTTCGGAAACAAAGCCGACGTCAAGGAAATCGACATTCTCGAATACCTTGCCGACGACCCGGAGACAAACACCATTGCGATGTATCTCGAAGACATCAGCGACGGGCACAAATTCATCGAAATCGCCTCAAAAATCTTTTGGGAGAAGAAAAAACCGCTCATTTGCCTCAAATCCGGTCGAAGTGCGGAAGGGGCCAAAGCGGTCAGCAGCCACACCGGTTCACTGGCCGGTTCCGATCAGGTTTATAACGCCGTTTTTGCGCAAAGCGGCGTGCAACGGGTCAACACGATCTCCGAATTGTTCGACTACGCCGCGCTTTACACGACCCAACCGTTGCCGAAAGGGAACCGTCTTGCGATCATCACCAACGCCGGGGGTCCCGGAATCATGGCGACGGATGCCGCTGTCAATATCGGGCTGAAACTTGCCGAACTGGGTGAAAGAACGAAGGAAATGCTTAAACCGGCGCTTCCCGCCGCCGCGTCGCTGCACAATCCGGTCGACGTGATCGGTGACGCCCGTTGCGACCGTTACGAAGCGGCAACCCGGGTCATTCTGGAAGACCCCAACGTTGACATGGGGATGGTCATTCTCACGCCGCAATCCATGACCGATTCCGACAACATCGGCGCCGTGATTCCCAAAGCGATTGCCGGAATCGACAAGCCGGTCGTTGCCGCGTTTATGGGCGTCAAGGAAGTGGCGGTCGGTGTCGATACGTTGGTTAAGAACGGCGTGCCGAATTACTCGTTTCCGGAAGACGGAATCAACGCCCTTGGTGCCGCCTACCAGTTGATCGGGTTGCGTGACCTCGGCTCGCGGGAATTCGTCAAATTTAACGATTGCGACGTTGAAAAAGCGAAAAAAATCATTGCCGACGCGCTCGGTGATGCTGACGAAAAATACATGACCCAGGCGGAATGCCGTCCGCTGTTTGAATGTTACAAATTGCCGCTCCTCAAGAGCGGGATTGCCAAATCCGCCGATGAAGCCGCGGAAATTGTCAAGGGAATCGGCAAGAATGTCGTCATGAAAGTCATGTCGGCGGATGTCGTGCACAAGTTCGACGCCGGCGGGGTGATTCTCAATGTTGACGGCCCGGATGCCGCGAAAGCGACTTATGCGAAAATTTATGAAAACGTTGAAAAACACGTTCCCGGCGCGAAAATCGACGGTATTCTCATCGAAGAAATGGCCGGAAAAGGGGCCGAAGTCATCGTCGGCTGCAACCGTGACGACAATTTCGGTCCGCTCATGATGTTCGGTCTCGGCGGCACGCTCGTCGAGGTGCTCAAGGACGTGACGTTCCGCCTTGCCCCGATGTGGAAGGTTTCCGCAGAACGGATGGTCCGCGACATCAAAGCATTCAAAGTGCTTGACGGTTTCCGTGGTGCCCCGAAAGCCGACATTGATTCAATTGTCAACACGATTCTCCGCATCTCCGAAATGGTGACGAATCACCCGGAAATTGCCGAAATGGACATCAACCCGCTCATCGTTCATGCCGAGGGGAAGGGAAGTTCCGTCGCCGACAGCCGCGTCATGCTTCGCAAACCGAAATGTGGTTGCTGTTGCGGACATTGATCAGGATAAAATTGATCAGGATGAAATATATTCTCGGAATTGATCTCGGAACGACAAACAGTGTTCTGGCGTATATGCCGGTCGGTGAAATGATCGGTAAAACGGTCGGTGAAACGGCCGCGATGGAGGTCGCGGTGGAGATTCTACCGATCCCGCAGTTTGTCGCTCCCGGCACGGTGGAGTCGCTTGGGAGTCTGCCGTCGTTTGTTTATCTTCCGACCGATCAGGAGGCTCCGCGTTTTGAATCCGGTTTGCCTTGGGGAAAAGACGCAACATCGAATCAGAGAACGGTGGTTGTCGGCGAACTCGCCCGAAAACGAAGCGCCGAGATTCCCGATCGGGCCGTCAGTGCGGCAAAGTCGTGGTTGTGCCACAGCAAAGTCGACAGACGGGCCCCGATTCTGCCGTGGAATGCCCCGGATGATGTCGGGAAAATCTCTCCTCAGGAAGTTTCCCGGATTATCCTTAGGCACCTGGTCGACGCTTGGGAATCCGCTTTCCCTGACGCCCCGGTTGCCCAACAAACGGTTGTTCTGACGGTTCCCGCCTCGTTTGACGCAAGTGCAAGGGAATTGACCCAGGAAGCGGCTCTCGCGGCGAGAATTCCGAAAGATCGGTTGCTGTTTCTTGAAGAACCCCAGGCCGCGGTCTATTCGTGGCTCAGCGCGACAGGGGAAAAATGGCGAAAAACGCTCAAACTCAACGACCGACTCTTGGTTTGCGATGTCGGCGGCGGAACCACCGATCTGACTCTCATTACGGTGGAAGGGGAAAATGGGGAATTGATCTTGAAACGTCTTGCCGTGGGCAATCACCTTCTTGTCGGAGGAGACAACATGGACCTGGCGCTTGCCCATTACGTCGCCGAACTGCTCGCCGCCCAAGGAACGAAGCTCGACCCTTGGCAATCGGTGGCACTTTGGCATTCGGCACGCGAGGCCAAGGAATCGCTTCTGACGGATGACGCGAAAGAGTCGCACAAAATTTCGGTTCTCGGTCGCGGGAGTAAACTGATCGGCGGAACCGTGTCGGTGGATGTTCCGAAAGAAGAAACGCGGAAACTTCTTGCCGATGGTTTTTTTCCGGACGTGGCGGTCACCGAACGCCCGCGGCGGCGTAGTGGTGTCGGATTTCGGGAAATTGGTCTGCCGTATGAACAGGATTCCGCGATCACCAAACATCTGGCCGCGTTTCTTGCCGCTCATGCCGCCCATACCGTAAATGCCGCAAACGATCAGCTCGTTGCTCCAACCCATGTTTTGCTCAACGGCGGGGTGTTCCGTGCATCGGTTTTGGAGACACGACTCTTCCAAATTCTCGAACAATGGTTTCCTGAGGCGCCGCCCCAAAAATTGACGGCAACCTTCGACCTCGACAATGCTGTCGCCCGAGGGGCTGCGTTTTACGGCTTCTCCAAACATCAGGGGGGAGTCCGGATTCACGGCGGAACAGCCAGGGCCTATTACGTGGGGATCGAAACAGCCGGGCTCGCAATTCCCGGGGCTTTGCGACCGCTCAAAGCACTTTGCGTCGCTCCCATCGGCATGGAAGAGGGGACCGAATGCGACGTCCCGTCGGAGGAGTTCGCGCTGACGGTTGGTGAATCGGCTGTTTTTCGTTTTTTCAGTTCGACAACCCGTCGCGAAGATCAACCCGGAACACTTCTCGACTCTTCCTTTGTGACCGATGCTGAACTCCAAGAAACCGATTCCCTGGAAACGATTCTTCCGAAAGAGGATGTTGACGAAGAGGGAAGTTCCGGTCCGATTCCATACCAAAATCACGGAGCTTGGCATGCTCGAACTTTGGTCCACCGCCACCGACAGCAACAAACGCTGGAAACTCGAATTCTCCGTCCGGGAAGAGTAGGAGAGTCTGTCGATGCTGCAGGTATAGTCTCTATTCAGTCTGGCTTTGCGTAAACATGAACTTGGTCGGTGGTGATTTTGAACATTCCGTGAATGGGGGCAAGACATTTTCGAAAGGCTTCTTCCGCCGTCGCGTTTTTCAGTTCAAAAGAGACCGGCGTTTCGAGGGATTCTCCTTTCCGGCGAAACGATTCTTCGTCGATGACAAGTTTGATGCCCATGTTGTGCGCGTAACTCTCCAGGATCAGTCGGACCGGTTTGTTTTCAATCGTCCCGGTGAATCTCTTTTGCGCCAGCACCGATTCATCCTGTTTGGCGGAACGGCGTTGGGTTGTTTGCGGCATTTTGACCGGCTGATTTCCTGTTTTTTTCTCCTGGTAAAGATTTTCGATCATGGCAAGATCATCCAATGTTCCCCGGACTGTCGCCCGACTGCCCGCATAAGTGATTTCCACGTTCGGAACCATTGATTTCCAGGATTTACTCTCGGTTTCCGCAACCGGATACTCGCGTGAGACCACCAATTCATGAGGAATTTTGACCGGGGCAAGTTTTTTTCCGTCTTTTGAGACAACGAATGTCATGTCGAAACCTGCAAGCAGCACAGTCAACAGTTCCGCCGGTGTTACCTTGGAAAAGCGGAGTTCCGGCCAAAGATCATGTGGAAGCTGGTCGAACGCGGTGAAGTCGCCTTTGATCGGCTGCATGATTTTTCGGACAACCTCTGCCGGCGTGTCCAGATACTCGGATTCCAGGCGAATCACCCGTGTCAGATTCCTTCGCTCGGAATCAGGAAGCTTGTCCATTTGCTCTTTACGCAACGCAAAAAGAAGCGGCAACAACGCCGCGGTCTCTTCCGGACCGATGTAAATGATGTTCCCGACCTCACAGTATCCGAGATTCAGCGATTCCGCAAGCGGCTGGAGAATCGTTCGCATCGGTTCACGACTGTTCAGTTGCAGCCGGACCGGTACCGGTAAATCAGGATCAACCCGACGGTCGAGCCAGATGTTCACGTCACGAATTTTGGACAGTTGCTCAACGGTTTCACGAAGCCCTATGGCATGTCCGGAAACGACGCAAAAAGAGAACACCACCAGCATGAAACACAAGAAACGTATTCCGGCAAAGGTCAAACGGGCGATTCGTCTCAAAATTTTCATACAAGCTTCACTTGACTCAAACAGAACAGACTCCAAAGGTTCAAAGTTTCACCGGAGAACTAAAGTCTACAGCCTAAGCCTACAATCTAAAATCTACATTTTTGCCACATTCAGGCCGATATGGACACAAACAACCCATTATGTCATAATACCATATTCCGGGAAATTTGAAAATCATTTTGTGATAAATCAGGATAGTTGTGCATTATGTCGAAAAAAGGAAACATGAATTCTCAAGTTGCCGTTGATGACCCGCCGTTTGATGTCGATGATCTGCCCGAGGTCGTTGATTGGGAGACAATGGACATTGACGAAAGTGAAGATAGTCAATTTGGAAAAAATGGCGAAAATACTCCTACTCCGATAATTGATGAATTATCATTGGATTTCATCAGTTCCTGGAACCGTCTCATCAGTATGACCAATTGGGAGAAAGGAAAACTGATCCATAATTGGCGAGTTCGATTGATGGAACAAAATCTTCCTCGACAGGCGTATTCCGACGAAGCGTGGGCCAAACGGGTCGGCAACGTTTCCGGTCAGCACATTGGTCGTTTGCGACGTGTTTACGAACGGTTCGGAGAATCGGTCAACGATTATCCGTTGCTTTTTTGGAGCCATTTTCAATCGGTCCTTGACTGGGAAGACGCCGAAACGTGGCTGAAAGACGCCTCGGAAAATCAATGGTCGGTCGCCACAATGCGACTGAACCGTTGGGAAGCCATTGGTGCCCCGCCCGACCGGAAACCGGTCGACGAGATTCCGATGATGGACCTTGACGAAGATGTAAACCCGTACAATGATTCCGAGTCTGTCGTCAAGCCGGTCGACAAGTCGAAAGACAAGAAAAAGTCTCACGACAAGGACGACGACGATTTCAGCGACAAAAAATCCGGAAAAACAGAACACGACAACAATCTCGGCGAGTTTTCGACCCCGGCGGAAGCATTTGCGCAAATGAAGCAAATGAAAGACCTTCCGGAAGACCTTAAGGAGGCGTTCGAGCAACTGAAAGTCGTGATTTTGAGTCACAAAATTTCCGGCTGGCGCGAAGTCGACCCGCAACGGATCGTGACGTTCCTCAGTGCCATGAAAGTCGTTGTCCTGACGGAAGAAAAATGAAAATCGATACGCAATATACCTATATTCTACATATCTCCTATTTTGTTTACCAGCCGCTACAACCGCCAGATGATTTTTGAACCGTTTGGCGAACAGGGACAAAAAAAGCTAAGCCAATCAACCGCCTTGATTTGCGGCTGCGGTGCCCTCGGTGGAAGTATTGCCCAGATTCTTGTCCGGTCGGGAATCGGAACGTTACGTCTGGTCGATTTCGACGTTGTTTCCCTCGATAATCTGCACCGTCAGTTTCTCTTCACGGAAGATGACGCTGCTCAAAAACGGTTCAAAGTCGAGGCCGCGACACAAACGCTCCGACAGGGAAACAGCACGGTCAGGATTGAAACCTTTACGGATCGATTTTCGGAACACAATGCCGATCGGTTACTGGAAAATGTGGACATTTTGATCGACGCGACGGACCATTTTGAAATGCGATTTTTGCTCAATAAAACGGCCTTGCGAAAGAATCTGCCGCTTGTAACTGGTGGAATCAACGGCACTTGCGGCCAGGTGATGACAATCATTCCCGGAAGGACCCCTTGTTTGAGCTGTCTGCTTGATCCCCAGACGCCGCCGAACGCGACACCCGTTTTTCCCGTGCTTTCGCCGATTGTCCAGGTGATTTCCGCGTATCAGGCCATGGAAGCGATCAAAATCCTCAGTGGAAATCTTGAGAGCATCAACCGGTCGTTGGTAAAATTCGATTTGTGGACAAATCAGGTGAAATTCATTTCCCTCGGGAATCTACTTCCCTGCCGTTGCCGATAATTTTTTGCCGGGAAAAGGGAGAAGAAAAAGACACCTTCTCCGTTTACCTTGCCCCTTCTCCCTTTCACCTTGCCCATTGATGTTCCATTTGATAAAATAAAATAAGGCACAAACATTCCAATTTCAAATTTCAAAAGTACCTTAAAATGTCACTTGCAAGCAAACATTCACGTCGTGATTTTCTCAAATCGCTTTCCGTTGTTGCCGCGACAGTGGTTGCGACACCGCAAATTGTTCCCCGGTCGGTTCTCGCCCAGGGAGACTCGCCCGGAGCCAATGATCGAATCGGCGTTGCCGGAATCGGAGTCGGACGTCAGGGAGGCGGCGTTTATCTTGATGCCGTCAAAAACAAATCGGGCCGAGCCATTTGCGTTTGCGACGTCTGGAAAAAACGGGCGGAAGAGATTGCCAAAAAGTCCGGTGTCTCGGATGTTTATCAGGATTACCGCCAGGTGCTCGACCGCAAGGATGTTGACGCCATTGTTACGGCAACGCCCGAACATTGGCGGTCGCTCATTTGTGTCAACGCGGCGTTGGCCGGAAAACACATTTACGCGGAAAAACCGATCACGCTGACCATTGAGGACGGCAAATTGATGCGTAAGGCCGCCCGAAAGAATCACATTGTGTTCCAGTGTGGAAGCATGCAAAGGTCCTATCGTGAGAATTATCTCGGATGCCAAATGATCAAGGAAGGCAAACTCGGAAAAATTTCCGAGGTCATCGCGGCTAATTACGAGAGTCCCTGGTTTTGTGCATTGCCGGAACAACCGATTCCTGACGGGCTTGACTGGGATATGTGGTGTGGGCCGACCGATCCGGTGCCGTTCCATATCGATCTTTTCACCCCACGGGCCAATCCCGGCTGGTTGTCGTTCCGCCCCTATTCCGGCGGCGAAATGACCGGTTGGGGAACCCATGGATTCGACCAGATTCAATGCGCTTTGGATAGGGACGACACCGGTCCCGTTGAAATTATCGTGGAAGGGGACAAACTTGAGCCGCCGACTTATGACACGCCGGAATCAGCAGACCGGGGCAACCAAATTTGCGCCTTTCCGAAGCTCAAATATCGTTATGCAGACGGCATCACCGTCACGCTTGGAGACGCCAATCGCGGCGGTGGAATTTTTCTCGGCGAGAAGGGAAAAATGGAGATTTTTCGCTCCAAAGTCACCTCGAACCCTCAGGAACTGGCCGACGGGTACTTCAAGGAACATGCCGACCTGACGTTACCGTCTCACGTTGACAACTGGATCGATTGCATCAAAACCGGGCGACGTCCGATTGGTGATATTGAGTCGGGGCACCGCACGGCTTCGATTTGTCACTTGCTGAACATTGCCCGCTATCTTGGACGTTCGCTAAAATGGGACCCTGAAAAAGAAATCTTCCCGGACGACCAAGAGGCCAATACATGGCTCAGCCGTCCCCATCGCAAAGGTTTCGAGTTGCCCGTGGTTTGATGACGTCGTGGTCTATTGGGAAAAAACAATAAGGAATGATCAATGTCCAAGGAGCCCGAGAAGAAAAGTCGGAAAATTCGGGTGCAATTCCGGAAAAATCGGACGGAAAAAACACGTATCACGGATTGGACACGAAAATTTGACAACGCCGAACAAGGGGAAATCGACACCGAACGAAATGAACGCATTTCAGGCAAAGGAGACCTTTTCAAACGGCGAACCGTGATCGGAAAAACACTTCCATCCGATACCGTGGACGGACAAGGATTCGAGGTCATCCCCGAGATTGACCTGAACAAATGCAAACAGGGCAGGGTTCTCCGTGTTTTCGGACTCAACAGCGACGTCGAGACGGATGACGGCCAAATCCACCATTGCGTGACGCGACGGATTCTGAAAACGCTTGCCACTGACCAGCGTCACGTGGTCGTGGCCGGAGACCGGGTCAGTTTTCGGCCCGCCGACCAGGTGGATGAACACCGCCGTGAAGGAATCATCGAACGGGTCGAGCCGCGCAAGGGGACCATCGCGCGTTCCAGCCGCAACAAGCAACATATCATCGTCACGAACGTCGACCGGATTGTGATCGTCAGCAGTGCCGCGGAGCCGCAAATCAAACCGAACCTGATTGACCGGTTCATCCTCACCGCCGAACGATCCGGAATCAAGCCGATCATCTGCATCAACAAGGTCGATCTCATCGACATTGCGGAACTTCTGCCGCTCGTCGGTGTTTACTCGCAACTCGGTTACAAGGTGATTCTGACAAGTCATGTTACGGGGCTTGGGATCAACCGACTCAAAACAATCCTCACCAATCGTGAAAGCGTGCTGGTCGGACAAAGCGGGGTTGGAAAATCATCGCTGCTGAACGCCGTGGAACCGTCCTTGAATTTACGGGTCGGCGAAGTGAGTGAGGAAAACGAAAAAGGACGCCATACCACGACCACGGCGGAGCTTTTGAAACTTTCGTTCGGCGGTTATGTCGTCGATACCCCGGGAATCCGCCAATTCGCGCTTTGGGATGTCATTCCGGAAGAGGTCAGCGGTTTTTTCCGGGACATCCGCCCTTTTGAAAACCATTGTCGCTTTCCCGACTGTTCCCACACTCACGAACAGGATTGTGCGGTGAAAAACGGTGTCGCCGATGGTAAAATTGACCTTCGCCGCTATGAAAGTTATCTCGCCATCCGCGCCGGCGATGAAACATAGATAGACTCCAACCTCCAGCCTAAAGACAGGTCATATAATGATGTCACAAACGATTGTCATTTTTGGAGCCTCCGGTGATTTGACATCCCGGAAGTTGATTCCGGCACTTTACCAGCTCCACCGGAAGGGTCGCATGAAGCAAACATTCCGGATTGTCGGCTTTTCACGGACGCCGATAAGCGACGATCAGTGGCGCGAAAAACTCCTCGAAACGACAAGAAAATTTTGCGGAAATTCGTTCGACCGGGAGAAATGGGAAACGTTTGCTCCGAGTCTTCACTACTGTGCCGGTGACATTGAAAAAGACGACTTCACCGAACTGGATGCCTTCCTCAAAAAACTTGAAGGAACCGAAGAAAAAGCGGACCGGCTCTATTATCTTTCGACTTCACCGGTGTTTTACGCTCTTGCCGTCGAAAAACTGGGAAAAGCGAACATGGCGGCTGAGAATCACGAGAATCACGAGGCACGCCGGGTCATTATCGAGAAGCCGTTCGGAACCGACCTCAAAACCGCGCAAGCTCTGAACGACGCGATCCACCAGGTGTTCAAGGAATCCCAGATTTACCGGATTGATCATTATCTCGGCAAAGAAACGGTCAACAATGTTCTTGTGTTTCGGTTTGCCAACACCATATTCGAGCCGATCTGGAACCGTAACTACATCGACAACATCCAGATCACCGCGAACGAAGAGGTGACCGTCGGAAATCGTGCCGCGTTCTACGAAAAGGCCGGAATTCTCCGCGACATGTTCCAGAATCACTTGTTACAGATTCTCACCTTTGCCCTGATGGAGCCGCCTGCACGATTTGAAGCCGACGCCGTTCGTGACGAGAAACTCAAGGTGCTCCGCGCAATCCGGACAATGACACCGGAAGAAGTGAAGCAAAACACGCTTTTGGGACAATACCGCTCGTATCGCGATGAACCGGGGGTCGATCCGGGAAGCCGTGTTGCAACATTTGCGGCCATCCGGCTCATGGTCGACAACTGGCGGTGGAAAGACGTTCCGATTTATCTCCGTTCCGGCAAGGGAATGAGTTGTCGGACCACGCAAATTGTGATCCAGTTCAAGCAGCCGCCGCACATGATGTTCCAGGGAGGCCCGCAACGAACGTTTAACGCCAACCGACTTTTGATCCAGATTCAACCCGCCGAAGGAATCCAAATCCATTTTTTGACAAAAGCCCCCGACACCGACATGAAAATGCAGCAAACGGAGTTCAACTTCAATTTCCGACAAAGTTTTCAAGGGGAATTGCCCGAAGCGTATGAACGGCTCCTCCTCGACGCCATGAATGGCGACGCGAGCCTCTTTGCCCGTAGCGACGAGGTGGAAACCGCCTGGGGAATCATTGATCCGGTCCAAACCGCCTGGGACACGAAAATTTCGCAAGACCCCGAATTCTACGAAGCCGGTTCCTGGGGACCGGGAAGTTCCGTCGATTGGATCCAAAATTTCGGCCACGAATGGTTCGACTTTTGCCCGATTTTGCATTAAAATAAAGGGAGAAGACCTTCAACCGCTTGCCTTTTACATTACCTATACCATAAAACGCCAATAAACTAACTTTCTTCTTGTGTCCTTTGTGAAAATCTTTGTGAACTTTGTGGTTAAAATATTTTACCACAAAGGGCACAAAGGGTTACACAAAGAACACAAAGTTTATGGTGTTGCATGATGTATAGAATTGTTTTGGGAGTTCACCATGTCCACGCCACCGACTGAAACCGACGCAATTCAAGACAAGAAACGAAAAGGCTGTTTTTCATGTCCGGGTTGTATTGTTATTACCTTGCTCCTTGCGGTTCTTTTTGCTGTTTTATTTCGTGCCGTTCAAGGCGAGCGCGAAGCAGCAAGGCGGATGCAGTGCGTACCCAAAGCTCTTGCATCAGTAGGTTTCTGGAACTATCACTACGTAAATGAATCATTTCCACCTGCATATACGACAGATGCGGACGGAAAGCCATTGCACAGTTGGCGGGTTTTAATCTCGCCATATATTGAGCAACGCGAACTCTATGATCAAATTCACCTCGACGAGCGTGGGACAGTCCGCATAACTCGCAGTTTCATGATAAAATGCCAAGCACGTATAATTGCCCAAGCAGACCCATAGAAGAACAAAAAAAAGGCTTGACCCCTTATCAAATGATCATCGGGCCGGACACGATTTCCAATGGCCCGAACTGTACGAAACATTCCGACGCGAGATACGAGAGCGATACGATTCTGGTCGTCGAAGCGTCTGTGCCCGTTCCCTGGATGAAACCGGAAGATTTGCCGCAATCGGCGTTGAAAAACGGTGTTGTTTCATCGGTGCCGCGGCGTGGAAAACCGGTCGTGCAGGGAATTGGTTCCCCGCATTACAATCGGGAACATATTTTCCAGAAGAAAATCGTGGGGGCGAATGTCGCTATGGTTGATGGTTCCTGTCAATTTTTCACCAGCGAAATGTCACCGGAAGAATTGCTGGAAAAAAGCCGGTTTCGGAAATCCGAATGATAAGCATTCGTGTCCCGGGGTGACACGGCTAACAACGGGCTCGTGTCTGCATGGTTGAAAAATTCCCGGCAAATGGTAGAATCATCTGAAAATCGTCGTTACTGGCCGCATTTCCCATTCATTATTTGAAAAAATTATCTGAATAATCAAATCATGCTTAATTATACTGCAAAACACGAATTTTTGATTGGCATCGACTCCGATGGTTGTGCTTTTGACACCATGGAACTGAAACACAAGGAGTGCTTCATCCCCCAGACGATCCATTATTGGGGACTGAAGGGAATCAGCAAATATGCCCGTGAAACGGCGGAGTTTGTCAACCTGTATTCCAAGAGTCGCGGCATCAATCGGTTTCCTGCTCTCGTGGAAGTGCTTCAGCGGCTGCAAAAACGTCCGGAAACCATTGCCCGGGGAGTCAAAATCGAGATTCCGCAGTCGCTTCTCGACTGGATGAGTCGGGAAACCAAGCTGGGCAATCCGGCTCTTAAGAAAGCGGTCGAAGAAACTCATGATCCGGACCTGGCTCGGACTCTGGAGTGGTCGGAGGCGATCAACAAACAGGTTGAAGTGATCGTCGGCGAAGGGGTTCCACCGTTTCCTTTTGTGCGTGAGTGTCTCGAAATCATGAAAAATCAGGCTGATATTCTTGTCGTTTCAGCGACCCCTCAGGCGGCGTTGACGCACGAATGGAAAAATCAGGGACTGACGGAATATATTGCAGAAATCTGTGGTCAGGAGGTCGGCACGAAGAAAGAATCGTTGGAATATGCCGGAAAAATCGGTCATTACGCGGACGATCACGTGCTGATGATCGGCGATGCTCCCGGCGACTACAAGGCGGCCGTCGCGAACCATGCCCTCTTCTTTCCGATCAATCCCGGCGCCGAGGAAACAAGCTGGGAACGATTGTACCGCGAAGGACTCAACCGATTCTTTAACGGTTCCTTCAAAGGGGAATACCAACAGACCCTTCTGGATGAATTCAACACCTATCTCCCCGAGCAACCGATATAGACAGACTTTAGAGCATATCCGCAACTGTTCTGGTGTAAATTGGTGAAATTGAGTAAGGTCATTGGGTGTTTGCAATGTTCGAAGATTTTGTCATGGAGGAGCAGATGGGCCAGTTTATTCGCAGGATTTACGAGAACGCGTTGTGAGGGATTGTGACAACGGCATGTCGAGCGAAGACGCCGCAAGAAAATACACCGTCGCCATTGCCACGGTTTACTCGTGGCGCAAGCGACGCCGTGAAACAGGAAGCATCGCACCGAAAAAATACAAGCCAGGCCCGAAATGAAAACTGACACCTTATGAAAAAGAAGTTCGTCAGACCGTCGCCGATCATCCGGACGTCACACTTGTCGAACTTGCGGAAATACTATCCCAATATGTTTCCGTCAGTGATTCGACCGTTTGTGATTTTTTACTGCATCGCTAGAGCGTGTTTACATTATTCCCTTAAAGTTTCGTGGATCATAGCGAAGACGACGAAGGAGGAATACATGATGTCGAGTTTGTCATAGCGGGTGAAGACACGCCGGAAAGCCTTGAGACGACGAAAGTAACGTTCGACCTCATTGCGGCGTTTGTAGAGTTCCCGGTCATACTCCCATGGCTTCTTGCGGTTACGCTTCGGAGGAACCACCGGAGTCAAACCATGCAAACTCGCCAAACCACGAATTTCATTCCCCTCGTATGCCTTGGCCATGAGCAGTGAAACTTGGTTGTTTTGATAATGTTGCGGAAGTTTCGGAATCAGTTTTCGACCTTCCGGATCGTCGGCGGCCTGACCGGGTGACAATTGAATGACAACCGGTGAAAAAGATATTTCTACCAAGAAACAAAAAAAGGCCGTAACCTCAAGTGTTTTCAATGAGTTACGACCTTTTTCAGAGGGTTGCAGAATTGTCAGCGTTTTATCAAAAAAGAGGGTAACGGATGGAGAGGGATTCGACGAAAATGACGTAACCTCTTTTATCGAAAATGAATATGACAAATCCGACTATCCAAACTGTGCAGAATCGTGTGCACTTCTTGAAAACCCCATTTTTTTCCCCGACGACCGGCAAGCACTCGAAACAATCTTCACACTTTGGCCGAGGCTGTCACCGGAAACAAAGATCGGCATCATGAAGATGATCGAAGCCGCCACTGCCGACGAAACTCTTGGGCCTTGCTGAAATCCGTTTGACACCTGATACAGACGGGAATGGGTCGTATCATTCGCGAGCTAAAAAAAAGCACCGGGAGGCACCTGTATGGCGTTCCCCGGTGTCGTTTCATCACCTTCGTCGTCTTGCGTGTTTTCGACCGACGTTGTAGCCTTTGCGGCTGCCTGTGACTTTGCCGCTGTGGTAGAGGTCGTAACCAAAGCAACAAGCTCCGGTCAGCAGGAGTAGTGCGATAATTTCTGTCAAAATAGTCTCCCTTCGTCTTTTTTGTTGGATGGTGAATTGATTGCTTACATCGTACAGAGTCCGCGATAGTCGCATAGATTGCACGACCAACACGGGCGAGGGTTGAAAACACCGTGATCAAGGGCGACGAGATATTCACGGCACAGGTCGAAAAACTGGCGGATATGGCCTTCGGTTCGCTGGCCGAAACGATAGGCACAAATCTTCGGCGTCTTCGTTTTGACGAGTTGTCGGATTTCCGTTTCGACCTGATCGTAACCGTTACCCTGCATGAGCAGCGAGTACAGCGTCAGTTGCACCGAGCAGGATTGTTCGATCAGCGTCGCCGTGGCACTCGTTTTGAAATCGACCAGCAGCACGGAGCTTGTCGTATCCAGAACAAGATCGACGACCCCGAACAGCGGAACACCGAGGTCTTCGCCGGTAGTCGGATGAACGAACGGTGCTTCCAGCGACGCTTCCATTGCGATGATTTTTTCCGGCTGAGGTCGATATTCTTTGGCATACGCCCTGACGAGATCAACCGTCTGATGACGGAATTTCACGGCATCATCGGATGACTCCCAAGTCATCGGCTCTTCCTCCGCGAGTTGCCGGAACATCTCAGGATCGCTAAACACAACGGCATCGACTTCGATTTCCAAATCGCAATGCGCTCCCTCACTGCCATAATTCGGCAGCCCGATTTTTTGACAATACCGCCCACCCCGGCTCGGGGGCGAATCAGGTTACGTCGCGGGCGGTCCACCATGAGACCGTCGAGTGATGCCTGCACCTTGGTCAATTCGCTGCTGATACTGTTCCTCAAGGCAACGCTGCCGCGCAGGGCATTCGGCGTGACACCCC
>Ga0123353_10000904_pt1 | contig 36203 bp, 33 predicted proteins | sample TergutLab28metaG_3_FD_92763 | JGI IMG/M metagenome (GOLD analysis project Ga0123353, IMG submission 92763) | Labiotermes labralis P3 segment gut microbial communities from Petit-Saut dam, French Guiana - Lab288 P3 | ecosystem: Host-associated > Arthropoda: Insects > Digestive system > Gut ... | reverse complement strand
CGGCTCGTCTCGCTATACTGGCCCAGCGTCTGCTCATTCAGCCGCACAGTGAAATTGCCTGATGCAACCTCGTTGAGTCCCTTGGACAAGTCATTGAGAGGTTTGATTGCATTTCTGCCAAAACCGGTGATAAGCACCAAGCTGATAAGGATACTCGGCAGCGCAATCATCAAGATAGCCGGAAAGGGGCTCCCTCTTTGCGGCTCAATGAGTCCGCTGGTAAACAACAGATAGAGGATAATGACCCCAATGAATAACGACACCACCAAGATGACGGCAATGCCCAACACAAACATCGCATAAAAACCCAGGAGATGATGCTTTGTTGGGGCTCGCCTGCTTGGGTTGTTGCTCTTTGTGCCTGCAGGCTTCTCTCCCTGACCGCCTGTTGCGCCTCGGTTTTTCATGAGGACACCATTGCCTTGTACCCAAGCCCCCGCACCGTGATAATCTCAAAGCTCGGGCTGCCCTCAAAACGCTCCCTGAGTCTTCTGATATGCACGTCCACGGTGCGCTCGTCCGAATCGGTCTCTCTGCCCCAAATGTCGTTCATGATGTCTCGCCGGGTAAATATTCTCCCCGGTGACGCCAACAGCTTAAAGAGCAGCAAAAACTCCTTTTGCGGAAGCTGCTCTGAGCTGCTTCCTTCGGTCACGGTGAGCGTGTCAAGATCCAGCAGCGCATTGCCAATGGTCATGGAGCGATTATTCATCTTGCTTGCGCGGCGCAGAAGCGCGGCAACACGTAACTTAAGCTCGTTGAGGTCTATGGGTTTTACCATATAGTCATCGCTGCCCGCCGAAAACGCCCGCTGCTTGTCAGCAAAGCTGCTCCTTGCCGTTGCCATGAGTATGGGAATCTGTGAATCAGACTTGCGGATGATGTCAACCAAGGTGCACCCGTTGATGCCGGGCATCATGACATCACACAAGATAAGGTCTCTGTCTTGGGAGGCAAGCTCAGACAATGCCTGCGTACCATCAAAAACCCCAACTGGCAGAAATCTCTCCTTCTCAAGAAAGATGCAGTACAGCCTCATCCTCATCGCCATCAGCGTAGGCCTCAATCTAATTGCCGGCTTCATCCCCGCACGCCTCGCCGCCAAAAAAGACCCCGTAGTTGCCCTGCGAACCGAGTAGTCCAGCTGGGGACAGTGAGTCAGTTTCACTGTCCCCAGCTGACACACCGCCGGATTGGTTATACTCTTAGCTCCGACACTTGGCAGTATTGAATCGTATTATTGATAGGAAGCGTAATTGGCAACGCTTGGCGAAAAGGATAGCGTGTGGTTTGCTGCTTTTTATGAGCGGCATGTTGACACGGTGTATCGTGTGTGTCGCACGCATCTGCGCAACACGGCGGATACGGAAGACGCCACGCAGGACATCTTTCTCAAGGTGCTGGCCAAAACACCGGAGTTTCAAAGCGTTGAGCATGAGAAGGCCTGGCTTATCCGCGTTGCGATAAACCGCTGCAAGGATCTTTTGAAGAGCAGTTGGAACAAGCGCCTTGACATGGAAAGTATCCCGGAGCCCATTGCCCCCGATGCCAGCCCGGAAGATTCCTACGACAGCACGCTTGCCCTTGTTATGGCCCTCCCGGATAACCTTCGCAGCTGTATTTATCTGTATTACTACGAGGGCTACAACGCCTCAGAGATTGCAGAGTTACTGGATAAGCCACACTCTACAATCAGGAACTATTTAAGTGACGCACGAAAAGTGCTGAGGGAAAAACTAGGCGGTGACTTTGATGAGTGAGCACAAGCTCAGAGACGCATTTGACCACATGGGTCCGGATGAGGCAGCGCGCGAGCGCATGCTGCAGAACATCCTCCAAGCCCATGAGGCCGGCGTTGGCGCAGAAGCACAGCCTGAAGAGCAGCCCCAGACGCAGCCGCGACGCTCCCCCAGAGGACAGTTCTCACTGTTAAGGTATGCCCTGCCCATAGCGGCCTGCTTGCTCTTTGCCGCTCTTATACCTCCGACACTGCCAGAAATTGTGACTGCTTTTGAGGAGAGCACCGCTCCCCCCTCTTACTCCGAGGACTCAAACGACTTTACTTTAGAAGTAACGGAGGAGGGCTCCGAGTCTTCGCTTGAAACAGAAGGCGAGCAGCCGGGTAACGAACAGCCGAACAACCAGCAGCCCGAAGACACCGCTCCCGGCGACACAGCAGAAACGCCTGTGCCGCTCAACCCCGCCGATGACCCCGCAATGGTAGCTCCAGAAAGCACGCCAGGCTCTGTTCCACCATTATCTGTTGTTGTTGAGGAAGCGGTAGAGGTGGAGATGGCTGAAGCCCCTAACTATGCGCCTCCCATCACTGTTGAAGCTGAAATACCCCCTATGGTGATACCAGATCCCTGGCCTTCGCCTGTAGACTATGTAGCCCTGACGCTTTCTGCCTTGGCATTACTTGCGGCGATCTTTATAACCATAAGGGCAGTTCTCTCCTGGCGGAGAACACAGCAAAAATAATTCCGACACTTGCTCCCTCCTGTTCGTATTAGTAGTAATTACACGAACAGGAGGAACCATGAAAACATTAGGTCTACGAATTAAAACCGCCAGGTGCCCGGGGAGCACTTCTGGCAGAAAGCTTACCCAAAGATTTTTTATCGTTGTCCTCGCAGGGGTGCTGGCGTTTACAACCACTGGCTGTGGCGCTGCATTCACCACTGATCCAACGGTGCCTACTCCTACAGGAGAAAGTCGCTTTGTCTCGTTGCCGGGGACGGATCTTCCTGATCAGGAACTGCCACCGGAGCCAGACGCCCCGCAAATCCCTTCAGTGCTCCTTCCTGAGCCTGAGCCTGAACCTGCGCCTGAGCCTGAGTATGAGATATACATTGACGAGAATGGCGATGTGGTTTTTGTTGAGCTAGAGCCTCTAGAGGAGTATATTGTTGAGCACACCCCTCCACCAGCTGCATTGACCATTGTAGAGGCCGAAGTTCCCTTGGGCTCCCCTTATCAGTCAACCGCTGATGTTGCACCCGGTGTTGATTACGGCTATGCAGAAGGAGCCCTCAATAATGAGGAGTACGCCAAGCCAGATGAGCAGGGCTTTTTTGACACGGCTACCAATCCGCTTTCAACTTTTTCTGCTGATGTGGACACGGCAAGCTATAGCAATCTGCGCCGCATCATCAATGAAGGGGGAGTTTTGAGCCAGATTCCCGCCGGCGCCGTGCGTATAGAGGAGATGCTCAATTACTTTAACTATGACTTCATTATGCCCGAGGAGGGCAAACCCTTTGCACTTAACGCTCAGGTTGCCGATTGCCCCTGGAACCCTGACTCGCGCCTTATGATTCTTGGCCTTCAGGCGCAGGGCTTGCGAGATGGCTACCTGGGCTCCAATCTGGTGTTTCTCATTGATGTATCAGGTTCAATGAGCGCGCCCAACAAGATGGAGCTGCTCAAGCCGGCTTTCTGCTTTTTGGCTGACCAGCTCACAGAGCACGACACAATCTCTATTGTCACCTACGCCAATGGTGTGGACACCGTGCTCTCCGGAGTTAATGGAAGCGAAACGCAGCGTATCAAAGATGCCATCAACGGTCTCAACACCAACGGCGGCACCAACGGCAGTGACGGGATTCTCAGGGCGTACGCACTTGCCGAGGAGCACTTTCAGGAAGGCGGCAACAACCGCATCATCCTGGCCTCAGATGGCGATATGAACGTGGGCGTCACCTCTGTTGATGACCTGCACGACCTCGTGACCTATAAGAGGCATACCGGTGTGTATCTCTCCGTTCTCGGCTTTGGTGCCGGAAACTACAAAGACGACAAGATGGAGACCCTGGCACATCACGGCAACGGCAATTACTTCTACATAGATTCCTTGGATGAGGCCAAAAAGGTGCTGGGCACTGACCTAATGGCCAACATGGTGAGCGTGGCCGACGACGTCAAGCTGCAAGTTGAGTTTAACCCTGATGTCATTGAGAGCTATCGCCTCATTGGCTATGATAACCGCCGCCTGAATGACGAGGATTTTCTTGATGACACCAAGGATGCCGCCGAGATGGGCGCAGGCCACCAGATGATTGTTGCCTATGAGATTATCATGAAGGAAAAGCCTGAAGCCACTGAGGAAGAGGGCACTGAAGAGGATGTTGTAGAAGATGAGATTATTGAAGACGAGATCGTTGAAGACGGGGTAATTGAAGAAAACGCTCTAGAGGATACAGCTCTCGAAGACGAGACCACAGAGGAAGACGTTGTAGAGAATGACGCTGTAGAAGAAGCCGCTTCTGAAGAAGAGCTTGAAGGGCTCGACGATGACGAAGCTATCCTTGAAGCAGACAGCTCGGACGCGCTTGATGTAAATCAGTGGTGCACTGTGTCGCTCAGGTACAAGGTTCCCGGTGAGCCTGTCTCAAAGGGTATCCAGTTTGTTGTTGACGACAGCGTGTACACCGATGACCCCGACAAAGACTGGGTCTTCATCTCAGGAGTAATTGAGGCAGGTCTCATACTTTCTCAAAGCGCTTACATTGGCAGCTCAACCCTCAAAGAAGCTCTGCAGCTCGTGAAGATTGCTGAGCAAGCTGCCGCTACCAGCTGTCCGTATCGCGTGGAGTTTGCCGAGCTACTAACCAAGCTCATCAAGAACAGTTAGCGTGTCAAGGGGACGGTTCGTTCTAAGTCAGACGAACCGTCCCCAATGAGTCAGTTGCGTAGGCTGCTGAGTGGGGCGGGGAAGCGGCCGCCTCTGTTGGCAAAGACTTCTCCGGCAAAGGGGTTTACTTCCATGACGGGCGCGGCTCCAAGCAGGCCGCCAAACTCCACAAACTCCCCTACTTTTTTGCCTATGGCAGGCACCAGGCGCACGGCGGTGGTTTTATTGTTGATGACCCCAATAGCCATTTCGTCGGCGATGATGCCAAAGATGGTTTCGGCGCTGGTGTCGCCGGGGATTACTATCATGTCGAGCCCCACGCTGCACACGCTGGTCATTGCCTCAAGCTTATCAAGCGTGAGTGCGCCCATTTCAACCGAGCTAATCATGCCGGCATCTTCACTCACGGGGATGAAGGCACCGGACAAGCCGCCCACAGAAGAGGACGCCATGACGCCGCCCTTCTTGACTGCATCATTCAAGAGGGCAAGGGCTGCCGTGGTTCCCGGACCGCCACATTTGCCCACGCCAATGGCTTCTATAATCTGGGCAACCGAGTCGCCCTCGGCGGGGGTGGGGGCAAGGGAGAGGTCCAAGATACCCATAGCCACGCCGAGGCGCTTGGAGGCTTCGCGAGCCACCAACTCACCGGCGCGGGTGATTTTGAAGGTAGTTGCTTTAATCTTCTCGGCTACCTGTGTGAGGTTGGCATCGGCGGGCATGTCTTCGAGAACGGCGCGTACTACGCCCGGACCGGAAACTCCCACGTTAACTACCGCCTCCGGCTCACCCGATCCATGAAAGGAGCCTGCCATAAAGGGATTATCCTCCACGGCGTTGGCAAAAATCACCAGCTTGGCACAGCCAATGGAGTTGTCTGCGGCTGTGAGATGAGCAGTTTTCAGCATGGTCTGAGCCATCAGCAACACCGCATCCATGTTGATGCCTGCGCGTGTGGTGCCCACGTTTACACTTGAGCAAACCCGCTCCGTGCTCGCCAGCGCGCGCGGAATTGAGGCAATGAGCTTGGCATCCGTTGCGCTGATGCCTTTTTGTACCAGGGCAGAAAAGCCGCCCACAAAATCTACTCCCACTTCAGAGGCAGCCTTGTCAAGAGCCTCAGCAATGGGAACAAAGTCCTCGGCTGAGCCAGCAGCAGCTGCGCAAACCTCTGCCACCGGAGTAACCGACAGGCGTTTGTTGACAATAGGAATGCCGTAGTCACGCGCAATCTGCTCAGCAACCGGCACAAGGTTTTCCGCAGCGCGGGTGAGGCGCTCATAGATGAGCCGGGAGCATATCTTGATATCGGCGTGTGCGCAGTCACGAATCGACAAACCGAGAGTTATGGTGCGGATATCGAGGTGCTGCTCGGAGACCATTGCGAGGGTCTCTCTCACCTCGCGAGGGGTTATTTTCATCTGATTTCCTCAATGCCACGCAGATAGGGCTGCTGCACCTTGGGGATGGCCACAGAGCCATCTGCGCGTTGGTTATTCTCTAGAATGGCAGCCATAGTTCTGCCCACGGCCACACCGCTTCCGTTTAAAGTGTGGAGGAACTGCGGCTTGCCGCCGGCCGCCTCATCACGCAGGCGGATATTGGCCCTACGAGCCTGAAAATCCCCACAGTTAGAACAGGAGGATATCTCCTTATAGTCTTCGTAAGAAGGAAGCCAGACCTCTAAATCATAGGTCTTAGCCGAGGCAAATCCCAGGTCGCCCGTACAGAGCTCTATGACCCGGTAGGGCAGCTCCAGGAGTTGCAGGATGTTCTCCGCATCAGCCACCATAGATTCAAGCTGGGCAAGAGAGTCATCCGGGTGTGCAAACTTTACCATCTCCACTTTGTCAAACTGGTGCACCCTGATGAGCCCTCGGGTGTCGCGCCCCGCGCTGCCGGCTTCTTCTCTAAAGCAGGCGGTAAACGCGCAGTACCTTAGCGGCAGGTCTGCCGCATCCAAGATCTCATCGCGGTGGATATTCGTAAGCATGACCTCGGCCGTAGGTATGAGATAGAGCCCCTCGGTGGTTTTAAAGAGATCCTCTTCAAACTTGGGCAAGTTACCGGTACCGGTGAGTGTTTCGCTATTGGCGAGCACCGGGCCCCACCACTCCTTATATCCACGGGAGATATGTGTGTCGGCCATGAAATTGATGAGCGCGCGCTCAAGGCTGGCGCCGAGCCCCCCGAGCAGCACAAAGCGCGACTTTGCCAGCTTAACCGCTCGCTCAAAGTCTATGATGCCAAGCTCGGTGCCCAAATCCCAGTGGGCCTTGGGTTCAAAATCAAACTGGCGTGGCGTGCCCCAGCTGCGCACCTCCACATTGTCTTCTTCGCCAGCACCTTTTGGGGTGGAGTCAGACGGTAAATTTGGAAGCCAGAGCAGCTCGGTATTAAGGCTTTCCTCAACGGCTGCAAGTTCCTCGTCAAGGGCGCTTATCTGCTCTCCCCAGAGGCGCACCTCTTCTCTGGCAAGGGCGGCCTCTTCTTTTTTCTCGGCTTTCATCAGCTCGCCAATGTGCTTGGAGCTTGTGTTGCGCTTAGCTTTGAGCGCTTCTGACTCAGCTATCAGCTCGCGACGGCGCGCGTCCGCAGTAAGAAAAGCACTGCTATCCCACGGATGATTACGGGATAGCAGAGCCTCTTCTACGATGTTGATATGTTCTCTGGTGAACCGTGCGTCTAACATAAAACCATCGACACAGACAGTTTATTAGTTATTTTGCGCGTCAGGATTGACCATTGGTTGCTTTACCGCGTCAGCAGCTTCTTCAACTGCGGCAGCATCCTGAGAAGCCAGATTTGCGGCGGCACTCTTAATCTGATCTGCGGCCTCGTCAATCTGACCCTTCACAACGTCTGCCTCCTGAGTGATTTTGTCAGCGCCAAGAGGTATCTGAGCGTTGATAGCCTCGCGTGCACTTTGAGCATTCTTTGCTATTTGATCAGCGATAGCGCTACGAGCATTCTCAATCTTAGCTCTCAGCTCTTCGTTGGCCTGGACTGCTGTTCTTTGCACGTTGGCAGCTTCTGCCTTGACTCTCTCAAAATTCTGGGAATAGAAGTCAGCTCCCTCTCCCCACATTTCCTCAGCTTTGTCGGCGAGAAATGCCCTTGTTTCCTTGCCACTGCGTGGAGCAAGCAGCAGTGCAACTCCAGCACCGATGACACCTCCTATTAAGAGTGCAGTCAGTCTCCCCTTGGCCATAGTTCCTCCATTTCCAGTTTCTTATTAAAACTAATGAATCCTAAAGAATTTTTACTCTCTGTAATGATTGTACCACGTCACGGCAAACTGTGACTCACTGGGGACGGGGAAAGTGACAAGGGGACGTGGCGTTTGGGTGACAGAGAGATGGGGCTGGAACAGGGGGACGGGGTTAGTGTTCCAATTTGACCTTGGTCAAATTGGAACACTAACCCCGTCCCCCTGTTCCAGCCCCGTCCCCAGTGACTCACAGTGGGATTTCTAGGCCGTCGTTTGCTGCAAGGATTTTTCCCTGGTAGGGAGCTAGCAGCTCTTGTAGTTCATAGGCAGTTATTGGCTCGTCGTAGTGCATGGTGAAGTGGGTGAGAAAAGTCTTTTTGGCTCCCAGAAGCTCAGCCTGCTCGATAGCTTCGTCAATGTTGAGATGTCCCTCGGGCTTGCGGTTCTTGCCGTGGAAGCTTGAATCGATGATGAGTACGTCCACTCCTTTGAGCGCATCAGCCGTTTCAGTAGAAAGTGGCCCCGTGTCTGGGAAGTAGGCAATGCGCTTGTTGCCCAGTGCGCTCTCGCCGGTCTTTTCTATGAGAAAGCCAAAGGTCTCTGTGCCGTGCGTGGCGGGCAAAGGAGTATAGCGCACCCCGTCAAATTTCACCGGCTGCCAGGCAAAAAGTTCATGCGGCTCCAGCACATCTTGCATGAAAGGAAACTGCCGGGCAATGGTTGCCAGAGTGAGGCCTCCCGCATAAATCTTAACTGGCTGAGTGGTTTTTATGCGAGAGTAAAACTCCAAATGGGGAATGCCGCCTATGTGATCAAAGTGCTGATGGGTCAAGAGCACCTGGTTTACGTCTTTTGCTCCGGCAAGAGAGAGCTGCATACGCAGGTCCGGGCCTGCGTCTATTAGCGTGTTTTGTGGGCCTCTGATGAGCAGCGCCGCACTGGTTCGCCGTGCAGCGGGGTTTTGCAGCGCCTCCTCGCAGGCCTTGCAACCGCAATAGAAACTCGGCACGCCGCAAAAAGCGGCAGTGCCGAGGAATCTTATGGTATGGATAGGAGCGGTCAAGGTGATAACTTGGTCAGATGCTCCCAGGGTTTAGTAGTTCTCACACCTAAGCTCGTAGTAAGCTTTGGGGTGTGCGCAGGCCGGGCACAGATCCGGTGCCTCGGTGCCAAAGTGGATAAATCCACACTCAAGGCACTTCCAGGCTACTTCGCTCTCACTCTTGAAGGTTGTGCCCTTTTCAATATGCTCGAGGATTTTGAGATAGCGCTCTTCGTGATGCCTCTCTACCTCGCCCACATGCTCAAACAGCACGGCAAGCTCATCAAAGCCCTCTTCGCGGGCGGTTTGGGCAAACTCCTTGTACATCTGAGTCCACTCTTCGTTTTCGCCGGCAGCTGCAGCGGCAAGATTGGCGAGCGTGTTAGGCACTGCGCCCCTGGCGTTTCCGTCATTGCAAAGAGCCCTGAACCACATCTTGGCGTGCTGACGCTCGTTTCCTGAGGTCTCGTCAAAGATTGCGCCAATCTGCTGATACCCCTCATTGCGTGCCTGCTTGGCAAAGTATGCGTATTTGTTTGTTGCTTGGGACTCTCCCGCAAAGGCAGTTGCTAAATTCTCTTTAGTCTTAGATGATGCAAAATCCATGCTCTGCTCCTTAGAATCTTGAATTGTTACCTACGTTAGGGATTATAACACTCTCATGTTTGTCGTTGCGGCTTCCAAGCCGCAATCTTTACGAGCTTGTAGGATTGCGGGTTGAGTCCCCCGGTGACAAAAGGCTCACAATAACAAAAGGGCCCGCTCTCACGGCAGGCCCAAAACTACGTTGTTTGAGATTGTTAGAAACGCAGGACTACTGCGCTTCCGATGTTCCAGGATGAATAGCAGACAACCTGTCCGGGCAAGGGGGCGTGAATGTACGACCCTCCTCCGGCGTAGATTGCCACATGACCCGGCCACCACAATACGTCGCCAGGGGCTGCGCCGCCGCTGGAATAAGGCCAGCGAGCATGGGCGTTGGCATACTGGGAGCTGTCGGTGCGTCCAATGTAGCCACGTCCTGCCTGCATATAACTCCACGAGGTTAAGCCGGAGCAGTCAAAAGCATCCGGGCCAGCAGCGCCATAAACGTAGGGGCAACCCAAACGACTGGCCGCTGCAGATACCACGTCACCGTAGCCGCCGGATGGTGGCGGTGGGGCAGTAAAGCCGGGTGGGGGGTTACTGACACCAGGGCCGGGAGTAGCTACTGCCGCTCTGGCGGCAGCCTCCTCTGCTGCCAGACGCGCTGCTTCTTCTTGCTGTACAAGCGCTGCTACCTCGGCAGTGAGGCCAGCAAGCTCTGCCTGTTGCTGCTCAATAATCTCCAAGGCCCTTGCCTGAATAGCCGCGGCTTCTGCCTGCCTATCAGCGGCAATTTTCTCTTGAGCAGAGAATTCATCGTGTGCATCCTGGGCTTCTGTGCGGGCATCTTTATTGGCTTGAATCAGGTTGGCGTTTTCTTGGTTGATCATATTGATGAGATCCCAGGTGCTGGTGAACTCCTCAAAGCTTGAAGCCCCAAAGATTACCTCCAAGAAGGAGAGGGGTCCCTGGCGATACATTTGATTGGCGCGAGCACCCAGGCGCTCCTGGGTCTCTTGAATTATCAGCTGGGCAGCATCAATGCGTCCCTGAGCTTCTGTCATTCCGGCAAGAGCCTGATCATGAGCCTCAACTGCCAGCCAATAGTCAGCACGTATGATGACCATCTCAGCTTCTGAGGCTGCAAGTCTGGCGCTGACCTCATCAGCCTGCGCCTGTACTTCTGCAGAAGTAGGGGTGCCATAGGCGGCCTGCATGTTAATGGGAATAAGGAGGGAGATAGTCAGTAAAACTACCAAGGCAAGCCTCAACTGTGTATTGAGCCTACCTTTCTGCCCTAACCTGCCAGTGTGATTCATATTATAAAATCTCCGTTAATGCTCGCTATTGCAGTTTTTCATCATATCGAACATCGGTATTGATAAAAAAGCATGTAACCAAATCGTTTGATGCTCAGTATACTGCTTATTTACCTTTTTTCAAACTAAAAGCGCAAAACTATGAGGTTTTCTATGCCCCAAGACGCATAACAGACGCTCTGCCCCGGTAGAGGGGCGTGTATATACGTCCCACCGCCTACATAGATGGCCACGTGGGTATAGCCGGTTTCTGGCGGCCACCACAGTACATCACCCGGTTGTGCGCCGCCGGCGGCGTAGGGCCAGCGCGCAGAAGCGGCTGCGTATTGATTGCCGGGGCCGCGTCCTATGTAGCCGCGCCCTGCCTGCGTGTAACACCAGGAGGTAAAGCCTGAGCAGTCAAAGTAGTCCGGGCCTGTGCCTCCGTAGACATAGGGGCAACCGAGCCTGCTGACAGCCGCGGCCACCACATCAGGGTACCCGCCGGTGGGCACTGGCGGAGGATTATAGTCATTGTTGTAGGGTCCTTCGTTGTTCTCTGCAGCCTCGGCTTGGCGTTCTTCTTGCTCTCTGAGAACAAGCTCGGCAACTTCTGCGCTGAGCGAGGCTAGCTCTGCCTCTTGAGCAGTATACACTGCCTGCGCCTGAGCTATCAGCGCCTCAACTTCTGCCAGGTTGCTGGCAGCTATCTTTTCTTGTGCAGCAAATTCCTCGCGGGCTTCCTCGGCCTCAATGCGAGCATCTTTGTTGTTTTGAATGAGCTGGGCGTTTTCAAGGTTGATAGCATTGATTAAATCCCAGCTGGAGGCAAACTCTGCAAAACTGGTGGCTCCAAAGAGCACCTCAAGCAGCGAGAGTGGGCCTTGGCGATACATGTAGACAGCGCGAGCACCCAAGCGCTCCTGGGTATCGGTGATGATGGCTTGGGCGGTGTCGATGCGCTCTTGCGCTTCATCCATTGCCGCTACGGCTTGCTCATGCGCGGCAAAGGCTACCTGATAGTCCTCGCCAATCCTGAACATCTCTGCTTCAGTAGCAGCCAGCCTGGCGCTGGCCTCATCAACCTCTGCCTGCTTTTCTGCCGAGCTTGGCTCAGCAAAAGCACTTTGCAGGGTAACGGGAGCAAAGAGGGCAGTGGCAAGCACCGTTGCCAAGATGCACCTGAGAAACACTCTAAGATTGTTGAACTTATGCCGTGTTTTCATTGGCTTAGTATAGCATGGACAAAGGGGACGGGGCGTTTTGGGCAGGGGGACGGGGCTGGTATGGTACAGAGGGACGGGGTTGGTGTGGTACAGAGGGACGGGGTTGGTGTACCACTTTTTGCCTCAAAAAGTGGTACACCAACCCCGTCCCTCTGTACCACACCAACCCCGTCCCTCTGTACCAGTACCTCACGCCTAAAATTCCAACTTTTTGAGGCGGTCGAAGAGGATGGAGGTAGTGCCTAGGAAACTCCAGGGGTCAAACACTGCGTCGAGGGTCTCGGGGCCAATGAGACTGGCCGCGTCCGGATCTGCTTCGAGGCGCTCACGAAAGCTCAGACCGGTAGCGGCCTGCTGAATGTCATCCCAAACGGCGAGGGCGTTGCGCTGCACAATGGCGTAGGCTTCTTCGCGGGTGATACCAGCGTCCACCAGAACAAGGAGCACCTTGCTTGAATAGATCAGCCCACGGGTGCGCTCTAGGTTTGCCAGCATGTTGGCAGGGTACAAAACGAGCCCGTCGATAACCCACTGCATCTTGGCGAGCATATAGTCAAGGGCTATGAACGAATCAGCCACCACCACGCGCTCCGCGGAGGAATGGGAAATATCCCGCTCGTGCCAAAGGGCAACGTTATCGAGGGCAACCTGCATATTGGCCTTGACCACGCGCGCCAGGCCGCATACGCGCTCGCAGGTTATGGGGTTGCGCTTATGGGGCATGGCGCTAGAGCCTTTTTGGCCTTTGGTAAAGGGCTCCTCTGCCTCCAGCACTTCGGACTTTTGCAGCGCGCGTATCTCTGTGGCGATCTGTTCAAGAGTAGCAGCAGAGCCGGCAAGGGCCGCTGAAACATGGGCATGGTTGTCGCGCGCAATGACTTGCGTTGAGAGGGGGTCGGGCGTGAGGCCCAGGTGCTCGCACACATAGGCTTCCAAAGCCGGATCAATGCTGGAATATGAGCCTACAGCACCGGAGAGCGCTCCCCGTGCCGCACTCAAGGCGCGGGCATCAAGCAGCCGCTGCTCGGCTCGTTTGAGAGCCCAGGCCCAGGCACCAAACTTCATGCCAAAGGTCATTGGCTCCGCTTGAATGCCGTGCGTGCGACCCACACAGAGTGTGCCCTGCTCTTCAAGGGCTCGGCGCTTGCAGCTCTCACCCAACTTGCGCACGGCAGCCAGGATTAAGTCCACCGCCTGGGTTATCTGGCAACAGAGCGCCGTGTCGCCCAGGTCCGAAGAGGTCATGCCATAGTGTAGCCAGCGCGAGGGCTTGGGGTCTCCTTCAGAAACCCCTGCATCCACATGCTGGCCCAGATTGGTGAGAAAGGCAATGACATCGTGGTTGGTGACGGCCTCAATCTCTTCAATGGCAGCCAAATCAAAGCCTGCGTGTTGGCGTATCCAGCGCGCTTCTTCCAAGGTGATGCCAATCTTTCCCTGCTTTGCGCAGGCCTCGGCAAAGAGCACCTCAATCTCCTGCCACAGGGCAAATTTGTTCTCAAGTGAGAAGATGTGAGACATCTCGGGACGCGAATAACGATCAATCATATGATTCTCTCAATCAATACACTAAAGATGGTTGACTGCTCTACCGGTTTTGCCAGATGCATGTCCATGCCTGCCGCCAGCGAGGCCTCAATATCTTCTTTGAAGGCATTGGCGCTCACTGCCACTATGGGGACATCCAAGGCATCGCCGCGCTTTAATGAGCGGATTGCTCGGGTGGCATCATGACCGTTCATCTCGGGCATGAGCAGATCCATGAAAACAAAGTTGTAGTACCCAACAGGAGATGCGCTGAACATCTCAACCGCAATTCTGCCGTTTTCTGCCTCTTCAACATTTGCTTTGGTAACCTTGAGATACTCCCGCAGCACAAAACGGTTGGTCTCAAGGTCTTCGACGATGAGAATGTTTTTGCCCGCAAGGTTAGGTGCCTCGACACGCTCGCCCATGCGCTGCGGCAAAGCTTTATCCGCATTGAGCAAGGCAAACTCCTGGTTGAGATCATCGCCGGCAAAGTCCAGCTCAATCTTGGTGGTATCGATGATGTTGGCCACGATATCCCTGAGCTTATGCGATGCCTGATCGATGGCCAGAAGGCTCTCTTCCCTACTCTTGGGGTCATTGGTTTCCTTGACAACAAAAACCATGCCGAGGATGGTGGTGAGAGAGGTGCGCATTTCGTGGCTGACGCGTGTGAGAAAACGGGTCTTAGCAAGATTGGCGGCCTCGGCAGCGCGGGCTTTTTCTCTGTACTCAGCAGTTTGTTCTTCGATGTATGCTTCGTTATTGGCTTTTTGATCCTCAAGCTCAAGGCCAATCGCTATCGTCTTTTCAACAGAGCTATAATTCAACCACGAGGCACACAGGCTTGCCAGGAGCGCAACAATGGCAAGCGAGGTGTAGACGCCTACCGACGAGATATATTCCCCATAGCTGGGGAGCCCCACGATAAAGCTCACGCCACTTAACAAGGCAAAAGCAAGGGCGAAACCCAGTATGTGCAGGCGCGGCAGCACCGGCAGGATCCCCAGCATCAGCAAGAACACCACCAAGTTGAACAGGAGGTTCAAGCTATCAAATTCAAGACTAAACACAATGATCTGTATGCCGGACAGTATGATAATGCATGCGTGCACGAGGTTGTTCTGTGTTTTAGGGCTCTTAATTAAGCCGCGAATGCCCAGGGCGAAGAGTAGGGCAAAAAGCGCGCCCAAACAAAGGGAGACAATCCTGAGTAAGCTCAAGGTTCCCACATTGAGCAGAAAGACAAACTCATTGCTGCCCAGGTAAAAAATGCGGTGGCCGCTATCGGGATAGAAAAAGGCGATGTTTGCAGAGCCCAGGAGTAACGTTGCTGCTTGCAGTACCACAAATAACAGGCACAACACCAGCATACGCCGTGCGTTGATATCCAGCAGCTTTTGTCTCACGCGCTGCTTAATGCGGGGGTCACTGGTGTCAATACTCGTATTGGCAACCGTTGGGGTCATTGGCACTTCACTTCCTCAAAATCGATGTCATGGGCAAGGACCTCTCATATTCGCAAACCTCAAGCTCACTCGGATCGGGGTGGCAATGAAGGTATAGCAACAATAAAACAAGCGCCGCCATCGGGCAAGTTGACAGCCTCAACGGTACCGTCGTGCGAGTCAACGATTGCCTTGACTATGGTAAGACCAAGACCTGTGCCTCCGGTGGTGCGGGCTCGGCTGGCATCGCCTCGATAAAAACGGTCAAAGAGTCGAGCCGGGTCAACATCGCCAAAGCCTTTTCCGTTGTCCTTCACCGCAAGGATGCTATGCCCTCTGATACCGGAGAGCTCCACCCAAATCCGCCCATGCTCAGGGTTAGTAAAACGGCTGGCATTTTCAATGAGGTTCACCGTCACCTGCTGAAGGCGGTCGGTGTCACCCAGTACGTCCGGAGCTTCGCCGTTGAGCGTGATCTCAACATTGCGCTCCTCCAGCAGCGGCGCGAGCGAGTTAACCGCATCTTCCACCACCTTATGAAGATTTACACGCTCAAGGACTATCTCTCCTCTGCCGTCAATGCGCTGCAGCGTGAGCAGCTCATTGGCCAGGCGCGTCAGCCGCTCGCTTTCGCGGACGATACTCTCACAAAAGAAGTGTCGGTCTTCAAAGGAGATGTCCTCATCCATCATGGTCTCTGCCGCGCCGCGGATTGAAGTGAGCGGCGTGCGCAGTTCGTGCGAGACATCGCTGACAAACTGGTTTTGCCGCTTGCTCTCTGCGGCAGCTTCGGCCAGCTGGGTGCGCATCTTTGAGGCAACCGAGTCTAATTCAGTTGCCAGCTCCTGAACTCCCAAGGGGGCACGCGCCATTCTTTCGTCCATAAAGCGCACCGAAATGTGCCCGTCGGCCAGTTGCTTAACGCGCAGCATCACCTTGCCAATGGGGCCCAGATAAAAGCCCGTGGCGGCATAGGCACACACAAAAGCTATCAGGCCCAGGGGCAGTATTACGGTCACTACCAGGAGTTCACTCTCAATCTGTGCAAAAATCAGCGCTACGGCAATAAGCGCAATAATCATGGCTATGGCAGCGCAGATGATTGCCAGCAGTATTCTGAGTGTTTTATAGTGCAAGCGTACCTCCTGGAAAACGGGAGGGAGAGCAGCCCCCTATTACTGGCTGACTAACGGCAGGTTGCATCTAGGTGAGAACTTTGAATCGGTATCCGTAGCCGCGTACCGTTTCAATGAGGCCCGGGTCTACCTTGGCCGCCTCAAGCTTGTCACGCAAACGTTTGACGTGTGTGTCGACGGTTTTGGTTTCTACCAGGTATTCCCACCCCCAGGCGTCGTGCAAGAGCTGGTCGCGCGAAAGCACCTTGCCGGCGTGACGCATCAGCGCAGCGAGGAGCTCAAACTCCCGCGGTGTCAGCTCAATGGGGCCTTTTTCGCTCACCGCAATATGGGTGCCTTCGTCGAGTTTGATGCCGCTGACTTCGATTACCTCATCAAAGTCGTCTCCGAGGCCGCCGTTTTCTTGGCTGGCAGAACGTCTGAGCAGCGCTTTGGCGCGGGCGATAAGCTCGCGGACCCCAAAGGGCTTGGCCAGATAGTCGTCTCCGCCGATTTCAAGGCCCACAACTTTATCAAGCTCGGTGTCGCGCGCGCTGAGAAAGAGAACGGGCATGGTGTAGTTGGCTCGAATGCGCCTCACTACCTCATAACCGTCCATATTGGGCAACATAACGTCCATGATTACCAGGTCAAAATGCTGGGAGTTAACAAGCTCGAGTGCCGCAGCCCCATCGGCGGCTATACTCACCTCATAGCCTTCTTTGCGCAGGTTATAGCCAACAAATTCGGTTATTGAGGGCTCGTCGTCAACAACGAGGATATGGGCTGGTGTGTCGGTCATTGCGTCTCCCTTCAACAGCACCTCATGACTTACGTTAATGATACCACTCACCTGCGATACAATGGGCGTTAGATTTTGCGTAGCCTACCGCAGTATTTGAGGTTTTGGAGGTTTTCATGTTACTGGTTGCAGACATCGGTAATACTCAGACCCACCTGGGAGTCTATGACGGCAAGGACCTGGTGTTGAGCTGGCGTCTTTCAACACGCGCAACCGATACGGCAGATGAGCTGTTGATATCGCTCAGAACCCTTCTTGCCAATGACTTGGAACCTTTGCTCATTCATGCAGTGGCCGTTGCTTCGGTGGTGCCGGCCTTGAGCGGCGAGTGGCGGGTGGCGGCTCAAAAGCTCAGCGGCTCAGAGCCCCTGCTCTTGACCCACGAAACAGCGGTGGGTTTTTCATGCAGCTATGCAACACCGGAGGAGATTGGCGCCGACCGCATTGCCGATGCCCTGGCAGCCGTAGAGTTCTATGGCGCACCGGTTATAGTGGTGGACTTTGGCACCGCCACCAACATGGAGGTCATCAACAAAGAAGGTGCCTTTGTGGGAGGCATCATCGCGCCGGGACTAGTCACCTCCACCAATGCCCTGTTTGATGCGGCCGCCCGACTCCCGCGCATAGACATAGAAACGCCGCCTCAGGTTATTGGCATATCAACCAAGACCGCTGTGCAAAGCGGGCTCACCTATGGGGAGATAGACCGCATTGACGGACTGGTGAGGCGCGTGTTTGACGAGCTGGGTTATGAAGCTCCCGTCATCGCCACCGGCGGCTTATCGAGGCGCGTACTCAAGCTCTCCCAAACCATCACCGACGTCAACGACAACCTCACTTTAGAGGGCCTTCGCTTGGCTTATGAGCGCGCTTTGCTCTGAGTTGCCCTGCAATGATAACGACCCGAGGGGTCTGTCCCCTCGGGTCGTAACAGTTTGCTGTTAAGCAATCTTAGTTTTCTAGCGGCACTTCAACGGGAGCCTTTTTGATTATTTCCAGCTCTTCAATGATTCTCATACCTTCATCTTGCCAGTAGCCGATATTAATCTCGTCTCCCAGATCCACGTCCAGCAAATAGATCAGCACAGGCAGAGAAGCCTGGTAGACGTTGCTATCGCCTTTGAGCTTGACGAAGAAAACTGAGTTTCCGTCAACGACCATAGGAGTGATGCGTGATACCACGCCAGAAACGTTATCGTACACGGCAACGGTCTCGTCGGTTTTAACTTCCACACCGTTGGTGATGAGTAGTTGTAAATACGCTCGCTCCGTCTCTGCCACGGTGTCACCCACCGCCACGTTTTGGAAGCGCTGGATATCAAGCATGGCAAACTTCTTTACCAAGCCGGCGTTATCTTTCAAGGCCATGAAGTAAGTGGGCACATCGGCAATGTTGATGAGAATGGGGAAGGTGGCACGGTAATTGAGGTGCTGCACCTGGCCCTCGGCCGAACGCATGGCCGAATCCTCAGTTGCGCCGGCTATGGCATAGTAGTGTCCTGCTCCCGTGCGCTGATTGATAAGCATAAAGCCCACGATTGATCTGTCTGCCACCGCAGAGGTCACGCCGGAGTATACCCAAACGTCGTCGTCCTTGGCAATGTAGTTATAAGCCAGCATGCCGTCGGTGCCCGGGGTGGTTTGCACCACGCCCTCCTGGCCCAGGAACGAGTTGATGAAGCCGTTGTGGTAGGCACCAAACCAGTTGTACTGCGTAATGAGCAGCTCTGCCGGAAACGCCCTGTCTACCCATTGGGGAACTTCTTCTATCGGAAGATCAGTGGTTTCTCCGGTAACTGCATCGCACATGATGACACGCTGAATAGTGGTGCCGCCAAAGAGGCCAATTGTGCGCTTTTGCACCGGGCAGATCCACCAAGGATGACCTTCGTCGTCTATCTCAAAGGAGAATTCATCCAGCAGATAAAAGGGATAGGAGAGCTGAACGTGGCGGTAGATGTTGCGAGTGAGCAGCTCTGACTGCGAATAGCGCATGGGCTGGTCAAGGCGCACAATTTGGGTGTTTTGCGTGGTCATTTCCACCATGACGTAGGCAGGGAGGCCCGAGCCGCTGTTAGTGAAAAACTTGATAACATCGGCATAGAGCAGGGGGCTAACCCGCACCGGCTGATTTTGGTAGTTGATCTGGCTATAAAGAGGGCTGATTTCAAACTGACTTACGTACTCGGGGATTTCTCCCATAACCCTGATCCCCAAATTAGCCGCAGAGTTACGATCGATAATGGGAATCTGCTCAAAATTGACCTGCTGGATATCATGGACAAACTCCAGGTCTGTGATGCTCAAAATGCTGGAATACCGTTGAGCATTGCCAGGGAAAAACACGGCCGAGGTCAAGGCGCCCACCAAGCCCAGCACAACCACTGCCAAAGGAATCATCATCAAGCGTTTGTTGAGCTTGGATTTTTTGGCATCTTTTTTATGCTTTTTGGTGCCCTGCTGATAGAGCTTGTAACGATAGTAGAAAAAAACAAACACCGGAAGCAAAACAAAAAAGCCCACAAAGTACCAGAGGTCTACACTCTGAATATTAAGGGGCGGGTGAAAATACCAATAGCAGAACAAGATGATGGGGATGGCAAGAACCAGCAAAACCTTAAGTAGTTTTGCCAGCATCTTGCGTTGTTTCTCGGTCATCTGCTCCTGAGTCATGGACCATATTGAGCCTGGGTTGGGTTGACCGCTGCCTGAGCCGCCAGAGCCGCCAGAGCCCGAACCGCCTGATCCTGAGCCCCCGCCCGAGCCTGAGCCGCCGGAGCCGGGGCCACTTGCTCCACCCTGTAACTGATTGAATAATTCCTGCCAGCTTGTTGTTGGTTTTTCCATGATATCTATTACCTATCTATGAGTATTTTCATTCCTTGGGGTCAGATTGTGAAGGTTTCATTATACCGTTGCCAGTTGCTTTTGGAGCCGGCAATCCAGCTTGTAAATGTTGTGTTTTATACGCATAAATAAGCATGGCAATGCCTATGAGCACCATAGGCAAGCTGAGCACCATACCCATAGTGAGCCAGTCGCCGGCCAGGTAGCCGATTTGTGAGTCAGGCTGACGCACAAACTCAACAGCAATTCTGAAGACTCCATACAGCACAAAGAAGACACCCATGTAGCTGCCGCGCGGCAGTGGCGGCTTGCGGCGTGCCAGGATTATCAAAACGGTGAACAGCACCAGCCCTTCAAGCAGGGCCTCATAGAGCTGCGTTGGGTGGCGGGCTATACCTCCCCCGCTTTCAAAGGTCACTCCCCAGGGCAGATCGGTGGGTGCTCCCCAGAGCTCTCCGTTGATGAAGTTGGCGCAACGCACCAAAAAGATGCCGATGGGAGCAACAATCAAAACAAGGTCTGCCAGGCTGGTAAAGGGCATTTTATAGATGCGGCTGATTACAAAGATGGCCAGGGCCATGCCCAAAACTCCTCCATGAAAACTCAAGCCGGAGATACTCGTGGAGATTATCTCTCCGGGGTTTTCAAAGTAATAGCCTGCGCCATAAAAGAAGATGTACCCTATCCTGGCTCCCAGCACAATGCCCAGCACCGAGGCAATGTAGAGGCTCAGCAGGGCATCAAGGGTAAAGTGGATCTTCCAGCGCTTGGCCAGCAGCATCAAAACCGCACCGCCGCCAAGGATGCCCACGATATAACCAAGGCCATACCACCTCACGGCAAAGGGGCCAATCCAAAAGGCAATGGAGTCTATTGCGTGGTACAGTTCATCAAGCAAGGCGGGGTCCATTCAAGAGAAAAAACTCACAGGAGGTACAGGGTTCTTTGACCGCAGCTGAGCGGTCAACGGTTGGGTCGAGCAGGATGTCCAGATTGCTGGGAAAGCTGCGCTGCTGTAGCACGCAATTGGCGTAATAGCAGCTGGCTGAACAGACGTTATCTGCGCTCGAGGTTGCAAAGGGACACCGAGAAGCCATTTCTTCATCGCACCCACGTTTTTGCCAACAGTACATGGCTTGCTCTCTACCCTTGAGCGATTGAGGAGGCGAGCTTTTTTGAACCACAGCTTCCTCCTCTCTGCTTACTAAAGCTCAGCAGGTATAACTCTGGTAACACCGGGGACGCGCTCCTTGAGAATACGCTCAACACCGTTTGACAAGGTCAGCTGACTCATGGGGCAACCTTTGCAGGCACCCTGCAGTTCAACGGTCACCACTCCTTCTGAGTCAACATCAACGAGCTTGACATCTCCTCCATCGTTTTGCAGTACCGGTCTGATGACCTCCAGGGCCTCTTCTACCAAATTACGGTCAATCATAGCTTCACCTCTTTCAAGGAATCTTTATTCGGAGCATCCTATTATAGCGTTAAACGTAATTTAAGTGACTCACTCAGCAAGCCCAGCTGTTTGGCTTCTGACTTGGGGGTGAGCAGCTCGGCTCTGCCGCAAGCTGGCAAAGGCATACTGGAGCGAGCCGGGGCCCCAAGGCAGAAATAAATAGCTGTGCTTGCTGAGTGAGTCACTTAAACGTAGTTGGTGTAGTTTTTGTTATCTGGCTCGATGATAATCCAGAAAAGCAGATACAGCGGCAAGATCACATACCAGCAAAGAATGGCGAGTACGATGGTCACCACGCGCACCACGGCGGGGTCTGCGCCCAGATACTCCCCAATTCCCCCACAAATCCCCCCGATCTTCTTATTGCGAAGAGAGCGGTAGAGCTTTCGGTCTACCGGCAGGTTCAAGTTGCCCTTGCGCGCAAGGAGCATCAGGCACACGCCTCCCGCGATGATTAAAAGCGGCCACACAATGCTTATCACCAAGGAGATGATCTGCCAGATTTCATGGAACCAGGTTCCGAGGAAGCGCTCGGCCAGCTGCCAGATACCAAAGAGCACCAACAAAATGCCTACGGCCAAGGCAACGGTGGAAAAGCTCACCTTGCCGCCGGGCGGCTTGTTGTTTTTATTGGGTTTCTTTGACCCGTCACTGACCACTAATTATCCCCTGTTCTATCGAGAGTGAGTGATGTCCCAAATCAGCTCCTGAAAACCGTCGTTCTCTGAGAGGAGTGAGGTTGCCCTCACGCTCTCCCATTCGAGCCCCCCGTAGACCCACAGGCCAAAAACGATTGTTGCTGCAAGAACCAGGGACCCTGCGAGGTTGAATATGCTGCTTTTGCGCGCGCTGCCAATGATGACGAGGCCCAGCACTACCAAGAATATCGGCCACAGGTCAATGAAGGCGGCAATGAACACCCGTGTTTGAATGAGCTGTAGCATCCACGCCAAAAGCGCCAACCCTACGGCAATGAGCACAATGGAGTTTCCGGCGCGCTCTAGTGACCAACCTCGAGAACCGGGAGTAAACAGGCACACAAGGCCAACCACTACCAGCACTACCGGCCAAAAACGCCACAGAGAGATGTGTACAAAATTACTGAGCAGCGCAATGACCCCTACGCCAATCAGCACGGCGCCCAGCACCAGCACCAAGGGCGGATTGCTCTTAACCGAGTCTGCAACGTTGGTTACTCGAGATGACGCAGAAGAGGCGCCATTAGTCTGTGGATAATCTCCCACTGTATGATAGCTAGATGCCGTAACCCGTGTGGTTGGATCCGGAGGGGGAGGAGCTTGCTTTACAGAAGCATCAGGTTTTGTTGTGGGGCTGGTGCTGGGGTTAGACCATCCAACCTGAGAGCTCATTGCCTCAAAGCCCTCTCCGTCTGTTTTGCCTTGAGAGCCCTTGGTCTCAACCCGTGCATCCACATAGCCTTGGGCTGCAGCCGGATCAGGAGGCATAACGAGCAGGAGGGCAACATAGACGATTGCCGGCACACCCCAGGCAACAATGAGCAGAGCAACAGCAATGATGCGAACCAGCGTGGGGTCAGCATCAAAATACTCGGCTATCCCGCCACAGACTCCGCCGATAACAACATTTGAGCTTTTGTATAGTCTCTTTTTGCTCACTTGCTCACATTCTCTACCATTGTGAGTAACATCCTGGAAAAAGAAGGGCGCCACTGTTAACCTCGCAGCTTGCGCCCTTAAAAACGATGAGTAGCAAAACGATAATACCGCTCTTTGCGCCTCGCCCGCACCCTTGTTAGCAGCTTGTTACCGCTGTGTCCCCTTCCCCCTTCAGCCCTGCCAGTTTTTGCCACAGGCCTCCTTCTGCGAGACAGAGTGGCGGGGCTGATGGGGAAAGAGGGGCGGGGCTGGTGACCGTTACCCGCTGTTGCGCAGCACTGCGGCTATGCCGTTGATGGATATGTGTACGCCGCGGCGGGTGCGGGCGGAAACTTCTTCTGGGCTGCCGTCGAGGATCTTGTCTCTGACGCGGCGCATCATCTCTGCCTGCACGTGGTTGAGCGGGTTGAGATAGGGGATGCGATTAGCCACTACTCTTCGAAGCGCCGGGTTGCGCTCCAGTAGCTCGCTTTGCCCGGTGATAGCCAGTAGATACTTGCACGAACGCTCGTACTCCGCCTTGATGCGAGGGAATATGGCATTGCGTAGAGCTTCATCTTCTACCATAGCGGCGTAGCGCTCGGCAATGTCCATGTCGGCCTTGGCTAATACCATGTCCATGTTGGATATCAGCGTTGAGAACACGGGCCAGTGTCCATACATGGACTGTAGCAGCGCCAAGCCCTCCGTTTGCCCGTGCTTGGCCAAGAACGCTTCAACCGCCACGCCAAAGCCGTACCAACCGGGCAGCATCACCCGGCACTGAGACCACGAAAATACCCACGGTATGGCACGCAGGCTCTCTATGCTGCGCCCTTCGGCGCGCGAAGCCGGGCGCGAGCCAATGTTGAGCGCCGCAATCTCAGAGATTACCGTGGACTCCCAAAAATAGTCCTCAAAGCCTTCCGTCTCATAGACCAGGCTGCGATAGGCAACAAAGGCGGTGTTTGAGAGCTCCTCAAAGGCTAGATGGTAGCGCTCGTCTGTGGGCTCAGTTTGCGAGGGAGCAGCGGTGGCGGCAAGCGTAGCGGCAACGATGACCTCAAGGTTCCGCAGGCCAACCTCGGCATTGCCGTACTTGGCAGCTATCACCTCGCCTTGCTCGGTGAGCCGCAGTTGACCCTGGGCAGCCCCTTTTGGCTGCGACATAATAGCTCTATAACTTGGCTCCCCGCCTCGGCCAACCGACCCGCCGCGGCCGTGGAACACCCTAAGCCTCACGCCGTGCTGGGCAAACACCCTAACAAGCTCCACTTCGGCACGGTAAAGCTCCCAGCGAGAGGTGAGATAACCTCCGTCTTTGTTGCTGTCTGAGTAGCCTACCATCACCTCCTGCACGTCCCCTCGGCTGGCAAGCAGCTTGCGATAGAAGGGCAGGGAGAGCAACGTATCCATGATGTGCGGAGCCGCACGCAAGTCTTTGATTGTCTCAAAGAGAGGCACTATGTTGACATCCAGCGCGCACTCAGACGGGCGTAGTATGCCGGACTCCTTGAGTAGCACCGCTAGCTCGAGGATGTCAGAGAGCTCATCGGTCTTAGACGCGATGGCTGAGCGAATACAGCTTGTTCCGTAGCGCAGGTGCGCCTCACGGGCGGCATCAAATATCGCCAGCTCTCTCACCGTTTCCTCGCTGTATTCCACATGGCGAGAAAAAAGCGGTCGGGCTTTTGTGAGCTCCTCCAGCAAGATCTGCGAGCGGCGAGTCTCATCCAATGCAAGATAGTTGGTGCCGGGTACCGCAACTTCTAAGAGCTCGGCAACGGTACGCTCATGCACATCGGTGTTTTGACGTAGGTCAAGCGGTGCCAGCGTCCATCCAAAAACGCGCACGGCGCGCAGCAGGTTGCCCAGCCTGCCGCGTGCCAGAAGTTCCATGCCGTGGCTAATGAGCGCTTGCTCAATCACGGCAAGGTCAGCTGCAAAGTCATCCACCGATGCGTAGGGCAGTGCCTCTGCGTTGCGTATACAGGAAATCATTTCGGCCACAGGCATGTATGCAAAGAAGGACACATGGGTCGCCACCAGGCGCGCGCGGACTGTGGCCATCGCAAGCCGGTAGGGTTCATCAGCGCGATGCACCGAGTCATCAGGCGATTCATCGATGAGCCGTTGAAACTCCGGCGTAATCTGTGAGGGTAGTCCGGTTAGTGAGAACTCACGGCTCAACTGCTGTGTCTCGGCCATGTAAAAAGCAAACGCCTTCTCGGTGTAGCGAGACAGCGCCTTGGCAAGCACGCCGGCATCCACAAAGGGGTTTCCGTCACGGTCTCCGCCTATCCAACTTGCGAGGTGAAAAAACGGCGGCAAAGCGCCTGCCTCTTCGTCAAGGGCGCGCTCAACGGCAGTGTAAAGCTTGGGCATGGCGGCAAAAAAGGTTGAGTCAAAAAAAGCCAGCACGTTTTCCACTTCGTCAAGCACGGTCAGCTTTGAGCTGCGCACCACCCGCGTTTGCCAGAGCGTGAGTATCTGCGTGCGCAACGCGGCCTCGATTTCTGCAAGTTCTTCTGCGGTGTTGGCCTGCCTGTCGCGCTTGTAGAGCAAGGCGGCAATGGCGTTGATGTTCTCAAGGATAGAGCGCCGCTGCACCTCCGTTGGGTGTGCAGTGAGCACCGGCGCAATGTACGCCGAGTGAAAAAACTCCTTCAAGCGTGCTTGGTCAAAACCGTGCTCTGTGGCAAGTGCCGTGGCAGCCTCCAAGCTGCCCTCGCGCGGCAAAGCGCCGGCAATCTGCTGCTTGCGCCAGCGGAGCAGGTGCTGGTGATCTTCTGCGATGTTTGACAAGGTGGACAAGTGACCAACAGAGCTGGTAACCAGACTCATCTCATCATCGGAGAGCCTGTGCAAGATAGCGTCCATCTCTTCTTGAGCCGCCTTATCATTGAAGCGGTAACTACGCACTGAGAGCTTGTGCAGCGTATCCACTATTTCAGAGATTTCCTCCCCTTCTACCTCACGAACAGTATCTGCCAGTATTCCCCCAAGCAGCTGGATATCCTTGCGCAGAGCCTCATTGGCCGCTTCTATCTCCGCCGCAGTATCTTCATTGTTTTCAAATAGGTACAACATGGTGAACTTCTTTCATTATAGGTAACCTAGCAGTATATCCGTTGAGTGCGTCAAGGGGGCCGAGTTGTTTTCTTTTAACCTGATGCCTTATACATCAGAGTGTAAAAACTCCTCTTCCTTGTCTGGGAGTAGCGAAGCGAAGAGAAGCGAGGCGAAGGGCCTAGCCAGCAATTCGCTGACTGGATTCTCAACTACGCGCCACGCGCTACGCTCAGAATGACATTGTGGGAGTTACTCGGCTGGCTTTGATTCGTCTTTGGTGACCCTGATCATGGCGATGCGGTTTTTGGTTACGCCTTTTACGGTAAAGGTGAAGTCCTCAACTTCTAGGGTTTCGCCCTTTTGAGGCAGGGTGTCAAGCTCGTTCATCATCCATCCGGCTACCGTCTCGTAGTCTTCGCCCTCAGAGAGAGGAAAGCCCAGCTCTATGGCATCAACCACCGGCAGGCGGCCGTCTATCATCCAGATGTTCTCGCTCAGTTGGGCAAGGTGTTTAGTGGAGGGGTCGTACTCGTCGTCGATGTCACCGACAATCTCTTCGATGATGTCCTCAATGCTCACCAGCCCGGCAGTGCCGCCGTACTCGTCCACAACAATGGCCACCTGCATCTTGGTGGTCTGCATCTCGGAGAGCAGGGGCAGTATCGACTTGGTCTCGGGCACAAAGACAGCAACGCGCATATAGCGAGAGACCGACTCATCCAGCAGGCTGCCCAGCAGTGGCTCCAACAGATCTTTGAGCATGACCACGCCCAGGACCTTGTCGCGTGTGTCCTGAATCACCGGCAGGCGGCTCAGGCCTGTTTTGCGCATCAGCGCCACGGCTTCGCTCACACTTTGCGTAGTGTCCACGCACACCATGTCTACACGCGGAGTCATGATCTCTAGAGCAACGGTGTCACCCAGGTCAAATATCTCCGTGATCATGCGCTTTTCTTCGTCTAGCAAGCTGTCTTGCTCGCTCACCATGATCTTGATTTCTTCCTCAGCAAGGTCTGTGGAGTCCACCTGCTTTTTGATGCGAAAGAGGCGCGCCAAAACATTGGTAGAGGCAGCCAAAAAGGTTACCACTGGGGAGAGCAGACGCTCAAAGAACCTGATGGTTCCGCTGACCCGCATGGCGGTGTTCTCTGCGTTGGAGAGCGCTATGCGCTTGGGGAGCAGTTCTCCCAGGATGAGGGTGACGTAGCTCACGATGAGCGTAGTGATGATGATGCCGAGAATCGGTGCAGCCACGGCAAGCCAGCTGAGCCCAAAGCCTGAGAGCCAATTGGCGAGGGGTTCAGAAAACGAAACGGCGGCAAAAGAGGCTGCCAATAAGCCCACTATGGTAATGGCAACTTGTGTAGTGGCCAGCAAACGGTCTGATCTCTGCGCCAGATCCAAAGCGCGAGAGGCCTTTTTTGATCGGTCTGTTTCACCATCAACGAATTGTTGCAAAATTCCACGGCGGGCAGAAATCAACGCCAGCTCACCCATAGAAAAGTAGCCGCTGATAAGTATTAAGATGATGGTTACGGTAACGATTATCGCGGAATCCATTATGTCCTCGTATGACCTGCCTATTCCACTATCTTGATGGAGGCGCGCAGGAGATATTGATCGTGGTCGATGGTGGATATCTCGTCCAGCAAAAAGGTGTTGAAAACCGGGCCGGTGAGCTCAAGTTTATGCTCCTTGGCATAAGCAATCATGTTTTGGGGAAGATCGTCGGCAGCCTGCCCATAAAAGCTGCGAACATAACCGCAGAGCCATTTTCCTCCCACGCTCTGATCCCTGCCGTGAGGATTGAGAAAATAGAACCGCGAGGGCATATTGGGATTGGCAACAAACCGTTCCAGGTCGTTGAAGAGGCCGCCCACGGGATACTTGATGTTGACTCCGGCCTTTTGTGCCGAATTCATGAAGGTGAGCCACGCCGGGTAGAAGGTCGAAGCTTCTTGGTGAACGTTTTCACTGCCCATGATGTAGTTATGCGGCTCAAACTCCAAAACCTCAACATCTTTGCCCTCTGCCTTAAGGCCCTCCTTCATCAAATCGGTCATGACCCCCATGATGCTCAAGGTTTCTCTGAGCTTGATGATCTTTTCTCGGTGCTCCTTGGAGGCTTTCTCCAAAACGCCAATCATCATCTCGGGGGTGCGTATGTCCTTGAGCGCCAGCAGCTCCTTCAGCGATATGCCAAAAGAGGCCATGTCGTTGATAAAACCGGCGATGATTATCTGATTAAGCGAGTAGTATCGGTAGTTGTTTTCGCCGCGCTCAACAGCCGGAAAAAGTCCAATTTCATCGTAATAAATAAGCTTTGAACGGGGGATATCCGTAAGCTTTGAAAACTCACTTATTGAGAGCAAACCTTTAAATGCCATCCTCACCCCGTAGTCGTAGAATTCTCATTCGTGTGAGTATACACGATGTATTACCAGTCCGCATCTCTTGGCAGTGTAATTTGGTGCTCAACTGGCATTTAACTGATGTTCATTTGCATGCCGTCTCGTTCTCCAGCATCTGCGGCGAGGGCTGCCAGGGGTGTTCCATCACTGCGCATCCAGAGGTTGTAACTGGTGCCAAAAATGCGTTGGCCTGTCATAGAGATAGTCACTGAGCGTTTGGTATTGAGGGTTCTGTCTGAGGAAGAGTCCCGAGTCAAAGGCTCTGCCGCAGGCACTGCCCCAACGCGCCATGAAGGTCTTATCCTTAAAAAGCTCGGTGCTTGTCACCTTGGCATCAGTGGTGCCAAAAGGCATGTGAGGAAGCATTTGTGAGGCGTCTGCATAGCGGGCGTCGTCGTCTTCAAAGTGGGCACAGACACTGCGCGAGCTGGCTGAGCCCCTGCTGAGATACAGATCAAAGTGGTCGGAGATGATGACCTTGGCATCATCTGGCGTAAGGGTTCCCAGATAGGGGTCAATGAGGTCAGCAAGCCGCTGGGTGCGCGATCCGGTGCCCTGACGTGTGTTGGGCAAGCTGCTGTTTTCTGTTTCAGCGTTGAGAATGCGTGTGTCTTCCATGCCATTTGAACAGGCAAAATACCCATCGGTGAGTTTTTCCAGATTATTAAATGAGAGGCCCACTTCAAGCTTCATAATCTCGCTGGTCTCAAACTCACCAACCAGCCAAGTAGAGGCCAAGCCTCCGCCGTTTCCTTGGAGCATTGCCTCGGCAAATGCATCAAGGGTTTTGGCGTACTGCACGGCTTGGCGTATTTTGAGGAACTCCGGCGTGCTTGTTTCGCTGTAAAGGTTAAAGCCCTTGATGCGCGCGTTGGCAACGAGAAGTGTTTTTGTTGCATAGACCTCGCCAAAAGACGAGATGCGCCCCGGCTCAGCCTGCATGGTAATCCGTTGGCCATCTTTGGCGTTTATATCCATCCATACATTTGAGAAGCTGGCCTCAGGATAAAAGGCAATGGTATTGTGGGCCATCACTATGCCGCCGTCTTCGGTTGCGGCGCCTGTTGCCATGAAGACGCTGGCTTGCTTGGTGAACATGCTGGTTTGGGGGAGGGTTATTGCAGCAGCTCTCAGTGCGGCTTGATCTGCGTTTTCTGTTATGTCTGTGACTGCTGTTGGCTCTGCGGCTTCGGCGGGCTCTGCGGCTTCGGCGGGCTCTGCAGCTTCGGCGGGCTCTGCGGTTTCATCGGACCCTGCGGTTTCGGGGGCATCAGCGTTTTCTGCAAGCCCTGCGCCTTCAGCCGGCGCCACTACTCTTGGCTGCCCTCCACTATCCGGGCGCATCCCGGATACTGACACATAGGGGCTCCATAATCCCTCTGCCAGCTCTTGATAATAAGCAGCCTGCACGGTAGGAAACCAGCTGTATTGCAGCTCTTCGAGGCCGTTCAGCACCAACAAGTCCAGATAATCCAGACTTGCCCCGCGCTCTGTTGCGCCCTCAGCTATGCCCCTCAGCTCTTCTTGATATTCCTCGGCAACGGCTTTTGCCCACATGCGCTCAGCATTAACCCTCAGGTACTCCCAGTCTAGATCGTAGAGCTCTGCGAGCAGATTCTTGTTGTGGCGGATATTGAGCTGTATGTAATCGGCCAGCAGCCAGCCGTGCTGATAGCCGCGCTCATGAGGTTCTCCCACAATGTACAGGTAAATCCAGCCGCGCTCCTCGTAGAAGTATCCCCTGCCGTCCGGACTGAACTGGGGCTCAGCCCAGGTTCCATGCAGTATCTCAATGCCCAAAAAGCCCTCTTCGGCTCGAGGCACCTTGGTGAGAATCGCTGCCTCCTCAACTTCTCGCGGAGGCTCAGGGTTCTGCAGGATTCGCGTGAGCGAGCCGCAGCCACTCAAAACCAACGACAAGGCAAGCACAAGCGAAAGCACAAGCGAAAGCAGGACTCTCTTCCATGATGTTGGTTTTTTGTGCTGCATAGAGGTGTCTTTCACTAAAAACGTTACTTTTCTTTCTCTGATACCACTATACTTCATCATCTGCTTTACCGCACGGCGTTTGGTAGCTCCAGGCCGTGAGCAGTGAGCAATGCTTTGTTTTGCAGGAGTTCTTTCGTGGGGCCATCGGCTACTATCTTACCTTCATCTATGATGATGGAGCGTGGGAGCATTTCCCAGACCAAGTCAAGGTCGTGCGTTGCTATGAGCATAGTTGCGTCAATGGTGCGCAGCAGCTCCATCATCTGGCGGCGGCCCCTGGGGTCTAGATTGCTGGAGGGCTCATCGAGGATGAGAAAGTCCGGCTCCATGACAAGGATGGTGGCGAGTGCCGCGCGCTTTTTTTGTCCAAACGACAGATCCTGCGGAGACTTTTTGACTTCTTTAAGCAGTGAAACCGCTTCGAGAGCGCTGGTGACCCTTTGTTCAATCTCCTTTTTGTTGAGCTTCATATTGCTTGGCCCAAAAGCCACATCCTCGTAGACCGTAGTCATAAAGAGCTGGTCATCCGGGTCTTGAAAAACCAGGCCCACGCGTTGGCGAATACGTACCAGGGTTTCTTTGCTCAAGGTTAGGTCTCCTACGCGCACCTCGCCGCTTGAGGGCATCAGCACACCATTAGACAGCAGCATGGCGGTGCTTTTGCCGGCACCGTTTGGACCCAGCAAAGCCACGTGCTCCCCATGCCCCAACGTAAAGCTCAGACCACGCAGAGCCTGAGTGCCGTCTTGATAGGTGTAGTGCACATTGTCATAGACTATCGAACAGGACACAGTTTATTTCCTCTCTTCTCTCTTCTCTCTTCTCTCTTAACTCTTAACTCTTAACTCTTAACTCTCTAAAGGTTCATCAGTATCAGTGCCGCGGCAAACAGTGTGGTTGCCCCGAGCAATAATACGTCTCTCGTTGTAATGCGCTGCTCCTGTAGGCTCGGGAGCGTGCCGGTAAAGCCGCGCGAGAGCATGGCGGCGTGGATGCGCTCGCCTCGGTCGTAGGCGCGTATGATCATCGAGCCTGCCAGATTGCCGTAGAGAAGAACCTGCCTGCGCTTTGAGAGTGCCGGGGCTCGCGAAACCAGGGACCGGTGAGCCGCACGTAACTGGGCGCGCATCACATCTACGTAGCGATACATAAAGGAGAGCATCAACACCAATACGCGCGGCAGGCGCAGGCGCTCGAGGCCAAAGAGCAAATCCGAGCGTGTTGAGGAGTGCACAAGCAGCATCATGACCAAAACGCAGAGCCAGGGGGTGATGATGAGTTGCAGCATGGGCTGCCAATTGGCTGCATAGGCAGCGGCGAGGCTAGTCAACTGCCAGTCAGCAACAAAGCGTAGCGGATAAAAGAGTGAAATGGCACCCGCGATGGGAATCACCAAAAGGCTCTGCAGGAGCATGCGCCTGATACTTGCCTGAGCGATAAATCCCAGCAGCAAGACGATTGCTATCACACTTGCCACCGCCAGGGGAATGTGAGGCGCGCTTAAGACTATGCCAAGCACCGCAATGACTGCGGCTAGAATTTTGGCATGGGGAGCAAGCTGGTCTGCTGCGTTGTTACTCAAGCACTTCCTCTGTCTCGGCGGGGTCCTTCCCCTTGTTTTTTCTGCTCAGGGCCAAGGCAAGCGCCCAAATGAGCACGCCGGTCAGCATTGTGCCAATAATGCCGGCACCCGCAATGGCAAGCGCCTCGTTTTCTATGCCCGGCAGTGCATAATCAGGCATAGGCGCCGGAATAAGTGTTTCTTCTGCAATCTCCGCTGTGCCTATTTCCTGCTCAAAATAGACAAACTCCAAGCCATCGGGGTGCGTTGAGGCAAGAAATGAAAGACTGGCTGCAAGCAGCGCCACAACACTAAACACCACAACAACGCTCTTGAATGAGCCCTTAGAGCTTTGTGCTCCCTCGTCGAGGATCTTGGGGCGCACCTTTGCGATGTAGGCGATAATGCCCGCGGTGATGATTCCCTCGCCAACGCCAATGATGGCGTGCCAGAACGTCATGGCAGAAAGAGCCGCGATAAACTGCGCGCTGCCACTGACCCACAACTGCAAGGCTACTGCCGCCGCGGAAAAAACCACGGCGAGAAAGGCGCCCAGAAACGATCCTACAATCTTGCTGGTGAGGCTTTTTGAAATACGCTGAAATAATTGGTAGATGAGGGCGCCCGTAAAGCATCCGATAATCGCCAGGTTCACGATGTTGGCGCCGAGCGTGGTGATGCCTCCGTCGCCAAAGAACAGGGCTTGAATCAGGAGCACCCCCGTCATAACTATGGCACCCGGCCAGGCTCCCAGCATAATGCCCACCAGAGCTCCTCCGGTAAAGTGCCCGCTGGTGCCGCCAGCAATGGGAAAGTTAAGCATTTGCAAGGCAAAGATAAGAGCGGCCATCACCGCCATCAACACGATTTTTGAACTGTCAAAGTTCTTGCGAACCCAGTAGCCTGCATAACCAACGCCAGTAGCGGCCCCCACCCATAGTGTGCTGAATGTCTTTGTGTCCAGCATACCGTCAGGGATGTGCATAGTACCTCCTGAGTGTTACAGATTGCTAATTCGTAACACTATAGCACACGCAAGACTTCTGTTGAGTTGCAACTCACTGGGGAAAGTGACTCACTCAGCGGTCTCAGCTGCTTGTTTCTGTCTTGGGGCCCCGGCTCACTCCAGTGGAACAGGGGGACGGGGTTAGTGTTCCAATTTGACCAAGGTCTGGAACAGGGGGACGGGGTTAGTGTTCCAATTTGACCAAGGTCAAATTGGAACACTAACCCCGTCCCCCTGTTCCACCCCCGTCCCCCTGTTCCACCCCAGTGAGTCACCTAATTGCATCAAAGATGTTGTTGTAGGCTGTGTCCGGCTCATAACGTTTGGGGTCGGCGTGCCCCTTGTCTACCAGGATGCCGTTGAGCATTTTTGTCCTGACTTCATTGATATCCCAGGGGTCGTCAGGCACTTCTAGCCACACATAGCGCAACAGGCGGTCGTACTTGTCTCGGTTACTTATATCCATTTGCAGGTACACCGTTTGCCCCGGCTGCACTATCGATTTGACAAAGTTGCTTGCAGCTACGCCCTCTTCCGTGTTTCTGCTTTCATCCGGGTGGACGCTTTCGGGGGCATCGATGCCAATGAGGCGCAGTCTTTCCTCAACACCGCCGGTGCGAACGATTAAGGTATCTCCGTCTACCACCCGCACAACTTGCGCCGGCTGAAACTCTTGATTGTCCGCATCGCCCGAAAGCAGCCCTGAAGCCATGACGGCGGCTACCACAAGGGCAACCACCAGCGCAGCAACAAAGACTGATGCCCTGATCTTATTCCTCTTCTGCGTAATCCTCTTGCTTTTACTCATAAAGCGATACTAACACGACTGAAGGAGAACGGAAGCCGGGCAGTCTTAATCTATGCTCTTGGCAGGTTTTCTCAAGTTTTTGTGCAGAAATTGCGCTTGTCTATGTTTTTGCAAGCTTTTTTGGCTATCTACGGCGCTTAAGTGCCCATTTTTGTTGCAGGTGCAACAGAAATCAGGTTTTTTTGGGTTATCCGCCTCCAAATCACATAGACAAGCGCAATTTCTGCACAAAAAAGGCTGTATTCATGCCAAAGCGCGCTAGTCCTTCTCTAGCTCGTCTTTCTCTTTTTAAAGCTCAGGGAGGCGAGGGCGAAGAAAGCAGCAATAAAGGCCCAGAGGATGGCAAGCTGGGGCAAGATGTCTACGAATGAGGCGCCGCGCAACATGACATCTTGCAGAGCCTCGGCCCCGTAGGTAATGGGGAAGCACTTATTGAGTATCTGCATCCACTGAGGAGCCGTGGTGAGATCGAAGATGCCAGAAAACAGCACCTGCGGAATCACGAGGATAATCATGAACTGGATGACTTGCAGGGGAGTGCGTGCAAACCCGCTCACAAGCAAGCCCAGGGTGAGCGAGACCAGTGCGAGCGAGGCGGTGATACATATCACCGTGAGCAGCGAACCCGCGTTGGGAAAGCCAATCAAGGCGATGCACGCCCAAAGCACAATACTTGCCTGGATTATCGAAACAACTCCAAAGCCCAGGCAAAAGCCCAGCACCAGCTGCCAAGATTTGATGGGTGTTGCCAGCAGGCGCTCCATAGTGCCACCGGTGCGCTCAGTGATGAGCGACATGCCGCTTGTAATGAAGACAAAGACAAAGATGAATACGCCAATGAAGATGGGGCCAAAGAAGTCAAAGAAGCTCCAGTTATCAGAGCCGTGGAGATAAGTGACTTCTACATCTTGCACCAATAAAGCATCGTCCATCTGCGGCAGGGGAATGTTCAACTTCTCCAGGCTGAGCTTGAGCTCGTCGGCAAGCTCTTCTCGTTGGTTTGCGGCAACTTCTTTGATGGCGTTGTTGACAACACCTATTACCGAGCTGGTGTGCGAGGTGTCGGTGCCTTCGACCTCTACCAAAAGCGTGCCGTCTTTGAGGGTGAGGATGGCGTCTATCTCACGGTTGGCAAGCCTTTCGGCTGCCGTAGCAGCATCCAGGGCCTCAAAGGTGGCATCTTGTTCTTGAAGCACCGAGGTTATCTCTGTGGGCAGGTCTACTCCGGCGAGACGGGGCTCATAGGTGCCGCCCGTCAGAAGGACGCTGAAAAGCCAGAGGACCAAGAAGGGACCCACGATAAACATGACAACCGTGCGGGGGTCATGGCGGAACTGTTGGAGGATGCGCAAGGTGAGCGCTAAGGCACTACGCATTGCTGCCACCTCCTTCTTCCCGGGCTTCGTTTGCAGGAGGAGGCTCTGGCTGCTCAACTGTATCTTCTTGAGGCTCGGGCTGCTCAACTGTATCTTCTTGTGTCTCTGTCTGCTGAACTGTATCTTCTTGAGTCTCGGGTTTTTGTTCCTCCTTTGCGTCTTCTCTGTCCTCAAACTCAAGGAAGGCTGCTTCAAGGCTGCCGGTTTGTGTTTGGGTGATGAGTTCTTGGGGGCTGCCCTGGGCAATGATTCTGCCGTCATGCAGCATGATCAGTTGGTCGCATTCAAGTGCCTCGTCCATGACATGCGTGGTGATAAGCAGGCCGGCTCCGCTGCTTGCAAGCAGGCGGAATGACTTCCATAATTCTCTGCGGTGCTTGGGGTCAAGGCCGATTGTTGGCTCGTCCAGCACCAGCAAGCGCGGCTCGTGCAAGAGGGCGATGGCCAGCGAGAGCCTTCTCTTCATGCCGCCGGAAAAGGCCGAGACCAGCTTTTTGCCCTCGTCTGACAGGCGCACCAGGTTAAGCACCCGGGGGATTTCTGTATCGAGTTGTTTTTTAGAAAGGCCATAAAGAGCCCCAAAAAAGCGTAAGTTCTCTTTGGCGGTAAGATCATTGTAGAGCGCCTCACTTTGAGGCATGAATCCCATCTCTTTGCTGACGCTGCTTGACATCTTCGTCTGACCCAGCACGCTCAGCGCGCCTCCGGTTTTGGTGATGCTCCCCACAATGAGATTGACGATGGTGGTTTTGCCGCTGCCGCTTGGGCCAAGTAATCCGGTAATGATTCCCGGCTCCAGCACAAGGTCAATATCACGCAGCACCACCTGCTTGCCAAAACGCTTCTGAATATCTTGCATCTCCACCAGAGTCTGCATAGTTTTTCCTCCTCAGAAGAGACTAGCTTTTCTTGGAAGATTATACTCTCAACCTGAGTGACACACTGGGGAAAGTGACTCAGCTGGGACAGAGGGACGGGGTTGGTGTGGTGGAACAGGGGGACGGGGTTAGTGTTCCAATTTGACCTTGGTCAAATTGGAACACTAACCCCGTCCCCCTGTTCCACAAGTCAGAAGCCAAACAGCTAGAGCCGCTCAGTAAGTCACTTTCCCCAGTGTGTCACTTAGTGGCGTGGTTGGTAGGGTGGTTTCTCTGGTTTCTCTAACTGCTCT